>Ga0181535_10006312_pt1 | contig 12329 bp, 10 predicted proteins | sample PEATcosm2014_Bin_44_FD_119774 | JGI IMG/M metagenome (GOLD analysis project Ga0181535, IMG submission 119774) | Peatland microbial communities from MTU Mesocosm Facility, Houghton, MI, USA - PEATcosm2014_Bin17_30_metaG | ecosystem: Environmental > Terrestrial > Soil > Wetlands > Peat | place...
CTTGTGCAGGTTTTCGGGCAGGCCGAGGGTATGCTTGAGGCGGTGCTGGACGTCCATGCCCTGACTTTATGAGGGGGCGCAAAGTTTGTCCAGACTTAAGTTGGGGTAATGAGCAGGGCTAGCTCGCTCTCCCGGGCCCCGGTAAAGAGGCCGGCCTGGACGAGCCGCCGGAAATCCATGCTGGGGCATGCGTTCACGAGGCGCACCTGCTCGGCGGGCGTCAGGAAGCGCACCCTGGAGGATTGGGTTCCTCGGAATTCTTTGACTTCCTTCCAGGCCTCGTTGGCCTGCACCCGATGCTCGCGGTAGGCCAGATTCAAAGCGGCCTTCAGGTTCTTCCAGAGGCGGTTGACGGTGGCCCTCCGGGCTCGGATCTGTTCCGGGGTCGTGGGTAGCCGATGGCACGGCCCTTCTCCAGGACCAGCCAGTAGGGCTCATGCTTGGCGGGCAGGCCCTCCCGGGCCGTACGGGAGCTCAGACGGGCATCTTCCTTGGTTCGAGGCATAGGTCAGGGGCTTCCGGAGGATTCCGACTTACGGAAAACTTACGGAAAACTTACGGAAAAGATGCCCCCGTACGACCCCATTCGCAAGCAAGCAGGCGATGATGACTATTTTGAGAATGACCTTATTTTTCAATGTTTTTGGCTGTTTTTGAAAGGACGAAAAAATATGTCTGGGTACAGTGAAACGCCCCGAGGCGGGGGCGCTTCGTGAAGGAAGTTTTGGAGGGATAAGTTTGGTGGGGTTTCTTTTGCGGGAGTCCCCTGAAACGGGGGCTGGACAAGGTGGTGGGACTAATGGTGGCGGGAAGCTCCTAGTTCCTGCAGCGCCTTGGGCGGTGCAGGAGGAACACCTCGTCTAGCACTATACCGCGGTTCGCGGGGCTGCACAATCGACTGGGCAGGCGCGAGGGTTACTTCAAGCATCGGTGATAACTCCATCTATTGATGGTCTGTTGGCTGGGTGAGTCCCGCCTCATTGGCAACAAAGGAAGTCAGTGACTTGGGTGAGCAACCTGGGCTATTGAACCCGCCGCCGTCCCTGGGGTTTGCCGGGCGCCGCCTTCCGGGGCGGGTTCTGGCGCAAGTCTTTGGACGGCTTGGGGCCGGCTGGCCGGTTGGGCCTGGCCTGGGCGGGCCTCGCTTCGGCCGGGTTGCGGAGCTGCCCCGGTACGCGGCCCGGGCCGGGGCGAAGCGGCTGTTTGGGCTCCATCGCTTGGGTTGGTGGGGGTTCCGACGGCATGACGTACATGGGCCCGATGGGCCGGTCTGGGGCACTGGCCGCCTGCTGGGAAACCAGGGGACGCAGGGGCCGCAGGCCGCCGCCGGGGCCGGACGTGGTGGCCAGGCGAGCCGGGAGGCCCGTCCCCCGGGGCCGCAGACCGTTGAACGCCGAAGCGCCCAGAGGACGGCCCCGGGTGACGGCCAGGGCCTGCTGGCGGGCCTCGAAGGGCACCGGAGCCAGGGGCATGCGGTCCCGGACCATCAGCGGACGGGCCACGGCGGCCGGGGGGCGCTCGCCGGCGGGGGCGCCGGCCAGGACGCTCTCACGCCTTGGCGTCAGGGCGGGGGCGCTGCCCACCCGCAGGCCCCGGCCCCGGGTCGGGCCCGGGAGCGCCGCCGCCGCCACGGAGCGGGCACCCAGGAATACGCTCCGGGGCACCATCGTCACGCCCCCGGGCACTCCCTGGTTGGCATGGGCGGCGCCTTGGAGGCGGGCCGGGACGGCGCCGGGCGGCAGGCTGCCGGCGTTGAGGCTCTGCACATACGACCGGGATGCCGGATAGGCTGGGACATAGGGTTCCTGCGGCCCAAGGGGGAACCAGGCCACCCCGCCCCCCTCGGAGCCGGCGCCGCTGGGAGCGGGGCCGCCGACAAAGGCCACCAGGGCCGGGGCGTACACCGGTTCGGCCAGACGCATGCCATCGGCGTAGGGCTGCCACATCCAGGTCTGGTCAACATAGGCCCAACGGCCATAGTGGGCGGGGGCGAAGCCCCAGGGGGCGTCGTCCAGCCAGGTCCAGCCCCAGGGCTCGCTCCAGATCCAGCGGCCTTCCCGGTAGGGCGCCCAGCCGGCGGGAACCCGGGGCACCCAGACGGTACCGAAGGTCTTGTTGATCCGCCAGTCGCCCCGGCCGTCCAGGTCCTCGTAGCCGGTGAGGCTGCGCCCGACGTACTGCGCGCTCTCCGAGCCGTTCTCCCGCTGCTCCCGGCCGGCACACCACTGGTCGAAGCCGTCCGGGGCCCGCGCCTCCACCACGTCGTAGCTGGGATTGCCGCCGCCGGAAAGCTCAAGGGCGGCGCCGGGATCCACCGGGACCGTGACCCCGGCCGCCATCACCGCCGCCTGCCCGGACCGCACGGTGACCCGGCTGGCGCCGTCATCGGCGTCCACATCCACCCGGTAGTCCCCCGGCCGCTCCAGCAGCACCGCCCCGGCCGGGGTGTCCACCTCCACGGAATCCGCTTCCCGGCCCGTCAGGATCCGCAGCTCCACGGACCCCCTGGGCAGCCCCAGCTGGAGGCTGCGGTCTTCCAGACGCAGCACCTCCAGCCCGGTGCCCTGGGCCAGGCGCAGGCCGGTGGCCCCGGCGTGGAGCTCAGCCCGGGCGCCCGGAGCGACCCAGAGGTTGTCGCCAGTCCCCAGCGGCAGGTTCACCGCTGCCGGGACCCACTCGTCCAGGCCCGGAGGCTGCCGGGAGACGGCCCCGTCCACGTAGTTCAGCCGGACCACCCGAGCTGGGGGATCGTCCAGCTCCCGGCCCGGGACGGCATCGGCCTGGCCCGCCTCCAGGGGCGCGGCCAGCGGCACTTCGTCGTCGTTGAAGACCACCCGGTCCGGGGCGCAGGCTGTAGCTGCGAGGAGCACGGCCAGGACAACGAATTGCCGCATACGGTGAACCTCAAGGCCAACGGAGCGCGCCTATCAGCAAGCTTACAGTACCCGCGATATTTCCATCCATTCATGGTCTGATAGCCCGGTGACTTCCTCTCTCGCTCCCGCGTCTCCCCACCCCATGCTGGCCCGGGCCGCCCTGGTCGGGTCGGCGCTGTGCTTCGGGGCGATGGCGGTGCTGGGACGCAAGCTGTCGCAGGGCATGGGCTTCAGCCCGGGGCATCTTTCGGTGCTGCGCTTCGTGGTGGGGATCGCGGTGTGCCTGGTGGTCTTCGCGGTCCGGCCGCGGCTGCATGCGCCCACCAGCTATCGGTTGCTCATCACCCGGGGCATCACGGGCGGGCTGGTGGTGGTGCTGTACTTTGATGCGCTGGCGCACATCCACGCGGGGGAAGCGGGGATCATCTACAATCTGTTTCCGGTGTTCGCCACGATCATGTCGCTGTTCGTATTCAGGGAACGGCCGACGGTCCACCTGGTGCTGGCGGTGCTGCTGGCTTCGCTCGGGGTGGTGCTGGTGCTGGGCCAGGGCTCGGTGGCCATCGGGCTGGGCCGGGGGGAGCTTTCGGCGCTGGCGGCGGCGGTGTTCGCCGCCACCAGCGCCATCGCCATGCGCGCGATGCGCGCCAACACCAACTCGGCGACGATCTTCTTCTACTTCAGCCTGGTAGGCCTGGTGGTGGTGGCGCCGTTCGCGCTGAGCCCATGGCCGCGGGCCCTGGGGCCCTGGATGCTGGCGCTGCTCATGAGCTTCGCGGCGCTGGGCGGGCAATGGCTCATGGCCGAGGCCTACGGCAGCCTCTCGGTGTCGGAGGCGGCCATCTGGCTGCAGCTACTGCCCATCGTCACCTATCTGATGGCGGTGCCGGTGCTGGGGGAGGCGATCAGCGGGTACGCCATGGCCGGGGTGCTGATCACCGTGGCCGGGGTGGCCTACGGCACCATCCTCGGACACAAGTCCTACTTGCGGCCGTAGACGTCTTCCAGGCGCTCGATGTCGTTCTCGTCGAAGGTGCCCAGGCTGATCTCCAGGACCCGCACGGGGCTGGCGCCGGAACCGGCGCAGCTCAGCCGGTGGGTGCTGCCCACCGGGAGCCAGATCTCGGCGCCCTTGTCGGGGGTGAGGATCTTGCCGTCGAGTTCCACCACGACGCCGGCGTCCAGGGCCACCCACAGTTCGTTGCGCTGGCGGTGGCGCTGCAGGCTGAGCTTCTGGCCGGGGTTGCAGGTGAGGATCTTGACGGTGCAGGGGGTGTTCAGGACGTACTGGTCGAAACTGCCCCAGGGCTTGTCCACATGGAGGCTGGCGGGTTTGCTGGTCATGGCGGGTCCTTGCGAGGAATGGCGATCAGAGCAGGTCATCCCGCCCCATCGCCTGGAGTTTTTCGACGATCAGTTTGACATCCTGGGCGCGATCCTTGCGACAGATCAGCAGGGCATCGGGCTCGTCCACCACGATGAGGTCCGCCAGGCCGCTGCCGGCGATGAAGCGCCGGCCGCCGAAGATGGCGCAATTGGTGGATTCCAGGAGGAGGGCATCGCCCAGCACGACGTTGCCGGCGCCATCGGCTTCGTGGAACTCCACCACCGCGGGCCAGGAACCCACATCGGACCAGCGGAACCGGGCCGGCACCACGGCCACCCGCTCGGATTTTTCCATGAGGGCGTAGTCGATGGACAGTTTGGGCAGGCGCCCGTAGGCCTGGGGCAGCGCCGCCGGGCTGGCTCCGGACGCCACCCAGGCATCCAGCGGCGCCAGGATCTCCGGGCAGTGGCTGAGCAGTTCCGCGCGGAAATCCTGCAGGGTCCAGACGAACATGCCGGCGTTCCAGTAGTGGTTGCCGGATTCAAGGTATTCCACGGCCTTTTCGTAGCTGGGCTTTTCCCTGAAGGCGGTCACGCCGAGCACCGCGCCCTTGCCTTCGGTCTCGATGTAGCCGTAGCCGGTCTCCGGATAGGTGGGCCGGATGCCGAAGACCACCAGGTCGCGTTTCTCGGCGGCATGGGTCACCGCCGTGTCGATGTCCTTGAGGAACTTGGCCCGGTCGCCGATCCAGGAATCGGCGCTGAGCACCACCATCACGCCGTCGGGGACCCGCTGTTCCATGGCGACCAGGGCCAGGGCCAGGCAGGGGGCCGTGTTGCGCCCTTCGGGCTCGACCAGGACATTGCGCGCCGGCAATTCCGGCAGCATCCTCCGGGTCTCCTCGGCCAGCTCCTCGGTGGTGAGCACGAAGATGTCCTCCGGCAGGAAGGCGCCATCCAGGCGGTGGACCGTCTGGAGCAGCAGGGATTCGTCGCCGACCATGGTGAGGAACTGCTTGGGGCGCTTGCTGCGGGAACGGGGCCAGAAACGGGTGCCGCGACCGCCGGCGAGGATGATGGCCAATTTGCGGTGGGTTTTGGGTGAACTTTTCATGACCTGCTCCGGGGGAGTCGAACGGGATGATCAGGCTACCGCGCCAGGATGCCCGCAAGCTCCGCGAGTTCCTTGGGCGGCGCCGGCCGCTGGTCGTGGATTTTCGCCAGGGGGATGGACACCAGCTTCCCGGCCTTGACGCCCAGGTAGAACGCGGTCTCTCCGGCAGCCAGCCGTTTCACCGCTTCGGAGCCCCACTGGCTGCCCCAGATCCGGTCCATGGCGGTGGGACTGCCGCCGCGCTGGATGTGGCCCAGGACCACCACCCGCAGGTCCAGGCCGTAATCGACCCGCAGCCGTTCGCCCATCTTGAAGGCGCCGCCGGTCTGATCGCCTTCGGCGACCACGACGATGCTGGAACGCTTGCCGCGCTCCCAGCCGGCACGCAGTTGCGACACCAGGGTCTCGTACGCGTCCAGCCCGGCCTCGGGATAGAGCACCGCCTCCGCCCCGCAGGCGATGGCGGTGTTCAGGGCGATCATGCCCGAACTGCGCCCCATGACTTCAACCAGGAACAATCGTTCATGCGCGCTGGCGGTATCCCGGATCCGGTCGATGGCCTGCACGGCGGTGTTGAGGGCGGTATCGAAGCCCAGGGTCCGGTCGGTCCCGGGCAGGTCGTTGTCGATGGTGCCGGGGATCCCGGCGCAGGGGATGCCGGTCTCCCGGTTCAGCAGCTCGGCGGCGGTGAAGCTGCCGTTGCCGCCAATGACCACCAGCCCGTCCACCCCGGCGTCGCGCAGGTCGCGGGCGGCCTGGGCCCGCACCGCGGGGAGATGGAAGGCCTGGCACCGGCCAGTGTTCAAAATGGTGCCGCCGCGCTGGAGGATGTTGGCGCAGCCGCGGGTGGTGAGCGGGCGCCATTCCTGGTCGACCAGGCCCTGCAGGCCGCGCCAGACGCCGTAGACTTCGATCCGCAGGGCGTCGGCCTGGCGCACCACCGCCCGGATGGCGGCGTTCATCCCGGGGGCGTCGCCTCCGGAGGTCAGGACCGCGAGTCTCATGCCTTGCCCCGCTTTCCGGCGCGCCGGGCCACTTTGCCGGCCGGCCGCGCATGCTTGGTGGATTTGGCCTTGGGGCCGGGAGCGGCCACGGCCGCGGATTTGCCCCTGGGGACGGGAGCGGCGGCGGATCTGCCCTTGGGGACGGGAGCGGCCGCGGATCTGCCCTTGCGGGCAGGAGCTGGAGCCTCGGCCTCGGCCTCGACCGCGGCCTTGGCCTGCCTGCCGGCGCGCAGCTTGCCGCCACGGCGCCTGGACGGCTTGGCCACCTGGGGGTGCGGCGCGTCCTTGGCGTGGATCTCCGGCGGGGGCAGCGGCGGCGGTTCCATGACGCCCCGGGGCACGGGCGGCAGGTCCGATTCCTCGATGCCCTGGGCCTGGGCGCGCTGCAGCCGGGCCTTCATGACCGGGTCGTCCACCGTCTGGGCCCCGAGCACGCAGCCCATGGTGAGCAAAAGACCCCACTTCCTGACCAGATCCATGGTCCAACTCCAGTAAAAAGGCTGGGCCGTCACCTACTTGGCCGCCCTGGCTGTCCGGATCTTAGCAAAGAACTCGGCGATCACGGCATCGGTCTGGTCCTTGGTCAGGTCGGCATCCTGGCCGCGCCGCTCGAGGATGTCCCGGCCGGCGGAGGCGGAGCTGCGGGTTTCCGGCAAGGTCGGATTGAGGTTCTGGATGAGGAATTCCGAAACTTCGATCAGCCGGTGGCCGACCTTCTCCAGTTTCTGGCGGACGATGTCCTGGTACTGGAACAGGTCATAGGCACCCTGGACGTTGTAGATGCCGTTGTCGGCATGGAGGCTGATGCTCTCCATCTTGTCGATCAGGGCCTGCCGTTCGTCGGACGGGGGCATCAGACGGGACAGGACCTCCTGGCAATCCCGGGTGAGATTCTGGATTTCCTCGAAGCTGTTCTGGACAACCTCCATCTGGGAAATGATGCGCTCTGCCCCGCCCTCCTGCTCGGCGGCGATTTGGATCAATTGATCAGGAATGGCTGATGCGTCGTGTTTCTTGGCGGCTTCAGGGTTTGGCATGCAGGCCCCATGGGGTGGAATATAAGGTGAACCAGTCAGATATCCATAACCATTCTGCACTTCATTACCGGAACCGAAACACTGAAATCTGACATCGCTCCGCGTTAAACTCCCAACCAGCGGGGTGAAAAACTCAACCTGCCCCGATTCGACGCCGGAGTATCCATGCCAAGTCCCGCCTCCCCCAACCCAGAGGGGGAATCCACCTTTGAAAAATGCCTGAAACCGTTCCCGTCCGCCAACAAGGTCTACGCCACCGGCTCCCGCCCGGACCTGCGGGTGCCCATGCGCGCCGTGCAGCTGCACCAGACCCGGGATTTCGACGGGTCGCTCACGGACAACGAGCCGGTGATCCTCTATGACACCTCCGGGCCGTACACCGACCCCCAGGCCGTCATCGACCTGGCCCACGGCCTGACGCCACTGCGCCTGGGCTGGATCCGGGAGCGCGCGGACGTGGAGGAGCTGGCCGGCGCCACCAGCCTGTACCGGAAGCTCCGGGAGCGCGACCCCGAGCTGGACAAGATCCGCTTCCACGCCGACCGCCTGCCCCTGCGGGCCAGCGCCGGCCGGAACGTCTCGCAGATGCACTATGCCCGGAAGGGCATCATCACCCCCGAGATGGAGTTCATCGCCATCCGCGAGAACCTCGGGCGCGATGCGGCCGGCCTCCGCAGCCACATCACCCCCCAGTTCGTCCGGGACGAGGTGGCCCGGGGCCGGGCGGTGATCCCCTGCAACATCAACCACCCGGAGACCGAGCCGATGATCATCGGCCGCAACTTCCTGGTGAAGATCAACGCCAATATCGGCAACTCCGCCGTGGCTTCATCCATCGAGGAAGAGGTCGAGAAGATGGCCTGGGCCATCCGCTGGGGCGCCGACACGGTCATGGACCTCTCCACCGGGGCGAATATCCACGAGACCCGGGAGTGGATCCTGCGCAATTCCCCGGTGCCCATCGGCACCGTGCCGATCTACCAGGCGCTGGAGAAGGTCAACGGCAAGGCGGAGGAGCTCACCTGGGAACTGTACCGGGACACCCTCATCGAGCAGGCCGAGCAGGGCGTGGACTACTTCACCATCCACGCCGGGGTGCTGCTGAAGTACATCCCGCTCACCGCCCGGCGCACCACCGGCATCGTCAGCCGGGGCGGCTCGATCCTGGCCAAGTGGTGCCTGGCCCACCACCGGGAGAACTTCCTCTACACCCACTTCGAGGACATCTGCGAGATCATGGCGGCCTACGACGTGGCCTTCTCCCTGGGCGACGGCCTGCGCCCGGGCTGCACCGCCGACGCCAACGACGAGGCCCAGTTCGGCGAGCTGGACACCCTGGGCGAGCTGACCAAGATCGCCTGGAAGCACGACGTGCAGACCATCATTGAAGGACCCGGCCACGTCGCCATGCACAAGATCAAGGAGAACATGGACCGCCAGCTGGAAGTCTGCGGGGAGGCCCCGTTCTATACCCTGGGGCCGCTCACCACTGACGTGGCGCCCGGCTACGACCACATCACCTCGGCCATCGGCGCCGCCATGATCGGCTGGTACGGCACCGCCATGCTCTGCTACGTCACCCCCAAGGAGCACCTGGGCCTGCCCAACAAGAAGGACGTGAAGGACGGCGTGATCACCTACAAGATCGCCGCCCACGCCGCCGACCTGGCCAAGGGGCACCCCGGCGCGAATCTATGGGATGACGCCATGTCCAGGGCCCGGTTCGAGTTCCGCTGGGAGGACCAGTTCAACCTGGCCATGGACCCGGACACCGCCCGGGAATTCCACGACGAGACCCTGCCCGCCGAAGGCGCCAAGTCCGCCCACTTCTGCTCCATGTGCGGACCGCACTTCTGCTCGATGAAGATCACCCAGGACGTGCGGGAATACGCCAGGACCCACGGCCTGAGCGAGGCCGAGGCGCTTGCCGCCGGCATGGATGAAAAGGCCAAGGAATTCGAAGCCACCGGAGCCGAGATCTATCACCAGGCCTAAATCTTGATAAAATCTTGATACTTCCAACCCCTATCCACACAGCTCCCTGATCACCAAGCGCGTAAATTGCCTGAGGGGAGGTCTGTCCTTCCGGGAGGACGTCCACTTGAACGCCATGCATATCGTCGCCGCAGTGCTGGGTCTGGGCCTGCTGGTCTACCTCGTCATCGCCCTGCTGATGCCGGAGAAGTTCCAATGAGTCCGAACGCCCTGCTGCAATTCGCCCTCTTCCTCGGGGTCCTGATGCTCCTGGCCAAACCGCTCGGGGAGTACCTGGGCAAGGTGCTGGAACGGGACGCCACACCCCTGGACCGGCTGCTCGGGCCGCTGGAGCGGGGCATCTACCGCCTGGCCGGCATCACCGCCGCCGACCGCATGAGCTGGAAGGACTACGCCCTGGCGGTGCTGCTGTTCAACCTGCTGGGCATCCTGGCGCTGTTCCTGCTGCAGATGTTCCAGGGCGTGCTGCCGTTCAACCGCGGGCTGCCGGCGATTCCCGCCGACCTGGCCCTGAACACCGCCGTGAGCTTCGTCACCAACACCAACTGGCAGGCCTACGCCGGCGAGACCACCCTCAGCCACTTCACCCAGATGGCCGGCCTCACGGTGCAGAACTTCCTTTCCGCCGCCACCGGCATGGCGGTCATGGCCGCGCTCGCCAGGGGGCTGCGCCGGCGCAAGGCCACCAACCTGGGCAGCTTCTGGGTGGACATGACCCGCGGCACGCTGTACGTGCTGCTGCCCCTGGCCGTGGTGTTCAGCCTGTTCCTGGTGTCCCAGGGCGTGGTGCAGACCCTGGGGCCCAACCCCGTGGCCCGGCTGCTTTCACCGGCCACCGGCGCCGGCGGCAGCACGGTGCTGCAGCAGGTGCTCGCCGTGGGCCCCGCGGCCTCCCAGGCTGCCATCAAGATGCTCGGCACCAACGGCGGCGGCTTCTTCAACGCCAACGCCGCCCACCCCTTCGAGAACCCCACCCCGCTGACCAACTTCGCCCAGATCCTGGCCATGCTGCTGCTGCCGGCGGCGTTCTGCCACGCCTTCGGCAAGCTGATGCGCGACCGCCGCCAGGGCTGGGCCCTGCTGGCGGCCATGACGGTGATCTTCGTGCTGGCGCTGGGCGTCTGCCACTGGGCGGAAAGCCAGAACAACCCGGGCCTGCGCGGCCTGCCGGTGGCCCAGGTGGAAAGCCATACGCCCGGCCAGGAGCAGTCCGGCGGCAACATGGAGGGCAAGGAGCTGCGCTTCGGCATCGCCGGCACCACCCTGTTCGCCACCGCCACCACGTCGGCCTCCTGCGGCGCGGTGAACGCCATGCACGACTCCTTCACGCCCCTGGGCGGCCTGGTGCCGCTCTGGCTGATGGAGCTGGGCGAGGTGGTGTTCGGCGGGGTGGGCTCCGGGCTGTACGGCATGCTGATCTTCGCCATCATCGCGGTGTTCGTCTCCGGCCTGATGGTGGGCCGCACCCCGGAATACCTGGGCAAGAAGATCGAAGCGTTCGAGATGAAGATGGCCTCCCTGGTGATCCTGATCCCCGCCGTGCTGGTGCTGGTGGGGACCGCCGCCGCGGTCATGCTGCCCGCGGCCGCCGCGGCCGTCTCCAACCCCGGCGCCCACGGCTTCACCCAGATCCTGTATGCCTTCAGCAGCGTGGCCAACAACAACGGCAGCGCCTTCGCCGGCCTGGGGGCGACCACCCCGTTATACAACTACGCCACCGCCCTGGTCATGCTGCTGGGCCGGTTCGGCGTGATCCTGCCGGTGCTGGCCATCGCCGGGTCCCTGGGCGCGAAGAAGCGCACCCCGCCCGGCCTGGGCACCCTGCCCACCCACACCCCCCTGTTCGTCACCATGCTCGTGGCGGTGGTGCTCCTGGTGGGCGCCCTGACCTTCCTGCCAGCCCTGGCCCTCGGGCCTATCGCAGAACAGCTCGCGCGGTTCTGAGGAGATACCCGAGATGCGCACTTCCACTTCCATCGGCGAGATCAAGCCCAGTCCCCTGTTCGAGCCCGCCATCCTGAAACCCGCGCTGTGGGCGGCGCTGGGCAAGCTCAACCCGGTGCACCAGCTGCGCAACCCGGTGATGTTCACCGTGTGGATCTGCAGCGCGCTGACCACCCTGCTCTACTTCCAGGCCCTGGGCGGCCACGGCGAAGCCCGCCCCGGCTTCATCCTGGCCATCGCCCTCTGGCTCTGGTTCACCCTGCTGTTCGCCAATTTCGCCGAGGCCATGGCCGAAGGCCGGGGCAAGGCCCAGGCCGACAGCCTGCGCAGGTCGCGCCGGGACGTGAAGGCGAACCTGGTGAAGGGCTCGCACCATGGCGATCCCACCGAGCAGGTGGACGCGCCCCGGCTGCGCATCGGTGACGTGGTGCTGGTGGAGGCCGGGGACACCCTGCCGGGCGACGGCGAGGTGATCGAAGGGGTGGCCAGCGTCAACGAAAGCGCCATCACCGGCGAATCCGCGCCGGTCATCCGGGAATCCGGCGGCGACCGCTCGGCGGTCACCGGCGGCACCACGGTGCTTTCGGACTGGCTGGTGGTGCGCATCACGGCCAACCCCGGGGAAAGCTTCCTGGACCGCATGATCGCCATGGTGGAGGGCGCCAAGCGGCAGAAGACCCCCAACGAGATCGCCCTGGACATCCTGCTGGCGGCGCTCACCATCATCTTCCTGCTGGCCACCGCCACCCTGCTGCCGTTCTCGGTGTTCAGCGTCAAGGCCGCGGGCCAGGGTTCGCCGGTCACCCTCACGGTGCTGGTGGCCCTGCTGGTCTGCCTCATCCCCACCACCATCGGCGGCCTGCTGTCCTCCATCGGCATCGCCGGCATGGACCGCATGGTGCAGGCCAATGTCATCGCCACCTCGGGCCGGGCGGTGGAGGCCGCCGGCGACGTGGACGTGCTGCTGCTGGACAAGACCGGCACCATCACCCTGGGCAACCGCCAGGCGGTGGCCTTCATCCCGGCCGAGGGC
>Ga0181535_10006313_pt1 | contig 12329 bp, 3 predicted proteins | sample PEATcosm2014_Bin_44_FD_119774 | JGI IMG/M metagenome (GOLD analysis project Ga0181535, IMG submission 119774) | Peatland microbial communities from MTU Mesocosm Facility, Houghton, MI, USA - PEATcosm2014_Bin17_30_metaG | ecosystem: Environmental > Terrestrial > Soil > Wetlands > Peat | place...
GCGGGGGCGGCGGTGGCGGTGGTGCGAGTGCCGGTTCCGATTACGCCGGTGTCGATGCGGCGCTGGCAAATTCGACTTTGTCTGGCAACGTTGACGGCCATGGAACTTTTGTCGCCGGAGAAATTGCCAACCGAGTAGATGAATTGGGAAAGGCAGAGCATGCGCCGATTGAATATGCCCAATCGAGCGATATAGCGGACGCTTTGAACGATCTTGGCACAGATCGTTCGCGGACGGATTATCAAGCGAACAATCAATCGTCCTATGGCAATCAATCATCCTATAGTCAACTCAGCGTTCCGACATCAGCCGCCAATCCGCTGGGACAATTTCCGGGAAATAGCACAGCGATTGTCAGCGACAGACAAACGCAAATGCGGGCCACGCAAACACAAACAATCAACGGAGTTGTGAGCGATAGTTTCGATTCAGCTACCGTTGCGCAAAATCAGGCTGGCGACCAGGCACAATTTTATCGAAGCAGAGGAATGGAACTCGGAGTTGACGCGGATAAAAAAACGCAGGCGCTCGGCTTCGACTGGAATCTGGGCAATGTTATAGGTAGTAGTGACGTCGCAAACGGCGGCAGCGAAGTTGCCGCTGAAAAAGAAAAAGTGCCATTCTTGGGGGATTTGCCGGTGACGGGCAATTTATTCGCGAATGACCAGCGCGCCGTCAATGCTCCGGCAACGATTACGGCTCCTGCTCCATCCGGCGCGCTCGACCAGACTTTCAACCCCGGAGCGCCAGGAAACTCGGCGGAAATAGCGGAGAAATATCGCCGTAACACACCTGTCCAATATTACAGTTACGATTCGAATTTTGTCTCTAATTTTGGTGCCAATTCAGATATCAATGGACTTTATGACGACAGCTACACGACTGGAAAATCGGTGGAGTCCGCGAAGGAACTGACAAAAACCGGCAGCGGCACGGTGGCGTTGAGAGGTGAAAATACTTTTGCAGGCGGAACCGTGGTCAACGCTGGCGCGCTGGCGTTACCTGAAACCACCACCAGCGGCAGGACAACCGGCTCAAGCTCCGAAAGCGTAGTAAAAACGTATTCTCTAAATAATGTCAGCCCGACGGATGTGGCACAAGAGATGGCATCCATTTTTCCAAAAACCAACCCACGAACCGGGCAAAATGTGCCTCCGGTCAATGTCGTGGCTGATTCACGATTGTCAGCGGTTGTCGTGACCGCGCCGAAGGACATGATGAACGAAATTGATAAGTTGATGAGCGAACTGGATGTTGCTTCGACTCGCGACCAGAACACTTATGTTGCCAAATTGAATAATGCCGATCCGAATGAGACGGCGCGTGTGCTGCAAAATATGTTTGGAACCAGCGCACCCCGCAGCGTCATCCAGAACGCAATAGGCTCCACTCGCGGCGGTGGCGGCGGTGGCAACGGTGCGCTTGGAGCGGCGAAGATTTCGGTGGATCCGGTTACTGATAATCTGGTCGTCGTCGCAGACGCAGAAACCAAGGAGCAAATCAGCAGAGTCTTAAGCAGACTTGATGCGCCGGTCATCAAACCGCCGGGCGATGCCATCGTTCTAAATGCGACAAACGCTGCCCTTACGGTCATCGGCGGCAAATTTTACTCCGGCGTCACCAAAGATGATGTGAGCGGTCAGCGTAATCTTTTGGCGACGAATAATATTGCTTCGGAATCTGCGAACTCGTCCACAAACGACCTCGCCCTCAACTACCATAATGTGCCGCTGGACACGGCTCTGAATTATTTGAGCGACAAGGCAGGATTTATCATCGTGCAGGACACGCCGCTTCATGGCACCGTGAATCTCTCTGGCAATCACCTGACCCAGGAAGAAGCGTTGGATCAGCTCAATTCCGCTTTGAATCAAAACGGCTACGCCGCGGTTCGCGACGGGCGAGTGTTGACGATTATGAGCAAGAACGATGCAAAAACCCGCGACGTGCCGCTCCAAAAAGCACCGCCGCCGCCGCTCATTCCACAGCCGGAAATCCTGACGAGCACCAATGCGTTCTCCACCTTCTCGATGAATGTGAGCGACGTGTCATACAAGCTGGCGGAGGCGAGCCTGCAAAAAGGCAGGATGCCGGACGCGGCGTCCATCCGCAGCGAGGAATTCATCAACGCGTTTGATTATCGCGACCCGGAGGCGGCGGCGGGCCAGCCGGTCGCGTTCGCGTCGGAGCGCGCGCAGGATCCGTTCGCGCAGAACCGCGACCTGCTGCGGTTCTCCATCAAGACGGCGGCGGCGGGCCGCGCGGCGAACCGGCCGTTGAACCTGGTTTTGCTGCTCGACACTTCCGGCTCGATGGAGCGCGCCGACCGCGTGGCCATCATCCGCGAGGCGATGCGCGTGCTGGCGGCGCAATTGCATCCGCAGGACACGGTGAGCGTGGTGACGTTTGCGCGCACGGCGCGGCTGTGGGCCGACGGCGTGAGCGGCGACAAGGCGGGCGAAACGCTGGACCGCGTCGGCGGCATCACGCCGGAAGGCGGCACGAATCTCGAAGAAGCGATGCGGCTCGCCTACCAGACTGCGTTGCGGCATTACCTCGCCAATGGAGCGAACCGCGTGGTGCTGCTGACCGACGGCGCGGCCAATCTCGGCAATGTTGATCCCGGCGCGTTGAAACAAAAGGTCGAAGCGTTCCGCAAGCAGGGCATCGCGCTCGATTGTTTCGGCATCGGCTGGGAGGATTACGACGACACCATGCTCGCGGAACTTTCGGGCAACGGCGACGGGCGCTACGCGTTTATCAATTCGCCGGAGGAAGCGGGAACGGATTTTGCGGCGAAGCTCGCGGGCGCGTTGCAGGTGGCGGCGCAGGACGTGAAGGTGCAGGTGGAATTCAATCCGCAGCGCGTGACTTCCTGGCGGCAGATCGGCTACGCGAAGCATCAGCTCACCAAGGAGCAGTTCCGCGACAACTCGGTGCTCGCCGCCGAGGTGGCCGCGCAGGAGGCGGGCAACGCGCTTTACACGGTGGAAATCAAGCCCGACGGCGCCGGCCCGGTGGCGACGGTATATGTGCGCTACAAAATTCCCGGCACGATGGAGGTTCAGGAACGCTCATGGAGCGTGCCTTACGACGGCAACGCGCCCGCGCTGGAACAATCCAGCGCCGCGATGCGGCTCGCGGCGACGGCGAGCGCGTTTTCCGAATGGCTGGCGGCGAGTCCGTTCGCGCAAGAAGTCACGACGGATGAGCTGCTGCGGGATTTGAGCGGCGTGCCGCAAATTTACGGCGCGGACCAGCGCCCACAACAATTGGAATGGATGATCAGACAGGCGAAGAGCTTGTCGGGGAAATGACAGCATGAAACGGGACACAGACAGAATCAAAGACAGAATAATTGACGGCAGAATGATGATGGGGAATTTTTTTATCGTTCTGCCATACATCATTCTGTCGTCCGGCTTCCGGCTTTTGCGCCCCAGTCTCACACATTTTTTACAAACCTTTGACGTGTGCCTGACAACTGCCGGTCTTTGAAATTGCCAAAATATCGCGTTGAATTATGAAATTAAAAATCTATTGGGTGGCTGCCTTCCTTTTTCTGACGCCTTTGGTTTTGCGCGCCTACTTCGTTGGGCCGCCGGAAGGTCTGGACAAAATGACCACCAACGCGGACCTCGTTTGCAAAGCACGCGTAGTTTCGTCCTTGGTGATCACGAATGCGGCGTTTCAACTGTTGCCGGGTTTTGAAACGCAGGCCACCAGGTTGGAAATCATTTCCGTGCTCAAGGGAAATCCTTCAGCCAAGATCGTCTGGTTTCAGCATTACGCCTCAAATCCCAAGGGGAATATGTTCACGTATGAACCCCAGCACTACGAACTGGAACCCGGTCAGTGCTATTTGATTTTTGCCGTGAAGACCGGACAGGAAGGCGAGTTCCGGCAGATCCATTTTTCGCATACCGGCAAAGCGGATGAAGGGGTCATGAACACGTTGGACGACCGGCCGCTCGACGGTCTGTCCATCAAGGATGCCCACTGGCGGGAGTTGGATTGGCTGCTCCACAGTGCAAACCCAACGAACCAGCTTTACGCCATTCACGAACTGGACGCGATGAGCCAAAGCGGCGGAAGTTACTCCGGGTTCTCCCATACAAAAGATTTCCAGCGTGAAACGGTGTTGGAAGCCCTGTCGCCCATGGTCACCAATGCCAGCGATGACGTTGCCATTGCCGCGCTGAATTGTTTTCAAGCCGGCCCGGATGGTTCGGCGCAAATCGCGCCATTTGCGGACGCGCTGGTTCAAATCGCCAGCCACGGCCCGACGATTGCGCGCCAGACCGCCGCCATCGCCACATTTGCCGGAACGAGTTTTCCGGCGGTCAGCAACGCCCTGCCCCAATGGCTGCGCGATGGCTCCGAGGAAGTGCGTTTGCAGGCGGTGTTGTTGCTGCCCAATTTTCCCGGGGATTTTTCGGAACCAGCCTTGCGCGAACGGGCCGCCGACCCTTCGCCCAAAGTGCGGGCCGGCGTCGCCGAAGCCATTGGCAATGGAAAAATCGCATCGCTCCTGCCCACACTGAAACAATTACTGGCGGACCCCGTTGGCCTGACGAATCCGCTGCCTCCGCTGACGACCGAAGAATTGCAGGCGGGCGGCCAGGTTTGGGGTGGCAACAATGGCGATGTCCATACTGCCGCCGGTTACGCCCTGCTGAAATTTGATGTCGCTCAAGTTGGTGACATTCTTCGAGCGAACTTGGACGACGAAGGTTTCCGGCCAAGTTATTTGTGCAAGCTCGCCGAGAACAATACCGGCCCGTGGCTGACGAATCTCGTCGAAGTTTTGGAAGCCAGGCGCATCCGGGTGGAGAAAGAAGTGGAAAACAGCGGAGTTGAGCAAAAGCAAGAATTTCTAAAAGCCCGCATGGCACTGGCCGGCACCTACTACAAGTGCTGGAACATCCTCTACAAATATCTGCACGATCTGCCGGCGGCGGATTTTGCGGACGGAAAACTGAATCGTTGTTTGGACGCCTTGGAAAATGCCGGCGACTCGGGATCAAGCGAGCCGACGATGTTGTATGAACTTTACCGGATGAAGGGGTTGAATCAGCGCGCGGCAAAATTCCGTGGCGAACATGACAACCAGTATGCCGGTTACGACATCAATCGGTATTACAATCAGGTGGACGCTCAATATCCCAACAAGTAAGTCGTTTCAAATCCATGCTTATACTTTGCAATTCTATGAAAACAAAAATCGCCGCCTCACTCCTTTGCGCCCTGGTGTTTCTCGCCACTTCGTGCGGCACCACCACGCCGCCAACGCCGTCAAAAACCACGCCGCCGGGCGGCGTCACGTTGTCGGATTTCAAGCTGACCGGCGATCTCGGCGGCGAGGTCGCGGCGTTCACGCTCACCGCCAGCGCGAAGGTCGAGGACGCCAAGGGCGGCTCGCTGGCGTTGCTTTCCGGGCCGGTCGCGCTCACCAGCCTCGGCGCGCAGCCGGGCTGGCGGATGTCCGCTGACCAAAATCGCTTTGTCGCGAATTTTGACCGCGGCGGAATATTTCCAATCGAAGTCCACTTCAATGCCGCCGTCACGCAGAGCAACGACTGGAGCGCGGTGGGTTTCCGCGTCGCGCCGAGCGCGGTGCAGCCGGTCGTGCTGCAAGGCCTGGCGGCGGACACGGAATTTCAATTCGCCAGCGCCGCGCGGCCCGAACGCACCGGCACCAACTTCCTAAGCTACCTGCCGGTGGACGGCGCGGTGCAATTCGCGTGGAAAAAATCGCGCCCGGAGGCCGAGGGAAAATTATTTTACGCCGCCGAAATGACTTCGCAGATCAGCGTCAGCCCCGGCCTGATGCGGCAGGCGGCGCTAATCACCGGCAAGGTCATGCAGGGCGAGATGAACAGCCTCGTGCTACGGCTGCATGGCGCGGGTGAAGTCACACGCGTCCAGGGCGACGCGGTGTTGTCGTGGAACGCCGAGGCCATCACAAACTCGGACGACCGCCGGCTGGTCGTGCAATTCAACCAGCCGCAGAAGGACGCGTTCGCGATTCTGGTGCAGATGCAGACGCCGCTCGGCGCGTTCCCGCAATCGGCGGACGCGGTGCAGGTGCAGCCCGAGGGCGCAACGCGGTTCGCCGGCACATTCCGCATCGTGAACGACGGCGCGGTGCGGCTGGAAGTCACGCAGGCGAGCGGCCTGTCGCAGATTTCGCCGGAGCAATTTCCGGAGGCGAATGTGTTCCGCGCGACCGGCAGCCAGCGTTTTGCCTACCGCTTTTCCAGCGCGGACTTTGCGTTGAAAATCCAGGTGGACCAGATTTTGCCGGAAGTCGGCGTTTCGCAGGTGCTCGCCTACCACCTTGGCGAGAATGAACTCACGGTGGACGCGGAAATCGAACTCGACATCCGCGAGGCGCCATTGCGCGAACTGATGTTGAACATTCCGAAAGGTTACACTGTGGCGCAGCCCAACGCCCCCGGCTCGATTGATTATTTCACGGGCGAAACGCCGGACCACAACGGCGCGGAATTGCGAATTGTCTATGGCCAGCCCATTTCCGGCCGGCAGGTCATCCAGCTCCACCTCGAACGCAACCAGCCGCTCGGCGAAACGAACTGGACGCTGCCGCGCATCGAAGTGGCGAATGCCAAATCCGTGCGCGGATTTGTCGGCGTGTCGGCGGACAGCGGTTTCCGGCTGACGGCGGACCGCACACAGTCGCTGACGGAAATCGCCACGGCATTTTTCCCGAAACCGCTCGCCGGCATCCAGTCGGCGTTCCGTTTGAGCGATCCAAACTGGTCGGCGACGATGCTCGTGGAGCGCCTGCCGCAGACGGTGCAGGCGGATGTGTTCCATCTTTTTTCCATCGGCGAAGGCATTGCCTACGGCAGCAGCGTGATTAACTACGTCGTCAGCGGCGCGCCGGTGTCGGCCTTCCGCGTCGAGTTGTCGGATGAATACAAGAACGTTGATTTCACCGGCAAAGACGTCCGCAATCCGGTAAAAACAACGAACGGCTACATCGTGCAATTGAACACGCCGGTTTCGGGCGCCTACACGCTGCTGGCGACTTACGAGCGGCCGTTCAAGCCGCAGGGCGAGACGCTGACGTTCACCGGCGCGCGCCCGCTCGACGCGCAATCCGAATCCGGCCACACCATCGTCACCAGCGCTTATCAATTCCAGGTGAAGGCAGTGGACGTGTCGCCGGGACTGCTGGAACTCGAACCCGGCGAAGTGCCGGCGGAATACCGCTTGTTTTTCGACCAGCCCGTGCTCAAGGCATACAGTTATTCATCGCATCCGTTTAATTTGAAGCTCGCGTTGAGTCCGCTCGCGCAGGGCGATTCGCTCGCGCAGGTGGTGGACCGCGCGTCGCTCACCACGCACATTTCCAAGGAGGGCCAGGCGCTCACCGACGTGAGTTATTTCGTAAAAAGCCGCGGCAATCCAAACTTCCGGGTGACACTGCCGGAGGGAACAGATTTGTGGTCGGCCACCGTCAACGGCGCGGCGGTCGTGCCGGTGATGGATGGAAAAGCCGATCTCATTCCGCTGCCGCAACACGCGGATCCGGACACCGTGCTGACGCTGAATCTGAAACTCGCGACGACTTCGTCCGTGCCGACGCGCGTGAGCATCGCCGCGCCAATCGTGGCCGCACCGGTGATGCTCGCGGAATGGCAGTTCGTGCCCGACGAGGGCCAGCGGCTTCTGTATCGCGGCGGCACGCTCGCGCCCGCCGGCAGACTGGGCGACGTGTCGGGCTTCGCGCAAATCTCGCGGCTCGCGCGGAATCATCAGTGGGGCGAGACGCTGACTTCGCTGCTCGCGGCGCTGGCTTCCGTGTTGCTCGCCATTTTCGTGTGGCGCTGGGCGGCGGGCGATGCCGTCCACAACTTCAGCGTGCGTCATCTCTCCGGCGCGGTGGTTGGTCTCGCGGCAATTATTTTCGCCGCCATTTCGCTCGTTCACGCCGCCGGCGCGTTTGAAAATGTAAATACGGTTGCGCCGGCCAATTTGACGTTCCTCGCGCCGGTGCAGCAGCCGGACAGCGCGCTGACCGTGGAAGTTTCCAATGTTGCGGCGGCGGAAGCCGCCAGCAATCCCATCAATCTCGCCTGGCCGGCGTTGCTGGCGCTGGTCGCGTGGATTTTTGCCTGGTCGCGGGACGACGTTTTCTCCAAGACGGTATTCGGAATTGCCGGCTGGACGCTGCTCGCGTGGGCCGCGCTGCGCCTGCCCAACAGCGCGCCCGCATTTTTCGCCGTCGTCGGCGCGTTCCTGCTTTTGCGGGTTGTGATTCCGTCGCTGAAACCGCTCTGGCGTCTGCCGGCGCGGCCGAAATTTGATCTGCCGCCGCCAACGGTGGTGTCGCTGCTGGTCGCCCTTTGCTGGCTGGGCGGAACGGTGACGGTTCACAGCGCGGGTGGCGGCGCCGCATCACAGGTTTCCAATCTGCGCGCCGCGCCCAACCGGGTGCAACCCGGCAATCCGGCGGATGACAAATCGGTGGCACCGGCGCTCCCGCAATCCGTCACGCAACAAATCCGAATTGAAGACACCTTTGCGATGGCGACGGCAAAAATTCACTGGCTGGCGGAAAAGGGACAGGTGTTGCCGCTGTTGTTCGAGCCGGCGGTGTTGACACGCGTCAATTATCCGAAGTCGTTGCAACTGGAGCCGTCGCCCGCCGGTTCGCGCAGCGCGCAGCAACTCGTCGCGCAATCCGACGGCGCGTTTGACATCGAGGTGCAGTATCAACTTCAAATCACGAAGCGCGACACCGACAGCGGCTTTGTGCTGCCGGTGCCGAGCGGACTCGTCAACCGCGTCACCCTTTCGCTCGTGAATCTCGACGTGGACGTGTTTTCGCCGCAGGCCGTGTCCGTCCAGCGCGGCGCGGGCGGCAGCAACACCGTGGCGACGCTGGTGCTGGCGCCCGGCAGCGCGTGGATTGGCTGGAAGCCGCGCAGCCGCAACGTGAAAAGTGAAACGCCGGTCTTTTTCGCCGAGCTTTCGCAGCTTTACGTTCCCTCGGCGGGCGTGGTCGAAGGCGTGCATCAGGTTTCCATCCGCCCGGCACAGGGCGAACTCGGCGAACTGATTTTCGACGTGCCGGCGGGCGCGACGATCACCGATGTCTCCGATGGCGGCACCCGGTATGCGCCGACACAAACTTATAACGCCAATTCAAGCCAGAGCTTCGTGAACGTGGCCGTCCCCAGCGTCGTCTCGCTCTGGCGTTTCGATCCCGACGCGCGGAAATTACGCGTGACGCTCAACCCGGCGCAGTCGCGGCCGTTCACGCTGATCATCCGCTCGCAGGTCGCGACGGGACCGCTGCCGTTCGAGCAGCGCGTCGGTTTGATTTCCGTCGAGGGCGCGGCGGGACAACAAATCGGATCGCTCGGCGTCGCCACCGGCAGCGAAGTGCAGCTGGACACTGTCGGCGCGGAAAACATTTCCGCCATCAACCTCGAAGATTTTCCCGCCAGTGTGGCGCAGCCGCTCGCGGCGCAATTTTCCGGACTGACCGTGCGCCGCGCGTTTCGTTATTCCGACACGCAGGCGACGGCGTTGCTCAAGGCATCGGCGGTCGAGCCGGATGTGCGCGTGGAAACGCAGGACACGCTTTCGCTGGGCGAAGACCGCACGGTGCTGGCCTCCACCGCGACCGTGAAGATCACGCGCGCGGGAATTTTCAAGTTGAGCTTTGTCATGCCGGAGGGCTTTGACGTGGAATCCATCAGCGGCGCGGCGTTGAGCCACTGGACGGAATTGAAAACGGACGCGGGCCGCGTCATCACCTTGAATCTCACCGGCAAGACGGACGGCCAGCAGCAATTCATCATCACCCTTTCCGGGCCGGGCGCGAAAACCGCCAGCGCCTGGACGGTGCCGCAAATTTTGCTGCGCGAGGCGAACAAGCAGCGCGGGACGCTGCTCGTCGTGCCGGAACAGGGAATGCGGCTGCAGGCCGTCACGCTCGACGGCGCGACGCAGCTCGACCCGGAAAAAGCCGGCGTCCGGCAAAAAGGCGTGCTGGCATTCAACATTCTGGAGACGCCGTGGAAACTCACGCTGAACATCGAAGAGGTGAACGCGTGGACGCAAGTGCAGAGTTTGCAGCAGGCATCGGTCAACGAAGCGCAGGTGAAAATCGCCGCGAATTTGCAGTATCAAATCGAGAACGCGGGCCTGAAATCGTTCCGCGTGTTCATCCCAACGAACGCGGAAGGCGTGACATTCCACGGCGACCAGGTCTCCGATTTTCTCGCGGTGGACGGCGTGGTGACCAACGGTTTGCAGGCGTGGGACGTGAAACTGGACCGGCGCGTCATCGGCCAGTATTTGTTGCAGGTGAATTACCAGACGCCCGTGTCGGACCAGGCTGGCGAAACCGTTTTGCGCGGCGTGCTGGCGGCGGACGTGAATTCGCAGCGCGGCTTTGCCACCGTGCAGTCCACCGGACGTTTGCAGGTGCGCGTGGACAACCTGCCCGCGTCGCTCCAGCCGACCGAGTGGCAGGGCATTCCGCGGGCGTTGCAAAAAAATCTGCCCGCCGAGCCGGCGAGCTTCGCGTATCGGCTGCTCGAACCGGATTTTCAACTGCCGTTGAAGCTCGAACGGCACGAGGCGGCGAAACTGCTGCCGGCGCGGGTCAACAACGTCACGTTCACCTCGGTGATTTCCGACGCGGGCGTCATGCTCACGCAGGTGCGGCTGGAAATCCTGCCCGGCGACAAGCCCTTGCTGCACCTCACGCTGCCGGCGGGCGCGCATTTCTGGTTCGCCTTCGTGAACCAGAACGGCGTGTGGCCGTGGCGCGACCAGGACCAGATTTTGATTCCGCTGGAGCAGCAGTCGCGCGGCAACCAGCCGGTGCCGGTGGAAATCTATTTCAGCAGCCAAGTCGGCAAGGCGGGGGGCGGCACGCTGGATTTGTCCCTGCTCGCGCCGAAATTTGATCTGCCGCTGGAAAATTTGACCTGGCGCGTTTTTCTGGACGACAAGTGGACCGTGCAAAAAACAAGCGGCGCGCTGCAGTTGCAGCAGGAGGAAATCGTGGCGAACGGCGGCACGCTGGACCTGCAAAGTTATTTGCGGAACGAATCCAGTTTGCAGCAGCAAAAAACGCGGCAGGCCGAGCAGATGCTCGCGCTGGGAAATTCCGCGCTGCAAAACGGCAACCCGCAGCAGGCGCGCCAGGCGTTCGAGTCCGCCGCTGGATTGTCGCAGTCCGACGAGGCGTTCAACGAGGACGCCCGCGTCCAGCTCAACAACCTCAAGCTGCAACAGGCGTTGGTGGGATTGAACGTGCGCCAGGGCGGAATGGGAGGAGGAAATGGCAGCAACAGCGGCAATAACAATGGCAACAACAACTCCGGCGCCCAGTTATTACAGTTTCGGAACAGCAAGGATGCGAATTACACGCAGCAGGACGCGAAGCAAATCATTGAAAACAACAGCGCCGATGAAAATGCGGCTTTGATGAAACTGGCCGAGCGGCTTATCCAGCAGCAGGACGCGGCGGTGGCGAATCCCGCCGTGATCCGCGCGAGCATTCCCGAACAGGGCCGGCTGCTCACCTTCAAGCGCGCCGTGGTGGTGGATACCTGGGCCGACTTGAACATCAACCTGCAAGCTCACACCACCGCCGCCGCGTCGTGGAACGTGCGCTGGCTCGTGCTGGGAATCACCGCGCTGGTCCTGGCCGTGCTCGGTCTGCTCGCCCGCAGTTTGGCGAAGAGAGAACAGGCTTGATTAGTTAAACTTGTTAGGCATCATCCGCGCGCACAGAACAGTTCGCAAAACACAGAACAATATAAAAAACTATGCAAGCTATCCCACTCCTTCACATCATCTTCTATTTGGCTACCATTTTTATGCCAAGGCCAAACGAAACAACTAAATTCGTCATATCATCAGGCTATGACCAAAAGATTACATGGGTTCGACAGGCAGACGGAGCGTGGCAGGCCACAACCGATGCTGGCAAAGATGCTGGCGTTTGGTCTATAAACGGCCTTTCGGTTTCTGTTGTGGAGCACGGCACCACGAACCAGACCGACCTTTCCACGTTTCTAAAAGTCGGGGATATTTCAGGTAATAAGAAACAGGTTTCGCTTGGCGGGAGTGCTGTCAGTCCACTCTGGATATCGTCATCCCCTTCTTCGATTACATTTATACAACAAGGCACAAACGAAATCTTATCTAAGGGAGTGGAAATTAACTACTGGACAAAATGACCATGAGTATCAAGTCGCCGGAGCCGCCGTTGGCGCTGGCCGTTCTGCGGTTCACGTCACGAGTCGGCAGTGGCTGAGCTTTCTTGTCTAGCC
>Ga0181535_10006315_pt1 | contig 12322 bp, 10 predicted proteins | sample PEATcosm2014_Bin_44_FD_119774 | JGI IMG/M metagenome (GOLD analysis project Ga0181535, IMG submission 119774) | Peatland microbial communities from MTU Mesocosm Facility, Houghton, MI, USA - PEATcosm2014_Bin17_30_metaG | ecosystem: Environmental > Terrestrial > Soil > Wetlands > Peat | place...
CACTGCAAAAAACCGCCAAGGCCATGGGCTTTGAACTCGTTCAAAAACAAGCACTTCCATCAGGCGTTTCTTAAGAGGATTGAAGATTGAGGATGGACGGGAGGAACAAGATGGACAGGATGGACAGGTTGAGGCGCATTGGTTGCGGGTGCCGGAAATGCAGCGGGGGCGGCGGCTGCGGGGGCGGCTGCTGGCGTCATGAATGGCCATTGGGCGGCAATCATGGGGAAAGGATGACAGAATTGGGCGAAGGGCGTTAATTAGCGGCTAACGGCGAATGCGCAAGTTGTTCTGGGAGAAGGGAATTTAAATCAGGAAAAAGAGTTTTTAGAGGCTGGGAAGGGAGCGGGGGAAACACACGCTTGACCCGGTTGGGCCAATACATTTGCCGTGAACTCACGTTCACAGCCACAGGGGGAGACACCGCGCTTGACCGGGGTGGCGAATCCAATAATTAAAATGTCGTTGCACGGCAGCCACAACCGATGGCTGATTTGTTGAAACCACGCCAACACTGGCTCTTTAGGTGGCGCAGACGGAAATTATTCCTTGGCACCGGCTGGGGTAACCAAGGGCTTTTGGGAAATGCCACTTTTCGCGGTGACTTTTTGTCCCGCTTTGAGGCGACCACGGCCCCAGCGGATGAGGGGCAGGGAAAAGTAATGGTACACCGCCATGGCGGCAAGAAGGCTTAGAACCATGGGGATCAGTGCGGTGAAAAGATAGTGCCACAAGTTCTTCGTGGAATAGGGAATCCCACCCATCCACGCCCGGAATTTTTCCAACGCCTGAAAATGCAGGAGAAACCACTCATAACTGACCAGACCCAAATAGCGGACCGCCGGGATGGAAAAGAAGCGCGCTCCGAAGACCGTGGGGTCAAAAACAAAGAACAACGCCAGAAAAACCGCTGGTCCGACCAGGTTCAGCGGGACTTCGAAAGAGATGACGGATTTCAGGAGGAAGTATTTTGCGTCCAAGAACATGGTGACGGCCAGGAGGAAGATTCCCAGATAACCCATGCTGGCAAATTTCCTCATTCCGCCATCCTGCCCGGCCTTGGCGGAATAGAGGCAGGCGAACAAGACGCCCCAGGAGAAATTGGTGAGTCCGTTGGGAAATCGCGCAGCATAGAAAAGCGTTCCGGACGGCCCGGCGGGAAGCAGTTGGCGGGTCAGAAATGGAACCACGAGCAGCAGCAGAAAAACGGCCGTCCCGGTCGCGCGATTGCCAAATCCGCGGAAGAGGAAGAACAGGATGGGGAGCAGGACATAAAAGCCCACCTCAACCCACAAACTCCAAAAAACGGGATTGAAATCAAAGGCCGTGGGAAGATTGACGAAGTCGGGAATACCGGCCAGCCAGAACGCGCCATATTTGAGCTGAACCGGATCGTTTCCGACCCAGAAAAAATAAGCCGAAAAGGCGGCGATGGTGAGATAGCAGGGAGGGATGATTTTGAGGAACCGGCGGGTGGAATAACCATACGGGTACCAGAAGCGCGGATTTGCGAGCCGGGCGGCAAAAAACGGCTGAGAAATGAGAAAGCCGGACAGCACAAAGAAAACCTGCACACCCAAATGGCCGCTGCCCACAAACGCATGAAGCAACCGGGGCCAGCCAGCGTAGCGGATGTTGGGGCTAGTGTAAAAAAAGGCGTGGGCGCAGACGACCATCAGGATGGCCATGCCACGCAGCCCGTCCAGACAGTCCCAATGCTGCCCGGAACTGGGGAAGACCAGTTTTTGGCGAAGCCAAGCGGCGAACGAGCCTTTGGTTTTGGTGGTGGGGCTTTCCTGGGGCATTGAACTTTATTTGTTAAATTTTTTGCCCCACCGCATCATTGGTGCCTCGATGGAGATGTGGAGAAGCCAGGCAGCGAGCAAGACGGCCGGCAAGCCGAACAGGAGCATGAGGAGCAAAGCATTTAAGGAGGTTATCCGAGGCTGCCAGTATAGCAGTCCGGTCATCAGAAAAATAATCAGCGGCCAATGGACCAAAATGAATCGCAGACGCGGTCATTTCGACTTTTCCAGTTCCTGGAGGCAGACATCAAACACCCGCTCCACACTAATTTCCTTCATGCAGGCGATGTTATTTTGGCAACCATTGATCCAGTGCAAACAAGGCAGGCGGTGATGGCAACCCTGGCACGGGACCGTGCTGACGACGGGAGACTGGCGGCAGTTTTCCGAAAACCGCAATTGCGGGCTGGTTGGTCCCCAAATTCCCACAAAGGGCGTTTTGACCCAAGCCGCCATGTGGAGCAGACCTGAATCAATTCCAATGAGCAATCTGGCCTGGGAAATTGTTCCAATCGTTTCTTCCAGACTCAGCCTGTCCACCAAGGAGATGACGCCGGGGATTGGATTGGTCTTTAGCTCCCCAAGAAATGCGTTTCGGCTGGCGCCAACCTGCACAATATTTGTGAGGCCCGCCGATTGCAGCCGGCCGATCAGCAGACACCACGACTCATGCGGCCATTCCCGGATCAGCCAAGTGGGACCGGTGTGAAACACGATCAAAGGTCCGCCGTCCTTTTTTAGACTGCCTGCCAACCGGTTGGCAGCGCGGCGGGCCAAGTCTTCCGGCAATTTTACTTCCGGATGGTCCCGGGTCGGCGGCACGCCATGCTGCCGGCAAAACGCTTCAATGGGAAATTCATCGGAAACATAGTAATTTTTACCGTCGCTGCCCCATTCAAACTCGTAAATTGCCGCGAAGAGAAAGGACCAATATTTTTTAAGGGGCTTGATATCCGTTGAAACCACCACTGAGGCAACGCCGGCCAGCAATGGCATTTTGAAGAATTCCGGATTGCAATTGTAAATAAAAACCGCATCCGGATGCCTGGTTTTCAGCCGTTGTGCCGCCGGAAAGGTGCAGATGATGTCACCTGCCCCCAACCGGCGCCAGAACATCACCGGGCGCCGGCGGTGGGTGAGGATCAGGGGGATGATCCGGATTCCCACAAACAGAAGACTTCTGCCAAAGGCGAGGAGTTCCCCGGCGGATCGTTTTAGGGTGCGCAGCACATAATAGGCAGGCTTGGTCACGGGAGACGCCTGCAATGACTGGCGCAACTTGTTGGCAAAATCGTCCATACAATTAATTTAATTCAGCCTGAAGTTCCAATGGTCTTGGGCCCAATCAAGTGATTGATGGCAAATAAATGAAAGCGGGCCATGCTAGACTTTCCAATAAGCCAGAGAGGTTCCGGCAATTCTGCGGATATTCCGCCCGGCGGCCCTCCATTCCAAGAGAAATTTTATCACTCCGGGATGCCATTCGTCACAGTCATGCCATAAAAAAACGCCGGATCCTCCACTCAACGCGAAACATTTTTCCGAATCCTGTTTGCAGTATTCGTAAGTATGGGAGCCATCAACGAAGAAAAATGTCGGCTTCCCAAACTCTTGGAAGTTGATTTTGGCGGTGTCGCCAAAATGTTGTCTGATTCGGTTCTCCACGGCCTGGCCTTTAAACTCCCGGCCGACGACCCGGCGCCCAATCAGATGAAAATCGTCCTTGGGCATGTCTGGGTCGGAACTGCTTGAGGCGGAGAAATCCGGCGGCAGATCCACGGTATGGATGGTGGCTTTTGGCAAATTTTGCGCCATTGCCCGGGTGGTGTATCCCATGTAGGTGCCGATTTCCAAGACTTCATTGGGATTTTCCGCAACCAAGAGCGCCAGCAGTGCCAGGGCATCGTTAACAGGCATCAAGCCATCCTCATAGCGGGACAGATCAAAAGTCATGACGGCCCGTTTATCGCCCAGAGTGGCGTCCAGCAGATCACGAAGCTCCATGTTTGGAATCGCGTTCAAGGCGTCTTTAATCCGCTTTTGCTTCAAACTTTCCGGGGACTCAAACGGGTGGGCGGCCGCATGGCTGGCTTGGCTGGCGGAGAGAAATTCGTGCGGGCCGAGTCGCAGTCCCCGTACTAGGCTGGAGCCGTTCAAGCCGGAAAGGAGTTGCAAAATCTTTTTCATGCGATTGTCCGGCGAATCATAATTCAGAACATTTAAGCCAAACAGAAAAATAAATTAAGGTTCCAAGCCGGACAACTCTGTGCCGGAGCGGTTGACTTTAACGGCGGATGACGGTGGTTCCGCCAGGTCGTTTGCCTGTGACCGGTATTCCCGGCGCTTGAGCTGATAGATTTTATAGCTGGGCAGGAAGACGGCCCAGAGGGCCAACGTATAGCCCACGACCTCCCCTGAAATGCCCCAAAGCCGGGCGAACGGCACCATGAGGGCGATGCTTAGGACGGCGTTGAGGACCGACATCCAAACGAGCGGATCGCGTTTGTGAGCCCGCAGCTCCAGGCACATGGAGGAGACCAGCAGCGCGGTAATCTGCGAGGCTCCCAACCAGACATTGACGGAGAAGGGGGCAAGCCGGCCGGGGACCTTCGACAGGACGTGGCCGAGGAGGGGGACGTGGGCCGCCAGGGCGGTATGGCTGAGAATGAGGAGGGCGGCGAGGAAAGAGAAATAGCCGAGGAGATAGATGCTGACGACTTGAATGGTGCTGTGGCGCAACAGGGCGTCAAATTGCCGCCAGGCGCGGGTGGCGATGAGCATGCTCAAACGCGGCGCCTTGGTATTCGTCCAAGTGAGGGCAATCCGTGCGATCATGTAAACGAGTTGCACGCTCATGCCAAGCCGACCGGCCTCCACCGGGCCGCAGAAGAAGAAGGCGACGGGATTGATGATTTCGAAGATGAAATAGTTGGACATCCAGCTCGTCGCGATGCGCCATTGGAAGGGCCAGATTTCGCGGGACCAGGAGACGCGGCCGTGGCGGGGGTGTTCGAGACACTGGCGAAGGAACGGCCGCCAGCGGGAGCCGAGATAGATGGCGGACACGAGGAGATTGAAGGCGGCGCCAATGCCGGAGGCGTAGATGCCGGCGCCGGCGACGAGCGCGACGGCCACGGCGCCAAAGACGCCGAGGCTGGCCCAGAAACGGAACTGGGAGAGGATGGCGATCTGGTTGCAGCCCTCGAGCAGGGACCAGGCGGGATTGATGGCCAGGGACAGGGCGGCGGTGATGGCGATGAGCCACCAGGCGCCCTGCCAAGCGACGTCGCTGCGCATGATCTCGGGAAAGGCGTCTTCCAGTACCAACCGGTTAAGATGAGCCAGGCCGCGGCCGCGGGGATTCTGCTCCCGCAATTGTTCCGTTTCCGGCCGGAACTGGACATGGGCGGCATTGAGCGCGGGATAAAGGGAGGTCTGCGCGAGTAGAACGTTGAGGTCGCGGCTCAAAGCGGCTTTGAATTTTTTTTCCGCCGATTGGCCGGCCAAATAATTCGTGAGGACGGCGCGGGTGGGAGCGGTCAGGTTCTGGCAGACGAACTGGGCCGCGGGATCGGACTGTCGTTGCAAGCGGAGGGCGAGCGCGGCCGGGTTCTTGAAGCTGCCGGTGGAAAACCGGGTGGAGGAAATGGCAAAGAAGATGTGGCCCCCCACGCCGATGGCGGCCAGGAAAATAAGGGCCGCCACGGCATAATAACGAAAGGACAGGCGGGCCAGCGAGCTGAGCCGGGATAGCGCCACCGGGTCGCCCTCAAGCGTGCGTTGGCCGGTGAAATGGAGCCGGGCGTATTCATGGGAGGCAAACTGGAAAATGTTTTGGGAGAAGCCCATTTCCAGGAACACCTGCATGGCGGCCACGCCCGCGAAAGCGTAGAAATAGCCCTGGATCTCCGGCGTGAGATAACGGAGAACCAGCGCCATGGTGATGGGGCCGGTGATCAGACGGACCACCTGGGCCGCGCTGGAGAAGAACACGGCGCGGTCCACGCCGGCCCAACGGCGGAGTTGGTGCAATCGGTCAAACATTACACAATATGGCGGCGGGTGCGGGCTTTGGGTTGATTCATTGAAGGCCTGTCCATGATTAGCGTTTGGCGATGAGTTTTTCCAGTTCCAGGAGGCGGAGGTTCATGCTGTTGAGAATGAGGCCCAGGCTGAGGGAGAGAAAGGAGAGCATGACCAGCGAGGCGGCCAGGACGGCGCTGGGGAGGCGGTGGACGTAGTGCTCGGTGATGAATTCATAGACGGGCATCACGCCGGCGGCCAGTCCCAACAGAAACAGCAGCAGCGCCAGGGCGCCGAAACAGGTGAGGGGCTTGTAGGTTTTGAGAATGAGAAAGAGGCGCAGCAGCACGCGGATGCCGTCGCTGAAGGTGTTGAGCTTGGAAAAGCTGCCGGCGGGGCGGGCGCGATAGGGGGCGGGCATTTCCCGGATGACCTGGCCGCGATAGAGGGCCTGCAAGGTGAGCTCGGTCTCGATGTCGAAGCCGCGGGTGGTGACGGGGATCTGGCGGATGGCTTCGCGGGTGAAGGCGCGGTAGCCGGAGAAGATGTCCGAGACGCGGGACTTGAACATCCAGTTGATGATGCCGCAGACGAGCTGGTTGCCGGCGACGTGGAGGGGGCGGAAGGATTTGTCGTCGTGGCTGGTGAGGCGGGTGGCGACGGTCATGTCGGCATCGCCGCGGAGGATGGGCTCCAATAATTTGTGGACGTGGCCGGCTTCGTAGGTGTCGTCGCCGTCCACCATGACGAGGATGTCTTCGCGGATCTGGTCGAACATGGCGGCGACGACGTAGCCTTTGCCCTGGCGTTTTTCGCGGCGGACGATGGCGCCGGCGCGGGCGGCGAGGTCGGCGGTGCCGTCGGTGCAGTTGTTGTCGTACACGTAGATTTGGGCAGCGGGGAGTTCGCGGCGGAAATCGGCGACGACCTTGGCGATGGTGAGGGCCTCCTGGTAACAGGGGATGACGACGGCGATGGAGGGCTGGGGGGCGGGCGCGTTGGGCATAGGCTCGGTTAGTCAGCCATGTTCTCACGAACATGGCCACGGAGAGTGTTGGGGGCGGCGGTGTTGGGCATAGGGTCAGGGAGTGGCGCCGGCGGGCAGACGGGCGACGAACAAGAGGGACTGGCCGAGGGGCGGGGGCAGGAGCGCCTCGAGACGGGAGAGGAGCGGGACGATGGCGGAATCGAAGAAGCGGATCTGGGCGTCGCTCTGGCTGGGGCGGCGGGAGATTTTGGCGTTCCACCACCAGGCCCAGATGCCGGGGAAATTGTAGTAGCGGAGGGCTTCGAGTTCGAGCTGGAGGGAGGCGACCAGGGGGCGGGCGGAGCGTTTGGTGTAGCGGCGGTAATGGCCCAGGCGGGTGTCGGTGGGTCCAAAGGCCCATTGGCCGGCGGGGACGAGGACGACGATGCGGCCGGCGGGGGCGAGGAGTTTCTTCAGGGCGGCGAGGACGGCGTGGTCGTCCTGGATGTGTTCGAGGACGTTCATGAGCACGATGGCGTCGAATTTTTTATCCGCGGGGATGACCTGGTGGAGGGACTCGACGGTGGCACGGCAGGCGGCGGCGTTTTTGAGTGGGGCGATTTTTTCGCTGAGCTGGCGGAAGCAGTATTCGTTGGGCTCGAGGCTGGTGACGAAGCGGGCGACGCCGGCGAGGCGGGGGGTGAAATTGCCGATGCCGCCGCCGACTTCGAGGACTTCGCCGTGGAGGAAGGGGGTGACCATCTGGAACTGCCACCGCTGGTAGTTTTGGGCGCGGGCCATCTGGCGCAGATCCTCGACGTAGAAAGGGTCCACTTCGACGGCGAAGGAATCGGGCGGTTGATCCATGGGCGGGTCAAGTTGGTTGCTGGGCGGATTTGGTTGTCACGGCTGCCCTGATTCGTATTGAGGAGGGAAGGGCGCGTCAAGCCTTAGATTGTGTGGGACGGGTAAAAATTGGGCGACCGGCGGCGGCAGATACGCGTCCCGAATGACTTTTGCATTGAAATCGAAACCCATCATTCAATAATAGGAGCATGGATTATGAACCTGAATTCGGTGTACGATCCGCCTTTCAACAGCTTTCGTTCCTCGGTCATGAACTGGCCATCCTTCAGGATGGCAAACCCATCCGTTGGTTGATTCTCTTATTCAGCCCCTCCGCCGGAGTCGTTATTTCCTATCGAATCGACCGCTTCGGTTATCTGCTCTTTGGCCGCCTGTGGAGCCTGTTGCGAATTCTCTTGGTTCCTTTATTCGCCCTGCTGGCCTTCTTTAGTTGCCCCCATGAAATATGCTTCAAAGCCGACATCGGCCGCGGTTTGCGTGTGCGCCACCCCACGCTCGGGGTTGTTGTCCATGGCGAAGCCATTGTCGGATTCGGATGCATACTCAACGGCGGCAACAGCATCGGTTCGCGTAAACCAGTCCGGCGCGGCGACCTGATCGTTGGCGACTCCGTTGAACTGGGAATTAACGCCTGCATCCTCGGACCTGCCACCATCGGGAATAATGTCATGATTGGGGCCGGAGCAATCGCAATCTCCGATATTGAAGACAACAGCGTAGCTGTTGGCACTCCCGCAAAAAAGCTCCATCCCCACAAATGACGCCATGGCAGAGGTCACCCATTAGCATTTCAGCCGGCACGCCGTTTGAAAGGGGTTAATGACCAGCATGTTGAGAACTGGTCACTTAGCAGGCGGGTGTCAACCCATAACAGGGATTTGGTTTGAAAGCCGATGAGAGAAGCCTGATGTTCATCGGCCCGACCGCAGTTTTTCCTTGGCCTGCTCCCAATCCAGCACCGTTTCCTCGCCGCGCGCCCGGCGTTCGGCGGTTTCCCGCAGGGCGTCAGCGTGCCACGTCGGCGATTCCAACTCCGCCTCATCCCGGCTCAATTCCGTCCACAGCATTTCCATGAGCTTTAATTTTTCCTGCCGGGGCAGCTGTTGGATTTCGAGCGCACTCATGCCCGAAGTTTACCCCCACCGTTTTCGTCTGCAAGGGGCAAGCCACCGCCCCGCGAGAATGGCGGTGGTTCCGACAGGTCAAAGCGTGTGGGCGGCGAAGTTGAGGTAAAGCAGGAGGGTGCAGAGGTCGGCGAGGGCGAGGCTGACGGGGCCGGCGGCGATTTTGGGGTCGAGGTGGGAGCGGTGGAGGGCGGCGGGGACGGCGAGGCCGATGAGGGAGGCGACGACCATGGAGGCGGCGATGCTGGCGCCGATGACGAGGGCGGGGAGGGGTTGGGCGCGCCAGAGCCAGGCGACGGCGGCGACGGTGAGGCCGCAGGTGGCGCCGAGGAGGAGGGCGGAGAGGGCTTCCTTGCGGAGGGCGCGGAGGAACCATTGGCGGCTGGGGGCGCGGCCGCGGAGGGCTTCGACGGTGACAGTGACGGATTGGGCGGCGACGCTTTCGCCGAGGCCGAGGACGAGGGTGAGGAAGAAGGCGAGGATGATTCTGGCGGCGAGGGTGGTTTCGAAGGCGCCGGTGACGAGGGCGCAGCCGAGGCCGCCGCCGAGGGTGGCGAGGAGCCAGGGCAGGCGCAGGCGATAAGCTTTGAGGGGCGAGGCGCCCTGGACTTCGGCCACGCGGAAGCCGATGCGCTCGAAGATTTCCCCGACGTGCTCGGCCTCGTTGAGGCCGATGGCCTCCTCGGTGAACTGGCTGAACATGCCCACGTTGATGACGCCGGCCAGGCGGTGGTCCGGGGTGACGACGGGGAAGGCGAGAAAGCGGTGCATGAGGAACATTTCGCAGGCTTCGAGCACGGTGGCGGTGTCGGGGATGGTGACGACGCGGGAGATCATGATGTCGCGCAGGCGGGCTTCCGGGGCGGCGAGCAGGAGGCGGCGGGTGGGGAGGACGCCGACGAGCCGCTGGGCGGCGTCCACGACGTAGAAATAGATGATTTGCTGGGCGGCGCCCTGCCGGCGGATTTGCGCCAGGGCGCCGGTGACCGTGAGGTCCTGATCCAAGGCGGTGAAATCTTTGACCGCGAGGTTTCCGACCGGTTCGCTTAAATGATCCGTCGTCATGGTGGGAAAGTAATTGAAAGCGGGCGGGGGAAGCAAAGGAGAATCGGCGAGCGGCGCAAATTGCGTTTTTGGCGGGATGCCGTCACAATGGCGGGCACGTGAAACTGGAAGACAAAGCGGCCGGGGCGAAATGGTATGCGCTGGCGTTTGGATTGTTCCTGGGGCTCTGCATCTGGAAATTCGGAGACCCGGTGATCCTGGACCGGAAGATTGCGACGCCGGCGACGGCGGGGGATTTTCTGGGGGACGCGTGGCCGACGCATTGGGCGTACTGGGTGCTGGGGCCGCTGGCGGCGCTGGGGGCGTGGCTGGTTTTCCGGGAAAGGCGGACGGCGGACAGTGGGGACAAGCTGTCCCCACCCCGGCACTTGTGGCGGGGGCTGTGGTTGTTGCCGCTGGCGTGGCTGGGGTGGCAGTTCGTATCGGCGGCCGGGACGGTGGACGGGGAATTGACGACGGCGACGGTGGGGCAGTTTTGCGGCTGCGTGGCGGCATATTTTTTGGGGGCGAAGCTGATGGCGCGGGAACGGCGGGCGCAATGGCTGTTGATTGGAGTGCTGGCGGCGTTTGCCTTTTGCCTGGTGCGGGCGGTGGATCAACGGTTGTTCGAGTACCCGCAGAGCCTGCAAGGGATGCGGGAGGGGGAGCGCAGCGGATGGACGAATTTTCCGCCGGAAGCGGTGACGGAGATGAAAAACTCGGGGATGATCGTGACGACCAACGGGGTGGACGTGGCGAATCCGGTGATTGTGGCCAAGTTCGCCCACGGGCGGGTGAGCGGGACGCTGGTGTATCCGAACGCGCTGGCGGAGATCATCCTGCTGCTGTGGCCGGTGTCGCTGGTGCTGGCGTTTGGCGGAACGAAGGAGTTGCGGCCGATGGTGCGGTGGGCGGCCATCGGGATGACGTGTGGTTTGGGGGCGGCGGCGTTTTTCTGGACGGGATCGAAGCTGGGGTGGCTGATTGGGATGGGGCTGGCGGGGCTGGCCTTGTTGCGGCGGAACTGGCCGCGGCGGCTCAAGCTGGCGGCGGTGGCGCTGGTGGTGGTGCTGGGGTTGGGGGTGTTCGCGGTGCGGTTCCATCAGTATTTTGCGGCGGGGGCGACGAGTGCGGGGGCGCGGCTGGATTATTGGCGGGCGGCGGTGGAGACCACGGGGGCGAATCCATGGCTGGGGACGGGACCGGGGACGTTCCAGCGACCATACGCCAGGATCAAATCGCCGACGTCCGAGATGGCGCGGCTGGCGCATAATGATTATCTGGAGCAATTCTCGGATTCCGGCATTCCGGGCGGGCTGGCCTATGTGGCATGGATACTATTGGCGCTGGCGGTGGCGGGCCGGAAGGTGTGGTGGACGGGGAACGCCTTTTGGTTTGCGGTATTCCTGGGATTGACGGGGTGGTTTGCGCAGGGGTTGGGGGAATTTGGGCTGTATGTGCCGGGACTGGCATGGCCGGCGTTTACGCTATTGGGGTGCGTGATCGGGCAGAAGGGCGGGCTCAGCACGGCTGATTCTTAATCCCTTCAAGCAGGAAATCCTTAGCGTAATTCAAACTTGGAAAAAACAATTCAAAATGAAACGACAACTCCGCGTGGGATTATTCGGTATCGGCCTCGATACCTACTGGACGCAATTCAAAGGACTCAAACCGCGGCTCGAAGGCTATGTGCGCGTGGTGGAAAAGAAGCTCGCCCGCCCCGGCGTCGAGGTCGTGAACTTGGGCCTGATTGATAATCCGGTGGCGGCGCTGGAGGCCGGCCACCGATTCCGCGAGGCGGACGTTGACGTGATTTTCCTGCACGTCACCACCTACGCGCTCTCGTCCACGGTCTTGCCGGTGGTGCAGCGCGCCAAAGTGCCCGTCATTATTTTGAATTTGGCACCGGAAGCGGCGATTGACTACGCGAGCTTTAATAAAATGGGCGACCGCACGGCGATGACCGGCGACTGGCTGGCGCATTGTGCCGCGTGTCCGGTGCCGGAAATTGCCAATGTCTTCAACCGCGCGGGAATCGCTTTTCACCAAGTCACCGGGAGGTTGCAGGACGACCCGGTTTGTTGGGACGAAGTGGAGGCCTGGCTGGAAGCCGCGCGCGTGGCGCACACGATGTTCCACAACCGGCTCGGCCTGCTGGGACATTATTATGGCGGCATGCTGGACATTTATTCCGATACCACGCTGCAATGCGGGACGTTTGGCGGGCACCTGGAACTCGTGGAGGTGGACGAACTGGCCGCGTTGCGCCGCCACGTGACCGCCCGGCAAATCAAGGACCGGGCCGCGCACTTCAAGCAGGTTTTCGAGGTGCAAGACGACTGTTCCCCAGCCGAACTGGAACGCGCCGCGAAAACCTCGGTGGCGCTGGACCGCCTCGTCCAAGAGCATGACTTGGGCTCCCTGGCCTATTATTACATGGGCACCGGCAACGCGGACAACGAAGACGCGATCAGCTCGATCATCCTGGGCAA
>Ga0181535_10006318_pt1 | contig 12314 bp, 13 predicted proteins | sample PEATcosm2014_Bin_44_FD_119774 | JGI IMG/M metagenome (GOLD analysis project Ga0181535, IMG submission 119774) | Peatland microbial communities from MTU Mesocosm Facility, Houghton, MI, USA - PEATcosm2014_Bin17_30_metaG | ecosystem: Environmental > Terrestrial > Soil > Wetlands > Peat | place...
ATCGGCAAGCGCCGCCCGGCTTGCTTCGGCGACAAGCACGATTTCGACACCGTTCGACCAATCGGAGCGCGGTGTATCCATGCGCTGGAAATCGGCGGTGCGGGCGCGGAGGCCGCGCCACGCTTCATAAGACTTGAGCGGCGTAAAAGCCGTCGCCCAATTGAGATTGAAATCCGATTCTGGCGTAAAGCCGGTTATGTTGCAGAGAAAAGCCGTCAGTGCCAGCGAAGGCTCTTGACGCAATCCCTTTGGCAAAAGGGACCAAAGTGAGCGCCGCCGGATCGATTCTATTTCGAAATTAAAAAGCCCAAGGCGATTGGCCGGACTAACACTGGCTCGCACGGTGCCATTTGGAATCCGGCCGGCCCAAATACCAGCACCCGCAACCGGACCGGAGGCGATCCGGTCAATGACCTCACCATCGAGCGTCCAAAATCGAAATACCGGACGCACCGGATCATCCCAAAGGCTCGCCCGATAGACGATCTCAACAAAGGCGCCCGGCTTCAGATTGGGATGGGTTTGGAGACGAAGCCACGGCTCGGTAGTGGTCGCGAGAAAGGCGCCATCGCTGAGCTGCACACCCTGTTCCGGATAGAGGACAATCCCTGCGGGGCTTGCGTGGAGCTTGGTCCCAGCTGGGTAGGCTTGCCCAGCCGGAACGGGGCTAGTTCGCCGGCCCATATGGCCGCTCCTCATCCGAAGAGAGGGCGTCAAGTCCGCAGGCCGCGCTGTCCTTGGAAATCATGGCTCGCGGCGATCGCCTCAAAGGCGATGATCCTGGATCGACGCCCAGACCATAGCGCCCGTGCTCCACGCAATTATTAAACCAATCGATATGAGGCCAATATAAGTAAACCGCAGCGGGTAGGAATAGTCTTGCGGCAGGCCCGGCGGCACGAAAACGGTGAGGTAGACCGTTTGGTGTTCTGCTGCCATGCGGGCCCTATCGAGCCCGTCTCTCGCAAATGTATACATGGCTTCAGAAAACTGGCGCCTGACCTCGAGTTCCTCGAAATGGACGAGCGAAGCCGCTAGATTGCGCACCTCGGGACTGTTGCCCGCGAGTTGTGATCGCACCTGGGTAATTTGCGCGTTGACGTTATCGAGCCGCGTTTGCAGCGAAGCGGCACCAGGCGCCTCCGCGGCGCCCGAGCCCTTCGTCACATAAAGCTCGCTTTCGAGACGGATCTTTTCGCTCATCAACTGAAGCAAAAGCTTACCGGTCTGATCGGCCATTTTCACCGGATCGATGAAGCCCTCCGTATCCCGGTAATGCGCAAGGTCAACCAATGCAGTTCGCAATTGATCATCGGCCCTGCGGACTTCCTCTTCCGCGCGGCGCATCGCATCCGCTCGCGCGCGAATGGACAAGGAGTTGACGAGGTTCTCGCTCATTCCGAGGATGGCTTGCGTCAAATCGCGCGCGTCACTTGGCCGGAAGGCGTGCACCTGAACCGTCACGATCCCGGACATGGTGTCGACATAGGTCGAAACCATCTTCAACCAATAATCGCGAAGCTCCTCGCGCGATGGATTAGCCGGGAGCCGGGCCCAGAAATCGGCTTCCGGACGGCGGAAGTACGCGGCTATATTCATTGTCTTGGAAAGGTCATTGATGATCGTCGGACTATGAATATAACTTGTGACAATTCCGGCGTCTTGCGAAGCAAGATTTGGAAGCATGCTTGCGCTGTCGGGCGCCAAAATATTTTGAATCTTGTCCTTGTCCAGCATGAAGTCCTGCTCCGCGGGACGCACCGCAAAGCGCGTCTCCGCGGTGAATTGATCCGAGGCGATGAAGAGAAAATAGATTGCAACAATCGTCGCTGGAACCAGCACCACCCCGATAAAACTCAATAAAGCCGGGGAAAGCTGCGGCAGGGCGCGGAGACGCTTTTCGACGACAATCGTTCCGTCCCCGCCCGTTAGTGCCGGCGTCAAACTTCGATCGGGGATGAGCCTCCACAGGGGTTCAAGAACACGTTGCATAAAAAGCGAGGGAAGCTTGGCAGCGGGGAGCGCAAGCGCCAGCTTGTTCCGTGCCCCTTGGTCATTCGGTCCGATCATTGTTCCGCCCAAGCCGGAGGAAAGCGGACGGAGCCGTTTCCCTTAACCACGAAAATCCTGGCAGCCGAGACGACGCATGTTTCTTGCGGTCGATTCGCTGATGCTTGAGACAATCCAGATTGCACAAATGGGCGTGGAAAGACGCGTGCCGGCCACTTTATCCTTACGATCCCTTCGTGAAACTAGCTGTCTCCTCGAAGCGAACTTGTATTAGCGTAAGCTGTGGCAATTTGATGATAAAGGTCCAAATCTTTTTCAAGAAAGCCTTCGATCGATCGTATTTGACGCAATTTTTCTCCCAATTGCCGGACTCGAGGGTATTCATCGAGCGTCGGTAGGTCCGTCGCTTCCACGCCAACCATGTCGGCGATGGCGGCTATAAAATGCCCGGCATCGGAGCGCAGTCCGACGATTGTGAAGGTTGAAAGCGCATCAAGCGCCGCCGCGACACTGCTTGCATTCGGCATCTCATCAGGAGTGTTGGCCGTCAGCTGCCGCACCAAAGGATTTGATAGGGTAGACATGACCGAATTTGGCAGCCGCCGGAAGCAGCGCTTCAATTCATCGTCTTCGAAAGTTTGCAGCTGTGCCACAAAAGCGATGGTCTCCTCAAAAGTTAACGCATCCCGGGCGCCAAGAAGCTCCTCGTTCCGATCCCCGATCATGTTGAGCAGCAAAAGGCGTTCCGCCAACTCGTCATATGGGTCTCTAAGCAACGCAACAGTCATCAGGCCCTTTGCCAGATAAAATTCGTAGTTTTTATAGAGAAGCCGCCCACTTACATAGGATGAGATACAATTATTTAGACAGAATACTTGGGTCGAAGTCTCCCTTCCGAAACGATCAATTCCTTTATACCAATATCTGAATTTGCAATCTAACGAGTCATCCAGCGACCATAACGGCAACAGATGAGTCTCAAGGCGGAAAACGTTCAGATTCACAAATGTGCCGTGCGGCCGCCTACGATAGACTAGAATGCCAGTCTCGACCTCGAAGAGTTCCAGATCCACGATTTCGGCAAGTCCAGGTATATGCGTTTCGTCGATCGTAAAGCCGCAAATGCCGGTGCCATGGCGTCCGGCCACAATGAGCCCCTCTCTGATTTCGTTCGCCTCCAGTGTCAGCAGTTCGGCGCCGCGCCGCCTTGCTGTAATCCTCGGCTGCGCGGAGTAAGAGTCCGGGACAAAGTAACCCGTGAGCCTCGACCCCGTATCGGTTTCAACGTTGAAAAGCATGAGCCTATTGAGACTGAGAGTCGCGTGGCCATTGTCGCTGCTTCAAACAGACAACATCTTGGCACGATTATGTCCTGCGCACGGGGGCCGCGGCCTCTTTGGTGTTGCCGATCCTTGGAGCGTCAAGGCCTGCTGGTAAATTGCTCATGGCGTTTTCGCGCTGGGGCGCACCGGACCCAAGATGAAGCTGTCGCGTTTTGAAGGTCCTTGAAGAAAAAACTTGGCGTATATCGATCCATGGCTCGCCGCTTGCAGAGGCTTTCCCTTCAAGTGACCGAATCGAAGAGGTAATTATTGTTGGGTCCAACAGTGGCTGAAAACACCATTATAGGTAACGCTATGCCGGGAACGCTACAGTGTCGCCTGGTTTCCGCTTGCCCGGTAGAGGGCCGATCGTCGCATTGTGCGGAATTCAGCGAACCTAATCAAGCGTGTCGCGGTCGGCTTCAGCCAGCTTCGCAAGATAATTGCCATAGCCGGATTTGCCATAACGATTGGCGCTCTCAAGGAGGCGGTCGCGGGTGATATAGCCCTGAAAATAGGCGATCTCTTCAGGGCAAGATATTTTCAGCCCCTGCCGCCGCTCGAGGATTTCGACGTATTGAGCGGCTTCGAGCATGCTGTCGTGGGTCCCGGTGTCGAGCCAGGCGAAGCCGCGTCCCATGATCTCCACGGTCAGTTCTCGGCGTTCCATGTAGACGCGATTGACGTCGGTGATTTCGAGTTCGCCGCGCGTCGAAGGTTTGAGAGCGGCGGCAATATCAAGCACGGTGTTGTCATAGCAATAAAGGCCGGTGACCGCCAGGTCGGAACGAGGAACAGACGGTTTCTCCTCTATCGAGATGGCCTTCCCTTCGGCATCGATCTCAACGACGCCATAGCGCTGCGGATCGGCGACCTTATAGCCGAAGACCGTCGCTCCTTTTGGCCGCGACGTCGCCGCACGAAGAAGGTCGGGCAAGCCGTGACCGTAAAAAATATTATCGCCTAGAATAAGGACGGCGCGCTCGTCGCCGACGAAGCCGCGGCCGACGATGAAAGCTTCCGCCAGGCCGCGCGGCTTCTCCTGAACCGCGTAAGAGAGCCGGATACCAAGCGCGCCGCCGTCGCCCAAAAGCTGCTGAAAGGCGGCCTGATCCTGCGGCGTCGTGATGATCAAAATGTCGCGGATGTCCGCTAACATGAGCGTGCTCAAGGGATAATAGATCATCGGCTTATCGTAGACCGGCAGCAGTTGCTTCGATACAACCAGCGTCAAAGGATAAAGCCGCGTGCCGGAGCCGCCCGCGAGGATGATGCCCTTCACTGTGATGGCTCCGTATGTTCGAGAAGACGGGCGACCGTTTCCGCTGTCCTGCTCTGCCAAGTTTGCGCCCTATATCCGAACGTCTCGGCAAAGCGGCTGCTTTCGAGTTCGGAATTCGCCGGCCGCCGCGCCGGCGTCGGGTAGTCGGCGGTGGCGATCGCCTCGACCGTCGGATTGCGGCCGGTCGTTTTGGCCTGGGCCGCAACGATCCGTTCGGCGAAACCGTGCCAGGACGTCGCCCCGGAACCGGCAAAATGATAGACACCCCAAACTGCACGGCCGGCACCGATCGCCCGGTCGATGGCGAGCACCGCTTCAGCAATATCCAGCGTGGAGGTTGGACAGCCATGCTGGTCAGCCACCACGCGCAGGCGGTCGCGGTCGCGTGCAAGCCGCAAGATGGTTTTCAGGAAATTGTTGCCGAACTGGCCGAACACCCAGGCAGTTCGCAAGATGACATGCCGCGGCGCCGCGGCGCGCACTTTGGCCTCGCCTTCTGCCTTTGTCCGGCCGTAGACACCAAGCGGTGCAATGGGATCGGTTTCGACATAGGGTCCAGTTTTCGCGCCATCGAAAACATAATCGGTGGACAGGTGAATCAGCGGGATCCCGGCCGCCGCCGCGGCGCGGGCGATGATGCCGGCGCCTTCTGAATTTACAGCCTGTGCGGCCCCTGGTTCGCTTTCCGCTTTATCGACCGCCGTATAAGCGGCCGCATTGAGGATAAGACGCGGGCTTATCTCCACCACCATACGGGTGACAGAGGCGGCGTCGGTGATGTCGGCCTCCAAACGGCTAACTCCGGCCGCCTCGATTCCTCGATCCGCAGCAAGCTTAAGCATTTCGCTGCCAACCTGCCCCGCTGCGCCGAAAACCAGAAGCGGCTTCGTCATGCGACTCTGCCGGGAGCAACTTGACCAGGAGCGACTTGACCAGGAGCGACTTGGTCAAAACCAACCTGTCCGAGCCGCTCGCCTCGGTAGACCCCCGAGCGGATTCGTTGCCACCAAGCTGGATTGTCAACGTACCAGGCAACCGTCTTCGCCAAGCCGCTGTCGAAGCTCTCCCGCGGCTCCCAACCGAGGTCGCGTTTTATCTTCGAAGCGTCGATCGCATAGCGTTTGTCATGACCCGGGCGGTCGGCGACGAAGCTGATGAGCCTCGCTCGTGAGCCGATGTTTGCATCAGGAGCGATTTCGTCGACGAGCCTGCAGATCGCCTCGACGACTTCGAGGTTGCTGCGTTCGCTCCAGCCTCCCACATTATAGCTCTCGCCGTCCGTGCCATGCTCGGCGATCATGACAAGAGCGCGGGCGTGATCCTCGACATAGAGCCAGTCGCGGATGTTCCCGCCATCGCCATAGACCGGGACCGGCTTGCCTTCGAGGGCGTTCAGAATCGCGAGCGGGATGAGTTTTTCGGGGAAATGATAGGGTCCGTAATTATTCGAGCAATTCGAGCAAACCGTGGGCAGTCCATAGGTATGGCGCCAAGCGCGCACCAGATGATCGGAGGCCGCTTTAGAGGCGGAATAAGGCGAATTCGGCTGATAGGGGCTCGTCTCCAAGAAATAGCCCTCGGGGCCAAGCGAGCCGAACACTTCGTCGGTCGAGATGTGATGGAAACGGAAGCGAGCCTTGTCTGGACCGGAAAGCCGCTCCCAATGGCTGCGCGCCGCCTCGAGCAGGACGAACGTGCCGCTGATATTGGTCTCGATGAAGGCGGCCGGCCCATCGATGGAACGGTCGACATGGCTTTCGGCGGCAAGATGCATCACAATGTCCGGCCGGAATGTCGCAATGATCGCGCGTACGGCCGCCGCATCGCAAATGTCCGCCTGCGTGAAGCTGTAGCGCTGGGCCTCCGCCACGCAGGCGAGATTGTCGAGGTTGCCGGCATAGGTGAGCTTGTCGAGGACGCAGACCTCGTGCGCGGTGTCTTGAATGAGGTGGCGCACCACTGCGGAGCCGATGAAACCGGCCCCGCCGGTCACAAGAAATCGTTTGGCCGTCACAAAGCCCTCAACACGCGAATGGGGAGGCAAATGTCCGGAACCCCGGGAGCTTGGCATCCTTCTCGGAAACAGTCACATCGGCTTGGTCAACCGGCCAGGCGATGCCGAGGTCGGGATCGTTCCAGAAAAGTCCCGCATCGCAAGACGGCGCATAGAACCCATCTGTTTTATAGGCGACCTCGGTGTCCGGTTCGAGTGTCAAAAAACCATGCGCGAAGCCCACCGGAATGAAGAGTTGCTCACCCTTCGCCGCCGTCAAGGTCGCAGAGCAAAAGCGCCCGTAAGTGGGGCTACCGCGGCGCAGATCGACAGCGACATCGAAAATCGACCCGCGCAAGACCCTGACTAGCTTGCTTTGCGGCTCCGGCGGCGTTTGAAAATGCAGCCCTCTAACCGTGCCCCGCCGCGCCGAATGGGACTGGTTGTCCTGCACGAAGTCGCAAGCGATACCCGCTTCCGCATAGGCCCGCTGATTATAGGTCTCCATGAAATAGCCGCGTGGATCCGCGAATTTTTTGGGCCGGCATAGCACCACGCCATGAAGTTCGAGCGGCTCGATGACCAAGGTCATGCCAAGGCCTCGTGAGCATCGCGATTAGCCCGCGCCGCGCGATCATAAATCCAGCCGACAGGGCGTGGCTCTGAAAAGTGACACCGGCTTTTCTGAGAGCATGAACGAAAAGTGACAGACTTCATCGCTAAGATCATGCGGCAAACCAAAGAGAGCGATACCTTAAGCAATTCATTTGAAAACAAACATGATCGGAAAGAATAGGCGGTTAAAGCGGTGACGTCCATAGTCTTATACCCCATCATGGTAAAGCCACCAAGCCCACGGCGGGTCCATTCGCATGGTCCGGCTGTCCAAACCCCAAAGCTAGACGAAAGCCGTTTTGTTCAAGTAATGCGGTGACTTGACTGAATTCGATCAGGGGAGGTTCAGCGAAGCGCCTTGCAAACGCCTGCTTTACCGTGGAACAGTTGCCAAGCGGCCGGGGACAGCGCCGGCAGCCGCCGTGCGAGGCATGATAAGCTGACAATCCACCCCGGCTCATCGTGCTGTCGACACCTAAAATCTCCGGGCGGATTTTGGGGGCGCGCTATGACTTGTGCTTTTGCCCAGCCCATCTAATTTGCGGCCGCAACATCCGAAAGGCATAGACGTGTTTCAAAGCTTCCTCGCCTGGACCGGCAAGACTCTTCGTCACGTGACGTTGACAGCCAAGCAAAAGGAAACAAATCAGACGAACGAGATTTTCGCGCAATATGAAGAGGGCTATCCAACGCATCAGACCGCGATCAATGCCGTTCAAGGTTGGCACACATCGTTTCCGCCGCAATTCAATCTCAAGGCAGGCAAGCTTCCTTTATTCGACGACTGCCGTATCCACTGGGCGATTGAATCTTTCGGTGACCTTGCGGGGCGTCGCGTGCTCGAACTCGGACCGCTGGACGCGGGACACACGTCAATGCTGGAAGCCGCCGGGGCCACTGTCGATGCTATCGAAGCCAATAGGCAAGCTTTTCTCAGATGTCTGATCGCAAAGGAAATTCTCCGCTTGACGAAGGCGAGATTCCACCTTGGCGATTTTGTGAAATGGCTGGAACAAACCGACGTGACCTATGATCTCATCGTCGCCTCTGGGGTGCTTTATCACATGAGCGACCCATTGCGCCTGCTCCGTGCGATGGCAAATCGAAGCACAGCTATATATGTATGGACCGTTTGTGTGAGCGATGATAGTTTGACACCCACAAAAATCGAATGGATGAATGGACACGCCATACGGCTCTACGGGCAGACTTACGCGAATACAGAGGCGAACAAGAGTTTCTGTGGCGGGATGGAGGAGGAACACTATTGGATGCATCACGACGACATTTTGTCGGCGCTGAAGTTACTCGGCTTTACGAGTCTAACGCTCGCGCACGAAGAGCCGGATCATGAGTTCGGACCAACCTTCTCCGTGTTCGCCAGAAAGAATGTCGCGGCCAGCGACGGGCCGTGACATTATAGAGGTCGTCGCCCACCGAAAACGAGCGGGTACCCTGTCGCCGCGGCCAAGTCTTCTTGTTGGGAGGCCTTGGGTAACCATGCCAGGTCGACTCTGACCTATTAGATGTGTGTGTTTTGTTGCCGAATTGCGATTCGATCTCCGGCGATCGGTTGCCTATGAGCAGAGAGCCGAGCCGTACACAAATTTGCTGACTCTTACCGGGAAGAGTCTTGGAAACATGATCTATGTCGAAAAATATATCGTACGTAAAGAATCTGTCTTTGTCGATAGCTGATAACATTAACAAAAGTATACGACGCCGTTTCGATACATTGATAGGGCGGCAACCGGCTAAGAAAATACTGACCCGTAATCAGTATAAGGAAGTGTGGAATTCTGTATCGCAATCGGAAGACGACGCGAAATTAGCCGTCAGTGGATATACCGATGAAAATATTTACCGTCAGATGGCAGAAGCGACGGTCGGACTCCTTCGGCAGTGCGTCGACATTCGAAAAGACGATGTGTTTCTGGAAATTGGGGCCGGAGTCGGGCGTGTCGGCTCTGCACTTGCGCCACTTTGCCGCGAATGGATCGGAACGGATGTCTCCGAAAACATGGTCGGGCATATAAGACAGCGGCTGGCTGAACATGCCAATGTCCGGGCTGTCACCACGAATGGGTTCGATTTGGCCGCTATTCCATCCGAGTCTGTTGATGTGGTGTACTGCACCGTTGTGTTCATGCATTTGGAGGAATGGGAACGATACGGTTATATCGTCGAAGGGTTTCGAGTGCTAAAGCCTGGCGGAAGGATGCTGGTCGATAATGTGAATTTGATTTCCGATCCCGGATGGAAGTTTTTCGAGGAGCATTGCGCCATTCCATCAAAAGAGCGTCCGCCGCAAATGAGCAAGACCTCCACTCCGCAAGAGCTGGAGACCTATTTTCGGCGTGCCGGATTCTGCGACATTCGACAAGAGCAACTCGACCTATGGATCGTCACCCATGGCCGAAAGCCGGATGATACGGTGACGCCGTTGAACAATGCAGACGTCTGATTCAGAGACGATTGTGTGTTTGCCCAACATTTGCGGCAATGAAACATCGAATTGAATAAGACTGGCTCGTTTATAAGGATCGTCTCATCGGTATTGCCAGACCATGGGCTTACCTTAAGTTGTATTTGTTGCTTATTACACGGCAAGTCGAGTTTCGAAGAAGTTACTCGCCTTTTTCGCTTCCGGCACGCCCAACTCTTTCCAATTCTATTGGGCGCAAGCCGTCAAAGAAGCCATGCAGAAGTTTGGCAAACAAGCATCGCATGCCGGGGCCATCGAACACCTGGATGGCGAACTATGAAAAACAAATCTATCCTTATAAAAGCATCCGCGTCCCCTTGCGACTAGCCCCCGGACCCAGGCTTCGTGCCATTTGCACAGATCGAAGCCTTAAGGAAGCCGCAAAATATTGCCATAATGTACCGATGGAATGGTGTTGGCATGAACCACGTGGCGAAATGAAATCATCGCATTTTAACGCAGCCGTCACACTTTTCTGTCTTGGGGCAGTCCTTGCTGTGTCATCGCGGAGCCTTACAATGACTCCTTCGAATCAGCCGTGGCCGCCATGATCCAATTTAGCAACGTTTTCAAATTCTACAAAACCCAGCAACACACTAAAATCGTCCTCGACCACGTTTCAACGACTTTTGAAAGTGGCTGGTCCTATGGTTTACTTGGCGTTAATGGCGCTGGCAAATCTACCACCTTGCGGCTTCTTGCGGGGACTGAACTGCCTAACTCAGGCAAGGTGCGGCGATCCGTCCGTGTCTCTTGGCCGCTCGGGTTTGCTGGAGGCTTCCATCCGCAGATGACAGGCCGCGACAACCTTCGTTTCGTGGCGCGCATTTATAGTCAGAATATCCGGGAGGTTACGGACTTCGTCGAGGATTTTTCAGAATTGGGAGACTATCTGGATGCGCCGGTCAAAACCTATTCCTCCGGCATGATGGCGCGTCTGGCATTTGGTTTATCGATGGCAATCGAATTCGATTGCTATTTGATCGACGAAATCACCGCGGTGGGAGATTCCCGCTTTCAGGAGCGATGTGCACAAGCATTCGCCCGCCGCCGCGAGAATGCGGATTTGATTGTGGTTTCCCACTCCGTGGGAACGATCAAGACCTATTGCGACCGGGGCGCGGTTCTTGTCGATGGACGCTTGATCATGTTCTCGTCAGTCGATGAGGCGATTGAAATGTACAATCGCATGAATCGGTAAAACGCATGATGATTGGATTGCGATTAACCATATGGCGGACAAGATGCCGACGGAAATGAGCACGCAGGATTCCAATAATCGGCGCCGGGGTAATCTCAGCCCGCGTGAGCGTTCTCAGCTCATCGCCGAAGCGCTGAGCGATGCAGCTCGCAGGATGCGATTTTCGACCCGGAGCCGGAGAGCGCTTTCGTCCGGCGGCTTTCGCGCCCGGCCCGGGCAAAGGATCCAGCAGATAGCATTTATCGTGAGCTTTGTCGTCATGGTCGCGATCCCAATCCTCGGCGCGGCGCTCTACTATGGCTTGATTGCCTCGAACCAATATGCGGCGGAGGCGCGCTTCACCGTTCGCGGCGGCGCGGCTCCGAAACTCGACAGCCTGGCCGCTCTCACGGGCGTGCCCGCGATGCAGATCATCCAAGACACCCAGATTGTTATCAACTTTATCCAAAGCCGGGCTATCGTCGAACAACTGGACCACAAGCTTGATTTGCGGGCGATGTTTAACAGGCCCAGCGTCGATAGCTTTTCCAGCCTTGACCCGGAGAAGCCGATCGAAAAATTTGTGCGCTATTGGAGATCAATGGTCGAGACCTCCGTGCAGATGCCAGCTGGAATCGTCGTGCTGACCGTGCGTGCGTTCAGCCCGGAGGATGCGACAAAAATTGCCAATGGAATATTGGAAGCCAGCGAAAGCCTCATCAATGATATGAATGCCCGCATGCGGCATGATGCACTCGCATTGAGCGAGTTGGAACAGAAGCGCGCAGGGGAGCAGTTAACGGCAGCTCATGCAGCATTGGAAAAAGCACGAAACGACGAAGGAATGTTGAGTGCAGAAGGTACAGCCGACGCCGTGAATGGCCTTATCAACACCGCGCGAAGCGATCTCCTTAAGATGCAGCAAGAGTACGAAACCCAAAAACGCAATGTCTCTGTCGAGGCCCCTCAGATGCGTTATCTGCAGTCGCGCATGAATGCCACGAACGAGCAGATTGCGTTGTTGCAAGCGAAGCTGACGAACCAAACAAACGACGCAGGGGCAGTCTCAAATGTCATGTCTAAACTGAATTATTTGGAGCTGAACCGGCAAATCTCGGAGAAACTCTATGGTTCGTCGATTGCCGCGCTCGAACGGGCTCGCATCTCGAGCGAAAGCAAAATGCTCTATATTAATTCGTTTGTCCTGCCCGTGCTGCCGCAAGAAGCCAGATATCCACGGCGCTTTTTGATCGTTTGCGGCGTCGCAATCGTCTCCCTCCTGTCTTGGGGGCTGCTTTGTGGTTTAGCCACCTTGGTGCGCAACAATATGGCCAGGTAGGCCGCCAGCCGGGCCGTGGATTTTCAGGTCTTTAGAGCCGCCTACCCTGAGTCATCAGCGGGCCGGGGGCAAATGGTCGAGCATGACG
>Ga0181535_10006319_pt1 | contig 12312 bp, 10 predicted proteins | sample PEATcosm2014_Bin_44_FD_119774 | JGI IMG/M metagenome (GOLD analysis project Ga0181535, IMG submission 119774) | Peatland microbial communities from MTU Mesocosm Facility, Houghton, MI, USA - PEATcosm2014_Bin17_30_metaG | ecosystem: Environmental > Terrestrial > Soil > Wetlands > Peat | place...
GCCTGCTTGAGCATGGGCGGATACATCTTGGTGTATTCGTAGGTCTCCCCGCCTATCGCGGCCGCAAGGTTCTCGGCGGTCGAGCCGATGCCGTCCAGCGCGCCAAGGTGGCCCTCGGCGTGAATCCGCTCCGCCTCAGCGGCGGTGCGGAAAAGGGCGGCAATGTTCCCAAACCCGTCCTTTTCGGCCTTTTTTGCGAAGGCCAGGTATTTCTGGCTGGCTTGGCTTTCGCCGGCAAACGCTTCTTTCAGGTTATCGATGGAGTTTTTCATGCTATTTCGCGGATGTTCACCATCCGGGAGCCTATCATAGGAAGCCACGGGAAAAAGACAACCGGGAAAGAGCCATTGACAGTGAGGCTATCCGCCTGACAATAGGTTGGTGCATTTATGAAATGGAGCAATAAGCTGGTTCTGCGCCTTGCCGGGTTTCTCTTCTTGTTGGTCTGTTGGCGCGCGGCTTGGGCAGTCGAGCCTAAGAAACAGTCCAGGCCCTCCCTCCGGGGCGCGGCGTCCCAGAACACCAACGCCCTGGCCTCGTTCCAGGTCGAGCGCGGCTTTCGCATCGAGTTGGCGGCGGCCGAACCAATGGTTGCGGCGCCGGCGGCGTTGGCGTTCGACGAGCGGGGGCGCCTCTTCGTCGCCGAGATGCGCGACTACCCCGACCGCCGCGAGCAGAGCCCGCACCTGGGCCAAATCCGCATGCTTGAGGATATGGATGAGAATGGCGTGTTCCAGACCAGCACCGTTTATGCCGACAATTTGCCCTGGCCCTCGGCGGTGGCATGCTACGCTGGCGGCCTTTTTGTGGCGGCAACTCCTCAGATTTTCTTCCTGAAGGACAGCGCGGAGAACGGCATTGCCGACGTGGTCAAGGTGGTGTTCACCGGTTTCGGTCCCCGGCCTTACGCACCCGACCCAACGGCGTTGCTGAACAGTTTCAACTGGGGGCTGGATAACCGCCTGCACTGCGGCATGGCTGGCCTGGATGGCGTCGTCAGCGTCCTCAGCGCCGCGCAACTCCCTTCGACGCCGCTGTCCGACAGCGATTTTGCCTTCGACCCGCGGACCCTGGCACTTGCTCCCGAAGCCGGTCCAGCGCAGACCGGCATGAGCTTTGACGATCGCGGCCGGAAGTTCGTGTGCGACTCGAGCCACCCGCTGCGCATGGCGATGTGTGAGCCTCGTTACCTGGCGCGCAACCCATTCTTCCCTCCGCCGCCGCAATTGCTGGACGCAGCCGGCCCGGCCACGGCTATCTATCGCTTCCCCGCGCCAGGCCGCGCATCCGCCTCTACGCAAGGAAGGCCCCCGGCGGGCCGGGGCCAACCGCCGTCCACCAACGCGCCGGCTGCCGCCTGGTTGACGGACGCCCGAGGCTGCGTCGTTTATCGGGGCGGCGCCTTCCCCTCGGATTATCTAGGCAATGTCTTTGTCGCGGACCCGGAGGCGCATGTCATTCACCGTTTTGTGCTGCGGGACCATGGACTCGAGATGGCGGCCGAACGCCCGGGCGAGGAGCGGCGCACGGAGTTCCTGATTTCGAGCGATACGTCGTTTCGGCCGAGGCAAATCGTCAACGGCCCGGAGGGGGCGCTTTACATCGCCGACTTTCGAGAAGGCCGCGAGAGCGGCCGCGTTTATCGCATTGTTCCGGAGTCGTTCAAACGGCCTGCCTCTACGCGGCTGGACCGGCTCCAGACCCGCGAACTGGTCGTGGCGCTGGCGCAAAACAACGGCTGGCAAGCCGACACGGCGGCCCGGCTATTGTACGAGGAGCGGGACCCCGCGGCCGCGGCCCTGCTCCGGAGCATGCTGGACCACTCGAAGCTTCCGCTGGCGCGCCTGCGGGCCTTGCACGCGCTGGACGGGTTGGGGGCGCTTCGGGCGGGGCAGGTGCTCGCGGCCCTAAAGGACAGCGATGCAGGGGTGCGCGAGAATGCCGTGGTCCTGGCGGAACAGTTCGCGGCTTCGCCCGAGATGTCCGGAGAACTCGGGGAGCGGCTTCGCGCCATGGTTGACGACCCATCGCCGCGCGTGCGCCTTCAACTGGCCTTCACCCTCGGCGAGTTGCCGCTGCCGGACCGAGGGTTCCTGCTGGCGCGCATCCTCGCCCAGGACCTGGACAGCCCATGGATGAGCGGGGCCGTGCTGAGTTCCTTGCGCGAAGGCGCAGGGCCGTTTCTGGCGACGTTGGCCGGGGTTGCCCCCTTCGGCAATACTCCCGCGGGCCAACGGTTCCTGGCGCAGTTGGTTGCCATGATAGGCGTCAGAGGCAAACTGGACGACGTGAGCCAGGTCCTGAACCTGGTGGACCAGGTCCCGGTGACAGCCCAGCCGCCTTACGGGATGCTCATTGCGTTGGGCGAGGGATTGCACCGCAGCGGCAGCTCCCTCCGGCTGGCGGACACGCAACACCGGCTCCAGCGGTTCTTCGATGCGGCGCTGGCGACCGCGATCAATGAGAACATGCCCTGGGCGGAGCGCGCCGATGCGGTCCACCTCCTGGGCATTAATCCGGCAGATTACCCCCATGCGGGAGATTGGTTCCAGGCGTTGTTGATTCCGACGGGGCCTTACATCCTGGAATCGGAGGTGGTGGCGGCGCGGGGGCGCTGCTACGACCCGTCGGTGGCTTCCGACCTCGTTCGTTTTTGGGCGGGAACGGGGCCCGCGCTGCGCGCGCAGGCGATGATGGCGCTGATGGCGCGGCCGCAACGGGCCGCGGTCTTGCTCGCCGCCATCGAGGCGGGCAATATCAACGGCGCGGCCCTCCCTTCAGCCTGTCTCAACCTCCTGCGCACCGATGAAGACCCGGGGGTCAGCCGGCCCGCCGTCCGGCTTCTTGGCCCGGTCACGCAGTCACGCTCCAATTTAGTTGAGCAATTTGAGCCGGCCCTCCGGCTCAAAGGTGAGGCGGTGCGTGGCCATCGCCTGTTCCTGGCCCTGTGTGCCGGGTGCCACCGTCTCGGAGGCGAGGGCCAGTTCTTCGGCCCCGACCTGGCCGGCGCGAGAGTCCGCGGAAGACAAGCCGTCCTCGAGGCCATTATCGAGCCGAATCGGCGCGTGCGGCCCGAATATGCCACATGCGTCGCCAGGACCAATGAAGGCGAGAGCCTGGTGGGGATCAAGACCTCACAGAGCGCCTCGACTCTCAACCTCCGGCGGCTCGATGGCGTTCAAATCGCCTGGCTGCTGGCCGACCTCCAGTCCATCCAGACCCAATCCTGGTCCCTTATGCCCGAGGGCCTGGAGCAAGGCCTCTCCTTGGAGGACATGGCCGACCTGCTCGATTACGTCCTCACAGCCGCTCCCTGAACTTGGACCGGCCTCATCGCGCTGATCCTCTTTCAGGCACAGCGCGGCCTCACGTCGCCCCCCCTGCCCCGCCCTGCCTGGCCTTGATTGCCGCGCGGGCGAGGCGGAGGCGGTGGTAATCGTAACGGCCGCCCAGAGACTCGAAGACGTCCGAGAGGCTGGCCAGACCGAGCTTATTGAAGGCGGCCGCGACTTCGCGCTTTTCTTCGACCGTGAAGAATGGGTTGAGATCGAGCCGTTCGCCGGCCTCGGCGGCTTCCGCCAGGTGGCCCCACACGGTGCCGGGCGTCAGGAGCCGCTGGTGGGCGACTTGCTCGACTGATTGACCCGCCCGGAACAGGCGGAGCGTTTCGCGGACGGTGCCGGCCAGCCGTGCCCGGGTGGGAGACGGCGCGGGTGCGGCGAAGGAGTCTTCCGCGAACATCTGGCGCGGATGGCTTTGAAGGTGCGCGGCAATCTCCGCAAGGAAGAGGGCGCCGAATTCCTGGAGCTTCTTCTCTCCCACCCCGCTGATGCGCGCGAACTCGCGCTCGTTGGCCGGATAGTCGCGCGCCATCTGCCGCAGGGAAACATCGGAGAAGACAATGTATGACGGGACGCCGCGCTCGTCCGCCAGGCTTTTTCGTATCTGGCGCAGGCGCTCGAACAGGGTCTCGTCGCACGCGATGTCGCCCGTCGCTCGCGCCTTTTCGGCCGGCGCGCTTACCGGCTTGGTCAACGTGACGCGCCGGCGCTGCTTGAGCGCGGCCAATCCCTCCGCGGTGAGGTCGATCACACTGAACTTCTCCGTCGTCTGGGCCAAGTAGCCCAGCCGGATGAGTTCCCGCCCAATCGCCCCCCACTCCGAGCGGCTGTGTTCGGTCCCGATGCCATAGGTGGAGAGCCGGTCGTGGCCCCAGCGCCGGACCTTCTCGGTGTCAGCCCCGGTCAGGACCTCGACGATGTGATGGAGGCCGACGCCGAACCGGGTCTTCTGGCGGACGCGATAGACGCAGGACAGGAGTTTCTGAGCCGCGATGGTGCCGTCGAATGTTTGGCGCGGCACCAGGCAATTGTCGCATCCGCCGCAATTGTCCTCCTCGAAGGTCTCGCCGAAGTAAGAGAGCAGTTCGCCTCGGCGGCAACCCGAACACTCGGCATAATGCACCATCTGCTGCAATTGGAGGCGGGAGATTTGCTGTTCCTTGGGGTCGGGTTTTTCGTCGATGAACCCCATTTGCTTCACCACGTCGCCCGGGCTGAACAGCAACACGCATTCGCCGGGCAGTCCGTCCCGTCCGGCGCGTCCGGTTTCCTGGTAGTAGCCTTCGATGTTCTTGGGCAGGTCGTAATGGAGAACGAAGCGGACGTTGGGTTTGTTGATGCCCATGCCGAAGGCAATCGTGGCGCAAATGACCCGCGCCTCGTCGCGAAGGAACAGTTCCTGGTGCTCGGTGCGCTCGGCCGGCGTCAAGCCCGCATGGTAGGGCTTGGCCTTGATGCCGTCCTCGCTGAGCCGCTCCGCGACGCTCTCGGCCGTCTTGCGCGCCTGGCAATAGACAATCCCACTCTCGTTGGGCCGCGCCCGCACGAAGGCGAGCACTTGGTCGTAGGGCCTGTTCTTGGCAAAGACGCGGTAGGTGAGGTTGGGCCGGTTGAAACTGGCCACATAGCAAGCGGGCTCCCGCAACTTCAGCAGCGTGATGATGTCCTGGCGCACCCGCCCGGTGGCCGTGGCCGTCAGCGCCATCATCGGCACCCCCGGCAACAGCGGACGCAAGCCCGCCAGTTGACGGTATTCCGGCCGAAAGTCATGCCCCCACTCGCTGATGCAATGCGCCTCGTCAATCGCCACCAGCCCCACCTTCCACCGCTGCAAGTCCGACAGGAACCCCGAGAGCATGAGCCGCTCCGGAGCGACATAGAGCAGCCGATACTGCCCGGCGTGCAACCCCCGCAGCCGCTCCCGGGACTCGCCGGCCCGCAGCGAGGAATTCAGGAAAGTGGCCGGCACGCCCCCCGCGTGCAAGCCGTCCACCTGGTCCTTCATCAGCGCGATCAGCGGTGACACCACCACGGTCAAACCGTTGTTGGCCATCGCGGGCAACTGGAAGCACAGCGACTTGCCACCCCCGGTCGGCAGCAACGCAAAGACGTCCTTGCCCGCCAGAGCGTCGCGGATGATCCGCTCCTGCAACGGACGAAATGAGGTGAAGCCGAAGTATTGCTTCAGCAGTGGCAAGAGGTCTGCGCCCGGCGGTTCCATCCTGGGAACTGTAACCGGCTCCGGGCGGATTTTGAAATGAAAACGGTCTATTCCTACATATCCGTGATTGACTTACAATTATTCATCAGTAGTATAATCTCGTGAAGACAGGAACAAACGTGGATACGGTTTACTTTTCGGTGAAGGGCCAGATTGTCATCCCGCGCTGGCTGCGCAAGAAGTTCGAAATCGAGAAAGGCACCCGCGCTTGCGTGCTCTCCACGCCGCAGGGCATTCTCATCAAGCCCGTGACTCGCGCCTATATCAAGAGCCTGCGAGGCTCTCTCAAGGGCAGCGGCTTCTTGAATGCGCTCATGGTGGACCGCAAACGCGAGCAGGAGCTTTGATATGGCCTCAAAAGTCCTGGACAGTTGGGCGCTCATTGCGTTTTTTGAAGACGAGCCCGCGGCGGAGGCCGTGGAGAAATTGCTCCAGCAGGCCGCGGACGAGAAGCACAAGCTGCTGATGAGCGTCGTGAGCTGGGGCGAGGTGTACTACACGATGATGCGCGCGGTTGGCCGGGAGGCCGCCGAGCAGAAGGCCCAGGAAATCGCCGCGCTCCCCATAAAGGTCGTCGGCGTGAGCGAGGACAGGCTCCTCGTGAGGCAGGCCGCCGTGTTCAAAGCGGCCCACCGGATGTCCTACGCCGATTGCTTTGCCGCCGCGCTGGCCAAGCAAGAGAACGCCGAACTCATCACCGGCGATCCGGAGTTCAAGGCCGTGGAGCGCGAGGTCAAGGTGTCATGGCTGCCCCCCGCCGCCGGCACGTCTGTTTCTTCACCTGGCGCCCGATAGCGCGGCTTTACACGTTGCAAAACTGGTTCAGGTGGTTTGCTCCGTGCCGGAAGCCGTCTTCCGGGCCGAAGGTGTCGTCCTCGTGCTCGATGCTGAGCACTCCTTTGTAGCCGACGTCACGCAGGTTGCCGATGTATTGGCCCCAGTTGATGTTACCAAAGCCGGGGATGACATAGCGCCACCAGCCGTGCCCCAGCACGCCCACGTAGGCGCGCCGGCGCTCGTTCACCAGGGTGTCTTTGGCGTGGGTATGGAAAATCCGCTTGCTGAACATGGTGACGGGCGCCATGTAATCGCATTGCTGGTGGACGAGGTGCGAGGGGTCGTAGTTGAAGCCGAAGTGTTCGTCGGGCACCGTCTGCATAAGGCACTCAAGGGTGTCCAGACCCTGGAGATTGGTCTCGAACCAGTTTTCCACCGCCACGTGGATTCCCTTCTCCTTGGCGTGGTCGATGATGGGGCGAAAGAGTCCGGGAATCACCTCTTTGATCACCTGGATTTTGCTCTTGCCGGGAACGGGCATGCCGAGGCCGACGCAGATGGTAGGCACACCGAGCAGGGCGGCGGCGTCAATCGTCTTCTTCAGGGTCTCCTGGACCTCGGCGGCCTTTCCGGGGGCGGTGGTATTCATGTAGTTGGACAGGGCGCTAATCTCGAGGCCGCGCTCGGCCAGCTTCTGTTTGATGGCTTCCGCTTGGCCCTGTTCCAGGGTCGTGGGGTCGATGTGCGGGTGCCCGGGCTCGGCAACGACTTCCAGTGCCGCGATGTGGCACCGCTTGGCCATATTCAGGACTTCCTCAAACGGCAGGTCGTGCAGCGGCGCCGTCAACATACCTGTGCGGATGTCTTTCGGTTTCTTCACCTCCGCGGAGCTTTCGGCCGCGGCGGCGGTGGAGGAGAGTGTAGCCACACCGAGCGAGGCGAGGGAAGCGGCGCTCATAGCCCCGGCGGTGGTTCCAATGAAGGTCCTGCGTGATAGCGAATTCATGGAGACGCATCGTCGGCAACTGCGGCCTCCAAGGCAAGCTCATTCGCGGTGTCTTGCCGAGCCAGGAGCCTTCGTGTATTTTCCGTGTGGTTATGTCGTACAAAACCCTCACCGTTAGGACCGAAGCGTACGCCCGGCTGAAAAAACTCAAGGCGCCTGGGGAGAGCTTCTCGGACGTCATTTTGCGCGAGCTGCAGGAACCCTGGCAGACGTGCGGTGATGTGCTCCAGGGACTGAGGAACATACAGGCGCCAATGCCCGATGCCAAGTTGATGGCGGCGGTACTGAAAGGGCGCGGGCGGCGCTCGCGCAGAACATGATCTGCGATACTACCTTTCTGAGCGATCTGCTCCGGGAACGGGCGGACGGGCGCCCGCGCGGCGCCCAGTCCCCGGATTGCCCGCATGGGCCGGAAGGGCTTGTCCCTCTGGCATCAACTATCGTCGCAGGCTATGGGTGGTGTCTGCGGCGCTGGTTACCCGTTGGGCTGAACCTCATTCGGTAGAAGCGACAAGACGAAATTCACGAGGTCCGATGCCAACTTCAAAGCCTCGGCGAATTCCACACGGCTCGGCTCCAGAGTGGTCGATTCGCCGGGATAGCGATAGGCCGTGGCGTACGGCGTCAGGGTGATTGCGGCGTCATCCATAAATCAGTCGACCGCGCTCAAGAATCTCGGCTTCGAGGGAAGAACGGACATGCCGAAAGCGGTCCAGCTCCGCGCGCGTCTTCACGAGAATGTCCTTGGCGATGCTCAGCCCACGCAGACACCGATGCGCTCGTTGCGCCCGGCGGACCGGGGATTCATCGCTTTGGGGGACAACCACCAGCAGGTCGAGGTCGCTGCTTTCATCTGGCTGGCCCCATGCGTACGAGCCAAACAGCCACACCTGCTCCGGCTTGAACTCCACGGCCAGGCGGCGGGTCACCTCATGAAGCAATTCCTGACTGACGGTTTTCACAGACACAATGTAATCCAATTCGATTGGTTTTGTAAACCGCCGCGCCGCTGCCGACGAGTTCGCGCCACTGAACCGCCAGGCCGACGCTGCCCATACCGCGGGCGCGTAGTTGCCAACCTCGGCGGTCAGTTCCCTGAGCTGGAACCGGACCTATGCCTCTGAAACCCGCTGCGGTCCAGACGGCGGACGCCCGTTTGTCTGGCTTCAACCGGCTTCCATCCTTCCTGCTTGACCTATTTCAAGGCAATATTGTGCTCGGCCAACGTGGCGCGAACGGCCAGCCCCAGCTCGCTGCGGATATGGGACCAATCCTCGGATTGGTTGGTCCAGACCCGCAGCTCGAAACTCATAGAGTCGCCGGTGAAAGCGCCGAGCAATACCTGGGGCGGCGGGTCCTTGAGAACCTGCGGTTGCTCGGCGGCCACGCGATTGAGCCACTCCATCAGTTTGCGGGCATCCACCGGGCCGGCTACGACGACGGGCAGATCAATCCGGCGCAACCGGTCCGAAAAGGTCCAGTTTGTCACAGTCTCGGAAATCAAGCTCGCGTTTGGCACGATGAACTCCGAGCCGTTGGAAGCCTCCACAATGCTGGCGCGAATCCCGATGTGTTTGACCACGCCTTCATTGCCGGCCAATTGGATGACATCGCCGACTTTGACCGGCCGCTCGAAGAGCAAGATCAGGCCGGAGACAAAGTTGTTGATGATGTTCTGCAGCCCGAAGCCCAGGCCCACGCCGAAGGCGCCCACGAGGATCGTCAGGCGCGTCAAGTCGAACCCCAGCATGGCGATGGCAATAGTGAAGCCGATGAGCAGGATCAGATAATTGACAATCTTGGAGATGGAATAGTAAAGACCGGGAGCCAGTTTCACCCGGGAATACACCTCTTCCTCGAGGACAAACCGCAAGAGTCGCGAGACGAGAAATGACGCCCAGACCGTGACCCCGAACAACACCACGTCGCCGGGCGATAATTTGAACGAGCCCACCGCCCAGGAGGCCGTCAGGACCTTCCGGAGGTCCTGGAACACAGGCGCGCGCAACGAGAGCGCCTCCAGCAGATAAGCCGCCCAAAGCAGCATGGCCGTCCATTCCAGCACGGCCCGCGTCCGGCTGAGCAGCAACTCCCGATGCCGCCGCACCACGCCCAACCGCGCCAGGGGGGGAACGCTCAGCGCGCTCAAGAAGAGTCCATTGATAATTTGCACCACGGCGTATAAGACCAGGGACATGTAGGCGCTTTGCAGCAGCGCGTGGCCGAGGAGCTTGCTCAGGCTCACGTAGCCGAGCGCGTCGGCGATCAAGGCGGCCGCAAACCAGCCGAGCGCCACCCCGCAGGCTTTGCCAATCTGCCTCCAGAGGCGGTTGTTGGCTTCGGGCGCGGTCTCGAGCCGCCCCGGCAGCAGCAGCCATCCCGCGAACAAGGCGCCGCCGAGCATTTCCGCCAAGAGCATGAGCCGGGACAAGACCGCTTGCGACGCGGCGACCGTCCGCAATTGATCTACAAAGTAGAACATTGCCAAGGCGTTGAGGACCGGAAACAGGCGCCGGTCAATGAGCTTGCGGACCACCAGGATGGTCGGGATCATCGCCACGGCGCCGGAAATGGCCCACAGCAGGCGCGGCGCTCCGGGGTAAATCCAACCGCTCGCCAGCAGGGCGAGCACCAGCGCCGTCGCGACCGGGGAATCAAACACCCGGGCGGCATGGCTGGCTTCGTCTCCACCCAGCTTCCGCAATGTCCGGCGGGCTCCGACCAGGCCGAACAAGATCGCCAGGAACAAGACCGCGTGCGGAACCAGGTTGCCGCCCTTCCGCTCGGCGTATTCGCGCAGAGCTTGCACCTGGCGCGACCACGATTGATGGCTTTGCGCCGCGAGGTTCTGCGCCGAGTCCGGCCACAACTCCGGGCTCCAGATCGGCGGGCTGTCCCGCACGAACAAACGGCGGATGAACGCTTCCCGCGCGCGCTCGATGGTCTTGAGCGTGTGGAGTGCCCGGCCATCCTGCTCCGCCACCCGGGTTTGCAGGCCCAACACCTCCATTTGTTGAGCCTCCGCCTTGTCCTGGGTGCGCTTGACCTTGGCCATAACCCGCTCCACCAGCGCCAGGACCTCCGGCGGCATCTTTGATTCCAGCACCGAAGCGCGCGTGGCCTTCCAGACCTGCTCCAGTTGCGCCAGCCGCGCCCGGTCTTCCTCCACTTGCGTCACGCGCTTCATAAGGCTGAGCTTCCATTCCGCCAACTCCCCGCGAACTCCTTCCCACTCGCGGTTCAACCGGCGCAGCATTGCAGGGGAGGGACTGGACCTCAGCGTCTTTGAGGTCTCTTCCAGCCGCGCACTGGAGCCGCGCGTGAGCACCGGCAGCTCCTGCTGAATCTCCTCGGTGGCCTGGTCGTCGGACAGATTGCTTTCGATGGATTGGAGGTGGACGAAGGTCGCTTCCGCCTGCGCCGCCACCTCTGGCAGCGGTATTGCCGCCGCGTTTGTGCCGGCGGCTGCCGCGGCAACACTCTTGCCGGCGTCTTCTGAACCCGCCTCCGCCACGGGCAAGAACCGCGCCCCGCCGCAAAGCAGCCCCGCGGCGCCTATCGCCAGCACCCAGCGTCTCATCAGAGGCCGGCCATTGTTCATTGCCCGCAATCCCAGTTCAGATCGTTGCATAACCAAGTTCCAACGCTCGTTGGTGCGCCCGCTGGGACTCGAACCCAGGACCCTCTGCTTAGAAGGCAGATGCTCTATCCAACTGAGCTACGGGCGCAACACGCAGGTCATTGTTTTTCAATGACCTGAGTATGATTAGAACCCGCTTGCAAACTCCACGGTTCACTTGTCCGAGATGTTGTCGCGGTTTGAGGATATGAATCCGGACTTCCGGAAGCAAGTCCTGGACGGGACAACCCGCCGGGTGCGTGGTTTTGGGTTGCGCAATGGCACATACGCTGTTCAAGCGACGGTACTGGACGCTGCCACGGGCGTCAAGAAAGTGAAATCTCCTCTTGCGGCGATTTCTGCTTGCAACCTGCGTTCGACGCTATAAGGTCGTGCCGTTCCCAGGACAGTATCTGCGCACAGCAATAGGTTCATTGTAGAATCTGGACGGCAATGGCGAATCTGCAGGACGTCTCGACGATCCCGGCGGAGCGAGGCACGTGGTTCACCTCCACGCAGCGGAGCATCGTTCTGGGCGCCCGGACTTCCGCGTCGCCCCAAGCCGGCGAAGCCCTGGGAGGTTCCTGCCGCCCTGAGTGGCATCTCCAACCCATAAAGGAGCTCTCGTCCGCCAACAGCTCGGTGTCCGTCACCCGATGGGGCCTCGATCCAGTGCGTTGCGGGCGAGGCTTATCGCGCCATGTCCGACCTTACTCTCTTGCTCGACGCCGTTAACGCGGGTGATCCCAAGGCCGCCGGCCAACTTCTCCCGCTGGTTTATGATGAATTGCGGGAGCTGGCGGCGGCGAAGATGGCCGGGGAGAAACCGGGGCAAACGCTCCAGGCCACCGAACTGGTGCATGAGGCGTGGATGCGTTTGGCCGGAGCGGAGGACCCGAAGGTGTGGAATGGCCGCGGTCATTTCTTCGGGGCCGCCGCGGAGGCCATGCGGCGCATCCTTGTGGAGCGGGCGCGCAAGAAGGCGCGGATTCGCCACGGAGGCGGGCTTGAACGAGTGGATTTGGAGAACGTAACGCTGGCCGTCCAGGACGGGGATGAAACGGTGCTGGCCATGCACGAGGCACTGGACGCCCTGGCTCGTGAATCCCCACAGAACGCGGAAATCGTCAAGCTGAGCTATTTCACGGGGATGAACCACGAGGAGATCGCCCAGGCCCTGGGAATCTCCGTCCCGACGGTCGAGCGCCGCTGGAGGTACGCCCGTTCATGGCTTCTTCGGGAATTGAAAAGGAATATCCAGGGCCGCTGATGGGTTTTGACGGAAAACGACGCACTGGAGAGTGAAGGCCGGGGTGCCGGCCGCGACACGATGAACCAGATGAACCAC
>Ga0181535_10006320_pt1 | contig 12312 bp, 11 predicted proteins | sample PEATcosm2014_Bin_44_FD_119774 | JGI IMG/M metagenome (GOLD analysis project Ga0181535, IMG submission 119774) | Peatland microbial communities from MTU Mesocosm Facility, Houghton, MI, USA - PEATcosm2014_Bin17_30_metaG | ecosystem: Environmental > Terrestrial > Soil > Wetlands > Peat | place...
CTTGAGCAATCCGCATTCGCGCAGGATCTGATCCGTCTGGGAAAATGGACGATCAGCGCAGGGCTTCGCTGGGACCACTATCAACTTTTGTTAAACCGGCAAGCGTTGAGCCCGCGCTTTTCGATTGCGCGCTATTTCCCCTCCACTGGCCTGGTCTTACATTTTTCCTATGACCGGGTTTTTCAGACCCCATCCTTCGAGAACATCCTGCTTTCGAGTTCAACCGCGGTCGAAGCTCTTGACCCGAACTTTCTCCGGCTGCCGGTGCAACCTTCAGAAGGAAACTACTACGAGGTTGGCTTAAGCAAGGTGTTCTTCGGAAAGCTAAGGCTGGACGGAAACTATTTCCGGAGAGATGTAAATAACTATGCGGATGACGATCAAATCTCTAACACAACGATCAGCTTCCCGATTGCATTTCGGAAATCCATCATCTATGGGGCGGAAGCAAAACTCAGCCTTCTCGATTGGCACCGCTTTTCAGGGTTTCTGAGCTATTCCTATACCGTCGGCAACGTCTGGTTTCCGGTAACGGGGGGCCTCTTTTTGGGTGCCGACGCCTCGGCTGCGGTAACCCAGCTCACCGGCCATTTCCCGGATTCGCAGGATCAACGCAACACCGTTCGTGGACGCCTTCGCTACCAGGTCAAGCCGCGATTCTGGATCACAGGCGGAATTCAATATGACAGCGGGCTACCATTCGAATTTGATGGCGACCCATCCACGGTTCTCGCTCAATACGGTCAGCAGGTACTGAATCGCATTAACTTCGACCGCGGCCGTATCTCCCCTTCTTTTCAGGTCAACGCCTCGGCGGGTGCCGATATTTACAAGTCCAAGCGTGTGAATGTGCGGTTTCAGATCGACGGACAAAACCTTACCAATGTTCTTGATATTATTGACTTCGGCGGTCTTTTCTCCGGCAACGCCATCGGCCCGCCGCGAAGCTTCGCCATGCGTCTCACAACCAACTTTTAAGGCCAATGTGTGACTCACACGTAATGGGCAACCGATCCGCGAAAACGCCGGAGCAGGTGCATGGCAATGAAATGAGTACATTCACAATACCGAAGGCCATCGTAATCGCCTTCCTGATCGTTGGCGTTGGTTGTACGACACCTGGTGGCGAACGACCAGTTGGGGCTACTCTGGAAATTCAGGCTCCGCTTGGGTTGCCTTCGGTTCCTATTCCGGCGGAGAACCGCCCAACCGCAGAGACCATCGCTTTGGGCCGCAAGCTCTTCTATGACACTAGATTGTCGAAAGACAATTCCTTGGCATGCGCCTCGTGTCACAATCCAAATATCGACTTCACGGATGGGCGCAAGCTTTCGGCAGGTGTGGGGGGTATGACTGGTGTCCGCAATGCTCCTACCTTGCTTAATGCTGCTTACTTTCCGCTTCAATTCTGGGATGGGCGCGCTTCCAGCCTGGAAGAGCAGTCGGCGGATCCGATTGCGAATCCTTTGGAAATGAATCAGACTCACGAGCTTTCTGTCTCAAAAATAAATGCAAATCCAACGTATAGAACCGCGTTTGAGCAGGCGTTCGGCCCGGGCCCGGTAACACTCGGAAAGATCGAGAAGTCGCTCGCGAGTTTTGAACGAACGCTCCTCAGTGGGAACTCTCCATTTGATCGGTACGAATTTGGCGGGAACAAGAAAGCGCTCACGACCTCGGCGATCCGCGGTCTCGCGATTTTTGTAGACCCGAAGAGGGGCAATTGCGCTACCTGCCACACCATGAACAAAGCGTATGCGCTCTTCACCGACGGAAAATTTCACAACACCGGAGCCGGAGTGAATGGAGAAGGCGAGTTCACCGACCTCGGCCGCTACAACCAAACTAAAATAGAAGCTGATCGAGGCGCTTTCAAAACGCCGACCCTGCGCAATGTTGCGAACACCGGACCTTACATGCATGACGGCAGCCTGAAGACGCTCAAGGATGTTGTCGATTTCTATGCGGGAGGAGGAAACTCCAATCCTCATCTCGACAAGGAAGTCCAAGCGCTCAGCCTGTCCGGTCAGGATCGCGCAGATTTGGTCGAGTTCCTGCAGTCTCTTACCGGCGACATGCCCAAAAACGTGGGGCCGCCTGGGAAAGAGTAAAGTAAGAATCCAATATGAGATCTATCTACTTATTCATACTCTGCTGCGCGGTCGCGCTCCTCGCAGGGTGTTCAGCAAAAACCAAGACGGAACTGACAGACACTCCGAAGAGCGAGCCAGCGCCCTCGTTCTATAAGGTTGACTCGGGTACTGCCGGTGCCATTAGGGGAACGATCCGTTATACGGGGAAGAAACCTTCACCCAGATTGATCGACATGAATGAGGCTGACCCCGCCTGTGTCGAGGCGCATCACGGAAAAGCTTACGACGAATCGTTGGTCGTGAATCAAAAGGGTGAGTTGGCAAACGCTTTCGTCTATATCAAAAGCGGGCTGGAGACAAGACATTTCGAAATTCCCGCGACTCCTGTCACGATCGATCAGCGCGGCTGCTGGTTCCGGCCACGAGTGATGGGCATTCAGACGGGTCAGGTACTAGAGGTCATCAACGCCGACCCCATGACACATAATATTCATCCGATGGCCCAAATCAACCGCGAATGGAACCATAGTCAGGGGTCGGGCGATCCTCCGCTGGCACGTAAATTCACCCAGCCTGAGATCATGATTCCGGTCAAATGCAACATTCATAGCTGGATGCGTGCTTATATCGGCGTCCTGAATCATCCATACTTCGCCGTTTCGGGGAAAGACGGGTCGTTCGAAATTAAGAATCTTCCGCCGGGAACTTACACAATCGCAGTCTGGCAGGAGAGGCTGGGGACGCAAGAGCAACAGATAACCGTTAACCCACTCGGGAAGACTGAGGCCAATGTCACATTCAAGGGGAACTGATCCATGCGCGGACTGGGATATGTGCTTTTTGCCATTGGGTTGACAGCGTGTTCAGCAGGTTGCTCCTCTTCTAAACCGAAGGAGCAGCCGGCACAGCCGGCGCAAACAGTACAGGAAGACTCCTCAGCGTTTCGGATCTATGTCACGAATGAAGTGTCCGGAGATCTGACTGTAATCGATTCTGGCACTTATAAAGTGATTGCAACCATCCCGCTTGGCAAACGTCCACGAGGGATTCATGCGAGTCCAGACCACAAGACCATCTACGTGGCGCTGAGCGGGTCGCCGGTCGCCGGACCTGATGTCGATGAGAGCACGCTTCCGCCGCCGGATAAGAGTGCGGACGGAATCGCGGTCTTTGACGTCAAACAGAACAAGCCGCTGCGCGTAATTCACGGCGGCTCCGATCCGGAAAACTTCGACGTCAGCAGCGATGGCAAACAACTGTACATTTCCAACGAAGATGACTCGGCTGTCAGTATCGTGGACATCGCCACGGGCACGGTGGTCAAAACGCTTAAGACAGGCGCACAGCCTGAAGGCGTCAGGGTAACTCCGGATGGCAAACACGTCTGGGTCACTTCAGAGGAGACCGGGACCATCTCCGTACTCGACCCCGTTGCCGGCACGATCATTAAGACATTCAAGGTCGGGCATCGCCCTCGATCCATTGCATTCATGCCCGACGGCTCAAACGCGTACGTCAACGCTGAAAACGACGGAACTGTCGTGCTGGTGGATGCTAAGAAGTATCGGATGATCAAAGCAATTCCGCTTGGCAAGCCAGGGGTGATCAAGCCGATGGCCGTTCTCCTGTCCCCAGATGCAAAGAAGCTCTACGTCAGCACGGGCCGAGGACACCAGGTGTTTACGATCGAGACAGCCACTAATAAGGTCATTGCTTCTGTGGAAGTCGGCGCTCGTCCCTGGGGCATAGCGCTGTCGCCGGATGGGAAGACTCTCTACTCAGCCAACGGGCCTTCGAATGATATTTCGATCGTAGATCTAGCGACCAATACTGTGACGAAGAGGATTAAAGCTGGCGCGGGCCCATGGGGCGTAGTCGTTTTGGAGCGGTGATCGCTTCGGCTACTTCAAACCAGGACTTAGATTTGCACACCGTCGCGCAGCTGCATGGGTCGAGTTGTTTCCGCGGTGAGGAAGCCAGCATCTGTAATTGTGCGAGAAACACCTCCTTTTCTCCGACTTGTTCACGTTGAGTCGCATGACAGACACAGCCCGGCGAAGCGTAAAGCCAATGAATTAGGCCCGAGAGCATGTTTCCGAAGTGAAGTGAGTTTTTTTCGTGACTACCGAATTAACGATGCCGCAGCTTGGCCTGACGCCTCAGAAAACTTGAGTTTAGATTCAGTAGCTTTGAGCCTTTTCACATTGCCCACACGCTACATCACTCACTCTTGTCTTTAGCCTCGAAGCGTTACATTACCCCCTTGAATCGCTGCCGCGCCACGACTGAGTAGGCATACTTGACCATCGTTACAACGTCGAACACAGGCAACCCTGTCACCTTCTGAACGCAATGCGCGAACGGTGGCATATTCGTGCACTCAAGAACGACAGCACCGATTTCAGGATGCTGCTGCACGAGATTGCGAGCAACGGCGCTCATTTCTTCAGCCGCTTTGTCCGGGTCAAAATCAGTTTTGCCTTCAATGAAGGTGCAGGAAAACTCCGGCGAATCATCCATTCCGACCACGATCATCGGAATGTGCTGAATCCCAACGCCTTCAAAGTGTTTTTCGGTTAACGATTGAGCACGCGCCGTTATGACACCGACCTTCTGGTCAGCATGGATGACCGATCGCGCCATGTGAACCTGCAGCAGGCTTGAGGTAAAGACAGGAATACTGACAGAACTCGAGATCTGAGGATGGAAGGCGGCAAGAAAGCCGCAGCTTGTGGTAATGGCCTTCACGCCCTCGCGCTCAAGTTCCCGCGCGCCTTCGACAAAAGGTTGGATGAGCGTGGGATCACACTGCTTGACAACCCGCGCCAGCGAAGCTCCTTTCACCACCCTGTACCGAACGGGAAATGGAAAGGTACTGGCATTACCGATGTCGCCCGGTATTCTCGGAAATACCGTATCCAGCATGAGAATGCCAATGGACTCTCCGTAATTAGTACGACCGCCTGCAACTTTCATTCGGCTCCTCTCCTGACAGCAAGATCATATTCGAGTGTCGATGACAAGCTTTGCACACTCCGAGCGGGATGACATTGACCTCTGCCTTCCAGTTGCAGCATGGGCCCAAGAAGAAGCGAAAATCAAGAAGGAAATTACAATCCTCACGGTCACTCGCAAAAACAACCGCGCCGCTGGCCAGGAGGGTTGCAAGGCCAAAGCAAGAGTCCGGGCAAGGTCGGCCAGTCCCGTTTGGCCATAACACCCGAAGTTCCTCATTCCGCTGCCGGGGCGGGGATTCGGGCAGTCGCCACTGCATCCAATCGCGACCTTCGTAGCTGATTCAGTACGGCTTCGCTGCGACCGGAGACGAGCAGGCATTTGCGCTACGGTAAATTGAAAACAAACGGCTAAAGCGAGGATATTCTTGATGAGGGAGAATACTCGGTAGACTCGCAAAGGAAGGGCTTCACCAAAGTTCTTTGATCGAGGGACGGTCGGAGAATCACCCAGTGCGACAAAGCCTTTTCAGTTACGTCAAATTCCCGGTATACTCTTTGCGGTAGACCACCGACAAACGAGACATATGCTGAACCGTCCGTGGGAAGAGGACTTGGTTTTGGAGCATCCTGGTTCGCTCCACTTATTTTGATTCTGCCCGCTACCAAAAGCTGAGGTGTGATCTACCCGACGAAGCGGCATACACACGTGCAGCAGGAGGATGTGGTAATGGCTGGGACACTCGAACAGATAAAGCAGGCTGTTATAGGCGGCAAACACAAACAGATAGAAGCCTTGGTGCGAACTGCTATTGACGAGAAAGTCGATCTCGGTAGCATCATCAATACCGCGCTGATCGACGGAATGGATGTAGTTGGCCAACAATTTGCGAGCGGGGAGATCTTCGTTCCAGAGATGCTGATAGCTGCGCTCACCATGCAGAAAGGTCTGGCCGTCATCAAGCCTTTGCTCAAGGGAGAGGATTCGAAGCCCAAAGGGACCGTGCTAATGGGCACAGTAAAAGGCGATCTTCATGATATCGGAAAGAACCTTGTCAGCATGATGCTCGAAGGAGCAGGGTTTAACGTCGTAGACCTGGGTGTCAATTTAGGCGTAGAACAGCTAGTTGACAAGGTTACGGAGATCAAGCCCGACATACTTGGCCTTTCTACTCTGCTTACCACTACAATGCCCGAGATGCAGAAAGTCATCTCAGTTATGGAACAAAGAGGGTTGAGGAGCAGCGTGAAAATCATGGTCGGAGGCGCCCCCGTGGATGCACACTTCGCGGAAAAGATCGGCGCCGATGGCTATGCAAAAGATGCCGCCGGAGCAGTTCAACTCGCAAGAAGACTTGCTACCGGCGATTGATGTGGCATTGGAAGAGCCCAGGGATTTCAGCTCGCGGTACACCAACCAGAGTCTTACAGCTCGATGAGGAAGAAATCATAAATGAAATCAACGCCATATAACCTGATTATGTCGGCTTTATATAACGGCAAGAAGGGAAACCGCCCGCCGGTCGCCAGCGTCACTTCGACCGTCTGTCATGACCTCATGGATGCTTCAGGAGTATCTTTTCCGGAAGCCCATGTTAATGCAGAGGCGATGGCCGAGCTCGCCCTCGCGGGGCATGAAATCATTGGTTTTGACACTGTAATGCCTGAATATAGTGTCCACCAGGAGGCCGCTGCTCTGGGGTGTGATGTGGATTGGGGATCGCGTGACCAGATGCCGGACAGCCGAAACGCTCCACATGCCGATTTCTCGGATGTCACGATCCCGGAAAATATTCTTGAGAAGCCCTCCATGCGGGTCGTGCTCGATGCCATTTCGAAGCTCCGCCGGCATGTCGGGGGGCAAGTGGCGATAGTCGGCAAAGTCATGGGGCCATGGACTCTCTCCTATCATATGGCAGGAACTCAGAATCTGCTCCTCCAGGTTGGTCTTGACGAAAAGGATAAGGTTGTCAAAATGCTTCGACAGCTGATGCCTGTGACTATTGCATTTGCGAAAGCGCAATTCCAAGCCGGAGCAGATATCGTTGTTCTCGCCGACCATGCTACTGGAAATCTCGTTGGCAGTTATCACTACAAGGACTACCTGCTGTCCATACATCAGGAAATAACGTCACAAATCGAGGGGCCTCTTATTCTTCATGTGTGCGGAAATTGTATGGATAGAATTGAGCTTTTCGCCGATGCCGGCTTCGACGGTTACAATTTTGAATGGCAGGTGGACTCCAAGATTGCGGTCGCGAAGGTCGGTCATCGCATGTGCCTGGTCGGTAATGTGAACAATTCCCAGACGCTGCTCCAAGGAACTCCGGAAGACGTCAGGAAACAGGTACGCTACGCGGTTGAGGCCGGGGTGAACATAATTGCTCCAGAGTGCGCAATTCCGCTCACCACGCCAATCGCGAACTTGAAGGCGCTCGTCGCCGCCGTGCATGAAGGCTATTAAGAAGCGCTGCGCCCAGACTATACCAGGCGCTAGGTCCAGCGGCAGCTTGCTGCAAGCCGGCAGGAAACCTCTTTCGCCCGATCTATCTCATTGAATTCGGGCATTGCGTGGGTTTAAGAGGCGGCGAGATTGTCCGCTGCGTACTATCCGGAAACATGCGTAGCGCATATAGAACTGACGCAAGTTGCATTGGGTGGCGGAGAGTAAATGGCACAAATCAAAGCAATAGCCTGCGAGGTCATGCGCGACGAGTGGTCGCAGGTGAATGCGTCCGGAATAGAGACTGTATTCCTCGAGCAGGGGTTACATCGATATCCGGACAAGCTCCACAAAGAATTGCAGGCGGCTCTCGACAAACTGAATGACGGAGACATTGTCCTACTTGGCTACGGCCTGTGTTCGAATGCGTTAAAAGGAATTCGAGCCGGCAATAAGACGCTCGTCTTGCCTCTCGTAGAAGATTGCATTGGCCTCTTCCTGGGTTCAGCCACCGAATATCTTGTGCAGTTTAACCATGAGCCCGCAACCTATTACTTCACCAAGGGCTGGGTTGTGTCCGGCAAAGACCCGTATCAGGAATACCTGAAGAGCTGTGAGCGCTGGGGGAAGGAAGATGCCGAGTGGATCGCCCACGAGACTATGAAGAATTATCGTCGTGCGGCGTACGTGGATACTCACTGCTATGACATTACCGAGTATCGCAATTACGCGGAGCGCTTCGCATCATTTTTCGGATTGAAACTGGAAGACCTTTCGGGTTCGCTCGATTTCTTCCGGGAAATATTGTCGAGCAAATGGGACCGGTGCCTCGTCATCAATCCTGGTGAGGAAATATCGGAGGATCGGTTTCGCGAGGCCATGGCCCGGCAGGCAAGTAAATAATGAGGAGTCGATGATGAAAAGTTTAATCGAACGAATGGCTCAAGGGGATGTTCTCATCGCAGACGGAGCCATGGGGACCTTCCTTCACGCTAAGGGACTTGGCCCAGGCGAGTGTCCGGAATCTTGGTGCATCTCGCATCCTGACGTATTGAAGGGAATCGCAGAAGCGTACATTACCGCTGGATCGGACATAATCGAGACCAACTCGTTCGGAGGCAGCTCGCTGAAATTGCAGCCATATGGTCTGGCCGACAAGGTACGGGAATTCAATCGAGCGGCAGCCGCATTGGCGAAAGAGGCGATGGGCGACAGGGGCTATGTCGTCGGCTCCGTAGGCCCCACTGGCCATTTTGCAAAAGAGGAATATGGCGACGTATCCACCGAGGAATTGTACGAAGCCTTCATGGGACAGGTGACCGCGTTGGCAGAGGGCGGCGCCGATGCGATCTGCGTGGAGACCATGTCTTCGCTAGTCGAGGCGGTACAGGCCATTAAGGCCGCCAAGGAGAACACCAAGTTGCCTGTTCTCTGTACTTTTACCTTTGACCAGAAGCCCCGGGGTTTCTTCACGATGATGGGTGTGACTCCCGAGCAGGCGGCAGAAGAGGCCGCGGCGGCTGGCGCCGACATCGTCGGTGCGAACTGTGGCAACGGTATCTCCAATATGATTCAGATCGCCAAGCGTATGCGGGCGGCGTTACCTAAGATTCCAATTATCATCCAAGCCAACGCCGGCATGCCAAAGATCGCGAACGGTGAGACTGTATTTCCAGAAACGCCGGAGTATATGGCGTCCCAGGTGAAAGAGTTGTTCGAAGCTGGCGCCAACATTATCGGCGGCTGCTGCGGAACCACGCCGGATCATATCGCCGCCATCGCAAAGGCGTCGCGCGCAATGTTTAAAGCCGTGCAACGATAAAATGGTCAACCGATCAAGGAGTTGACTTGGGCGTTGCAGTCACTTCAACCTCCATCGAGGAAGGTCGACTGCGCACTGGCAACTTGTTCGTGAAGGAACTGCCGGACAGCTCGCACCCGCGCTGTATCGGCACTGTCCGCAGGCATAACGAGGTAATAAGTGCGACGCAAAAACACTTCACGAGCCAACACCGGCACCAGCGCCTTATGCCTTCTCGCGATGAAAGCAGGCATTACGCAAAGACCGTGCCCGGCGACCGACGCCTCCATCTGGGCATGCAGGCTGGAACTCTGAAGCTGTGGCCGGCGAGCGCCGATTTCGTCCAGATAGTCCAAGCCGCGCACGAAAATGAGGTCATCGATATACCCAGTGAACGGATGATTCCGCAAATCGTTGCGCGAGCGAATCGGCGGGGCGGCAGCCAGATACGACTTAAGGCCGTAGACGAACAAAACGTAATCGGTCAGCCGCTCGACGATGAAGCCGCCCGTTTCTGGCGCTTGCAGGGTGATGGCGATGTCGGCCTCGCGCCGGGAAAGCGCCACAATCTGCTGGATCGCAATCATTTCGATCGAAATATTGGGGTGCGCGGCCGCAAAGCGCGGCAGTTTGGCCGCAAGGAAAAAATTGGCGAAGCCTTCCAGGGAGCTGATGCGTACTACACCCGAGATGGCAAGGTCGGTGGCCGCGATGTCGCGCTCCGCCTTCTGCATTTCGGCTTCAACAACCTGCGCGGATGTCAGCAGCCGATCCCCCCACTTGGTTAGGTTGTAACCACGCGGATTTCGCTCGAACAACTTGGATCCCAACGTTTTCTCCAGGTTGTCGAGCCGGCGCATCACCGTCGCATGGTCGACGCCCATCCTGTGACTTGCCCGGGATACTGTGCCGGCACGCGCCACTGCAAGAAAAAATTGGAGGTCATCCCAGTCAAAACCCTTCGACATGGCCCCTTCTTATTTGCGCACATAATATCCGCAAAAATACCTCCCTATTTGCGCACGAAATGACTGCGATAATACCCCTTTCTTTTCAGCACTTGCAAGGCTAGAGTGCTTCCCACTTCATTTCGAGCAGCCGATGGCGATCAGCTTTAGGGGAAAGCCCGAAAAGTGCCACTCGGCGGCTTCGCTGGGGGAATACATGATTGCGACAATCGCGATGCCGCGGCTTATGCGAATTGGGGCCGGCGCATCCTTAGAGTTGGGAAGCATTCTTTCGCAACTTGGCCTTTCACGGCCTCTGATCGTGACAGATAGTCACCTGGTTGAATTAGGCAAGCTCAGTAAGCTAATGGGCAGCCTCGACAGTTCCAAAATCCGTGCAACGTTGTTCTCCGATGTTGTGCTTGACCCTACGGTCACTTCGGTCGAAGCGTGCCTGGCCTTCCTGCGTGCGGGCGATTACGATTGCGTCGTCGGCTTCGGCGGCGGCAGCTCGATGGATACAGCCAAAGCGGTGGCAGTGCTCGCCGTCCATGGCGGTGCCATGAGCAGTTACAAGGTGCCGCACGTGCAGGACTCGCCTGGCTTGCCGATCATTGCGATTCCAACGACCGCCGGCACGGGCTCGGAGACGACCCGCTTCACGATCATCAGCGACGAAAAAACCAATGAAAAGATGCTGTGCGTTGGTTTGGGCTTCCTGCCCACGGCCGCGCTCGTCGACTACGAGCAGACCTTTACCATGCCCAAAGGGCTAACGGCCGCCACAGGCCTGGATGCGCTCTGCCATGCGCTGGAAGGTTATGTCTCGAAGCGTTCCCATCCATTCTCTCAGAACATCGCAGCGCAGGCGATGCGCGCCATTGCACCTAATCTGCGGCGCGCCTATGCCGACCCATTGGATCGCTTTGCACGCGAAACGGTCATGTTGGGCGCATCCTTGGCTGGGATTGCATTTTCCAATAGCTCAGTCGCCCTCATCCATGGAATGGCCCGCCCCATCGGCGCTTTCTTCCATGTGGCACATGGGCTGTCCGTCGCAATGCTGATGCCGGCGGTTATTGAGTTCTCTGCTCCGGCAGACATCCGGCTATATGCGAACGCCTCTCGTGCCATGGGCCTCGCCGCCGAGGATGAGAGCAATGAGTCGGCAGTTAGCAAGCTCGTGAATGAGTTTATTGCTTTTAATACAGATCTCGAGGTCCCCACGCCGAAGTCTTATGGCATTGACCCCGGCCGTTGGACAAGCCTTTTGGGAACGATGGCGGAACAGGCGTTGGCATCGGGCTCACCAGCCAACAACCCTCGTCCAGCCAGCACGGAAGAGATCCTGCAGTTATACAAGCAGGCCTGGGCCGGGGAAGAGAGCCGGAAGCTATACAAGCAGGCCGGGGCCTGATCTGACCCAAGGTCTACTGGTGAACGGCCGCAACTACCTTCTGTTCCGGCAAGACGGCCAATATAGCTGAAGTAAACGGCGGCATCTGGGGTGGTGCCGCCTATCCAGATCGGGGCGAAAAGTACTCAAAATGGAGACTTAGATATGGCGCAAACAGCGACTGCCTTGTCATTGCAAGAGGGCTCTCCGCAACACGCGAAAGTGGCGTTTGCGAGTCTCATCGGGACCTCAATCGAATGGTATGACTTTTTTTTGTATAACACTGCGGCAGCACTGGTATTTAACCGGCTGTTCTTCCCCCAGTTTGACCCGCTCGTAGGCACGCTGCTCGCGTTTACCACCTATTCGGTCGGCTTTGTAGCTCGTCCGTTCGGAGGCGTGATCTTCGGCCACTTCGGCGACCGCCTCGGCCGAAAAAAGATGTTATACATCACACTGCTCTTTATGGGTCTGTCCTCAACCATCGTCGGGTTGCTGCCCACGTACACGCAGATTGGGGTGTGGGCTCCAATTCTGCTGACCTTGATGCGCGTGTGCCAAGGCATCGGGCTTGGTGGCGAATGGGGTGGGGCGGTGGTGATGGCGGTCGAACATGCTCCAGCGGGCCGCCGGGGCTTGTGGGGTTCTTTTCCGCAAACCGGCCTGGCAGTCGGCGGC
>Ga0181535_10006321_pt1 | contig 12312 bp, 9 predicted proteins | sample PEATcosm2014_Bin_44_FD_119774 | JGI IMG/M metagenome (GOLD analysis project Ga0181535, IMG submission 119774) | Peatland microbial communities from MTU Mesocosm Facility, Houghton, MI, USA - PEATcosm2014_Bin17_30_metaG | ecosystem: Environmental > Terrestrial > Soil > Wetlands > Peat | place...
CGGCGCAACTGGAGTGAGCCTCCAGCTTCCATCGGGGTTTGCCTGCAGAACGCCGCTATGCGGGTGATAATCGTGCCGGACGATGCGCGCCAACGACACCAGCATCGCCAGCACGATTCCTTCTTCCACTCCCACCAGAACTACGACCGCTGCCGTCATGACCGCCAGCGCGAACTCCTGAGGGCTCTCCGACCGAATGTTCTTGAGCTCAACCAGATTAATGAGCCGCAGCGCGACCAAAAATACCAAAACGCCAAGCACTGGAGTTGGCAGGTATTGCAGAGGCCCGGTGAGAAATAGCAGCACCACACCCACCACCACCGCCGTCGACACCTGCGCTATCTGGCTCTTGCCGCCGGCATCCTCCATCATCGCTGTTTGCGTGGGGCTGCCATTCACCACAAACCCGCCGCTCAGCGCCGCCGCAACGTTGGCAGCCGAAAGCCCATACAAGTCGATATTCTCATCCACCTTCTCGTAGTGTTTGGCCGCATAAATCCGCGCCGTCGCGGCGCTCTGCGTGAGAATCATGACCGCGCACGAGGCCGATACCGTGACGAGCAGCTCGATTTCTTTGCGATTCATCTCGCGCAGGCTGACGAGCGCCATCAAACCCAGGTGAGGCAAACCGCCGGCCACCGGCCCGATGGTCGCAATCCCGTGCGACGCAAAATTCCATTCGGCGCTGGCCGCAATCGCGCCCACAACAGCCACCAGCGCGCCCGGCACCTTGGGAACGAAGTGCCGAAGCAGCAAAACAAAGGCGAGGACTGAAACCGACAAAATCACTGTCGGCAAATGCGCCCGTGGCAATCCGCGCCCCACTTCCCAAAGCTGCACCACTGGCCGGCGCGAATCTACGGGCACGCCAAGCATCTCGCTCAGCACGGAGATTCCTACTTGAAACCCGACACCGGTAAGAAACCCAACCAGCACGGTCCGCGAAAGAAAGTCCGCAATAAACCCCAGCCGCAGCAGCCGCGCCAGCAGCAGGATGACCGCTGTCATTACGGCCACAATGCACGCGAGAGCGATATATTTCGCACTGGCCGGCGTTGCCGCGCCCGCTATGCCATCGGCAAAAATTGCGGCTGTCGCCGAGTCCGCCGCCACCACCAGGTAGCGCGATGAGCCAAACGCCGCGAACGCCAGCAGCGGCAGCAGCAGCGAGTAAAGCCCCGTCACCACGGGCATTCCCGCAATCTTGCTGTATCCCAGCACCTGCGGCGTGTCCATCGCCGCCATCACAACGCCGGCGAATGCATCGCGCAGAGCGGTGGCCCGCTGGATCGGCCGTAAGCCACGAAACAGATTCACAATCTCGACACTCCTCTTTCAGCCGTCACAACAGATTCGACTCCGGTTTCATCGAGACTACTACTCGGTCCATGCCTTGGCGCGCTCGACGGCTTTTTGCCAGAGCCCGCGCCGCTCGGCCCGTTCGGCCGAGTCCATCCTCGGCTCAAAGCGCACGTCGCCTTTGCGCTCCGCGCGCAGTGCATCGGGACTCGGCCAGAAATCCGTCGCCAGCCCGGCCAGGTAAGCAGCGCCGAGTGCAGTCGTCTCCGTCACGCGAGGCCGGACAACAGGAACGCCAAGAATGTCGGCCTGGAACTGCATGAGAAGATCGTTCACCGCGGCGCCGCCGTCCACTCTCAGTGCCTGCAGCGGCGCTCCGGTTTCGCTGTGCACCGCTTCAAGCACGTCGGCCACCTGGAATGCGATGGCCTCAAGCGCAGCGCGCGCAATCTGCCCCGGCCCGGTGTCGCGGCGCAAACCAATCAACATGCCGGCCGCGTGCGCGTCCCAGTGCGGCGCGCCCAGGCCGACAAACGCCGGCACAAAAACCACTCCGCCCGTGTCGGGCACGCTCGCCGCGAGCGCTTCCACGTCCGCGGAGGTGCCGATGAGCTTCAAATTGTCGCGCAGCCATTGCACCACTGCGCCGCCAATAAAGATGCTGCCTTCGAACGCGTATTCAAGCCGCTTCTGCGCGCTCGCCGCGACGGTCGTGATCAACTTGTGCTTCGACCGCATGAATTCCGTACCGATGTTCTGGAGCAGAAAGCAGCCCGTGCCGTAGGTGTTCTTGGCCTCGCCCGCGCTCCAGCACAACTGGCCGAAGAGCGCCGCTTGCTGATCGCCGGCAATGCCTGCAATCGCCACGCCGCCCAGGCCCAGCGTCGTCGTCACTTCGCCCACGCGCTCGCTGGACCACTTCACCTCCGGCAGCATGCTCGCGGGAATTCCGAAGAGCTTCAACAACTCGGCGTCCCACTCGCCTTTAACGATGTTGAAGAGCAATGTGCGCGACGCGTTGGTCACATCGGTCACGTGCTTGTGGCCGCTGGTCAGATGCCACACCAGCCAGCTGTCCACCGTTCCGAAGGCCAACTCGCCGCGCTCTGCCCGCTCCCGCGCGCCATCGACGTTGTCGAGAATCCACTTGATTTTGGTTCCTGAAAAATACGGATCAAGCACGAGGCCCGTTTTTGCGGAAACACTTTCACCGGCTCCGCTGTCTTCAAGCGCCTTGCACTGCGCCGCTGTGCGCCGGTCCTGCCACACGATCGCCGGATGAATCGCCTTGCCCGTCGCGCGGTCCCACACGATCACCGTCTCGCGCTGGTTGGTAATGCCGATCGCCGCCACGTCGCGGGGCCGCGCGCCCACTTTGCCCAGTGCTTCAACGGCGCACGAGAGCTGGCTGGTCAGGATCTCTGTCGGATCGTGCTCTACCCAGCCCGCCTGCGGATAGAACTGCTGAAACTCCTTCTGCGCCACGGCCGCAATCGCGCCGCCGGCATCGAAGAGAATCGCCCGCGAGCTTGTGGTTCCCTGGTCGAGCGCCAATACATACGCCATCTGTGCCACCCGCTTTCAGGCAACCAGTCAAACACGCAGGGCAGGTTGGGGGCAAGACGCCTTCCCGATTGAAATACATTGCGGAGGCTTCAGCCTTGGCCTATGCTAAAAGTGCATGGACTATTCGAAGATCATTACCATTGAGCCCGGCAAGCGCAGCGGTAAGCCCTGCATTCGCGGGCTTCGTATTACCGTCTACGATGTGTTGGATTATCTGGCCGCTGGAATGACTGAGGCGCAGATTCTCGCCGATTTCCCGGCGCTGCGGGAAGAAGATATTCGCGCCTGTCTGGCCTTTGCCGCGGACCGCGAACGTAAATTCGAGATTCTATCCGCTTGAAACTCCTGCTCGACGAGAACTTATCACCGCGCCTGACCGCGCTCATTGCCGATCTGTATCCTGGATCGAGTCATGTTGGGGACTGCGGACTGCACAGCGCGTCAGATGGAGATGTTTGGCATTTCGCCGCGGAAAATGACTTCGCAATAGTCTCCAAAGATTCCGATTTTTCTGAGCTATGCGCGCTTCGCGGAAGCCCGCCAAAGGTGATCTGGTTGCGCATCGGTAATTGCACAACCCAGCACGCCTGTCACGCCCTCCGCGATTCGTTTACGAGCATTCATGCCTTCTTGCGCACAAGCGAGGAAAGCTGCCTCGTGCTGACGGTTGCGGCCAAGATGCCCGTGCGGGGAGTTGAGGAATAAGCAGATCTCGAGACGTGCGCGAAGCGCCCTTACCGCACCTTCCCCGCCTGATTCTCCAGCACCACATTACTCAGCACCGCGGTATCCACCGTCTCCGGCTGGTGCGAGCAAAATCCGATGCCGACATAGAACGGCGCATCCAGATGCAGCTTAATGGGCGGTCCGAACTGGTGCATCGGCTCGCCGTCCAGGCTCATCCAGATTGAAAACTCGTCGCCGCGCTTCTCAATTCCGATCCGCTTGGCACTGATCGTCACCAGGCTGTCAGGGCTTGCGCCGCCCGGCCGCCCGCGCCCGCCGATGCGAAACTCCATGTCGGTAACACGCGTATCTTTTTCCGGCCGCCACGCCAGGTGCACCATCCCCGCGCCATGTTCGGCCACCATCGCTGCCTTTGAGTCGTCGTCGAGGCTTTGCCGGATCATGATCACGGCCTTGCGATCGCCGTAGCCGTTCGGATCGGGAAAGTTGATATCCGCGGCCAGCGACACGTCGCCCGACATGCGCTTCCACAGAAAGCGAAACTCGTCGCGCGTGTACCACACGTTGTATCCTGCGGAATTGATGGTGTACTGCCCCGTAGCGGCGTCGTAGCTCGCACTCCCCGGAACCAGCGCGCTGCCGATGTCCGATTGGCCGTCGAAAACCCCAATCGGCGCATCGAAATTCGTACTCGGCCGGTGAAAGTCCGCCGGCGGCGCCACCTGTTGATGCGTCGCCGAACCGGGCAACGCCCAATCCGGTATGGGCGGCAGACTTTGCGCCGGCGGCGTTTGCGCGGAGAGCATCAAACCTGCGCCGCAAACTGCCAGCGCGGCCGGAAGCAAAGTCGAAACAGAAATTTGCCAAAGGCTAAAGATTCTCATGGCAACCCACTCTAGCAGACCCCTTCGTTCGCTGCCCACGGTCCCTTCTCTACTATCGTTTTAAAAGCCCTCATGTTGTACCATTCGAGTGGATTCGGGCGTTTTCGATTCACTTGTTAACATTGCCATAATCGCGCAGGGTGGCAATTTCTTTGAGAAAAATGCCACTCGACATCCTTCATTTTGTTGAGACCAGAATCCAAAACGCTTTGCCCCAAAGAAAGCACTGAACTATGACCCTCACATCCTCTCCCACGCTTCTTGTTCTTGCTGCCGGAATGGGCAGCCGCTATGGCGGCCTCAAGCAGATCGACCCCGTTGGCCCCGCCGGCGAAACCATCATCGACTACTCGATCTTCGATGCTCTTCGCGCCGGCTTCGGCAAGCTCGTCTTCGTCATCCGCAAAGACATCGAACAGCAATTCCGCGAGATCGTCGGCGCCCGCTTTGAGAAACGCGTCGCGGTCGAGTACGTTTTCCAGGCGCTCGAAGACATTCCTTCGCGCTTTACCGTGCCTGCCGGCCGCACCAAGCCGTGGGGCACAACGCAGGCCATCCTGCTCTGTGCAGACGCAATCCACGAACCCTTCGCCGCCATCAACGCCGACGATTTCTACGGCGCCGACGGCTACCGCTCGCTGGCTGGGCATCTGACCTCCGGCTCGCCCGACTATTCGATGGTCGGCTTCGTCCTGCGCAACACGCTCTCTGACTTCGGCTCCGTGGCGCGCGGCGTTTGCCAGGTCTCCGATGACGGCTACCTCCAGCACATCGTCGAGCTCACCAAGATCGAGCGCGACGAAAACGGCGCGCGCAACACCGATGCCGCGGGAACCGTCACCAAGCTCAACGGCGATGAGGCGGTCTCGATGAATATGTGGGGATTCACGCCGCGGGTCTTCGATCAACTGCGCGAGCGTTTTGAGAAGTTCCTTGAGGCCAACGCCACTGACTTGAAATCGGAGTGCTACATTCCGAACACCGTCGGCGAGCTGGTTCGCTCCGGTGAGGCGCGCGTCAAAGTGCTGCGCTCGCGCGATTCCTGGTTTGGCGTCACCTATCGAGAGGACCGCCCGCGCGTCGTCGAAAGCATACGGCGCCTCATCGCGGACGGTTCCTATCCTGAAAGTCTTTGGGCATGAGCTCGCTGCCCGACGCGCAGGCCGCAGCGACTCACTTTGAATTCCGCGGCGCGGTTTTGGGCTTGGCGCCGCACGGCGGCGGCCACATCAATGACACGTTTCTCGTGACGTGCCAGTCGCTAGGCGCACCGGTTCGCTATATTTTGCAACACATCAATCGCCACGTTTTTCACGATCCTGTCGCCGTGATGGAGAACATCGAGCGCGTGACAGCGCATCTCGCCATCGAAGAAGCGGGCCAGCCGCACGGCGCAGGACGCGCGCTTCAACTTGTTCCCGCGCGAGATGGGCGCAACTGGTTTGTCGATGCGCCGGGTGAAACGTGGCGCGCCTATCGCTTGATTGAGGGCGCGCGGACCTATGAAACTGCGACGTCGGCGGATCAGGCGTTCCAGGCGGCACGCGCATTCGGCCATTTCCAGCAACAGCTTGCCAGCCTTCCCCCGCCGCGCCTGCACGAAACCATTCCCGATTTTCATAACACCCCGAAACGCTTTGTCGCACTGGAGCAAGCAATCGCCGCCGACGTCGCCGGCCGCGCCGCGCTCGTCCAACCGGAGATCGAGTTTGCCCGTTCCCGCCGGGCGATCACCGGCAACCTGCTTGACGCAGGATTGCCCGAGCGCATCACGCATAACGACACCAAGTTCAACAACGTGCTGCTCGACGACAAAACCGGCGACGCCGTATGTGTCATCGATCTTGACACCGTGATGCCGGGACTGGCGCTTTACGACTTTGGCGACATGGTGCGCACCACCACGAGCCCCGCAGCAGAAGATGAACGCGATCTCTCGAAAGTTACGATGCAGTTCCCGATGTTCGAGGCGCTGGTGCGCGGCTATCTTGAGGCGGCCGGCGCCTTCCTCACGCCCGCGGAAAGAAAATTTCTCGCCTTCTCCGGCAAGCTCATCACATTTGAAATCGGGATTCGTTTCCTCACCGACTATCTTGCCGGTGACACCTACTTCAAAGTGCATCGCGAGGGGCACAACCTTGACCGCAGTCGCACGCAGTTCAAACTGGTGGAGTCGATTGAACAGCAGGAGGAAGAAATGAACCGCCTGGTGGAGTCGGTTGCGGGATGAGCTTTGCCGCTCAAGGGATGCTCGAAAGGCAACTCGGAATTCGCGGCGTCAGATTGCAGATGGCCGGCCCGTGCCGTCAGTCAGGCCGTCCGGTGTAGTGCTCCACGTGGTGAACCTCAGAATGGTCCCCAATCGACTCAAGATGCGTGGTCACTTCGGCAGGCATCTCCAGGTCGACCGCGAGCCGCTCTTCAACCTGCGTCGCCAGCCGATGCGCTTCGCCGAGCCTCATGTTGTCGGGAAATAAAAGATGAACCTCGATGATCTGCCGGTAGCCCGTGGTGCGGAATCGCACTCCGTGATATTCCAGGCCAAGCTCTGTGCAGAGAGCGTCGAGCCTTCCGCGAATCAGGTGGCCAACTTTAGGATCCGAGTAGTCGAGCAGCCCTTTCACCGATCGCCAAAGCAATCGCCCTCCCGTCCACAGAATGTTTGCCGCCACGGCATACGCCACCAAGGGATCGAGCGGCTTCCATCCTGTGGCCATCACCAAGGCCAGGCCCGCCACCACGCCGAAGCTTGTCCAGCTATCGGCGAGCACGTGCCTGCCATCGGCTTCGAGAATCAGCGAATGATTGCGCCGGCCGATGCGCAGCAGATACCACCCCAGCAGAGCATTCAGCGCACCGGCGACGACGATCAGGATGACCCCGCTGCCGAGGTTCTCGAGCGCGAGACCGTGCCTCCACTTCTCCGTGGTCGTGTAAATAATGCTTCCCGCGGCGAGCACGATCATCGCGCCTTCAAAGCCCGCTGAGAAAAAGCTGATCCTCTCGTATCCGTAATGAAAATGCGCAACCGCGGGCCGCGCGCTCAGCCACAGGCTGAACACGGCAAACGCAACAGCCACCACGTGGACCACCGATTCCGCGGCGTCAGAAAAAATTGCCGAGGAGCCGGTGTAGAAATAAGCCGTCATCTTGCCGGCAAGCATCAGCACGCCGACAATCAATGACAGCAGCATGGCGAAGCTGGCATCGCTGTGCTGCTGCCGGCGCTTGTCGATGGAATCGTGTTTCGGCAGATCGCTCATCGCCGATCCTTCGATCGCTGTGTCCTGAATTCTGACCCCAGTTTACGCGTGACCGAAGATTCGTGCGCGCCGCTTTCGCGTCGTCGTCGTTCGGCTCACTGCACTTCGCCGATATACACGCCGTACGGCCCCAGAACAATTCGATTCAGCGCTACAGTGTCTGGTCCATCCGGCGTCTTCAGGAGCGTCTTCAATTCTCTTGGGCTCATGCCCGCCTCGCCCAGGGTCAGGTCGACGATCTCCAGGTTGGCCGTCAAGTTCACGCAAACGATCACCTGCGGCGCGCCCGTGGCCTGGCGCATCCAGCTCAGCACCTTTGTGTTTTCCGTGTCGAGCATGATGTTCGCCCCGTTCTCGAAGGCCGGCAGAGTTTTCTTGAGCCGGATGAGCGCCTTGTACCACGCCAGGAGCGAGTTCGGGTCGCTCTTCTCCATTCTCACGTTGATCATCTTCGCGCTTGGCGGCACAGGAAGCCACGGCACGCCAGTGGTGAATCCGGCCCTCGCGGTTCCGTCCCACTGCATGGGCGTGCGTTCGCCGTCGCGGCCCTTCTCTTTCGGCCAACCAGTGATCCCGATCGGATCCTTCACGTCCTCTTTGCGCGCGGGAGGCGTCGTCACCATCCCGATCTCGTCGCCGTAGTAGACCAGCGCTGAACCGCGGCTTGCGAGCAGGATGGTCGCCAATGCGCGCTGAATGTCCACATCGTGCACGCCGTCGCCATAGCGCGCGTCGATCCGCTGCACGTCGTGATTGTCGAAGAGCAGCAGCGGAATGTAGGAGCTGAGGTGCGTCTCCGCGTCGATCAGCTTTTGCCGGAATTCCGTCACATCCAGCTTGTTGATCATGCCCACCTGCGTGTCCATCGGCAGGTGAAACTCCGGCTTCTCCGGCGTTCCGTACATCTTTTTCAGCTCGCCGATGTTGGGCAGGTAAGTCTCGCCTATCAGAACTCGCGTGCCGGGAAACTCGTTGGTGATGAATCGGTCCGCCTCGGCGCGCATCTCCTGGATGACTTCGTGCACACCGGGCTGGTTGTCGGTTTTGGAGCCGTCGAGTTGCGGATCGCCAAAAGCATTCATCACCGGCTTGCCGTCCGTGTCGAGGCGCACTCCCTCATCGGCCAGGCTCGGATCCTCAAAGAGCGTGGTGATCGCGTCAAAGCGGAACCCGCCCACGCCGCGCTTGAGCCAGAAGGCAATGATCTGCCTGAAGGCCTCGTGCACCGCGGGGTTGTGCCAGTTCAGGTCAGGCTGCTGAACGTAGAACTTGTGGTAGTAATACTGGCGCGTCGTTTCGTCCCACTGCCACGCCGAGTGGCCGAAGAGTGACTGCCAATTATTCGGCGGTGCCCCCTTATCCGTTGCGGTCTGGCCTTTGCCATCCTGCCATACGAACCAGTTGCGATAAGGATTATCGCGCGACGATCGCGACTGAATAAACCACTCATGCTGATCCGAAGTGTGGTTCATCACCATGTCCATGATCACGCGGATATGGCGCTTCTTCGCTTTAGTCACCAGCCGGTCGAAGTCCGCAAGCGTGCCGTACTGCGGATCGATGTCGAGGTAATTCGAGATATCATAGCCAAAGTCGACGTCCGGCGACGGATACACGGGCGTGAGCCAGATCGCGTCCACGCCAAGATCCTTGAGGTAATCGAGCCGCTTCGTGATCCCGTTCAAGTCGCCGATCCCATCGCCATTCGTATCCTGAAAGCTGCGCGGGTAGACCTCATAGATCACAGCATTCTTCCACCAGGCCAGTTGCTTCGCCTGCTTCGCGCTCTGCGCAGTATTCGTTTTGTCCACTGGCGCTGTTTGCCCTCCTGCCGTCATCGCGGCGACCAGAATCATCAACCCGGCAACGGAAATCGCATTCCTGCTTAGCATTCGACTCACCGCGTTCATCGCGGTCTCCTCGATCTGTGCCCCTCTACTGACTCTGACCCGGAATCTGCGGTGAGGAGTGACCGATTTCTTTGAGATCGACCCCAAAGTGCGGGTCTTGCTCGGTTCCATCGACATGAATAGGAACCAATGTTCCCGCCCCATCTTTCTTGAAGAGCTTGTCAGCCGGCTTTAGCAGCAATCCCTTCCACCCGCCCACCATCTGCGAAACCGTCGCCTGCATCCGGGCCGTTCCCTTGAAGTTCAGTTTGCCATCTTCGACGGCATACGTGCCTTTCAAGTCGATTTCCGCACCGGGAACTGTGTACTTCAGATTGGGGAGCGTAACCACTCCACCAGCCATCGTGAGATTACTTTCAATCGACGAGCGCACATCCTCACCGGCGTTCTTCGCATCTTTCGGCTGGCCTTGCCCGCGCATGCTCAGCTCGCCTACCTCGTGCTGAATCTTCGCATTCGTAAACGCCGCATCTTCGAGCAGGAAACTCCCGTTCAGCTTCATCCGCTCCTGCACCGGATCTGTTCCCGGCGGAATCTCAAGCGTCGTCTTCACTGTCAACTTCCCGGTAAGTATCGACACCATGCCCTTGCTCGTCAGGCTCAAAAAATCCTCCATTCGTTGCCGGTCGATACTCACGTTCAGCGCTATCTGACGTCCGCCCGGCCGAGTGACTGCATTGGGAAGCGATTGCGGCGGGATGCCAACGATCTCGCCTTCGGCGGTAAAGCGTGACTGCCCCAATATGGCGCGCACTGGATGCAGCCAGGTGTCCCCATTCGTTCCGTCCACTGTTGCATGGAAGGTTGTCTCAAGCGGCATGGCCGTGCCGAAGTGCGTCAGCCTGAAATCCGCGGTGCTGGTCTGCCCGTCCACCTCCAGGTTGCGCAACACGCCCTCGTACTTGCCGGTGGAATTCAGAATTCCCGCGATCCCTTTGAAGACACCGAGATCCGCATTTTCAAAGCGGTAACCGCCGGCGATTGGAGTTTCTCCGGGATCGTCAACCGTCCACGGGCCGAAGCTGCCCGAAGTGACGATCGTGCCTGCCGGTTCGGGATTACTCACTTGCGCATCGAAGTGCATCGAACTGTCCAGGCTTACGTGGCTCAGTTTCACATAGGCGATGTCGAACTCCAAAGGGAGCTTTCCCGGCTTGCTGGTCTCGATCGTCAAATGCGCGTTCTTGCATTCGATGCCGCCCACCAGGAAACTTAGCATCGATGTGTGGTTCTCGCCGGGCGCGGCGCTACTCGATTCCCTTTCCGCATGCCCGGCGTGCGGCTTCGGCGGCACATCCACATCCAGGCCGGTCAACTGCACCACTGAAATCGTAATCGGCTCGCCTGGCTTGTAGCGCAGCGGCGCATGAAACCGAAAATCATCCAGCCGGATGAGCGGCTTGGTCGATTCCACGCCATTTAAGTTCGGCCTGTTCGGCGGCCAGATGCGCAGGCCCTTGCCCTCGGCCCATATGCCGTTCTTCAGGGAGACACGAAAGCTGTCCAGCTCCACGTGAGCGTGAAAATGCTCTTCGAGTCCCTCGACGATCGCGGCACGCAGAATGGGTTCAGCCCGCCTGATCGCCACTGTGATCGCGATGCCAAGCACGAAAAATGCCAGCAGGACCGCACCGGCGGCCCACTTCAGCCATGCGCGCTTGTGCCGTTTTCTCACTCGCCTTGCCGCCACTGCCCACCCTTGCCCGCGTTCTTTATAGCGGGCCGCCTTTGCACTGGAAGGTTACTCCTCTGCTCCATTTGACGACGCTCGCGGCTGAAATCGCCTGAGCGTCTTCGCTCTTTCTTGTTCCCCTTAGCTCCTCAGTCGCTGGCTGCCCGCGGTCCCCTCTTTTGTTTCTGATGCCCAAATGACTTAGACTGCTTGTCACGGATGCAAGCTCTGATTGAAAACCTCGTAAAGCTCCAATCGATCGAACTCAGCCGGGCCCGCCTGAATCAAGAGATGCGCGCTTTGCCTGCGGAGATCGCTCAGGCTGAGACTGCGCTCTCCGCCGCTCAGCGCCAATCCGCCGATCTCTCGGCTGCGCTGGGCCGCGAGGACACGCTCCGCACACGGCTTGAGCGCGACATCGATACAAATCGCAAGAAGGCCGCGCGTTTCCGCGTTCAGCTCGACTCGGTGACGACGCCTGAGCAGGCCGCGGCTATCGAGCACGAGATTCAGTTCGCGACGGCGGAGGCCGACCGCCTGGAGAGCGAGGAATACTCGAGCCTGGAGCGCACCGAGGCCCACGAAGCCGCGTTGTCACAGGCCCGCGCCCAGGTGGAGCAGCTTGCCGCCGAGTTGGATTCTGTTCGCGCCAGCGTGGCCGCTCGCCAGCAGGAAGCTGCCGCCAGATTGACCGCTCTCGACAGCGAACGCGATGCCGTCCGCTCCGCGATCGACGCGGACTGGCTTGCGCAGTTTGACCGCATCGCCAAAGGCCGCGGCACCGGCATTGCCCGCGCCGAGAATCAGCAATGCACCGGCTGCAGGATGGGCGTGCGTCCGCAAGTCTGGAACCAGCTTCGCGAGGGTGAGCTGCTCAGCTGCGACAGTTGCAGCCGCCTCCTCTACTGGGATCCGGCCATCGTCGCCGCTCCCAAAGCGCCTCAACCGGAATTGATCCCTGGCGCCGGCCGCGCTCCACGCAAGCCGCGTGAGGCAGGCGCATAGACGCGTCTGCCGGGCACACATTTTGC
>Ga0181535_10006323_pt1 | contig 12310 bp, 5 predicted proteins | sample PEATcosm2014_Bin_44_FD_119774 | JGI IMG/M metagenome (GOLD analysis project Ga0181535, IMG submission 119774) | Peatland microbial communities from MTU Mesocosm Facility, Houghton, MI, USA - PEATcosm2014_Bin17_30_metaG | ecosystem: Environmental > Terrestrial > Soil > Wetlands > Peat | place...
AACCTGTTCCTGCCCAAGAAAATCACCAAATCCCCGAATCTTTGCGACAAAGCCTCACCTTACTGCTGTCATCCTGACGCGTAGCGGAAGGATCCGCAGTTGCACTCCTTCGCCACGACCTGCCCAAGTGATCCGGCAACTGAATACTGTGTGGGTGCCCCATCCTTTCCCGCGTTTTTTAGGGGAAAGGGTGGGAAGGGATGTCACTCCTTTCTTGCCGGACCAAAGGTGGGAAGGTGCAGGATGCCGACCTGCACGAAAGCCGCTATTTCACTTTCGTCATGGCGGCCCGCGGATTACCGCAGAGCGCTGGATCGAACGGACGCCTGAAAAGCAACTGCAGATCCTTCCGCTGCGCGTCAGGATGACAGCGTTTGTGATGGTGATGACAGCGTATGTGATGGTGACGACAACGGTTGAGAAGGTGCGGCCAGACTCGAGGGCGCGAAAAAGTCCGAATCCTGCCCAAAAAGTCCGGATCTGGCCCAAAAACTCTTCGTTTTTGCCCCAAAAGTCGGCGTTCTTAGGCAAGGCCCCCATCCTGCGCCCAAAACGGGTTCTTTGACAGGCCCAGCGGCCAGGCCCGCGCTTGCTTTTGAACGGGGTACCGGCCTTTAATTCCGTACTTGATGGAAGCGCCTGTACAGCCCGCAACCATGCGCCATGCCCAAGGGCCGGCCACTGCCCAAAGGGCGGCGCTGGCGCTGACGGGATTCAGCGCCGTCGTCGGCCAGATCGTTCTCATGCGGGAACTGATTGTTGTCTTCAACGGCAACGAGATTTCGCTGGGAATCATGCTGGCGACGTGGCTGTTCTGGACCGCTGCCGGAAGCAGCCTGAGCAGCCTGAGCAGCCTGAGCAGTGTGGTGCGGCTGGGAGCAATTTCCGCTCGCCGGGCGGCTGCCGCGCTCGAATGCGTGCTCGCCCTGAGCCTTCCGGCGACAATCTGGGCGCTGCGCGCATCGAAATCGTACTTTCAGACGGTGCCGGGCGAGTTGGTCGGGCCGGTCCCGATGCTGCTTGCGTCGCTCGTGTGCCTGAGCGTCTTTTGCCTGGTTTCAGGGGCGCTGTTCGTGGCGGCGGCGCGGATGTTCGAGACCGACTGCGGGGTCTCGGCTCGCGTCGCGGCCAGTTCGGCTTACCTGCTTGAGGCTGCCGGCTCGGGGCTGGGCGGAATCGTGGCCAGCCTGGTGCTGCTGCGCTTCTTTGAGGCCTTCCAGATCGCGGCCCTGGTGGCTCTGCTTAACCTGTGCATGGCGGCCGTGCTGGCGCTGCGGATGAACCGCAAGCAGGTTGGCGCGCTGCTTGGGGCCGCGGCAATTCTGGCGATTCCTCTGCTGATGGTTGTCGCGCCGGGGCTGGACAGGTCGGCGCAGGCGCGCCTGTGGCAAGGCTTCAGCCTTGTGGCATTGCGCGACACGATTTACGGCAACCTGGCGGTGACTGAAACCGGCCCCATCCGCAGCCTCTATGAAAACGGCGCGATTCTGGCCAATGCGCCGGACCCGAGCGCCGCCGAAGAAGCGGTTCACTACGCGCTGCTGGAGCATCCGTCGCCCAGGCGCGTGCTGCTGATCGGCGGCGGCGTGAATGGCGCGCTTGCCGAGGCGCTAAAGCACCCGTCTGTCGAGAGTGTGGATTACGTCGAACTGGACCCGGCGCTGATCGGCATGGCGCGGCAATACTTTCCCGCGCAGGCCGCGGAACTCAATTCAAATCCCCGCGTGCACGTTCATTACGCGGATGGGCGGCGGTATCTGAAGACCGCAAGTAGCACATTCGACGCGATTCTCGTGGACGTGCCCGACCCGCAGACCGCGCAGATGAACCGCTTCTACACGGCGGAGTTTTTCCGCTCCGCACGCGAGCACCTTGCGCCGGGCGGGCTGCTCGCTCTGGAGCTGCGCTCGTCGGAAGAAAGCATCAGCCCGGATCTGGCGGAGTTTCTGCGCTGCATTCGGCGCACCCTCAAGGAAGAGTTTCCCTACGTGACCGCGATTCCCGGCGAGACGATTCACTTTTTCGCCGCCGTGCGCCCCGATGTTCTCACCGGCGATCCGCGCGTGCTGATTGCGCGCTTGCGGGCCCGCCGCCTGAACACGCAATACGTCAGCCCATACTTCATTCCCTACCGCATGATGCCCGACCGCATGGAGCAGGTTGAGGAACAACTGCGCCCGCTGGCCTCGACGCCGGTGAATCGCGATTTCGCGCCGGTCGCCTATTCCTTTGACGTGGTGCTGTGGAGCGCGCAGTTCAAATCAGGCTATGCGGACTGGTTCCGGGCCGCTGCGCATGTTCCTTTTTCCAGCGTATGCGGCGCGGCCCTGATGGTCTTGTTCGCCGCCGGAATGCTGATGGCGTTTGCCGGAGGCCGTGAAAGACGTGCGCGTTCCGCAGCGGCATTTTGTACGGCTGCGACAGGCTTCACGCTGATGGTTTTGCAAATCTTTCTTCTGCTCGGATTCCAGTCCGTCTACGGCTACGTTTACCACCAGCTCACGATTCTTATCGGGCTCGGCATGGCGGGACTGGCGCTGGGAAGCTGGTTCGGACTGCGAAAGATATCTTTGCGCCGACCCTTGCCCTGCCGCACGATGGCAGCGACGCAGTTTCTGCTCGCAGTCGCCGCTCCGGCGCTGATGCTTGCCGTGAGCCTGCTCGACAAGCTCTCAGGAACGGCGACAACGTGGCTGGCGGCGGAGGTCGTTTTCCCCGCGCTGGCGGCGCTCTCGGGAATGCTGGGGGGATATCAGTTCCCTGTGGCGGCGGAGATATTTCTCTCTGACCGCGTGGGGCGCTCAGGGTTGGGCGCGCTCTATGCCATCGACTTGCTGGGCGGATGCGCGGGGGCGCTGCTGTTGAGCAGTTACCTGATTCCGGTGTTTGGATTCTGGCCGACGGCCTGGCTTTGCGCGGCAATCAACCTGGCGCCGATGCTGCTTGCGACGTGGGCGAGTGTGGGTGTGAAGAGAAGATGGGCGTGAGGAGGTTCGTGCTATCCCACCCTAGGCGCAAAAACAAAGGCGCGCCGAGGGTGGGGCACCCAAAGTTTTTGGGGTCACTCCAATTTGTGGTGGATCCGGGGATTGGTTGGGTTGAGGTTCGTGCTGTCCCACCCTTTCCGCATAAAGCCGCGGAAAGGATGGGGCACCCGGCAGATCGCCGCAGGAACCAGTAGCGCCGGCCTCCTGGCCGGCTGTTGCGTGGACCTCCTGGTCCACGCCGTACGCTTCACCCATAGGAGAATTGCACTAGCGTGGGTGTGAAGAGAAGATGGGCGTAAGAAGGTTCGTGCTGTCCCACCCTTCGCCAAATGCGCGAAGGATGGGGCACGGAAAATTTGTAGTGGATTCGGCGATTGGTTGGGTTGAACCCCCAGTTTAGACAATGTGGAGGCCGAGACATGGAGCGTCGCAAAGGTGGAACGGCTCGTCCGCGAAGGCTTTATGCCTTGTGCTCGCCGAAGACGACCGCCGTGAACATGAAAATGTCTGTGCCCTCATCCTTCCAGCAATCGTGTTTCATGCCGGCCTTGCCGCAGGTTTGCTCCAGAAACTTTTGCCGGTCCCATTTCTGTTCCACCGGCACTTGCGGAAGCAAAAGTCCTTCGTGCTCGCCGTTTTTCATCAGCAAGCCGTGTGTGCCCACCTTGATCTGTTCAATGTCCGTGACGCGGCGCAGGGGCGAGAGCACGGAAATTTCGTATTTGAGTTGCGGCAGTTCCGCAACCGACACCGGCTGGAATCGAGGATCGCGCAAGGCCGCCAGCAGCGCCGTATCTCGCACGGTGATGTAGAGAGGCTTGATGGCGGAGGTGTAGCCGATGCAGCCGCGCAAGGCTCCCCCCTCAGTGAGCGTCACGAATGCGCCGCGCTCCTGATTCAGCGCTTCGCTCGCGTTTGCGCCCGGTTCGTACTCTTCTCTCTGTCCCACGGCGTGCTCCACCGACTTGCGGGCCAGAGCGAGCAGTTCGCTTTTCGCCTGGTCGTCGAGAGAGAACGGCTTCTCTTCCGCGCTTCCGTTTTTTGACTTCACAAAAACATCCGCGCTGTATCCCACCACGCGCGAGTGGTCGCCCGATGTGTCGCCGGAGTTGGCGTACTTGAGCACCTGCGCATGGTTGGCTCCCATGCGCTCGGCGGCAATCATCGCGGCCACAATGGGCGCGCCGCCGCAGGCTTCCCAAATTCGCGTCTGGAAGTTCTGCGACATGCTGAAGTAGTCCCACGCCTCCAGGCCATGCAGCGTCTTGTGGTCCATCTTCACGGCATCGTCGTAAGGGTGATAGTGCGACAGGTCGGAGCTGGCCAGTATCAGCGTGTCGCCGCCCTTGATCGTTTTGGCCAGAGCCACGCCCAGCGCCCGGCTGCTCTCGTAACTCTGGTCTCCCATGACGATGGGCACCAACTGGAAATCGCCCAGCACCCGCTGCAGCCACGGCAATTCGACTTCGATGGCGTGTTCGCCGCCTGCCCGCGTGGGCTCGTGCCCCCGGCTGGAAAGCTGAATCGTGGAGTCCATCTTTGCCAACTGTTTGGCAAACGTCTTGTCTACCGGGATGGTTCCGAGCGGCGTGGCATAGGCGTCGCCGTCGTAGATGGATGTGAAGTCGAAAGACTCGTAGTGCGAGGGCGCAATAACCACCACGCGGGAATACTTGTGTCCCTTCAGCGCCGCGAAAGTGTAGGCGGCGACGGGGCCGGAGTATTGATAACCGGCGTGCGGCGCAACCGCGGCGAGAATCGGATCGGCGATGGGCGGCGGCGTGGCATGGGCCAGCATGTCGTCAATCATGTCGGAAAGAACCTTGGGGTCGGCCGGATAAAAAGCGCCGGCAACAGCGGCCTGCCGAACCTTTTGCGGGCTGGCGGCGCGGACGTGCAGCAACGGCACGGCAACCATGAGCGTAACGAGTTGAGCTACGAGAAAAGCCATTTTTGAACTCCTTCCGATGTTCATCTGACCAACCTCCTGCACACTCTTACGCGTGCCAGATACCGGGGATCGGGTGCTTGCAGAACGGGCAGCTTCCATCCTTGCGGATCAGCATGCGGCTGGCTGTAAAGCCGACTCGCTCCACCAGCAATTTGCGGCACTGCGGGCAGTAGGTGTTTTGCGCCAGGTGCCCGGGAACATTGCCGATGTAGACGTAATGCAGCCCCTCGGCGTCGGCCGTCGCCTTGGCGCGTTCCAGCGTGGCGACCGGCGTGATGGGGAGATTCTTCAGCAGGTATTCGGGATGATATTGCGTGAAATGCAGCGGCACATCCGGGCCCAGGTTGGTTTTGATCCACTGCGCCAGGTTGCGGAATTCGGCATCGCTGTCATTGAGCGTGGGCAGCACCAGGTAAACAATCTCAAGCCACTTGCCCATTTTGCGCAAGGTCACCAGCGTTTCCAGCACAGGCTTCAACTGGCCGGTGACGACATTCCTGTAGTAGGACTCGGAGAAGGACTTGAGGTCGATCTTGACCGCGTCCATCTTTCCGTAAGCCGCCTTGAGCGCTTCCTGCTGAATGTATCCGTTGGAGACAACGATGCTGCGGACGCCGGCCTGGTGCCCGGCATCGGCCGTATCCATCAGAAACTCGCTGAAGACCACCGGCTCGCTGTAGGTGTAGGCGATGGTGGGGCAGTCGTACTGCTTTGCCAGCTCGGCGATGCGCTGCGGCGGAGCGTAATCGGAGGGAACCTGCTCGGGGCGCGCCTGGGAGATGTCCCAGTTCTGGCAGAATTTGCAGTTGACGTTGCAGCCTGCGGTGGCGATTGAAAAAGCCACCGTTCCGGGCAGGTAGTGGAAGAGAGGCTTTTTCTCAATGGGATCGACGTGCGCCGCGCACACCCGCGAATGAACCAGCGTGTAATAGGTTCCGCCGCGATTTTCGCGCACGCCGCAGTAGCCGCGTTCCCGGTCGCCCACCGTACATTCGCGCGGACACAGCTTGCATTTGATCTTCTTGTCCTGAAGCTTCTGGTAAAACTTTGCTTCCACAATGAAGCGCGCATCTTCCTGCTTTTGCGCGCTGGATGTAGCCGAACCGGGGACGCCGAGGGCCGCACCTGAAGCCAGGGCGCACATCATGAACGAGCGGCGGTCGAGCAAGCCTCGCTCACTGCGGGGGGCCGGGTTCTCTTCCTGAAACACGTCGCCGGCCGGGACTTTCACTCCTGCTGTCGTTTCGAGTTCGTACAACATGTTGAACCTCCCACTGCGCCCCGGCTACACTTCCACGGTCGATATTCTTTTGGGATCGCAAGTGCCCAGCCGGTGTTGCGGGTCGGCGGCGGTTGCGATGTAGTGTGGCGCTCTGTTTTCCTCTTCCAGCGTCTTCAATCCTTTTTCTGCGCGCTTGCGTTCGATTGCCTGCCAGCCCGTGAAATCGAGCGCCACGGGATCTTGCGAAACCAGCAGGGTGTTGCACTTCCAACTGCGCTCGGGCTTGTATCCCGGTCCGCCGTCGTAGATGGCCGTGGTCGCGTCGCAGAGGGTCAATCGCATTCTGGTCCGAATCTCCGGCAGCATGTTCAGGTCGGCGATGTAAGGATTGCAGCCGTCGGGGTGGTACTTGTTCGGGTTATGAATCACGCCGTACATATTTTTGAGGCCGATGGTTACGCCGGCGCCGTCATGGTCTTTCAGCACGGGGAGATTGATGAGGACGTTGGTGCGCTCGGTGAGAATCTTCGATAACCGGCTGCCCACGCTGCCATATGCCGAGAGGTCCTGCGCGTAGTCGACGCGCTCGGTGCCGTAGCATTGCACGCGGCTCCCGCCCATGGCCAGATGAAATCCCGCGTGCTCCAGCTCTTCGCTGTCGCGGTCCCAGACCACAATATCGCCGGCCCGGATTCCGGCCTGCTGCAAACGCTCGCAAATGGCTTCAACCAGCGCCAGGTTGGTTGAGATTCCGCGTCCGCCAAGCGCATTTACTTTCAGTCCCACGCGATCACCGGGACGGACCAGCATTTTCCAGGCCTCGATGGGGTGATCGCGGCGGAAAAGAGCCTGCATGGAGCGATCGAGGAGGGTTCCGATGCGCTGCGAATCTACCGTGGAGCCCGTGCCGCGCAACAGCGGATCATGCGCGACGACAACACGGGATTTCGCGAATGCACGGCCTTCTTCCGCCAGCAGTTCGGCTCCGGCGCCGGCGCGCAGAACGAGAGCGCCCGAGAGACACTTCCGGATAAAATCCCGCCGGCTGGCGCTGTGCATGGCATCCATAAGCGTACTCCGGTGAACCCACGGCTGGCTGCGAGGATCGACTGGAGAGGGCGAGATGAAAGCCGCTTAGTGCACAGCGGCAAGTTGGGGATCCTCATCCATCGTGGATGGCACCGCCTCAAACAGAGGGATACCGCGATCTGTGCGGGTTTACAGTGACGAACAGCACTGATGGCGTGTCGAGCGCGGATCTTTCCCGGCTTCCGGCAAACCCGGTGCAAGCAGGGCCACTGCAGCGAAATTCACAAGTTGTTCATTTCATGAGAAATTGCCGGTTCTGGTTGCGGTTACCAGGGTTAAAGGCTTCTCGCCATTGCTCTTTGGCACGCCAGAACACCTGGGCTTGTTCGCGTTCCAGTTGAGCGGGAGTGAGCATCTACCGCATCTTAACCGTGGAAAAATGCTCGCGAGGGTCACAATGGTTATGGAAGAATAAGACTCCCTCGTTTCGACACCCCCTCTCAGGGTGCCCTTCGGAGGACCGTTGTTTGGGGCCAGTAATCGGCAGTAGCCCAGGCCGGGCGCCGGTGATGCGAGAGCGAACCGCAACCGATATGCCAGGGAAATCGCACGCAATCCAGCAGATCGCAAACGGAGTTGTACATGAGCCAGATTCCAGTTCAAGCTGCCTGTCCTGAAAATCAGGGAAACAATTTGCCCGGACCCGCAACCGGCGTCACTCGGCGTCTGTTGCGGCGCACTCGAGGCTGGATGCTGGCTTTGGTTATGCTGCTGGCAGCCATCGGCGCACAGGCGCAAGCTGTTTTCCGCCCGCAGCCGGTAGGCTCCGCGGCTCCCGAGCAGGACGTCACCGTGACCGCAACGACTGCCGGTACGGTCCAAACCGTGGCCGTGCTGACACTGGGAGCGAGCGGGCTGGATTTTGCTGCCGGAACCGGCGCGTCAACCTGCGCATCGGCGACCCTCGCGGCCGGGGGAACCTGCGCCGAGCCGGTTACGTTTACGCCCGCGGCTCCCGGCCTTCGCCTGGGCGCTGTGGTCCTGCTGGACAGCAACAGCATTGTTTTGGGCACGAGCTATGTTTACGGCACGGGATTGGGCGGATTGGGAGTCCTGGTTCCTGGCAACCTGCTTCCGGTGGCCGGGCAGGAGAGCCTTTATACCGTTTTGCAGGATAACGGTCCAGCCACATCGGCGGAACTGAACCTGCCTGCCAGCGTGGCTCTGGATGGCGCCGGGAACATGTACATTGCCGACAGCCTGCACAACCGGATTCGCATGGTCTGCGCCAGCGCCACAAGCGCCACAATCCGCGGCGCCACCTGCACGGGCGCCGGCATCATCTCGACCATCGTGGGCAACGGCAATTCGACCTATACGGGCGATGGCGGGCTGGCCGCTGGCGCGACCTTGAATACCCCGAACGGGGTGGCTCTGGATGGCGCGGGCAATCTGTACATTGCCGATAGCGGCAATAACAGGATTCGCAAGGTGACGGCCGCAACCGGCATTATTACAACGGTGGCCGGCAACGGCATGCCGGGAACCTCAACCAGCGTGGGGGATGGTTCCGCGGCCACATTGGCCAACCTCAACCAGCCCTGGGGCGTCACGCTCGACGGCAGCGGAAACCTGGTTGTTGCCGACACGGCGAACCATCGCATCCGCAGGGTGGATGCGGTCACGGGCGTCATCACCACGGTGGCCGGCAGCGGGTTCATGCATCCGGACGGCACCGGAGGGTTTTCCGGCGACGGTGGCCCGGCGACGAGCGCCGAACTCAACCGCCCTTTCGCGGTTGCGTTCGATCTTGCGGGCAACATGTATATTCCCGATTCGGCGAACAATCGTGTGCGCATGGTTGCAGCCGTAAGCGGCGTCATTACCACGTTTGCCGGCACTGGAGCGGCAGGCTATACCGGCGATGGCCAGGCCGCGAATCTGGGGAAGTTATGGTCTCCTTCCGGCGTGGCTGTCGATCCGGCGGGAAATGTCTATATCGCGGACACGCAGAACACCGCCATTCGGAAAGTGAATTCGGCAACCGGGTTCATTTCGACCCTGGCCGTCAATGGTACCGGCGAATTTCTGTTCAACGGAAGCTTCGAGCCCATGATGCTCTACGGGCCTATCGGGCTATATCTCGATGGCCGCGGCAATCTTTTTGTGGCCGATTACTACAACATGGTGGTGCGCGAGATCCAGAGCAACTTTGTGGCATTGGATTACACGACGACGCCGGTTCGCCAGGGCGATAAATCCACACCGAAAAGCCAGACGGTTGAAAACGACGGAAACGCCGCGCTGGACCTGACGGCCATCACCCACGACGCAAATGCCGCGGTGGACGCCGCATCGACGACCTGCACCACCGGCAATCCGCTGCTGGGCGTGGCCGGCGATTGCACCATCGGCGCGGTGTTTGCGCCTTCCGCGGCGGGCAATCCGCTGAGCGGCAACATCGATGTTGCTGAAGACACGGTGGCCGGGCTGGCCGCGTTGAACTCGCCGCTCGACATCCAACTGGTCGGGAACGCGACTGCCGTCAATTCAACCACGATCACGGTCGCTTCCAGCCTCAACCCATCCGGGTTCGGACAGCCGGTGACCTTTACGGCGACCGTAACCACCGGCGCGACCACCGGCAACCTGACGGGCACCGTCACCTTCTACGACGGGGCCACGACGCTGGCCGCCGGAGTGGCCCTGAATGCGCCGGGAACAACCGCGAAGGCCACGTTCACAACCTCGTCACTCACGGTCGGATTGCACACCATCACGGCGTCGTACAGCGGCGACACGAGCCACTTTCCGAGCACCTCGACCGACAACAACGCGAAGCCTTTGATTCAGACCGTGCTTGAAGCCACGGCGGTTGGCCTGACATCCAGCTTGAACCCGTCCGCCGTGGGCCAGAACGTCACATTCACCGCAACGGTGGCGATCTCCGGCGGCGGGGGCGTGGCTCCGGATGGCACGGTCGTCTTCACCGACGGCGCGACGACGCTGGGCAGCGTTCCGATCAATGCCGGCGGAGTGGCAACTTATGCAACAGCGGCGCTCGCCGCCGGCGTGCACACGATCGTCGCAACCTATGGCGGAGACGCGGCCAAACAGATTCTGGGCAGCACTTCAAATACCGTGAGCCAGGATGTGCAATCGCCATCGGCCATCGCCGTTACCTCATCGCTCAACCCGTCGAATTACGGAATTCCCGTTACCTTTACCGCGACGGTTACGCCCAGCGGGACCGTTGCCGCCACCGGAACGGTGAAGTTTCTGGATAACGGGCAGCAGATTGGAACGGGCACCCTGGCGGGCAGTCCCGGAACAGCCACATTCACCACCTCAACGCTCATCGTCGGCTCGCATCCGATTACCGTGACTTACGCGGGCGACACGTTCAACGGACCCAGCACGTCCCTGCCCATCACCCAAGCGGTGAATCAGACGCAAACGTCCACCGCGGAGGCCGCCGCACCCAGCCCCGGCATTGCGGGGGCTCCCGTGGCCGTTACGGCGACGGTCAAGGTGATTGCGGGCGCGGCCACCACGACCGGCACGGTGACCTTTACCAATGGAGCGGCAACTCTGGGCAGCGCCACCCTGGGCGCGGCGGGAACGGCGACCATCAATCCGACCCTGCCGCCGGGGCAGTACTCGATCATTGCCACCTACGGGGGCGATGCGAACGATAGCGGCAGCGCTTCCGCTCCGCTGGCGTTGACGGTGCAGCTTGCCACCACCTCAATTGCCGTGACCACGAGCGGCTCTCCCGCTCTGGTTCTGTCGCCCATCACGTTCACCGCAACGGTGACGGGAAATGGCGGAATCCCGACCGGCACGGTGACCTTCCTGTCCGACGGCGTGTCGATTGGCGTTGCGAACCTGAGCGCAACGGGCACGGCTGCCTTCACCACCTCCGCGCTGGCGGCCGGAACTCACTCCATCACGGCCAGCTATGGCGGAGACGTAAACGACTCGCCGAGCACATCGGCGGCAATCAGCCAGGCCGTGGGGACCATCCAGACCGTCACCGATCTGGGCACCGCAACCACCACCGGCACGAGCCCGCAGACGATTCTGGTGGCGACGGTTCTGGCCAGCACCGGCCCCGTGCCCACCGGCACGATTACATTCAACAACGGAACAACCACCATCGGTTCGGCTCCCCTTGATTCCAGCGGAGTGGCGACCCTGACCCCCAATCTGGCGCTCGGCACGTACACCATCGTCGCGGTCTATAGCGGGGACGTGCTGCACAGCCCGTCCACGTCGCAGCCGGTAACCATCTCCGGCACGGCGACCGGTTTCAATCTGGCCGTGACTCCGGCCAGCGTGACCATGGCGGCGACGCAGAACGCCACGGTAACCGTGACGCTGACTTCCAGCAACGGCTTTGCCGACACCATCGGACTGGGCTGCGCATCGCTTCCGGCGGGCGTCACCTGCCACTTCTCCAGCCCCAGCGTCAGCCTGGCGGCGAACGGCGTTGCCACCGCTCAGCTTCAGATCGACACCAACTCGCCCCTGACCGGTGGCTCGTCGGCCATGAATTCGCATGGAGGCAGCGGAGGCGCATATCTGGCAGGCCTCTTCCTGCCCTTCAGCGTGTTCTTCGGGTGGATCTTCTGGCGCTTGCGCAAGCGGCAAATTCTGACCGCGGTGCTGATTCTGGTTCTCTCGGCAGCGGCCATGGTGGCGACCGGCTGTAGCGGATTCAGCTCGAACAGCGCCGCACCGGGCACCTATGTGATTCAGGTAACCGGCACCGGCGCCAACAGCAACGTCATCCACTACCAGAACGTGACGCTTATCGTCACCAAGTAGAACGGAATCATGCAATTACGCCGCGGGAGAGAGATGAAGAGCAACCATGGTTTCGGTAAACGGGGCAGAAAGCCGGGCGGCACCGCGGTTCTGGCAGCCGCTCTTCTGGCTGCGTGCCTGGGAATGGCGCGCGCGGGAAATGCCCGGGTGGCGCCGGCAGGGGATGAGGGCGGGGTGAAGCTGTCGGCGGGCGCCAGGGCGTCCGGCTACTGCCTGCAATATGGCGAGCGGAAAATGCTGGGCGTCACCGGGTTTGTCGACGCCGATACCCGGCGCCGCCTGGGGATTGAA
>Ga0181535_10006325_pt1 | contig 12308 bp, 9 predicted proteins | sample PEATcosm2014_Bin_44_FD_119774 | JGI IMG/M metagenome (GOLD analysis project Ga0181535, IMG submission 119774) | Peatland microbial communities from MTU Mesocosm Facility, Houghton, MI, USA - PEATcosm2014_Bin17_30_metaG | ecosystem: Environmental > Terrestrial > Soil > Wetlands > Peat | place...
GCAGGCGTGGGCGGTGATCGCGGTGAATGCGGAGGAGACGCAGGCCACGGTCGACGGCATCCTGACGCTGGGCGTGCTGTGGCTGGCGCACTGCCGGGAGAACGCGGGCGGGCGGCGGCTCTATCGCGGTCTGCGGCTGATTGTGCCGCGCGGCATGGCGACGCTGACAGCATCACGGCTGCCGTGGATGAATGCGGACGCGGCGCAGTGGGAGCTGTGGGAGTTCGACGAGAAGACCGAGGAGTTGGAGCAGAAGGACACGGCGGACCACGGCAACCTGGCGACACGGCTGGTCCACGCTCCCAATGAGGAAGCGGCGCGGGAGCGGTTCGCCGAGGCTGCGGCGCGCGTGATGGCTCTGGTGCCGGAGGCGATGCGCACGGTGGTGGAGCAGAGGATTCAGAGCGGCGTGGAGATGGCGTTTCGACTGCATGGGCTGGAGTTTGCGCGGGTGCGCATGGGCTACGCGGGGCAGAGCTTCCACCGCGTGCAGGAGATTACCTTTGGCGCGGGCGCGAATGAGACCCCGCTGACGGAGGAGAACGCGAATGAGCTGCGCGAGCTGGTGGCGCGGCTCTTTGAGCGGCGCACGGCTGGAGGCGACAAGCGCGATGCGCTCTACCGGATGCAGCCGGAGCGCTGGCTGGAGAGCGAGCTGCGCAGGGACGTTTCGCTGATCGACGCGCGGCCGGACCGTGAGCATGTCTATACGCAGGTGCCGGCGTTCGCGGCGGCGGACCGCGGGATGCTGGACGTGCTCTCGGTGGACAGGGACGGGCGGCTGGCGGTGATCGAGCTGAAGGCGGACGAGGACCTGCACCTGGCGCTACAGGGGCTGGACTACTGGGTGCGCGTGCGCTGGCACCACCGGCAGAACCCCGATGCGGCGAGCGGGCTGGGGGAGTTTCAGCGGCATGGGTACTTCGGCGGGGTGAGGCTGGCGGCGGGCGATCCGCGGCTGTATCTGGTGGCCCCGGCGCTGCGGGTGCATCCGGCAACCGACGTGGTGCTGCGCTATCTTTCGCCGCGGGTGGAGTGGGAGCTGGTGGCGCTGGACGAGCGCTGGCGGCGGCAGATCAAAGTGGTCTGGCGGAAACGCAGCGACGGGTAGCTGGCGGCGCGGGGCGCAAGGGCGAAGTTGGCCCTGTGATTCGAGCTCAGTCTCACCGATGCGCGCGGCGGGGGCTACTTGTCTTCGACGGCGGTTGGATGCGCGCCTGTGAAGGGCGAGCAGCAGGGTTCGCGGGTGGGGACGAACTCCATGAATTCGACGCGGGTCTGGTCGGGATCGAAGAGGTTGAGCTGCACCTTGCCGTCGCGGCCCATCTGCGTTTTGCTACAGTTGGCGCCGTCGCAGTGGTTGCGTGCGAGCGCGGCCACGGCGTCCTGCATGTGGGCGACGCCGAGCGAGATGTGGTCCGACATGCCGGACTGGCGCAGCGAGGGAGTGGGCGCGGGGTTGAGCATGTACTCGATCCAGTCGGAGCCGTCGGGGACCTGCAGGGCGACGTAGTCGGTGACCTGATCGTTGTGGCCGCCGTGCCAGTAGGGGCGGAAGCCGAGGATGGCCTGCCAGAAGGCGTCTTCCTTGTCGCGATCGTGGACCATGAATCCGGCGTGGATGAGGCGAGTGCTGGTGGCGTTGGGCGAGATAGCTGCGGAGGCGATGGGCTTCACAGAGCCGCTTTGGACGAAGAGGATGAGGTTGCCTTCGGGGTCGCGCACGCCGAACTGGCCGTGAGCCAGCGGAAGTTCCGGCTTGACGCCGTGGGCCTGGAGATAGCGCAGGAGTTGGGCCGCATCGCGTGTGGTGAAGGCGAGCGCGTCCATGCGGACGTTGGGCTGCGGCGGAGGTGAGGTGAGGACCTCGATCCACTGCGCGTTGTTGACGGGGTAGAACCACACGCCGTCGACCTGCTTGCGTTCAAAGCCGAGGGTGTCGCCGTAGAACTTCTGCGCACCGGCGGGATCGGTGGTGTAGAAGCGCGCGAAGGCGATGCCGGTGATGGCGGGACGCGCGGGCGGCTGGGCAACGAGCGGAGTTGCAAAGACGAGGAGCGGAGATGCGAGCGCGCAGAGGCAGGCGAGGCGGAGAAGATTCTTCATGGGAAGAAACTGTAGGAGCGGAGAGCGGGATTCGTCAATCGTTGCTGCGGGAGATGGGATGGACGTGACTTACCGAAAGCGTTAGTCGCAGCCGGCGCCGAGGGCCTCGAGGCCCATGGATTCGTCCGCGGACGCATGACTGGGATCGGTCGCGCGACTGGCGCGGGCGGCAAAGAAGGATTCGACGGCGGCGAGGACGGCGGGGCCGGAGCGGGCCTCGAAGATGGACTTGCGCAGCGTGGAGCCGTTGGGGACGCCGTGGGTGAACCAGGCGGCGAACTGCTTCATCTTGCCGACGCAGTCGCGGGGTCGCTGGGCGCGGAGCATCTGCTCTCCGTTGACGACCTGGCCGCTGGCGATGAGTGCTGCGGCGCGCGCGGCTTCGGCGGCCTCTTCCTGCACGATTTCGTCGACCAGCATCTGGAAGTAGGTGCGGATCATGCGGTAACGGTCCTGGTCGGTGGGGATGTCGTAGGCGCCGACGCCGGTGGCCTCCTTGCTGGCGGTGTACTGCGCGATCTGGCGGAAGATCCAGGGATTGGCGGGCGCGCCGCGGCCGATCATGATGGCGTCGCAGTGGGTGGCCTCGACCATGGCGGCTGCGTCCTCGGGCGTGCGGATGTCTCCGTTGCCGATGACGGGGATGCGCACGGCGTCCTTGACGGCGGCGATGTACTCCCAGCGCGCCTGGCCGGTGTAGCCGTCCTCGCGGGTGCGCGCGTGCAGGGCGACGGCGTTGAGGCCGCACTCCTGGGCGAGGCGGGCGAGCTGGACGCAGACGATCTCGGCGTCGTTCCATCCCATGCGGAACTTGACGGTGAAGGGGATGGTGACGGCTGCGCGAACAGTGCGAAAGATGCGTTCGATCAGCGGGAGATCGCGCAGCAGGCCGGAGCCGCCGTTGCAACTGACGACGCGCTTGGCTGGGCAGCCGAGGTTGAGATCGACCAGATCGAAGCCGCAGTCCTGGACGATGCGCGCTGAGTCGGCGAGCGTTGTGGGGTTGGAGCCGAAGAGCTGCGCGGAGATGGGATGCTCGTCGTCGTAGTACGTCAGGTAGCGTTTGCGCTTCGATTCGCGGGTGCGCGAGAGGCCGTCGGCTGAGGTGAACTCGGTCATGATGAGGCCGCAGCCGGATTGCTGGTTGGTGGTGATTAGCTCGACATCGATGGTGGAATCAAAAGCAACCGCAGGTCCTTCGACTCGCTGCGCTCGCTCAGGATGACAATTTTGTGGAGATGGCGTGGCGAACTGGCTGGCGTTCTTGATGAAGCGGCGGAAGACGGTGTCTGTGACGCCGGCCATGGGAGCGAGCACGGTGGCCGGGGCGATGCGGACGTTGCCTACGGTGAAGCTGGCGGGGACGCAGCTGTGCTCGGGCATCGCGTGGGTGGCGGGCGAGTCCCACTTCTTCTGCTCGAGGGTGTAGCGCTTCTTCATCTGCGTTTAGTTTAGCGGTTAAGTGGAAAGGCCTCCGCGCTGGCGGAGGCCCTGCGTGCGAAGTGGTTGAGGTTATTTGGCTGCGGCGGCCTTGGTTGCGGCGGCTTTGGCTGCGGCTTCTGCCTTGCCGGCGTCGGCGTTGGCCACCTTGCGGCGGAAGCGCTCGACGCGGCCGGCGGTGTCGACCAGCTTCTGCTTGCCGGTGAAGAACGGGTGGCAGGCGGAGCAGATTTCGACCACCAGCTCGCCCTTGTGGGTGGAGCGGGTATCGAAGGCGTTGCCGCAGGCGCACTTGACGTGGATAGTGTCGTACTTCGGATGAATCCCTTCTTTGGGCATGGTTCTCTCTCTCTTACGTCGGATGTTGCCTGCTGGCTCGCGGTTCGCTTGCAACGGGGCTGGTCACCGTCACATCGATCGGCCTGTCGCGCCGCCCACAGAGCCCCGGTCTGTTTCAGGGGGCACGATGGCTAACTGAGTTGATTTTATCATGGCTGGCGGCTCGATCTGCCATTGCTTGCGGCATCTGTGATCTGGTCTCTGTTTCCTCTTTTGAGCTTGGATTCCCACACTGCACAGTTCGATTCCAGTGCGGCGGCGAGGGGCCGGTGCTGCGATACTGAGGAGGATCTGAACAAGATGGAGGCTGGCTCTTGGATTCCCTCAGGGGCTAAAGCCCCATTGGTATGGTGACGCTTACGGACGGGCTAAAGCCCGTCCCTTTCAAAGCGCATAGGCTTTCGGACGGGAGACCTAAGGCTGAAGCCCGTCCCTTTCAAAGGGCATATTGATACAGCAGTTCGGTTGTGACGGAGTTGCGGGCGATGGAAGAGATTTGCAGTTTGTGCGAGGGATCGGGGCTGCGCATTGTGGAGGAGGGCGGGCGACAGGTGGCGCGGGCGTGCGAGTGCCGCGCGGCCCGGCGCGCGGCCCGGATGCTGGAGCAGGCGAAGATTCCGCGGCGCTACGAGGAGTGCACGCTGGAGAACTTCGAGCCGAAGTATGACGGCGCGGACAGGAGTTTGCAGTCGGCGCTGGTGCAGGCGCGCGGATTTGTGAGGGGCTATCCGGTGGAGACCGACGGAAGGGGGCTGCTGCTGGTGGGGCCGGTGGGCGTGGGCAAGACCCATGTCGCGGTCGGGATTCTGAAGGAACTGGTGCAGGAACGCGGCGCGCACGGACTCTTCTACGACTATCGGGAGCTGCTGAAGGAGGTTCAGAACAGCTACAACCAGACGGTGGCGGCGACCGAGCTGGAGGTGCTGCGGCCGGTCTTCGAGGCCGAGGTGCTAGTGCTGGATGAGCTGGGCGCGGCCAAGCCGAGCGACTGGGTGTGGGACACCGTGGCGCACATCCTGAACAGCCGCTACAACGACCGGCGGACGACGATTATTACCACCAACTATCCCAACACGGAGGCGCTGGGGGCGATGCCCGGCCGCAGAATGGGGAAGAAGAGCGCCGAGCAGGAGGACGCCGAGCGGGCCATGAGCGGAGAGACGCTGGGCGACCGCATCGGCGAACGAATGCGCTCGCGGCTGCAGGAGATGTGCGTGGTGGTGGAGATGCGCGGCAAGGACTTCCGGCAGAGCGTGAAGCGGGCCAGCTTCGGGTAGAGCGGAAGCAGGGGAAGGTCTCAACCAGGGTTCGAGTTTCCCTCCGGGGCTAAAGCCCGGTTGATCTCTCGGCACCTACGGCGGGACTGAAGTCCCGCCCCTTCAACGCGCGGACCGATTCAGAGTTTCAACGGGTCCGCGTGGTATAGGATTTGGTCTATGAGCGAACGGGATGATCCATCCATCGACGAGCAGAGCGGCACGGGCAGGGACGCGGCGAAGGGCGATGCGCCGATCTTTGCCGTGGAGCCGGTGGAGCGCAGCGGTCTTACGCTGGCGGCGTGGGGCGTGGCTGCGCTGATTGTGGTTGCGGTGGTTGGCGCGCTGGCGTTCGCCGGACGGAAGAAGCCGGTGGCCGTGCCCAACACGTTGCAGCCGGAGGACGCCTACGCCGTGAGTCTTCCGCTCTCGCAGTTTGCGATGAGCGAGTCGGCAAACCTTTCGGGCGGCAAGCTGACGTATCTCGACGGCCACATCGGCAACACCGGCGACCGCACGGTGACGGCGGTTACGGTGCAGGCGGTCTTCCGCAACGATGAGGAGATGCCCCCGCAGATCGACACGGTGCCGTTGACGCTGATCCGCGTGAAGGAGCCGTACATCGACACCGAGCCGGTGAGCGCGGCCCCGATCAAGCCGGGCGACGACCGCGAGTTCCGCCTGACCTTCGAGACGATGCCGGAGAACTGGAACCAGCAGATGCCCGAGGTGCGCATCATCCAGACCAGGCCATGAACGCAGAATGAAAGATCTGGACCACAGCAGGCCCGTCGCGAGCGTCGAATCGAGCGATCCGACCACACATCCAAGCTCGAAGACCGGGTGGTGGACGCCGCGGCTCGCCGGGCCAGTGCTCGCTGCAGCCGTCATTCGCGCGGCGCTGCTGGCCGCTGCGCTTTTCCGGGTTGGGACAAGCGCCATCCTGCAAAACGACACATGCAGTTATCTGATACCAGGACGCAACTTGCTGCTGCATGGCCGCTTTATTGCGGACGGAATGCCAGACCTGGTACGCACACCAGGGTATCCTCTGTTTCTTGCCCTGACCAGCCTTGGCGGCCTTCCCATGGCGGCTGCGGCACAGGTGATTCTCTCGGCGTTCTCCGTGCTCCTGGTTTGGAGGCTGGGGCGAACGGTCTTCGGCGATGACCGCATTGCACTCGGCGCAGCCTGGATCTTCGCGTTTGAGCCGCTTTCTATCGTTCATTCCGTCTTCCTGTTGTCGGAGACCCTGTTCCTCACACTCTTCCTGCTCAGCATGGAGCGGCTGGCTGAGTTCTTGCGCGGGCGCCGCTTGCCGGTGCTTGCGGTGGCTGGATTGTGGCTTGCCGCGGCAACCTTTGTACGTCCGGTCACCTATTACCTGCCGATCGCATTGGCCCTTGGATTGTTTATCGTTTTTGCGCGCGTGCCCGGCCTGCGCTGGAAGGCGCCCGCCGTGTTGCTGATTTGCGTACTGCCGTGGCTGGCCGCATGGCAGATACGCAATCGGGCCGAGACAGGTTATGGAGGGTTCTCAAGCATCCCGGACATCGACCTCTACTTCTTCAATGCCGCCGAGGTGACAGCACGCGTGGAGCACCGGAACTGGTGGGATGTGCGCGAGGAGTTAGGCTATACCCTGTTTACAAACCACAGCGGGCAAAGTTATCTCTTCCAGCCTTATCTCGCGCTGCATCCTGAGCAGTCCGGATGGAGCCAGGGACAGCGCCTGGCCTACATGCATTCCGAGGGCCTCCATGTCCTCCGGGCGCATTCTGGGGCCTATCTCGGCACATGCGTCAGAGACTTGGTTATGGTGGTATTCACTCCCGGCGCGCGGTATTACAAACGCCTGCTGGTCCAGGGAGACTCCGGGCATGGCACTGGCATCATCAACGAGGGCCGGGCAGGTTGGGAAACCGCGCTCGACAAGACATTTCACACGACATCTCTACGGGTAGCGGCTGCGAAGGCAGCCTTCGCGTTCTTGATGCTGGGGCTGTATCTGTTGGCAGCGCGAGGTATCTTGCTTGCGGCGCGAGGAGTCTTCCGTGGCGCTATGCAGGACGCCTGTCTATGGCTGCTGCTTGGAACATCGCTTTACTTTCTCGCTGTTGCAGCGTTCGGGGCGGGGCCGATCGCAGAAGCGCGTTTACGGTTGCCGGTGATGCCTGCTGTATGCATCTTTGCGGCCGCGGGATTCCGGCGCGCAAAGACAAGCGCGCCGACAATCGCGTCATAAAGACGTACCGGCATTGTCCTTGCCGGACTAGGACTTTTTGCGGGGCTTGGCGGCGGAGGGTTTGGCGGCTGCTGCCTGTAGATCGGCCTCCAGGGGGACCGCTTCTTCAGGGGAGATCTGCGGGAAGTAGGCGTTGGAGTAGTACTGCGCCAACATGCGGTGGGTGTTGAAGAAGGTGCCATTGATGCCGATGCAGTGCTGCTGCATGCGGGCCCACGCACCGGGCCTCTGGTAGAGCGGCGCGATGAGGTTCTCCAGCTTGTCGTAGAGGCTGGCAGCTTCGTCTTCCTCGGTGTCGGCCCGTTCAATGGCCCATCCGGTAAGGTTCTCGGCGCAGCCCTCGATCCACCAGCCGTCGAGCACGCTGAGGCTGGGTACGCCGTTCAGCGCGGCCTTCATTCCGGAGGTCCCGGAGGCCTCGTAGGGGCGGAGCGGCGTGTTGACCCACAGGTCGACTCCCTGGGTGAGCAGCGCGCCCAGCTCCCAGTCGTAGTTCTCCAGGTAGAGCATGTTCACGCTGTCCGCCCTGAGCTTGGTGGCTGCGGAGAAGATATCGCGGATCAGTCCCTTGCCCGCGCCGTCGGCGGGATGGGCCTTGCCGGCGAAGAGGATCTGGATTCCGCCGATCTTCTTGGCGATCTTGCCCAGACGCTTGGGATCGGAGAAGAGCAGGCTGGCGCGTTTGTAGGTTGCCACGCGGCGGGCAAAGCCGAGGGTCAGCACATTGGGGTTGAACTGTTTGCCGGTGCGCCGGGCCACCTCATCCAGCAGCAGTTGCTTGTTTTTGGCGTGGCAGTTCGCAATCCTGGTGAGCGAGACGCCGTAGATGGAGCGAAAGTACTGGTTGTCGCGCCGCCAATCGGGAATCTCCTCGTCGAGCACAGCCTGCAGGGGCCCGGAGATCCAGGTTGCGGCATGGACCCCGTTGGTGATGGAGTGGACACGGTATTCGGGGAACATCTCCTGCGAGACCTTGCCGTGCTCCATGGAGACGCCGTTGACATAGCGCGAGAAGCGCAGGGCCAGATAGGTCATGTTGAGCAGCGAGTTGTGCAGGCATCCGAAGCGTTCGATGGTCTTGGCGCGCTCGGCGCCGAGCACGGAATACATCAAGTCGGCGCCGAACTGGTCGTGTCCGGCGGGCACCGGGGTATGGGTGGTGAAGACGCAGAGCTGCGCGATGGCGGCGAGGTCCTCCCCGGTGGCCTGGGCCAGCGACGAGGCTCCTAGGCGCTCCTCCAGCAGGCCGATGCCGAGCAGAGCGGCGTGGCCCTCGTTCATGTGGTAGACCTCGGGCTCGACGCCGAGGGCGCGCAGCATGGCAACACCGCCCAGGCCAAGGACCGCCTCCTGACAGAGCCGGTAGTAGGTGTCACCGCCGTAGAGGTGGTCGGTGAGGCGCCGGTCGTAGGGGTCGTTGCCCTCCAGATCGGTGTCCAGCAGAAAGACCGGGATGATGTGACCGGCGGCGCCGACCACATCGAAGCGCCATGCGCAGATATTGATCTCGCGCCCCTGCATGGAGAGGGTGACCAACTGCCCGGCGCTGGGGAGGGTGGTCTCGGGCGACCAGGGCACGTCGGACTCGGTCTGCTGGCCGACCGCATCCAGGTGCTGGCGGAAGTAGCCGCGGCGATGCACCAGCGAGACGGCGACCATGGGCGCGGCCATGTCCGCGGCGGAGCGCAGGGTGTCGCCGGCCAGCATCCCAAGCCCGCCGGAGTAGGTTGGCAGCGCCGGCGAGAGCGCGATCTCCATGGAAAAATACGCGATCCGGCGTTGAGCCAGTTCGGGACTCTCAACATCGAGTACGCGGGAGGGGGTGGTCGGCAGGCTCATGGGAGGGTTCGTCCTTTGTTGGAAGACTGCAAGTGCTGCAAGACCCGGATTGGATGTCCGGATGCGAGACCAAGGCGCAATGAAAGAGCCATTATCTATGCCGGGGCAGTACCGATCTGTCTTATCTATCGGCGGAATTGCCCTGGGATGGTAGCTCAATGACTGTCGTTGGCTGGAACCACAAGCTACAGTCTAGCAAAGGCAACGGGGATGAATCGCAAATGCCGGTAATCATCCATCGATTCCAGGCTGCGACGAAAAAGCGCTCCCCCCAGCGCTGCTACCGATCGAAGGACATCGCGCCGAATCCCTTGACCAGACCGGTGAGGAGGGCCAGCACGAAGGCCAGCGCCGACCACCGGGCCGCGCTGCGGAACCGCTTGCAGAGGGCCTCAATCAGCAGAACCAGGGCAAGCAGCGCAAGCATCAGGAAGACGCCGTCCCACTGGAAACCGCGCGTCCCGTTCGCCCATCGCGTGATCGTCGAAGGAACTCGAAATAGAGGCAGAAAGATGCCGGCGAAGAACGCGACAAGGAAGAGCAAATACTGGGGTATCAACTGTAGCAACGGAAAAAGAACTTTCTTGATCAAAATGAACTCCTGAGGACCTGTTTGGTTGGACTCGAATGTCCGCACTTCGATCTTAGAACGTGTGGGCCGACGTTGCGAGGGGGGAATCAGTTCCTGGTGAAGCGCGTTTGCTGCTTTTCGCGGTGGCGCTCCAGGGCGAGCGCGATCAGGCGGTCGATGAGCTTGCGGTAGGGGATGCCGCTGGCCTGCCAGAGCTTGGGGTACATCGAAATGCTGGTAAAACCGGGCAGGGTATTGATCTCGCTGACAAAGATGCGCGGCTTCCTGATCTTGCGGCCCTTGGCGTCGCGCGCGGGCTCCATGAGGAAGTCCACGCGGGCCAGGCCCGAGCAGTCGCAGGCGCGGAAGGCGGCGAGGGCCATCTCACGCACCTGCTTCGATTCGGTGGCGGTGAGCTTGGCGGGAATGACGGGGATGGAGGGGCCCTCGGGCGAGTCGGCGTACTTGGAGTCGTAGTCGTAGAACTCCTTGTTGGGAACGATCTCGCCGACCACCGAGGCCTGGGGCTGGTCGTTGCCGAGGACGGCGACCTCGAACTCGCGCGGCTTGACGCCGGGGCCACCGACTCCTTGCTCGACGATGAGCTTGCGGTCGAAGCTGGCTGCGAGGTCGATGGCCGCGGCCAGCTCGCCGCGTGCGTGGACCTTGCTGATGCCGACCGAGGAGCCGAGGTTCGCCGGCTTGACGAAGAGAGGATAGCGGAGCGACTTTTCAATGAGGCGCGTGGCGCGTTTGGGGTCGGCGCGCCATTGGCTGCGCAGCAGGACGACGTGCGGGGTCTGGGGCAGGCCGGCGGCGGCGAAGAGGCGCTTCATGGCGTCCTTGTCCATGGCGGCGGAAGAGCCGAGAACGCCCGAGCCGACGTAGGCGATGTCAGCCAGCTCGAAGAGGCCCTGGATGGTGCCGTCTTCGCCGAAGGTGCCGTGCAGGACGGGAAAGACGAGGTCGAGCGAGGCGGCGAGCGGGTTGCCGGGCTGCGCGAGTTGTGCTCCGGCGCTGCTTTGCTGAATGTCTGTGGCCCGCCGCATCGGGTGCGGGGGTAGCGGCGGGATGTTGAGCGGTTCGCCGCAACGCAAGACCGCGGCGGCGGTGGCGAACTCTAGATCGGCATGGGAGACAGCTTCGCTGGAGGCGCCGAGCAGTGCCGGTGCAGGGCCATCGATCAGGCGCTGCGACGCCTCGCCGCAGAGCCAGCGGCCCTGCTTGTCGATGGCGATGGGGACGACCTGGTATCGCTTGCGGTCGATGGCCTTGAGGATGGAAGCGGCGGAGAGCAGCGAGACCTCGTGCTCGCCGGAGCGGCCGCCAAAGAGAATGCCAACGCGGAGTTTTTTCTTCATGGGAACTGTATAGAGAGTACGTGCAAATTCAGTATATGCGCAGGCATTTTTCTGCATCGCAGATGCTTGATGTGTAAGTGGAGAATGCGGGAGTGGGGTAGACTTAACCACGGTGTTGCACAAGCTGATCTTCGCGAACCTTACCCACCGGCCGGTGCGGACGCTGTTGAGCGTGCTGGCGATTGCGGTGGAAGTCACCATGATCCTGACCCTGGTGGGCGTGAGCTATGGCACGCTGGACTCGACGGCGGCGCGGGCGCGCGGGGTGGGCGCGGACATTGTGATGCGGCCGCCCAACTCGACCGTGATGTCGTCGCTGAGTTCGGCGCCGATCAGCGACAAGTATGTGGGCTGGATGATGCAGCAGCCGCATGTGGCGCTGGCCACGGGAACTGCGATTCAGAGCCTGACCTTCCCTGACTCGATTACCGGACTTGACTTTGCCGCGTTCAACAAGATGAGCGGCGGGTTCACCTATCTTGCGGGCGGCGACCCGGCGGGCGAAGACGACATCACCGTGGACAGATACTACGCCCAGCAGAAGCACCTGCATGTGGGCGACACGCTGCGCCTGGTCAACCACGACTGGAAGGTATCGGGCATCTTCGAGGGCGGCAAGCTGGCGCGCATCTGCGTCAAGTTGTCCGCGTTGCAGGCGCTGATGGGCGCCCCTGGGCGCGTGACGGTGATCTACGGGAAGCTGGACGATCCCAGGCTGGCCGACCAGGTGGTGAACGACCTGAAGGCCAAGCTGCCGGATTACCCGATGTATACGATGGACGAGTTGACATCGATGTATTCGATCAGCAATGTGGGGATGCTGAAGGACTTCATCGGCGTGGTGATTGCGATCGCGGTGATCGTGGGCTTCATCGTGGTCTTTATGGCGATGTATACGGCGGTGCTGGAGCGGACGCGCGAGATTGGGATCATCAAGGCGGTGGGCGGCGGGTCGGGGCTGGTGCTGGGACTGCTGCTGCGCGAGACGCTGCTGCTGGCGGTCTTCGGGACCCTGCTGGGCATTGCCATGACCTACGGGACGCAGTGGCTGATGCAGCACGCCGTTCCGGCCAGCCTGGTGCAGGAGACGGTGTACTGGTGGTGGCTGTATGCGGGCGCGATTGCGATTGCGGGCGCGATGCTGGGAGTGA
>Ga0181535_10006328_pt1 | contig 12300 bp, 10 predicted proteins | sample PEATcosm2014_Bin_44_FD_119774 | JGI IMG/M metagenome (GOLD analysis project Ga0181535, IMG submission 119774) | Peatland microbial communities from MTU Mesocosm Facility, Houghton, MI, USA - PEATcosm2014_Bin17_30_metaG | ecosystem: Environmental > Terrestrial > Soil > Wetlands > Peat | place...
GTTCGAGAAGCAGGGACCAGGGACCGGGTACTAAGGGACTAGGGACTAAGGATTGAGGGACTGAGGGAGCGGGGGAGCGGACACCTCGGCATCATTGCTTCTCGCGACGAGGGCGCCGGGGGACGGAAGGCCAGTGTGGTTCGGGAGTCCAACGGCCCTTCTCGAGGCGCGCGCCAACCTGCTGTCCGCAACGCGCACACGGATGAAGAAGCCACTGGGCTCGATCTATGTTGGCGAGAAGTATTTTGTTGGTCTCCTCGCTGAAGAAGCCTTCGCACGGTTTTTTGGGAATTGGCATGCTCTTCCTCGTCTCCCGCTGCAATCAGTTTATCGGCAGGTGCGAGCGGTTTCTGTGCGGTGGCGAACGGGAGGGATCGAGTCAGCCAGTAGCTCCAGCAGGTAGCCGGCAACGAGCAGGCGCTAGCGAAAAGCAACCGCAGATCCTTCGGCTCCCCCCGCGGCAAGCCGCGATCCCCTGATCGCACTGCGATCCCAGGGCCCCAAATGCGCTCCGCTCGGGATGGCAATTCGGTGGGCGGTGGGCTCAGTGGATCATGAGGCTGCCGGTGAGGGGCGTGTTGCTAGACGATGGGCCGACGAGGATTTTGTAGGCACCCGACGCGAGGTTCCAGCTTTCGTCGGATTCGCGGAAGGTTTGCAACACGCGAGGATCGATGGCGACGGTGACGGTTTGGGATTTGCCGGGAGCGAGCGTGATGCGCGCAAAGCCAGCGAGGCGTTCCCAGGATTCGTCGGAGCCTTGAGGGAGGGTTGCGTAGACCTGCGCGATTTCAGTGCCGGCGCGTGTGCCGGTGTTGCGCACGGTGAAGCGGGCGGTCCTGGCGGATGAGTCGATTGTGAGAGCGGAGTAGGCGAACGTGGTGTAGGACAAGCCGAAGCCAAAGGGGAAGAGCGGCGTCTTGTGTTCGGTCTGGTACCACTTGTAGCCAACCTCGGCGCCCTCTGTGTAGGAGACGGAATAGCTCGCGACCGGCGTATCGGGATTGACTGGGTCAGCTCCGTGCGCTCGAACATGCGGCGGCAATGGAGGAATGACGGGATGGGGCAGGTCCTGGTCGCTTTTGGGGAAGGTGATGGCCAGCTTGCCGGATGGATTGACGTCACCGACGAGGACGTTTGCCAGAGCCTTGTGTCCTGAACTGCCGCCATACCAGGCTTCGACGACGCCGGCGACTTTGTCGACCCAGGGCATGGTGACGGCCGATCCGGTTTCGAGGACGACGACGGTATGAGGATTGGCGGCGGCAACCTGCTCGATTAAAGCGTCCTGATTGTCGGAGAGAGAAAGATTGGGGAGGTCCATGCCTTCTGACTCCCACTGATATGCGAAGACGATGGCGAGATCGGAGTTGCGCGCGAGCTTTGCAGCGGAGCTGGGATCGGTGCCAGGATCGAAGGTGATTTTGGTGTGCGGTAGTTTGTCGCGCAGCGCGGCGAGCGGAGAAGTGGGGAACCAAACGTGTTCCTGCCAGCGTGACGCGCCTTTGCCGGGAGGCATGATGGCATTTCCACCGGGCGGGTCAACCTGCGCCGATCCTCCGCCGGAGATCATGCCGACGTCAGCGTGTCCGCCGATGATGGCGATGGAACGGACGCGCGCAGGAACGATCGGAAGCACGGAGCCGCGATTCTTGAGGAGCACAATGCTGTTTTCTTCAACGTGCTGAGCGACGTCCAATCCCTTCTGCACGTCGACCACGCCTTTTTGCGGCGGATCGTCGACGATGCCGGAGAGAAACTCGGCATAGAGAACACGGCGCGCATGATCGTCAATTTGAGAGAGCCGCACTCGGCCGGCGTCGACTGCTTCTCGCAGTTTGGGGCCGAAGTGATTCCCCATGGGCTGTTCCTGGTCGAGACCCGCGGCGGATGCTTTTTCCGTGGAGTGCGTTCCACCCCAGTCGGAGTCAACGAATCCCTTGAAGTCCCACTGAGTCTTGAGCACATCGTGAAGGAGGTAGGAGTTTTCGCACGCATAGTCGCCGTTGAGACGGTTATAGGAGCACATGACGGCACCGGGATCAGCGATCGAGATGCCGATGTGGAAGGCGAGCAAATCGGACTCCTGCATGCCGCGTTTGGAGATGATTGCGTTGACGAAGTTGCGGCCAGTTTCCTGGTCGTTCATCGCGTAATGCTTGATGTCGCCGACGACGTGCTGGGCCTGCTCGCACTTCATGAGATTGCCGACGATGGTTCCGGCGAGGAGCGGATCTTCACCGGCGTACTCGAAGGTGCGGCCATCGCGTGGCTCTCGAGCGAGGTCGACGCCGCCACCGAGGGTCATGTTGAATCCCTGCGCGCGCAGCTCGCTGCCGATCACGGCGCCGTACGCGCATGCGGATACGGTGTCCCAGCTTGACGCGGCTCCCAGGCTGGAAGGCAAGGCGGTCGAGTATCTACCATTGGCGCCCGAGTCGCGGACTCCATAGGCGGCGTCGGAGATGACGAGCCCTGGAATTCCGAGGCGCTTGACGCCTTCGACATAGCCGGCGCCCCCGTTGGCGAGATCGGTAAGCGGCGTCTGCCAATTGGGGGTGTGAGCCATTCCGTTGCCGTGCAGGAGGGCGATCTTCTCGTCGAGGGTGAGCTGCTTGAGGACGAGATCGGCGCGATCTTCCGGTGAGAGCTGGGGATTCATCCACGGACGGTCGGCTGTTTGGGCAGCAGCGCCATTTTGGGTGGCGGGATTTTGGGCGGTGGCAACGCCTGATCCGAAGGTGGTTGCGAGGGCGGCGACGAAAAGAAGAATGGAGCAGGGATTTAAAACTCGAATTTGCATGGGTCTCCGGACACGTTCCATGCTACAACGGCGAGCTGGGTGGAGTCAGCGGAGGCACTGGAGATTTCGGAGATGCCTGGGAATGCAAACGCCATTCCGTGAGCCGCAGGCAGCGGGAGCCATGTTGGTTCCAGGCGTAATCGCCAGTGGAGCTAGAATTAACTGGCTGGCAACTGTGGTTCGTCCTCCAGGATTGGCAATGGTTTTGCAAGCGCTGTGGTGCTAATGTGCTGTCAAGTATTCATTCTTTTCGGGCGTGCTCCATTCGCCATCGAGCGGGATCGGCGCCGGTTCTGGGCCCTGACCCCATCAAGCGATTGCGCCGTGGGCACTGAGGCAAGAGGCTCTTAGCGATGTCTCGGCTGAGCAATTTGAGACGAGCGCTGCAGAGGTTGAGCGAACCTGAGCAGCCACGGGCTGAACGATGGCCAGCAACGGGCCTTTCGGCTCTCTACGGCATCGACTCCGCCTCGAAACCTGCCGGCATCAAAGACGTCAGCGCCTCGGGCGTCTACTTGCTGACTGACGAGCGTTTCCCCGCCAACCAGATCGTCAGCCTCATACTCCGTTTGAAGAGCGAGCAGCCGGACAATTCAGAGCTGCAGATCTCCGTTCAAACTCGGGCCGCATGGCAGGGTGAGGACGGGGTCGCGCTCGAGTTTGTTCTGCCTCCAGGCATGAATCCCGATCTGTGCGCAGCTCTGGTGCACGATATCGTCAGTCTTTCGGATCGCGATCAAGTGGCGGATGTGTTTCGTCACCTGCGGACGGTTCTTTTTCTGTACCGCCTCTGCGAGTCCCAGGCCGACGAAGCGATTCTGCTGCTGGATGGGCGACTCGACACGGACCGCACTGCAACGCTGTTCAAAATCGCATTTGCCGGGGAGAACCTACTGGCGTCGAAGCCCGATGCCAGCCGAATGCGCGCCCATCCAAAACTGCTGGCAAACATCCTGCGTGAAGGCTCCTGGGCTCCGGATGAAGTGACCCTGAAGCTATGGGTGGGCCTTCTCGCGTCTTCCTGCTCGGTTGATGCACCGGACGACAGCAATCAAATCTTTGTCGACCTTCTTGTCCACATCACACCTACCGAGGGCAAGATCTTGCTCTACGCATGCGAGCGAGCCCTAAGCTCGACGCCAGGGCTTGAGAATTCTGCTTCCGCGCCCATCGTGATCAGCGCGCAAGAGATGGTTCACTTAACCGGCGTGCACGACCTTGGCAGGAATGCAACCGATCTCGCCTATTTATTCAACCTGGGGTTGGTTGAGAACCTTTTCGACTTTACCTCTTATCGTGACATCGAAAACTTCGATATTACGCCCAGTCGACTGGGCCTGGAACTCTACAGCCACTGCCACGGCCCATCGCAAAAAATAGATCCGCAACTGGTTGCAGGTGCCAGAGAGCACCTGGCCGCTTTCTTCCCGCCGCCCATACCGAGCGCCTTCGAAAACTTCACCCCAACGGCGCCGGATCCCCATCACAAAAAGTAGGGCTCGAGAGACTAGGGACTAAGGTCTTCAGGACTCGGGACAGCGGAACGGCGGGGCCGTTCTCTATAGGTGTGCAAGAGTGCTGGCGGCGATGGTGGCGGTGACGACGACGCACTCGCCGTGCTGCTCGACCTCGGCAGTTTTCAGAAGCTCTTTGAAGGCGGCGTTGGTGTTGGTGTCGGCGAGGGGCTGGGCGAGCGAGCGGGCGAGAGTCACGAGCGTGGACAGGTCGGCAGCCTGGCTGGCGGCTTTGTCCTGAGTGGGAGCAATCTCTTCGATTTTGACGCGGAGCGCGGCGAGCGAGCCGGGAACGGGGAGCGTGGGAGCGACGCTGGCGATGATGGTGGAATCGGGCTCGAGCGGCAGAGCGAATCCAAAGACGTGAATGGATCCGCTCTCAGAGAAGGGAAGGCCGATTTGGCCGACGCCCCAGGCGAGAGAGAGCAGAGGCACATCGTGGTAGTGGCGCTCGAGGAGCGAGGAGCCGGAAAAGGGCAGCGCGGCGGCGCGATGGCGGTCAAGGATGGAGTGGATTTGCTCGGGGGTGGGGGTGTTGGAGATTGCGACTACGTCATAGCCGATTTGCGCGACGCGAACGGTGCGGTCCTGGGAAGCGAGGTTGTAAATGGTGTGGCCGACGTAGGTTTCGCGGGAGGTGGCGTGAGCGTCGAGCCATGCATTGAGACGCGGGCCAGTGATTCTGCCGACGAGGACCATGGAGTAGGCGACGGGGCCATTGGGGCCGTTGGGATCGGGCATGCGATGGAGAGCGATGGCCACCTGATCGAGGTCGCGCTCGGGGTCGATGCCGATGGCGTCAATGAATTGCTGGTATTCGGGGACGCGATCGGGCGGCTGGAAGTTATTGTGAGCGAGGGTGCGTATGGCCTTGAGGTTGAAGTAGATGATGCCGTCGGACTCGGGGAGCAGGCGCGCGGCCTCGGGCGGGGCCTTGGAGCGCAGGAAGACGGCGAGGGCCAGCACAAGCAGGACCGCGGCGACAATGAGGAGCGTTTTATGGGTGCGTCGGCTCATCCTGGTGAGCGGAAAGGGACCGTCAGGAATGAGCGTAACAGAGCGCAGCGGAGATAGCGGAGTTGGCGTTTTCCACCCTTCGAGCGTTGACCGCGCGAAGGATGGGGCAACGAGCAACCGTTACCCCACCCAAGCGGAGCTTGGATGGGGCACCCAGCGAGCGTTGTGAGCGAAGCCCCGCTCAACAAGAAATGGGACGGGCCGCATGTGATGACGTTACGGGGCGGTCTTTTCGAGCGTGGCGGCAAAGTTGCGCGATTCGCCAGCGGCGGTTTCGATCGATCGCACCCAGGGCGCGTATCCGGGCATCGTCATTCTGATGGAGTGCGTACCTGGCCCGAGCTTGATGAGACTGGGCGTGTTGCCCACATAGTTGCCATCGATCGTGATCTCAGCACCGGCGGGGTTCGAAGACAGCTGCACGGAAGCAACTGCATCGGAGCCAGCAGGAACGACGGCGTTGGATGGCGGCGCGGGTACTGAGCCAGCGTCAGGGGTTGCAGGTGCCGCATTGGATGACGGCGCGAGTGCTGTGCTGGGAGCCGCGGGACTGGAGCCGGGGGCAGCGGGGGAGATGCTCGCCAAGTCCACGCCTTTGAGCGCATTCCAGATCAAGTCCCCGGCTTCGTCTCCCGTGTAATACGCATAGACCCTGTCTTTGTGGTCGCCGTTTGGCGGGAAGTGGGTTGCCTCGGTCAACGTTTTTACCAGCGCATGATCGCTGAGCCGGTAGATGCTGATCTCCACGGTCAGCTTCCCGGGTTTGATGAGGCCGGCGTTTTCGTGCGAAAGAAACTTGCCTTCGATCACCAGTGAGTTGGCGGCGACAGCGTCGGGAACGGTGGTTCCCTGATCCACGATCTGAACGGCAACCTTGTCTTTCGCCAGCCGCTCGGAAATGTAGTCGGAAAAGAAATGGATGAAGTCCTTCGACTGGGACATCCCATTGGCATTGGTGAAGTGATCGACAACGACGGTGTTGAAGGACAAAGGCCCGCTGGTCGCGGCTGGCAGCGGCGTGGCCGCGAAGGCAGCCGCGAGCAAAATGAAAAACGGAGCAAAACGTTTCAAAGTCAATCTCCCCCCTCACCGGGAACCGGCGACACCGAAATTGAGGGCAAGATGCGGGTGCGCCGGCCCATTCAGGTAATGGAGGCGCAGCCTTCAGGAATGAGCGTAACACCTCAGGTCTGCGGAGGGGTTTCGTCTATTTGCCTTTTTCGATGTGCTCCCCGAGGTGCTTGGCACAAGCTTCCTCCGCGGATTGCACGCCGCGAGCGCCGGATGGGGCGCGAGAGAACGGCGACGGCCATTCGGCCGGTGCGTTGCCTGATCTTCCGCGACGCTCCGGGACAGGACTTCCTTCGGAGTTGCCGTCAGTTCTTTACCGTCATCGTGTCTGAATCGACTGCTTTCTTGCCGGTGATCCCTTCGAGTCCGGCAAGAAGTCCTCGGTAGTCGTTCTTATCGGCTTGAAACGCGATTCCACCCTTTTGGCCATTGTTGTCCCAGGTGATGCCGACGAAGTGCTTCTTCGATTTGGAGAGGGCCAGTAGGGCTCCGAGGCCGAGCGAAAATACGGCGAGGCCGATGGCTGCTCCTACACGCCTGTGCACGTCCTGCCCATAGCTGATTTCAGTGACGGATGCCGCCGGTATGACCGCGACTTCAACCCCATCACGCATCATCCGACTGTTCGTGCCCTCGATGGACAGCTTCATGTCCGTTCCGGGCTTGGAGTCAGGTAGCGACCCTCCGTCATAGATGATTTTGTAGCCGTATTCGCCGGCGAAGGCGCTCAATGGAAACAAGACACAAAGAAGAATTGCAATTAACTTGTTCACTTTTTCCCCTTTTAACACACGGGCCCCCCTTGTTGTTCGGAACGAGAGAAGCTACTCGGGGAAATTACAGGAATGATCCTCCCAAACGCCGGTTTGCGCAATAGGACTAAGGTTTCCTCGTTTCAGGCGGGCGCGGGCGCTGCGGGCGTGCCCTGCCCAAGCAGAGCTTGGATGGGCACGCTGCGGCGTGGCTATGGCTGGGCAGCTTGCCTAGTCGACGATGGCGAAGGTGAAGATTTTGCCCGAGCTGGCCGGAGTTTTGGGCGAGGACGTGTCCTGCGGCTCGAGGAAACCGAACTCACCATTGCCCAATCCGTTATTGAGGACGATCTGGTAGGTAGATGGTCCCATCTGAGTGCCCGAGAAATCGATCTCGTCACGGATGGAACTGGTGGAGGACTCGTGGATGAGGCCGCCGGCGACGGATTGAAACTGCCGGTTGTTGCCGGCAACGTGAAGACGAACGAGCTCGTAGTCGCTGGCGGTGCGACCCTGCGGCACATGGAGGATAAAGGTAATGGGCGTGCTGACGACGAGGCGGCTGCGCATGCCGCCGACGAGGCCGTTCAGGTCTTGCTTCATGAGGCCGGCGGAGGCAAAATGCTTGATCACTCCGCCTGACTGGAAGATGACGACTTCAGAAGGGAGCGGTTGCCAGTTGCCGCCGCTGTCTTTGTAGTAAGCGCCGATATTGTCGACGCTCGAAGGAAGAGGCGCAGAGGGCGCGGATGCATCGGGGGCGGATGGCGCGGCGGAGTCGGGAGCGGCGCCTTCGCCTTTGGACGCAATGGCCGTAATCACTTTGTCGCTGACACCGGCCTGCTTGAGCGCGATGAGGGCGTCAGGCGAGGTATCGAAGGCGCCCGGCGAAGCATTGATGGTGGTGATGATGACTTTTTCTGAGAGCTGAGCGTTGACCATCTTGATGATGGAGTCATTGTTCAGCGACTGCTCCTGCTGGGCGAGTAGGAACGGAACCTGCTGGGCGAGGAGGAACGGGCAAAACACCAGAAATAGACCCGCGCAAACAGCCTTGCGCATAAAAGCCTCTCCTTCGGGGAAAGGGAGCCAACCGGTAACCCCTTTGGGCACTCATCGAATGATGGAATAGCACGGTGCGGGTTCGCAAGTGACTTTTGTGGCATACGGAATGGCGGGTGAGTGTTAACGCTGGTCGGGCGAGGCGGCTTCCCGAGCCCTCTCAACCTTGCGAGCCGATCCGAGGTTTATGTCGGCGAGCGCGGCATCGAGCGGAGTGGCGAATTCCCCTTCCTCGTCGGTGAGAAAATCGCCGACATTGTGGAAGCGGATCATGGCCATGATTTCGCCGGTTTTAGCGTCGGCAAAGGTGACGTAAACGACGGCTCCCTCGGTCAAGATGCTCCCGCCGAGCGCCCCCATGGCCTGGCGACCCGGGGTGGGAACGGCTCCCGCGCCCTGGACAAAGACAAGCACATCGGAATTGGCAGCGCAGGGCAGCATGGCCACCTGATCGTCGAGCGTGTAGGCACCCTTCTCGATCTCTTTCGGCTTCTTGTAGAGAGTGCCTGAAAGTGCGTCGTATTTTTGCTGAATCTGCTGGATCGCCTGCTGGATATCGGGGTAGGATGCGCCGCTGGAGAGAGCGTCGGTAGCGGAACCGATCGCGATCCCATCCGCGCTGAGGTGCGTCCAAACCAGAACCTTGAGCGCCCTGGACCAGTCATCGGACTCTTTGGGCATTTTCTCCGAGGTCTTGACGCCGAGCTTAACGAGATCAGCTTCAGGCGGCATCAAACAGGCGGTGCGGATGGGAGGCTTGCCGGAAAAGACCTTGTGCTCAGCCCAGAACGATTCCGCGGAAGAGTGCAAAGCGGAAACGCAAGCAAGAATAGCGAGCGAGAGAAGTAGCGAGATTCGGCGTGCAACGTTCATCGAGATTGTCTCCTCATCGATGCGTCTCCGCTGTTTGCCGGCTCTGGCATTGGGCCAGGCGCCGCTCGATACGATATCGGTCCAAGCTGTTCGGAGCCAGCCGCTTCAAATAGTCCTGGTAGTTTGCGGCCGCGTCGGAGTAACGCCCTTCATCTTCGTAGAGAAAGCCGAGTTCGCGATAGACAAGCGCATCGTCGGGTTGCTCTTGAATGACAGAGAGGAAGAGCTTCTCAGCGGCGGCCTGGTTCTGCTTCAACGCCGCGCGACCTTGATCGGACGAGAGCAGCTTCTGCTGTTCCTGCTCCTCCGACATGTTCAGCATTAGCTTGCGCTGGTTGGCTTCGCCCCGATGAGTCAGCTCCTCCTCGGTCGGCTCCGTGGTTTTGGCGCCAAGCTGCCGGTACGCCTCGCCGAGGAGCATCTGATACTCGGGGTTTCCCGGGAAAGCATTCACAAGGCGCGTGGCGCGGGCGACGGCTGTGCGCGGCTTACGGCTTTCCAGGTCGTCTTCAACGTTGGACACGATGGCCAGTGCAACGGCATTCAAGTATTCCTGCTCGGGAGCGATTTGCGCGTCCGCAGGCGTGTGCGCGTCGGCGTATTCAAGGGCAGCCGCCTCGCGTTCCTGGAGTTTGGGGTGGTCATGGTAGAACGTTGGCCGCGGCTCGTATTCGAGAGTGCTGTCCTGGTCGAGAAGTTCGAAGGCCGCAGCTATTGCGTGAGGATTGTAGCCAACGGCGGCCATGGCGGCAATGCCATCACTATCGGCCTGCTGTTCCTTTTCGCGGGAATATCCGTAAATGGATTCAATCAAGATGAGAGAGCTGACATTGGCTGCGGCGTCGGCAGCGAGGGACGCTGCATAACCGCCGGGAACCCAGCTGGCTGCCGCAACGATGATTTCCATGGCCAGGCTCTTGTTGCCCCTGTCGCGATTCTCAAGGTACGCGTGGCGCTCGTAGACATGGGATGTCTCATGACTGAGCACGCTGGCAAGTTGCGCCTCGTTCTTGAGGAGCGACAGCAGACCGGAGGTCACGTATACCGAGCCGTTGGCTAAGGAATAGGCGTTGACCGAGGTGTCGCGCAGAATGAGAAAGCGGAAGGTGACTTTCTCGGGCACGTGACGGCCGGCGAGAATGCGATTGCCAATGGCATCGATGTAGGCCTGGACGACGGGATCGTGCAGGACGAAGCCTTTCGCTTCCAGATCGCTGTCGATGGCGTTGGATTCATTGAGGAGTTTCAAGTCGTCTTTCGTGAAGTGGAATGCGGAACCCGGGCCGTTCGAGACATGTACAGATGGATCGTTGGCGGCCGCGGATGTTGCGCTCGCGGGCGGCTGCTGAGGAAACAGCATTGGGCCGGCCACAAGAAACAAAGTTGCGAGAAGCGGGGCCGCGAGAAGACTCGAGCGCATTCAGCGTCTCCTAACCGCTCAAAACAGGGTAAATCGATGCGTCGTTGGTGACGGAATCATCATCTACCCGAGAGGAGAATTTCTCAAGTGGGCAGCTTTGGAGTGGCAGGGCGCAAGCGGACGCGCGGCTCCCGTGGCCGATGCAGCAGCATGGAGTGGCCGTGCCAAAGGGAAAAGCCGGCCAAGCTCAGGTTCCTCGAGAGTGCAGGCTAAATCGCCCGCCGCGTTGATGATGAGCGGCGGGCGTAGGAGGGTGGCGACGGCTGCTATTGGGTCTCGGAGGAGACGCGATCGCCTTCCTGGAAGCCGGAGCCTGATACAGGAACGCAGACCGAGGAGGCATCGTCGACGTCGGTGGCGCGGATCACTCCAATGGTGGAGGTGAGGCGGCGAATGACCTGGCCAGTGGAGGGGTCCTTGATTTCCTTGGTGACGCGGAGGACTTGAAGCTGATCGCCAACCTTGACGCCGGCTTTGGCGCCAACGTTGAGGATGATCTGTCCGCCATCGACCGCGGCGACAAGGCCATCGACCTTGATGGTGCGCACGGTGACCTTGGAGGCATCGGCGAGCAGGTTGGTGGTGAGCTGATCGACTGCGGCCTTGGTGGCCTCGCCGATGATGGTGCTCTGGAAGTTGCTGGAACCAAAGTCCACGTTTCCGCCGCCGAAGCCGTGCCAGTTGCCGCCGCCGCCCAGGAGCGAGGTGGAAGAGCGGCTGGACTGGCCCGTGCCGTCGGCCACGGCCAAGATTTCGCCAGTGTCGACATCGACGACGCGGAGATTGATGACCACGTTAGCCTTGGAGTTGGAGTGGCCGATGCCGCCGATGCCGATGCCATGCCAGCCGCCACCTCCGCCACCCACGTTCTGATTCTTGGTCTCGTTGCCGAACTCGGTAATTGCGCCGATGATGATGGCATCAACGCCGGCCAGCTTGCCCAGGCGCGCGGCGGTGGCGGGGTCGGCACGATTTGAATTGGAGAAATTCTGCTCGGTCATGAGCTTGTCGAGGGCCTGGCGCTCATAGACAGCGAAGGTGCCGTCCTTAACCAGGTTGGTAATGAGCAAATCGGCGATCCCCTTGCCGATGTCGACATCAGCGCCGAACATGGCGTTGGAGTAGCTTTGCACCGTGGCGTAGTCGAAATCGAGCACGGCGACACGCGGTCTGCGTGTGGGAGGGGTTTGGGCAGAGGCGGGCAACACGGCCAAGGCAGCGGCGAAGGCCAAGAGCCCCGCCAGTAGAGAAGCGGATTTTTTGGAATTCATGTAATGGACCTCAAGAGGCGTACGTAGGGGCCTGAAAGAAGCGTCGATTCTTCCTGCCGTTTCTGTCAAGGCAAATCGGAGATGAAGGCCAAAACATTTCGGGAGATCAGGGCTCGGGAAAGCAGCGCTCGAGGGGACGCGAAGCGATCGGGCTGCAGTCGGTTTTAGCCGGGCAGACAGCGACTGGTTAGGGCGGCGGCGGGTACTTTCGGGGCGGCTATTTGGACGATGGTTCCGCGTTTGCTCGCGGTGCCGCGGTGTGCTAACCTTGTGTTCTGTGCCGTGTACGCGGAAAGCTGGAGTGTGTCCGCGAACGAATCGGCCTCCGGACGGGTTTCTGGGTGGGTAAAGAGCTGGCGTAGCTCAGCTGGTAGAGCATCTGATTTGTAATCAGAGGGTCGGGGGTTCAAAACCCTTCGCCAGCTCCACAAGAAGCCGGAACGGGAGACGAAATCGGCAAGAGTTGACCGGCGGACGCAGTTTTTTTTGAACGCCGGAACTCAACTCCTTCGGAGAA
>Ga0181535_10006329_pt1 | contig 12298 bp, 9 predicted proteins | sample PEATcosm2014_Bin_44_FD_119774 | JGI IMG/M metagenome (GOLD analysis project Ga0181535, IMG submission 119774) | Peatland microbial communities from MTU Mesocosm Facility, Houghton, MI, USA - PEATcosm2014_Bin17_30_metaG | ecosystem: Environmental > Terrestrial > Soil > Wetlands > Peat | place...
GCCATCATCGCCAGTTCAGCCGCGGCGACTCCGGTGCCCCGGTCGTTGTGCGGATGCACACTGAGCACAATCGAATCGCGGCGCTTTAGGTTCCTGCTCATCCACTCGATCTGGTCCGCATAGACGTTCGGCGTCGAGTTCTCAACCGTCGAGGGGAGATTGACGATGGCCTTATGCTGCGGCGTGGGCTTCCAGACATCGAGCACGGCCTCGCAAATCTCCAGAGCATAATCCAGCTCAGTGCCGGTAAAGCTCTCCGGCGAATACTCAAAGATCCACTCCGTCCCCGGATAAGACGCGGCGATGTCATTGAGCATCTGCGCGCCATCAACGGCGATCTTCTTCACTCCCTCGCGGTCCATCTTGAAGACCACCTCGCGCTGCAGCGTCGAGGTCGAGTTGTAGACGTGGACGATAGCGCGAGGCACGCCGCGCAACGCTTCAAACGTCCGATGGATCAGGTGTTCCCGCGCCTGCGTCAACACCTGCACGGTCACATCCGCCGGGATTCGGTCATTTTCTATCAGCCCGCGGCAAAAGTCGTAGTCCGTCTGCGACGCGGCCGGGAAGCCAATCTCGATCTCCTTGAAGCCCAGCCGCACCAGCAGATCGAACATGCGATTCTTGCGCTCCGAGTCCATCGGCTCGATCAACGCCTGATTGCCGTCGCGCAAGTCGACGCTGCACCACGCCGGAGCCTTGTCGATGGTCTTGCTCGGCCATTGGCGGTCATTCAGTCGAACAGTCGGAGTCGGGGTGTACTTGGCCTTTGGAGCTTTCAATCTAGGTTCCTTTTCGCTTTCTCGCGGATCGTCTGCAGTGGAAAGACAAGCCCAATTTTTTTGATGCTGCTGCCGGAAGGAAGACGCGCCTTATAAAGCGGCGACACCGGCTCCTACACAACAATTTTAGAGGAATAGGGCGGCTGTGGTATCCAGATCTCGCCACGGTGGTGTTCTCTCTGGAATGCCGGTCGTAGTGCGCCACGAGCGCAAAAGGCCCCCAAGGCCGAGTAGCGCGCAACTGCTTATGAATTTCGCCCGAGAATATCAAAGAGTCGCACGGGCAAGATCTTCCCGAACTTCAGCCCAGCTATCTCCAGCAAGGCCGCAAAGGCGATTCGAGACACGATGCGAAGCTGGAACCTACCCAAAGGTAGCGATAAAGCAATCAAAGAACTATCTCGGCTCTACAATTCCATCATCCGGGGCTGGTCCCAATATTACGGGCGGTTCTACCGCACGGCGCTCTACTCGATCAAACGTCAACTGGACCAAGAACCGGTCATCTGAGCCAAGCGAAAATACAAAAAGTTACGCCAACATATCAGGAGGGCAGGACACTGGATTGCACGCATTTTGCGCAGGAGTCCAGAGTTGTTTGCTCACTGGCAGTCGGCGCGATGCACGGCTCCATAATGGGAGCTGTATGAGTCGAGAGGCATGTACAGTTCTGCGAGCGCCTCGGGGTGTGATTTCCCGGGGCGACTCTCCCGCCCGGAACCACAGAATTGCCTGGCCAATCTACGTCTGTCATCCAGAACCACAGAGCGAATAGCCTGATACGGATGCGGGCGGTCCAAACCGAGTGAGTCCGTGCTCGACCGGCTGCCGGAACGACCATTCCTTGGCTTGGGGAATCGCCTGGCGGTATCCATATACTGCGGTAAACTGATCTGCAGCCAATCTAACGCACTCCGAACAGGCTCGGTTTCAACGGAACTGTGGTTGGGAAGAGGAGAATAGCCGCCAAGATGCCCAAAAAGCGTGTTGTACCCCCCACGGCCACTTCGGATCAGTTTTTCGTCAAAGAGCTCGCGGGCGAAGCCCCGCCATCTTTCGCCGCCCTGAAAGGCCTCTATACTCTGGCCTCTGACCTGTACGGGGTGCGCCCCTGGCGGACGCTGGACGAAAGCCAACTAATTCTGGTGCGCGACAGCGTCAGCGGCGAACTTTGCTATTGCTCGGTCATGGGCGCGCTTGGCGAGGTCTACTCCATACACGCCTATATCGGCATCGAAAGCTATCGGCTCTTCTGCAGAATGGCGACCGGCGAGATGATCGACCCCGGCGAGTTCTTCGCTACGCACCGCAGCGTGGCCGTGCAATATGTTCCCAAGGCGGAGTTGGAAAAGCCGGATCGGGAACTGCTCGCCGCCGTGGGGCATCCCCAGGCCCGAGGCTTGGCCTCGCCCATCTTCCGCGCGATCCGGCCCGGCTTTCACCCCTGGTTTATCACCCAGGATGAGGCTCGGACGCTGGCCGATTGCATCCTCGCGGTGAGCGTGGCTTATATGGCCTCTGCCGGTAAGGACGGGGCACGATTCTGGGATCAGCCCGATACTTTTCCGCTGGTTTCGCGAGTAGAGGGAACCGAGGATCGCTACCAAGTGGATTTGGTCCAAGCCCTCCTGCCCGCCGAGCCGCCCATCCAGCCGTTTCAACTGAATGATGAGGCTTTGCGCGAGTTGCACAATCGGGACTATGCCATGCACGGCGTGATGGAACTTGATTGCATTCTGAGCGGCACTCCGATTGGCAGGAAAAGCGAACGCAAGGCCTGCGCCTGTATCGCCCTGGCCGTCGACGCAGAGAGTGGAATGGTACTGGCGCCAGATATGTCGGCAGATAACGCCCCTGCCGGAGAGTTGTTGGCAAGGGTCTTTCTTCGCGGAATTCAGTCCACCCGCACACTGCCCAAAGAGGTCAAGGTGCGCAGTCAAAGATTGAAGGAGAGCATTGCTCCGCTGCTGGATTCCCTCGGCGTGACGGTTCGGGTAGCGAAGCGGCTTCCTGCTGCGGATGAGGCGCGAGTCCATCTGCTCGGTTTCATGCAAGGCAGTGTTGGAGGCTTATAACCTACACGCCCGCCCAGAAATATGCAGAGCCGAATCCGGCTCTTTGCCGATCGGGTCGAGGACTGGCGCGGTGTTCCGAGGGTTCTGCCTAAGGCATTTTTGCAAGTAGTGTAGACCGGACTTTTGTTGGTATCCCATTCATTCCGCAGAAAAACGCGGAATGGATGGGGCACGGGGGCTACAGTAAAAGCAAAAAATGCTCTAGCATTGGCGACGGGTGGTCGTTCGCCCGAAATCCTCAAATCTGACTGGCGGCACTTGCTTCACGCCACGGCGAACGGCCGGTCAGCCACCAGAATCTCGAAAAGCAAGTCATGCTCTTCATGCAGTGAGTCTCCTCACATGCAGAAAGTGGCCGGCGTACGCGGAAACCAGGAGAACTGCATAAGAGAGCCAAATCCACGGCGACTGATCGCGAAAGAAGGTCCAGTTAGATGCGGCGTGACTCACCTTTGGGATGATGAAAATGTAGGTAACAGCGTCAAGGCAAAACGAGAGAAGCACCCATGCCAGCACAAGATAACAGGTCTCAACAAGGCTGTCTTCGCTGCTAATCCTCATCTTTACCAAGTACCAGTACATTAGAAGAGCGCTGACAACAGGCATGAGAGTGAAAACGCATATCCACATGACGAATGGGCCTATAAGCAGATAAGTCGAGAAGCCAATAATGGTAGCAATCAAGTACATCGTTGCAAACGTTGCAACGATCCAAATGCCTTTCAACATCTTTCTCTTTCTCCCTTGTTTTTCACTACGAAAGAATCCGGAAATTTGTTCCAGAGGTAGCCAATCTTGAGCTTTAGTCATGTCGTCCCCAGCTTTTTCCGACCCCTACGACGGAGTTCTGTTTAGTTGGCGGTCGTTCGTCCAGAACTGAAAGCAGAGGAAGTAATCCAGTCACTTCTCAGTCTGAGGTTGGGTTTCCTCACTCGACCAGACGCAAGGCTGAATCCGCTTTGCCGAATAGCTCCTTCGCGGTTGCGAGTTCATCGTCACCCAGTGGGCCATAAAGAATATTCTGCAGGACTCGAAGCCCGTTCAAACGGACATCCGGGCACCCAGCAGGTAGAGTCCCTTGGCCACGCTTCCTTATCCAAATCTCGGATTTGCCGATTGCCAGGCTTTTATAAAAATTCGGCGCACAAATCCCGCCCAACCGTGTGGTCGTTGGGGACGGCATGACGCGATCGAAATCACGCGAAGATTTGCAACCGAAGGCGTGGAAGACGGTTCCGCGCTGGGCCATCGTCGTCTTCCTGCTCGCCGTCTTCTGTATCTTCGCCTGCTTCGGATTTGTATTCGACGGCATGGGCATGCGAACGATCTGTCAGGACGAATCTTGTTGCGCACCAGGGGTCCATCTGAGCTGCGAGGAATAAATGCACTGGAAACATGACCGAACCCCTTTCGTGAAGGAAACGGAAAATTCTGCAGATTTGTAATATACGACCTACAGAATTGCAGTTGACAAACCGGGCAAATGCGTCATAAATTAGCGATGGCATTTTAGAGAGCCGTTCCACATATAGCGCTTTTTTACCTGGCAAGCACCCCCATGCCGGGGTCTGCTCACATGGAAAAATCAAACAGCACATCACCAATTCCCCAATATCGGACTCGCTCTGTGGGCGAATAGTTTCCAAACCATATGGTGCGAATCCTGAGCACTGAAACGATTCCTATCCACACGGTTAAGGAGGTCAATCATGAAGATATGCGCAGTTCACATCAACAACCTATTGGCAGCCGCTGTGACAGCGGGGTTCTCTTGCGCGCTTGCCGCTGGAATCCTAACTCCATCCGCGGTTGCGCAAACAGTGTTGGCGCGCGCAGCCATCGCGGGCACCCACCCCACATGGGCCAACGAATCGCGGCGGGTCTCTCCTGCCTCGATCACCAGCGGCGCTGTGTCCATCCGGGTGTACCTGGCTGGCCAGGACCCAGCAGGCTTGTCTGCCTACGCAACCGCCGTCTCCAAGCCGGATGACGCGCTCTACGGCCAGTATCTGTCGCCGGCGGAAGCGAAGGCGAGATTCGGCCCGAGCGCTGCCGATATCAGTGCTGTGAGGGACTGGCTGACCGGAGCTGGCCTGGCTGTAACCAAGGTGGAAAACGGAGTTGCGGGCTATGTGGAGGTAGGCGGATCTGTCCAGGACGCGACGCGGGCGTTCGGTGTAACGTTTGGGAGCTTCCTGGGGCCGGACAAGAAGGCCGACCGCGCGCCCGAGCAGGACGCGACTGTGCCGGCCGGTCTCGCGGGCCAAGTGCTGGCCGTCAGCGGCTTGGACACGGCAGCTCACTACATGAGGCCCTTCGATACGCTCCCTCCCCCAGGCCCGAACTACTGGATCGCGCAGCCGTGCTCCGAATTCTATGGAGAGAAAATCGCCTACGATGAGCCCTCAGCTTACGGTCTGTCCCAGCCGTGGACGAACTGCGGCTATACGCCTAGCCAAATTCGGGGCGCCTACAACGTCGACAAGTCGGGGATGACCGGCAAGGGCCAGACGGTCGCCATTGTCGACGCCTACGCTTCGCCTACCATGCTGAGCGACGCGAACGAGTATGCGAAGGTTACCGGAGACCGGCCGTTCGCACCCGGCCAGTACAACCAGGTTCTGGCGAGTAGCTTCGAGTACGCCGCACCCGACGAGTGCGACGCGCAAGGCTGGTATGGCGAGGAGACCCTGGACGTGGAATCGGTGCATGGCCAGGCACCGGACGCCAAGGTTGTCTACGTTGGCGCGGCCAGCTGCATCGACTCGGATCTGGTTGACGCGCTTGCGCTCATCGTGGAAAAGCACCTGGCCAGCATCGTCAGCGACTCGTGGGGCGAGCCCTACGATACGGCCACGCTGGTTCCGGTCTACAACCGGGTCTTCCAGGTGGGTGCAGTGGAGGGCATTGGCTTCTTCTTCTCCTCGGGAGACAGCGGCTACGAATCTCCGGACGAGGACTCGGGCTCGGACATGCTGCAGGTCGATTTCCCGACCTCCAGCCCATGGGTCACCTCGGTCGGCGGCACAAGCCTGGCCATTGGCCCATTCAACAACTACGAGTTTGAGACCTCCTGGGGGACCCTGATTGACCCGCTGGCATCCAGCGGCAATTCCTGGGAGTACACCCCGCCCGGCCTCTACCCGGATTACTACGATGGTTCGAGCGGAGGGGGCGTGAGCACGGTCTTCACCCAACCCTTCTACCAGGAGAAGGTAGTACCGTACAACCTCGCCACGGCACTTCCGAATGGCACCACAAGCGCGGTGCCCATGCGCGTGGTGCCCGACGTTTCCGCATTGGCTGACCCGAGCACCGGGTTGCTGGTCGGGGAGACCACGCTGCAACCGGATGGCACCACGTACGCGTTTTCACTCAGCCGGATCGGCGGAACAAGCGTAGCCTGCCCCACCTTCGCGGGCATTCAGGCGGACGCGCAGCAGGCGGCCGGACATGCACTAGGTTTTGGCAACCCGGCTATTTACCGGCGGTTTCGAACTGAGGCATTCCACGACGTCACGGATCACCCGCTCGGCGTGGCTCACCTGGCCGAAGTCCGCAACAACTACACCGACCCGTATACCAAGGCGGGGCCGCTCGTGACCTATTTGCGCACCCTTGGGATCGACGGCGAAGGCGCTGCCGCGCTGCCGGCTGTGGAGGGCTACGACGATTCCACCGGGGTTGGGTCGCCCGATTGGTATATCCAGTCATTCTGAGGGTCATTACCACTAAAGGCGAGAACGGGGCGGCGGGCTACAAGCCGCTGCTCCGTTCCCGCGGGCATAGCGATCACGGACGGCGCTAGGGGAACGTACGACAGCAATTCGGAAACTGTATCTCTGCGCCATCGAGACTCGGGTAACGCAACTTCTCTGTTCTCTGCTTTTACCCCGACGGCGTAACCGCGACTGTCACCGGACGCGAGACCATCGCGGAGCGCACCAGCTCCGCTGGCCACACATAAACCGCCAGTCGCCGCGAGTAGTGCAGCACCGGCTCCTGATCGGGCAAAGTGATTCCCAGCACGGCCGCAAGATCGTTGAGTTCGATCTCCGCCTCGGCCTCTTCCAGCGACCAGGAGGCCTGATGCAGGTTGGCCCGGATCGGCTGCCCCGCCCGGTTGCTCGAAAACAGACAGCTTCGCTCCATCAGGAAGTGCTCAAGCGTGCCGGAGTGAAGCTCCGCCAGTCTCTGTGACGGCCCCAGCCCCCGGTAGCGCGCCTTGAAGAGCACCGGACGCTCCGCAAACCGCCTGCGGCTAAAGAAGGCAAACTCCCGCTCCGTTTGCTGCTCGATGCGCATCTCGGCCAAGTGATAAGGCAGGTGGAAGATGGTTCTCCCCGCCGCCACCGCTAGCAAATTGCTCGAGTCGAGCGAGAGACTGTAGACCCCAGGCGTTCCCGTGCGCTCTTCGCGGACATAGGTGCGCAAAATCAGGTCGGGAAAGCTGCGCGCTCCGGGGATCGGCGGCAGGCCACGCACCTTGATCCGGTCCATCCAGAAGGGCATCACTCCGAGCCAGGCCGAGCCCTGAAAGGTGTCGATCTCCAGGCCTTCCGGCACCAGCAGCGCAAGCGATGCGGCTGGAACCTGCCAGTGCGCAAAGAGCAGATCGTTCCAGCGCTGCCTCATCAGCCAGCGGCCCGCAGGGAGCGGACGCGGCTTATGCGATGTGCGAATCTGATATTCCAGCATGGCCCGGGTGCTCCTGTCCCGCCCTATCGCCTTTGACCGTTATGATAGACGCCTTAAGCGGCAGCGCGGTTGCTCACGCCAGTCCGCCCCAATGACGTATTCTGTTCGCGAGCCCACATCAATGTCCAGTAAATCTTTTTTACCCCCCGGCGCCTGCAACCAAACCGAAGTCTTCGCCGTCCATGGCGCCGACCCCGAGGTCCTGGCCTATGCCATGGCCAAGTACTCCCGCTCCGCGCTCTCCATGCGCGAGTCGCTCAGCGAGATCAGCCGCCAGCGCGCCGAGCAGTTCCTCAATACGTTTTATTTCCAATACGGCCACCGCTCCATCGCCGACCTTGCTCACATTGCCTTCGCCGTCGAACGGCTCAGCCTGCTCGCAGCCATTGTGTTAGTCGACGAACAACGCTGGGACGGCCAGGAGCGCTCCACCCGCTACCAGAACTTCCTCAAGTCCGGCTGGTTCTTTCCCGACTTTGGCGAAGACGACGCCTCCGGCCAACTCTACTCCGAGACCATTACCAGCCTCTTCGATACCTACCAGCGCACCACCGCAGCCGTTCTCGATGCCCTCCGCCGGCGCGTTCCCTGTCCCGAAGCGATGAAGCCCGAGGCCTACGAGCGGACCCTCAAAGCCCGCGCCTTCGATGTCGCCCGCTATCTGCTTCCGCTGGCGACCAATACCTCGCTGGGTCAGATCGTCAACGCCCGCACACTGGAGACCCAGGTCTCACGCCTGCTCAGCCACCCCGTCGCCGAGGTCCGCGATCTGGGAGTGAGGCTCCGCGAAGCCGCCACCGGCCCGGCCTGGAACGTAAGATCCCAAGCTGGCGTAGCGCTTGCGGAAAAGATCGCCGCAGCCGACGCGGCTCTGTCAGACGAAGCTGCCGCCCTCCTCACCGCCGAGGTCCGCACCGCGCCCACGCTGGTCAAATACGCCCAGGCCAACGACTACGAACTCCGGACTCGCGCAGATCTCACACAGGCCGCACAGGAACTCCTCGCCAATTACCCCATCGCCACTGCACCGGTCGTAGATCTAGTCGAACCTACCGAGACCCTCGAAGTCGAACTGGCTTCGACGCTGCTCTACTCGGCATCGCACCACCCCTACCGCCAGATTCGCGACTTGGTCGCCGCGCTATCCGAAGCTCGCGTCTCCGAGATCATCGAACTCGGCCTGCGTCACCGTGGCAAGCACGACGAAGCTCTGCGCGCTTTCCACGCCGGAGCTGACCTTCGCTTCGACATCCTGATGGATATTGGCGGCTTCCGCGACATGCACCGCCATCGCCGCTGCACGCAGATCATCCAGCCGTTCACTGCTCTGCACGGCTTTGAAACGCCCACTTGCGGCGATCTCGGCCCCGAGGTCAACATTCTCGCCGCGGCCGGCGCACTGGCCGAATTTCAATCCGCCATCGAGCAAGCTCACGCCGCCAGCGAGCAGGTCGCGGCCGGCCCGGCCCCCGAGGCCGCCCAATCGGCTCTCTATCTGCTGCCACTGGCCACGCGCATCCGCTCGCTCTTCAAGATGGACTTCGCCGAAGCCCAATACATCTGCGAACTTCGCTCCGGCCCTGCCGGCCACTTCAGCTATCGCCGCGTTGCGTGGGAGATGTACAAGGCCATCGAGCGCCAGCACCCGTCTCTTGCCCGCCACATTCGCGTAACGGACTTCACCCAGCCCATCGATCTGCTGCAGCGGTAGTGCCACCTTGGCCGACGATAAACCCAGCCAACTCGATTGTCTCCGCACAGCGGAGGCTAGAGCGTTTTCACTGTTCGAGTAGTGAAGGGATCGAAGTATCCCACCCATTCCGCAGAAAAACGCGGAATGGGTGGGTCACGGGGGTCTACAGTGAAAGCAAAAAATGCTCTAGCATTATGCGATAGCCCTGGGGTCAGATATCAGTGGCTATCCCCTGGCGAAAGTTCACGGAAGCGTTGAGGAAGATTGGCTTCACCATCGCTTCGATCTTGGTCGCCATCTCCTCGGCAGGGATGCGGTCAGGTGACTGGTGCCAGCGGCGAGCGGCGCCAAAGATGGCCCAGGCGGCCGTGGTTGCCAGCAGTTCGAAATCGACCCCTGGGGACACCGCGTGATTGGCAGCGCCTTCCTTGAACATGCCCTCAACGACCGGGATGATGGAACCTTCGAGGGGCAGTTTCGCTAACTGGCCGTGGCAGCCTGTCGTCTCAGCGAGATAGTCGCAGACGCCTAAAGCAATGGCTCGCAGCGCACCGTCGCAGTCTGAGAAAGAAAGTCCTCGGCGCGCGATCAGGTCGCGGAAGCGTGCGGCTGTCATTGCTTGCAGCAGGGCGTTCTTATCGGCGTAATGCAGATAGAAGGTAGCCCGGTTCAGCGTCGCTTCGTCGGCGATCTCCTGAATGGATATGTCGTCAAACCCCTTTTCAATCAATAACTTCTTCAGGGCATCCATCAACATGCGGCGGCTGCGGAGGACGCGGGGATCTGTCGCTTCACCTGCATTACCGAATTGGAGAGCCTGTGACATGGCACCTCTATGCAGAGCCTTCCACAACAATAGATGTTTATGCGACACTTGTCTATTTATTTGAATCACTCGTGTTTATCAAACATCCATTGTCGTACAGGAGGTTTTTTCGATATGCCCACGCTTCTCCACATCGACTCAAGCCCTCTCTATGGCCGGTCTGTCTCTCGTCAACTGACCGGTGCGTTTGTCGCCGAATGGAAGTCTTCTCACCCGGATGGAATTGTGATCGAGCGTGACCTTAGCGCAACCTCGATCCCGCCGGTCAACGCCGAATGGGTGGGGGCCGTGTACACGCCGGAAGCGGTGCGCACCCCCGAGCAGAAGAAGCTGCTTTCGCTTTCAGATTCCTTGCTTGCCGAACTGGAGCAGGCAGATGAGTACGTCTTCGGGGTGCCGATGCATAACTTCGGAGTGCCTTCGGTGCTGAAGCTCTGGATCGACCAGATCACTCGTGTCGGAAGAGCGTTCGCCTATGTGGACGGAAAGCCGAACGGCCTGATCATTGGCAAGAAGGCGACGTTCATCCTCGCAACCGGCGGCATGTACGACGCGGGAACGCAAATGGCGTCATTCAATTTTGTAGAGCCTTATTTGCGGTCACTGTTTGGCTTTATCGGGGTGACGGACGTGACCTTCTTCACCGCAGGTGGAACCATGGTGCTGAACTACGGGAAGGATCGCGATCTGTTCCTTGCTCCTCACCTTCAGGCCGTGCAGACGCTCGCGCAGGCGGCGTAGGGGAGAGAACGCATGAAAATTGCTTCCGTCATTGCACGCTATCTGCTGGGGTTGATGTTCACGGTCTTTGGCCTGAACGGGTTTCTGAACTTCATTCATCAGCCCCCGCCGCCGAATCCGCTGGCGTTGCAGTTCCTGGTCGCTGTGAGCACGTCTCACTTTGCCGCGTTCTTTTTTGCGATGCAGTTGTTGGGTGGGCTGTTGCTGCTCTCGGGGTACTTTGTTCCGCTTGCTCTCACGCTGCTTGCCGCAGAGCTTTATAACATTCTTGCGTTCCACCTTACGCTATATCCGGGCATCACTCCGGGGCTGGTGGCCTGCGTGCTGTGGGTGCTGGTTTTCCTCCAGTACCGCGACAGCTTTAAGGGCATTTTGAGCGCGAAGCCTGCGTCGCCTGGATAGTTTGCTGTGCTGCAGGGGAGGTGCGCTTCCTGTTTGCTGCGGATAGTGCTTGACCAGCTAGCAGGAGACTGACACTGATGCACCAAGGGATCCTTCTGGTGAAGGATCCCTTGGTGTTGCGATGAGAGTGGTGGTGGGGTTACTTGGCTGAGGCCTTCAGTCCGGCCTGCTCGGCCAGGGTGGCAGCTTTGTCGGTAGCCTCCCAGGTGAACTCGGGCTCGGTGCGGCCGAAGTGGCCATAGGCGGCGGTCTGCTGGTAGATGGGCCGGCGCAGATTCAGGCTCTCGATGATGCCCTTGGGCGTGAGCGAGAAGTTCTTGCGGACTAGTTCGGTGAGCTTTGCCTCGCCAACCTTGCCGGTGCCGAAGGTGTCGATACGCACACTGACCGGATCAGCCACACCAATTGCGTAGGCGAGCTGGACCTCGGCGCGATCGGCTAGTCCCGCTGCCACGATGTTCTTGGCAATGTAACGGGCCATGTAAGCCGCGGAGCGATCGACCTTCGTCGGGTCTTTACCGCTGAATGCACCGCCACCGTGACGGCCCGCGCCGCCATAGGTGTCGACGATGATTTTGCGGCCGGTGAGGCCGGTGTCGCCCATGGGTCCGCCGATAACGAAGCGGCCTGTCGGGTTGATGTGGTACTTGGTGTTTTCGTCGAGCCACGCGGCGGGCAGTACGGCCTGGATGACGTGCTTGAGGATGTCGGCGTGCAGATCTTCGTTGCTGACGCTGTCAGAGTGCTGGCTGGAGATGACCACGGCGTCGATGCGAGCGGGCTTGCCGTTCTCGTCGTATTCAACGGTGACCTGGCTCTTGCCGTCGGGGCGCAGATAGGGCAGCTTGCCTGACTTGCGAACCGCGGTCAACTGGCGGCAGAGTTTGTGGGCCAGCGAGATAGGCGCGGGCATCAGCTCTGGCGTTTCGTTGGAGGCATAGCCGAACATCATGCCCTGGTCGCCGGCGCCGCCCGTGTCAACGCCTTGCGCGATGTCGCCCGACTGTTTGTTGATGGTCGAGATCACGGCGCAGGTGTTGGAGTCGAAGCCATAGAGGGCGTTGTCGTAGCCGATGGAGGC
>Ga0181535_10006333_pt1 | contig 12280 bp, 4 predicted proteins | sample PEATcosm2014_Bin_44_FD_119774 | JGI IMG/M metagenome (GOLD analysis project Ga0181535, IMG submission 119774) | Peatland microbial communities from MTU Mesocosm Facility, Houghton, MI, USA - PEATcosm2014_Bin17_30_metaG | ecosystem: Environmental > Terrestrial > Soil > Wetlands > Peat | place...
AGCCGCCCGACAAAAAATGTGGTGATGAACGCCGCCACGCCGCGCGGACTCATCGCGTAACCGGCCTGCAACGCGGGATAGCCCATCAGCGTCTGTAGAAAGAGCGGCAGTTGCGCCGTCGTGCCGTAAAGAATGGCCGCCAGCGACGTCATCAAAATCAGGCCGATGGTGAAATTCCGGTTCTTGAAAACGCGCAAGTCCACCAGCGGATGCTCGACGTAAAATTCCCACGCGATGAAGCCGGCGAACGCCGCGACGGAAACCAGCGTGAACCAGCGCACCCATTCCGCGCCAAACCAGTCTGCTTCCTGCCCCTTGTCCAAAACGATCTGCAACGTCGCCAGCCAGACGGCCAGCAGCCCGAAGCCGATGAAATCAATGTCCGCCTTTTTGTCGCGCTTGATATACGGCGGATCCTCGACCACCCATTTTGCCATCAGCACCGCAAAAATCCCCACCGGCACATTGATGTAAAAAATCCAGCGCCAGGAATAATTGTCCGTAATCCAGCCGCCGATGGTCGGGCCGAGGATCGGCGCCACCACCACGCCCTGCGCGAACACCGCCATCGCCGCGCCGCGTTTGTGCGGCGGAAAACTCTCCAGCATGATGGACTGCGCGATCGGCACCATCGCGCCGCCGCCGAAGCCCTGCAAAACCCGCGCGATGATGAGCGTCGGCAGGTTCCACGCCAGCCCGCACAGCACCGACGCGAACGTGAACATCATGATGCACGAGAGCAGCACGCGCTTGCGCCCGAAATAATTTCCGAGCCAGCCCGTCATCGGCAGCACGATGGCGTTGGCCACCAGATAGCTCGTGAGCACCCACGTCGCCTCCTCCGGCGTGGCCGACAGGCTGCCCGCGATGTGCGGCAGCGCGATGTTGGCGATGGACGTGTCGAGCACCTCCATGAACACCGCCATCATCACCGTGACGGTGATGAGCCACGGATTGTGGCGCGGATGCCAGATTTGTTGGGGTGCGTCAGCCATTAAAATAAAAAGCCGCCGGAACAATACCTCATTCCGGCGGCGGGTAAAACTGCGATTTGAGTTGAATTATTTCGACTGGGTGGAAATGACCTGTTTTCCGGGAATATGTCTTTGACAAACTTTTCGGGTGGTAGGGACGCCGCGCGGCGTCCCCGTCCGGCAGGACGGAACGAACGTGGTAAAGCATCATTTTTCCGTCGCCTGACGCTGCGCTCGGCGACGGGGACAGCGCGCTGTCCCTACTTGATAGTTTGCGAACTATATAATGCCACTGTTTTCACTGTTTTTGAGGATTTTATGGGTTTCCGGTCACTTTTCCCTCCTCGCGGACGGTCGGGAACGGGTCGCGGACGAGGCGGAACGGTTTGCGGACGACCGGGATCAACTTGCGGACGACCGGGCCACTCGCGCGAACGACCGGGCCGGTTTCGCGAATGACCGGGAACAAGTCGCGGATGACCGGGCCGGTCTCGCGGAAGGTCGGGATGGGGTCGCGGACGAGGTGGAACGGTTTGCGGATGACCGGGATCAACTTGCGGACGGTGCGGCCCGCCTCGCGGACGACCGGGAACGAGTCGCGAACGGCACGGATTGTTTCGCTGGAAACGCTGTCAATGTCGCGGACAAGGCGGCGCTCGCACCGGAACATTCTACTTTGGTTATTTGAGGAAAAAATTCCGCTGCTTTTCGCTGATGCTCATTCCGAGCTTTTCCATCACAGCCAGCATGTCTTCCCAGATCTTGCGCTTCTCGCTCATCGCCTGGTTGCGCAGCAGATACGCCGGATGATATGTCGGCATGAGCGGCGTGCCGCGATACGTCTGCCAGTTGCCGCGCAGCTTCGTGATGCCGACGGTCTTGCCGAGCAATCCTTCCACCGCCGTCGCGCCGAGCGCGACGATGACCTTGGGCCGGATCAAATCAATCTGCTCGTGCAGATAGGGAATGCACGTCTGCATCTCGTCCGGCGTGGGCTTGCGGTTTCCGGAAAGCTGGCCGGGCGTGTCGGGCCGGCATTTCAAAATGTTGGCTATGTAAACGTCCACGCGCGAAAGTCCGGTGGCCGAAATGATTTTCGTCAGCAATTGCCCCGCCGCGCCGACGAACGGCTCGCCCTGGGCATCTTCATCCGCCCCCGGCGCCTCGCCGACGAACATGAGCTGCGCGTCAATGCTGCCGACGCCAAACACCACGTTCTTGCGCGACGACGCGAGGTGCGGGCATTTCACGCAGGACAAGGCGCGTTCGCGCAACGCAGTGAACGCGGCGGCCTTTTCCGGCGAGGAACTGATGATTACAGATTTCAGATTTGAGATTTCAGATTTGGCGGCGGCGACCGGAGCCGGCGCGGCGATTTTTTTTGCAGGCATGGAAATTGCAGCTTGAGTTTTAGCAACGGGCGCAGCGGGTTGAATTTGAGATTTGAGATTTGAGATTTGAGATTTTGCGGCCGGCTGCGCAAGCGCGCGGAGCGTCTCTTTTGAGACGGCCACGTTTCGCACGCCGCGCGATTTCAAATCTTCGAGATGCTGGATCGTCGCGTCGAGCAGTTCGTTGTAAGCCGCTGGCATGGTTCCATCGTAGCCTGTCGCGCGGCGGCTGCACGAAAAATTTCCACGACATCAACTGCCGCCCGTTCGACACCTCGGACTGGCCGCAGAGGAATTGCGGCCTGTTCGGCCCGGTGACACTGACGGCGGTGCTGCCGTCCGCAGATTGAAGCGCGCATTTCAATTCCGTAACGGGGTTTTAACCAGTGACAAATGCACGGAATTGGATTATTATGCAGCAAATTCAACCCTATGAAATTTTCAGGTGTTTTGTCATCCCGTCGTCCCTTGATTTGCAGGCTGGCGGTGTTGGGGCTGTCGCTCGCCCGAATTTTTTCAGACGATGCGAACGCCGCCAGCGCGACATGGACGGGGCTTGGCGGAAATAATTATTGGACCAACAACGCCAACTGGAGTCCCGCCGCGTATCCGGGAAACCAAAGCGGCGGCAATGCGACCACGGACACGGCGACATTCACCAACAACAATCCCGGTTCGACGAGCGTCAACATCGGCGGTGCCAACCTCACGATTTCAAGCATCGTGATCGCGTCCGGCTCGCCGGCGTTCACGTTTAGCTCAGGCGCGGGCAACGCGTATCTATATTTTCCGGCGAGCGGCGGAAACATCATCGTCAACAGCGGCGTCACCAACGTCGAGGATTTTTCAGCCATGCCGCTGATTCGCGGCGCATCGGGGACGAGCACCAGCTACAACATCATCAACAACGGCAGCGGTCTTTTGAAAATGCCCGTGCTGACGCAATACAGCGGCAGCGGCAACATCCGCATCGTTTTTTCCGGCGCGAACGGCGCGCCGATTTCCGCGACGGTGAACGACCGCGGCACTCAAACGACGGAAGCGTTGCTGAACGGGCCGGTCACGCTTTATTTGCAGGACGCCGCCAACAACGGCAATTTCAACGGCGGTCTGTATATCCGGCAAGGCACCGTCAGCGTTGCCTCCGTGGCTCTCAAGAGCGTCGGACACAGTCCGCTGGGAGGCGCCAACTTTATTTATCTGGGGTCGGACGACAACACCGGCCAGACCAGCACGCTGCAATTCACCGGTGCCGGCAGCGGAACGACGGACGAGCCATTTTCACTCACGAAAGGCAACACGGGAATTTTTGACATCACGAATGCCAGTGGAAACCTGATCCTGACCACCACCGTCAACGAGATAAATTCCAGCAGCAGCACCTTGTCGGGAAATCTGGTCAAAATCAGCCCCGGCACATTGACGCTCAATGCCAAGGCCGGCTACACCGGCAGCACCACCATCAGCGCCGGCACTTTGTCGCTGGGAATTGCCAACGCGATCAGCACCAGCACCAATTTGATTTTGGGCGGCAGCGGCACGTCTGGCACGCTTGACCTTGGCGGATTCAGCCAGCAATTCAGCGCGCTCTCCGTCGCCAGCGGTGCGGTCGCCGCGAATCAAATCATCACGAACAGCAGCGCGGCAAATTCCGCGACGCTCGTCTTCAGCAACGCAGCGGCCAATCCTTCCACGTTCGGCGGAGTGATTGTGAACGGGAGCAAGCCGGTGGCTTTGACAATTTTGAACGGACGTTTGACGCTGACCAATGCCAATACTTTTTCCGGCAACACCACCGTCAGCGTCGGCACGCTGGCGCTGGGCGCGGGCGGCGCGATTTCCAACAGCGCGGCCATCATCGTCAACACGAACGCGACGTTCGATGTCTCCGGCAACGGCAGTTTTAATTTGAACACCGGCCAGATTCTTTCCGGCTACGGCGTCGTGACCGGCAATGTGGCGTCGGCAGGCTGCCTGATTTCACCCGGCACAAACGGCGTTGCAGGAACGCTGACATTTACCAACGGCCTGGCATTGAACGGCGGCGTGACAAATCATTTTGATTTGACCGGCACGCCAAACGGCGCGGGCAACGACTTGATCGCCGTCGGTGGCGCGCTGAATCTGGGCGGCACGAACACGATTGAAGTCAATCCGCTGAACATATCCTTGTCCGCCGGCACTTACACGCTGATCAAATTCGGCTCGCTCGGCAGCGGCGGCGCGGCCAATTTTCAGGTGACGGGCAGTCTCGGCACCAGCTTGCAGGCCACGGTCAGCGTGGCCGCCGCGGAAGTTGACCTGGTGGTTTCCCAGGTCGGCGGCACGCAGCGCACCTGGGTCGGCGATGGTTCGGCCAATGCCTGGGATTACACGACGGTCAACTGGCTGAACAGCGGGACACCGGCGGTTTTCAGCGACGGAAATTTCGTGACGTTCGACGACACCGGCTCGGAAAATCCGCCGGTGAATTTGACGACGACGCTGCAACCGGCGTCCGTTTTTGTGAACGCGGCAGGAAATTATACTTTCAGCGGCAGCGGAAAAATTTCCGGCACGGCCACGCTGACCAAGACCAATTCCGGCACGTTGACGATTCTCACAACAAATAGTTATTCCGGCGTCACGACCATCAATGCGGGAATTCTGCAACTGGGCAACGGCACAACTTCTGGCGCGCTCGGAACAAATACCATCCAAAATTCCGGCGTGCTTGTCTTGAACCTGCCGGGCAGCAACAATTTCGCCAATGTCATCAGCGGCACAGGCCAGCTTGTCCAGGCAGGCTCCGGCACGCTGACGTTGACGGCGAGCAATTCTTACAGCGGCGGCACGACCATCAGCAACGGCACGCTGCAAATCAACACCGGCGCGTGGTTCGGCAGCGGCAACGTGACTAACAACGGCCAGCTTGCTTTTAACAGTTCGGGAAATTCAGCCGTCGGCATGGTCATCCGCGGAACCGGCGCGGTTGCACTGGCCAACAGCGGAACGGTGACGCTGACCGGCAACAACACTTACGGCGGCGGCACGACCGTCAACAAAGGCACTCTGCTCGTGAACAATTCCGCCGGCACCGGCACCGGCGGCGGCGCGGTGGCTGTCGCCAGCGGCGCAACTCTGAGCGGCAGCGGCAGCATCGGCGGAGCGGTCACGATCAACAGCGGCGGCATTTTCGCGCCGGGAAATCCGACCGGCACTTTGACGGTCAATAATAATTTCACGGCGAACAGCGGCGCGGTTTTGAACTACACGCTCGGCACGAGCAGCGACAAGACGATTGTCAGCGGCAACCTGAATTTGAGCGGCACGCTGAACGTCACCGCCGGCAGCGGATTCACCAGCGGAACTTACACGCTGTTCACCTACGGCGGCGCATTTGCGCTTGGCTCGCTGACCATCAATCTGCCCGCGAGCACCACGGGCACCATCAGCACAAACACGCCCGGTCAGGTGAATTTGATTGTAGGCACGTTGCAGTCTAATATCCCGTCGTTTCCCGGCGCATTCGGCTTCGGCGCAAACGCCGTGGGTGCGCGTTTTGGCGGCACGGTTTATCACGTGACCAACACGAATGACAGCGGCGCGGGATCGTTCCGCACCGGCGTCGGCACCGGCAACCGTTTCATTGTCTTTGATGTGGGCGGCACCATCACCCTCGCCAGCCCCGTCACCTGTGCCAGCAGCCTGACCATCGCCGGCCAGACCGCGCCGGGCGGCGGCATTGCCATCATCGGCCACGAGATTTCTTTCAGCACGAGGACAAATGAAATTGTCCGCTTTATTCGCATCCGTCCGGGCAGCATCGCCAGTTCCACCGAGGACGGCATCAACATGGGCGACGGCACGAACATGATTTACGACCATATTTCGATAGAATTTGCGCCATACAACAACATAGATGCGACCGGCAGCGCCACGGATGGAAATTTGATCACCATGCAAAATTCCATTTTGGCCGATCCCATCGGCCAGCAGTTCAACGCGCATACCGAATCCTCGAACAACCATTTCTCGTGGATTTATAATATTTTATCGAGCGGACACGACCGCAATCCGCTCGCCAAGGTCAACACGATTTTCATCAACAACATCGTCAATAATTTTCAGGCCGGCTATACCTGCGCCGACACCAGCGGACATTTCTCGCACGACATCATCAATAATTATTTCATCACCGGACCGGCCACGACTTCTCCCGGCGATGACTTTTTCCAGTTTGACAGCAATCAATCGGTTTATTCCTCCGGCAATTTGCTCGACAGCGACAAGAACGGTTCTTTGGGCGGCAGTTCAACTGCCCCCGGCGGCGGCTCTGTCGTCCTGACTTCGCCGTTTTCTCCGTTGACTCCGGGCATTCCGACATATTCCACCGTCACGGCTTATCGTAACGATGTTTCCATGTCGGGCGCATTGCCGCAGGATCAAGTTGACCAGAATGTTCTTGGCGATGTGACGTCGCTCGGCACTGCCGGCAAGGGAGGCGGGTTATGGACGACGCAAACATCCACCGGTCTGGGCAACAACGGCTATGGTGTGATCACCAATGGCGTCCTGCCGCTTGATTCCGACGGCGACGGGATGCCGGACTACTGGGAACTTGCCTTGGGATCAAATCCCAACGTGGCCGACAGCCTCACGCCAGGCACAGGCGGCTACACGAAGCTGGAAAATTATCTGAACTGGCTCGCCGCAACGCACGCCGTCGCGCCGAAAAACTCCCTCGTGGACGTTGACCTGCGGCAATACACGGCCGGTTTCACAAATGCCAGCCCGGTCTATTCAGTATCTGCCCCGACCAACGGCACGGTCGCATTGCTGGCGGACGGCCACACGGCAGAATTCACCGCCACGGGAAATTTCTCCGGCCTCGGCAGCTTCAATTTTTCCGTGCGCGCCAGCGATGGTTCAGCCTTGACCAACACTGTCGGCGTCCTCGTCATGGCGACCGGACTGTCACAGAATCTGACCTGGCGCGGCGACGGCGCGATCAACAATTGGGACACCACCAGCACCAACTGGCTGAACGGAACAAACCTGGTCAGCTTCGGCGCGGGCGACACCGTCACGTTCGATGACACCGGCTCCGCTTCGCCCGCCATCAATCTCGTCGGCACGCTCACGCCCTCGTCCGTCACCGTCGCGGCGGCGCAGAATTATTCCTTCAGCGGAAATGGTTCCATCGCCGGCGCGACCACGCTCGCAAAATCCGGCGCGGGAACTTTGACGCTCGCCGTCAGCAACAATTTTTCCGGCGGCACATTCGTGGACGGCGGCAACCTCGTCATGGCCAACGCGACCGCAAATCAATTCGCCCTCGGCGCCGGCGCGCTGACATTGAACGACGGCACCGGACTGAAATTATTCGACGCCGGAGAAGGCACCGACGCCGGCACGCTGCCAAACAGTTTGATCGTCAGCGGCAACACCACCTTGGAACTGCCCGAGCGCGGCGGCGCGGGCGGCGCCACGCTCACCGGCAGCGGCAGCTTCAACTTGATCACGCATTACGTCCGCGGAAATTTCAATTACGACGCCTCCGCGTTTTCCGGCACCCTGAATGTTTTCACGCCCGACAACAGCGCGGATTTCCGCATTGGTAGTTACGCCGGATTTGCAAATGCCGTCGTCAATCTTTCCAACAACATCAACGCCTACTTTTTCAATACCATCAGCCCCGGCGGCAACACCGTGGACTTCGGCGAGCTTGACGCGCCCGCCTCGGTCACGTTGCAGGGCGGCGCAACCGGCGGACGCGCCGTGACGCTGCGCATCGGCGCGCTGGGCACCGATTCCAGTTTCGCCGGCGTCATCAGCGAACAAAATTCCGGCGCGTTCACTTCGCTCGTCAAAATCGGCGCGGGCACGCTCACGCTCGGCGGAAATAATTCCTACTTCGGCCAGACCGTCGTCAGCAACGGCACGCTCGTCGTCAACGGCAGCACCGGCACAAATTCGTTGATAGTCGTGAACGGAACGCTCGGCGGCGACGGCGCGATCGGCGGCGGCGCGGCGCTTTATTCTGGCAATCAAATTTCGCCCGGCGCAAATGTCGCCTCCGGAAATATCGGGACGCTCACCATCACCAACGGCCTCGCAATCACAAATGCGACCCTGTATTTCGATCTGGCAAACGCCACCAACGCCGGCGGCGGCGTGAACGATTTGATTTCGCTTTCCGGCGGCGCGCTCGTTTTGAGCGGCAACAATGTTGTCGTCCCGAATCTGTTCAATGGTTTGCTCGTTCCCGGAAATTACACGCTTATCAGCGGCGGCAGTTCGACTATTGGAAGCGCGGCAAATCTTTCTTGGGCGGGATCGTCAGGATCGCGCCAGACATTTTCGTTCAACACGGCCACGCCGGGAACCGTGCTGCTCAACGTCGCCGGTTCGCCGCCGGCCACGCTCGTCTGGTCCGGCACAAACGGCACCGCATGGGACACAAGCACCGTCAACTGGCTCAATGGCGGCAATCCCGACATTTTCTATAATTTTGACTCCGTGATTTTCGACGACACTTCGACCAACGGCAACGTCGTCATTTCCGGCGGCGTGCAGCCGGGCCAGGTCATGGTCACAAATTCCGTCTTGAATTACACCATCAGCGGCGGCGTGCTCGGCGGCGTCGGCCAACTGGTCAAGGCCGGTTCCGCCACCCTGACTTTGGGCGGCAGCAACAGTTTCAGCGGCGGCACCGTCATCAACGGCGGCACGATTTATTTGAGCAACGACATCGCCAACCAGTTTGGCCTGGGCACCGGCAACGTCACGCTCAATGGCGGCACGCTCGCAATGTATGACAACGTGAACACTTACAACGGCTCGTATTGGAATCTAGTCGTTCCGGCAAATGCCACCGGCACGCTGATCACGGATTCGCGCTGCGATTTGTGGGGATCGCTGACTGGTGGCGGCACGCTGAATTTCAACGTGACTTACACTCGCACCAGCCTTTACGGCGACTGGTCGGCGTTCACCGGCAACATCAATGTGACCGGCGGCGGCGAATTTCGCGTGCTGAATTTCACCGGCTATCCGAACGCCGCGATCAATCTTACCAACGGCAACTGGATGGATTTTCAAGGCGCGGTGGATCCGGCGGGAACCACGCTGCAAATCGGCGCGCTTTCCGGCGGCAGTCCGTCGGCCTTGTTCGGCGGCACGACTGCCGGAAATGTTTTCACCTGGCAGGTTGGCGGCGCAAATGTTGACGCCGTTTTTGCCGGCGCGATTGCCGAGCAAAATACCAATTCAATCACCGCCATCGAAAAAATCGGCACCGGCACCTGGACGCTCACCGGCAGCAACTCATTTGTCGGCGGCATGACCGTGAGCGCGGGAACGTTGCAGGTCAACAATTCAACCGGCAGCGCGACCGGCACGAATCAGGTTTTTGTCGCCAGCGGCGCGGAGCTTTCCGGCAACGGCATCATCGCCGGACTCACCGCGTTTGATGACGGCGCAATTCTTTCACCCGGAAATCCGTCCGGCACTGGCAGCGCCAGCGGCATTCTGACGATCAGCAACGAACTGGATTTGAGCGACCAGACCGGATTGCAATTCGGCCTCGGCACGAACGGCGACGAAGTGGCTGTGTCGGGCAATTTGACTTTGGGCGGGCAGTTGAGCATCACGAACCTCGGCGGATTTGGCGCGGGCACTTACACGCTGTTCACATACGGCGGCGCGCTGACGATGGGAAATCTTTCCATCGCGTCCGCGCCGGCGGGTTTTGTTTGCACGATCAGCACGAACACGCCGGGACAGATCAACCTCATCGTGCAATTGCCGGCACCGCCCGTCATCGGCGGCATTAAATTAGCGGGCGGCAACTTGATCCTGAACGGTTCAGGCGGGCAGGCATTCGGGACATATTATATACTGACATCCACCAACATCGCCTCGCCGCTGGCCAGTTGGACCCGGCTGCTGACAAACGAGTTCGACGGCAGCGGCAATTTCAATTTAACGAACGCGATGAACACAAATGCCGCGCAAAGTTTCTACCTGTTGCAACTGCATTAATTTCCCAGCGGCTTCACCGTTGAAAACGCCGGGCTGACCGGCATCGAAAAAGTGGCAGGCGCATCGGGATGCGCCGGGTCAAAATCCTGGAAATCATCCGCAATGAATTTCGCGAGCGGCAGTTTGTCCTGCTTGATGCCTTCGATGACGCATTGCGCAAGCTCATAGCTGCCGTAATTATTGTGGTGCGTGCCGTCCTGGAACGCCTTGCCAATGTCATCGCCGAGCGCTTTGTAAAAAACCCGGCTCATCGCGTTCAGGTCAATCAGCGCGCAGTTTTCAGACTTGGCAACTTCGCGCACCGCGTCGGGGTAGCCGGCGAGCGTGTCGTTCTCCACGCCGCCTTTCCGTTCCATCGAAGTGACCAGCACCGGCGTTCCGCCCTTGGCGCGGGTCTCGGCCACGATTTTCACCAGGTTCGTCTTGTAAGTCTCCAGCGCGTCCGGCTTCTTGTCCTTCTGGTCGTTGTGTCCGTATTGCACAAAAAGATAGTCGCCCGGCTTCATCAGGCTGAAAACCTTGTCAAACCGCTTCGCGCCAAGCGACGATGCGATGGACTCGCCGGATTCGGCATGGTTGGCCACGGCAATTTCCGGTTTGAAAAATCTGGGCAGCATCTGGCCCCAACTGTTCCACGGCTCGGCAGGCTGGTCACAGACGGTGGAATCGCCGAGAATATAAACCGTCGGCACATCCGCCTTTTCAATCTCCATTTTTGAAATGCTTGGATGCGTGCCGTTGAATTCTAACGTCAGCTTGTCATCCCAGTCGCGCCACTCGCTCGTTTTCTCGCGATCTTTCAACTTCACCGTGCCGCCGGTGGAAATTTCAGGCGTGCGCAGGTTCACGATGAACGAGCGCGTCTCCATTTTTCCGGCGTCCGTGCGGATTTTTTCGAGCATCAACCGCCGCAGCTCGGCCTTGATGGTCGTCGTGGATTCTGTGTCGCCGCCGAGCGTCACGGTGACTTTGTAATTTCCCTCCGGCAATTTTGCGGAAAAATAAAACGGCTTGTCGCTGGCGATGGAATCGTTCCCCGCGACGACATCGGCGCCCGGCTCAAAGCCATGGCCCTGCTCCGGCGAATATAAATTCGTCGGCGCAACCGGCGTCCAGCCGGCTTTCGCGTCCGCGCCAAACGAAAATTTCAAATCGGTTTGCGCGCGCAATGTTGCGGCCAGAAAAATCGCCGAGGCAAAAGTGCAGAAGGTTTTCATGATTATTGGTGTGCGGATGAATTGTTCGGATCAGCTTGGACGACCGGCGCGTAAGGTTCAATCGCTTTTCCTTTTTCCGAAAGGAATTTTGCCAGCGGATTTTCATTCAAACCTTTGAGTCCGGCAATGACGCAAACGGCGTTCGTCTGCGCGCCGGCCAGGCTCGTGTGCGGACCTGCGCCAGCGACAAACAGCGCGTTCACTTTTTCCTGTCCGAGTTCGTCATATTGGCGCGCGATGATTTCGTTGAGGTCAATGAACGGCGCGTTCACGGAATTCGCGGCGTCGCGCGCCCAGCCGGCGGCGCTGTCCGCGCCGGAACGCGCGGCCTTGCCGTTCTTCCAACTGTTGCGCGGAATCAAGGAGCAGACCATCGCCGTCGCGCCTTTGCTGCGGGCGTCCGCGATCATCTGCTTTTCATACCAGCCGAAGGAATGAACGACCTCGAATTTTTTGGTGATTATGTTGGTGATCTCCTGCGTCTCGTCGCCGATGCCGTGAAGTTCGCCTCGCGAGCGGGCGCTCGGGCTTAAAACGGCCTCGTTGACCACGCCGCCGTTGGTGCCGAACTGCATGATGACAAAATCGCCGGGCTTGACCATCGCCAGCACGCGCGGCCACAGGTCGCGGTAAAACGTGCGACTGGTTGTGCCGCCTACCGCGCGGTTGACGA
>Ga0181535_10006336_pt1 | contig 12272 bp, 7 predicted proteins | sample PEATcosm2014_Bin_44_FD_119774 | JGI IMG/M metagenome (GOLD analysis project Ga0181535, IMG submission 119774) | Peatland microbial communities from MTU Mesocosm Facility, Houghton, MI, USA - PEATcosm2014_Bin17_30_metaG | ecosystem: Environmental > Terrestrial > Soil > Wetlands > Peat | place...
GGCATTATTTTGCTGATAGGCATCGTTCAGAAAAATGCCATCATGATGATTGACTTTGCCCTGCAGGCCGAGCGCAATGAGGGAAAGTCCGCTGAAGCCGCGATCTTCCAGGCATGTCAGCTACGCTTCAGACCCATCTTGATGACCACCATGGCCGCGCTTCTCGGTGGCCTGCCCCTGGCACTCGGCGGGGGCGTTGGCGCGGAGTTGCGCGAACCCCTCGGTGTGACCATCGTCGGAGGCCTGCTGATGTCACAGGCGCTCACCCTGTATACCGTTCCAGTGATCTATCTCTACTTTGACAAGTTGGCCAGGCGGCTCAAGCCCCGCGAAATTAGAGCTGGCCTTCGTCAAGAACCCGTCACCGGCGACTGAGGAAAAGGACTCATGCATCTTTCCGCACCCTTCATTCAACGCCCGGTGGCCACATCGCTTCTCAGCCTGGCTTTGCTTCTGGCCGGCGCGGTGGCTTACTCCCTGCTGCCCGTGGCGTCGTTGCCTGATGTCGATTTCCCGGTCATCGGCGTAAGTGCGGGACTGCCCGGCGCCAGCCCTGAGACCATGGCCTCGTCAGTTGCAACCCCGCTTGAGCGCCAGTTCGGGCGCATCGCCGGCGTCAATCAGATGACCTCATCGAGCTCTCTCGGCTCGGCCGCTGTGAATCTGCAATTCGACATCAATCGCAACATCGATGCCGCAGCGCGCGATGTGCAGGCCTCCATCAATGCGGCCCGCAGTCAGCTGCCCGCTTATCTTCCGCAGAATCCGAGTTACCGCAAGGCCAATCCGGCAGAGGCCCCCATCCTCATCCTCACGCTGAACTCTGACCTGATTCCGAAATCACAAATCTACGATCTGGCGAATTCCATCCTGGCGCAGAAAATTTCGCAGATTAAGGGCGTAGGCCAGTGTTTCGTCGGCGGCAGTGCCAGCCCGGCTGTTCGCGTTGAATTGAACCCCATGCAGTTGGGCAACAATGGCGTTGGTCTAGAAGCTGTTCGAACAGCGTTGGCCAGCGCAAATGCAAACCGCCCCAAAGGCGCTTTCCAAAACGGCGACGAGCGCTGGCAAATCAACGACAACGACCAGATATTCAAGGCCACGGATTACGCGTCCATCATTGCCGGTTATAACCACCAGACCGGCGCCCCGGTGCGTGTCTCCGATCTTGGAACCATTACAGACAGCGTTGCAGACATTCGTACTGCCGGTGTCTCCGGCATCAACGAACCCGGCGCGCCGCAGGGCAAGATCAAAGACGCGATTCTCATCATTATTTTCAAGATCCCCGGGGCCAACGTCATTGACACCGTCGACGCGGTCATGGCTGAAATGCCACATCTGCGTGCTGCCATGCCGCCCACCATAACCATCAACGTGGCCGTCGACCGCACCACTACCATCCGCGCCAGTGTTCGAGACGTCGAGATTTCACTCATCATCAGCGTAGTCCTCGTGGTCCTCGTCGTTTTTCTATTCCTCCGCGAAATCTGGGCCACCATCATCCCCTCCGTCGCGGTTCCCCTCTCGTTGCTGGGGACATTCGGCGTCATGTACCTGCTCGGCTACACCATCGACAATCTTTCGCTGATGGCGCTCACCATCTCGACTGGATTTGTCGTTGACGACGCCATCGTGGTGATTGAGAACATCACGCGCTATCTCGAAAAGGGAATGACGCCCTTCGATGCCGCCATGCAGGGTTCCAAAGAGATCGGCTTTACGGTGCTGTCGATGAGCACTTCACTCATCGCCGTCTTCATTCCCATCCTCTTGATGGGGGGCATCGTCGGCAAACTCTTCCGAGAGTTCGCGGTCACTCTCTCCGTAGCCATCGCCGTTTCATTACTCGTTTCTCTGACTACCACGCCCATGCTTTGCGCCAGGTTCCTCAAGTCGCGCGATGAGAGCCGCCACGGCCGCATCTATCGCGCTAGTGAGAGCGTATTCAACTGGCTGCACAACGAATACGCGACGGGCTTGCGATGGGTGCTTCGCCACCAATTCATCATGCTGTTCGTGCTCATCGGTACCTTTGCGATGAACATCTACCTTTACATTGTTGTGCCCAAAGGATTCTTCCCGCAGCAGGACACCGGCCGCATGGGCGGAACAACCAGAGCTGCCCAGGACATCAGTTTTCCCGCCATGCAAATCAAGCAGCGCGAGCTGGCGCAAGACGTTCTTGACGATCCCGCCATAGCCTCGGTCACGGCTTTTGTAGGCGGTAACGGCCCCGGTGGCGGCAGCTCAAACGTTGGCCGGATGTTCATTGCTCTCAAGCCGCTTAATGAGCGCCCCGGCCGCGTCTCCGCAGACCAGGTCATCAATCGCCTGCGCAGAAAGCTCACCAGCATTCCCGGCGCCGCACTCTTTCTCCAAGCCCAGCAAGACATCCAGATTGGTGGCCGCGGTTCCGACTCTCAGTACCAGTACACGCTTTCTGACGAAAACCTGAACGAACTGAATGCCTGGGCGCCCCAACTACTCGCTCGCATGCGCACCATGCACGAGCTGACAGATCCTTCCACCGATCAGCAGAACCAGGGCCTCGCCACCAACCTGGTGATCGACCGCGACACTGCTTCACGGCTTGGGATCTCAGCGGCCGCAATCGATCAAGTCTTGTACGACGCCTTCGGCCAGCGTGAAGTGTCCACCATGTACACCGGGCTCAACCAGTATTTCGTGGTTATGGAAGTCGATCCCCGGTATCAGCTTAGCCCGGACTCACTGAACGGTGTCTTTATCAAGGCTCCCAATGCAACCGGCGCTCCAACCTCCATGCCGCCAACCGTGACCAGCACTGCCGCTGCCTCTGTGTCGGCTGCCACCGTGGTTGTTGCTGGAGCCTCGACGGTTGCCGGCTCCGCCGTGCCCACTGCGGCTCCAGCGGTTGTGGCCGCCCCAACTCCTTCCACGGGCGGAGCCATGGTGCCACTCTCGGCAATCGCCCATTATGAGGATCGGCGCACCGCACTTCAGGTCAATCACCAGGGTCAGTATCCGGCCGTCACGCTCAGCTTCAACCTCGCGCCCAATGTAGCCCTCGGCGATGCTGTTGTTGCGCTTGAGAAGGCGCAGCGCGAAATGGGCATGCCCAGTGCCATCCACGCCACCTTCCAGGGAACCGCGCAAGCATTCCAGGACTCGCTCAAGAACGAGCCGTATCTGATTCTTGCCGCACTGGTCGCCGTCTACATCGTGCTCGGAATCCTCTACGAAAGCCTGGTTCATCCTCTCACCATCCTCTCTTCGCTGCCTCCTGCCGGGGTCGGAGCAATCCTCGCACTGCTGCTCACTGGCACCGATCTCAGCATCATCGCGCTCATCGGCATCATCCTGCTTATAGGCATCGTAAAAAAGAACGCCATCATGATGATCGACTTTGCCTTGCAGGCTGAACGCGACCAGGGTCTGCCGCCCGTCGATGCCATTTACCAGGCCTGCCTGCTGCGCTTCCGCCCCATCATGATGACCACCATGGCTGCACTGTTTGGCGGCCTTCCACTGGCCATCGGCATGGGCGTTGGCTCTGAGCTGCGCAAGCCCCTCGGAATCACCATTGTCGGAGGCCTGCTGGTTTCACAGTTGCTTACCCTCTTTACAACCCCGGTCGTTTATCTCCTATTTGATCGCCTGCAATGGAGAGTCATGAAGCTCCGCCGCATCGGCTCAGAGCTTGAAGAAGCACCCGGCGACTAAATCACTCAGGAAATTAACTTGATATCGACAGGAATCCTGTTCTAAGCTTGCCGCCATGTCGGATGCAAACAAATTGCTGGCGGAACAATGGTTTGAGGAAGTCTGGAACCAGAAGAGCCAGGCCGCGATCGATCGTCTCTTTCACCCGCAAGGCAAAGCCCACGGCTTCCCCGATCCCGCTTCTGCAATTGGTCCTGATGCGTTCAAACTTCTCCATCGCAGCTTCTGCGCCGCATTCCCCGATCTTCACATGGAAGTGGAGGACATCATTGCCGAGGGTGACCGCGTCGCCATTCGCTGGAAAGCCTCGATGACTCATCTCGGCGACGATCTCGGATTCCCTGCCACGGGCAAAGCGGGAATTGTCACTGGTTCGTCCTTCCTCGTCATCAACGGAAGCCAGATCATTGAAGGATGGAATCAGATGGATCTGCAGGTCTTTTTCCTGCAACTCCAGGTCAAATAGAAAAGAGCCAGGAACAGTTTGCCTGATCCTGGCCCCCCTCATCGCTTTCCAGTGAGCTGCGACCCCTCAACTCAAACCTTGTCCGGCCTTAGCTGGCAAACTCTTCTACTTCTACTTTTGCCGGCTCAACCAGGTTCACCGGGTAATACGCGTTCCGAGTGTACTGCTTCACCATCCGGTTGGTGTTGAAGTAGGAGCCGTTGAACGACAGCGTCGTGCGCATCAACCGCGCCCACTTCTCCGGGGTTTGAAGGTAGAGCGGCACCACGGCCGTCTCGAGCTTCTTGTAGAGCGAACCCGCTTCCTCAGCGTCATTGGCGCCATCTTCAATCGCCCACCCGGTCACTCCCTCAAGGCAACCCTCGATCCACCACCCATCGAGAATCGACAGGCTTGGCACGCCGTTCAGCGCGGCCTTCATGCCGCTGGTGCCTGAAGCTTCGTAAGGCCGCCTCGGCGTATTCACCCAGACATCAACGCCGGCGGTGAGAAGCGCGCCCAGGCTCCAGTCGTAGTTCTCCAGATAAACAATCCGCAGCAGCTCGTTGGAGAGCGTGGCGGCATCCTCTACAACTTGCTGGATCAGCGCCTTGCCCGGCTCATCCTGCGGATGCGCCTTGCCGGCAAAGATAATCTGCAATCCGCCAGCCGCCGTGGCGATCTCCAACAAACGCTTCGGGTCCGTGAATAGCAGCGTGGCGCGTTTGTAGGTTGCGACGCGTCGTGCGAATCCCAGCGTCAGCACATTCGGGTTCAGAACCTGGCCGGTGCGTCCCGCAACTTCGGCAAACAAATCCCCTTTTGCGCGAGCATGCGCAAAGAGGATCTCCTTTTCGGGCAGGTCAATCGAGTTTCGCAAATAAAGGTTGTCTCGGCGCCACGACGGAATACGCGCGTCCAGCATTTGTTGGATCGGCTCTGAGACCCACGTCGGCGCATGAACACCATTGGTGATCGAGCCGATTGAAAACTCAGGAAACATGGCGCTCGATACTTTTGCGTGTTGCAAGGCCACACCATTCGCATACCGTGAGAAGCGCAGGGCCAACAGGGTCATGTTCAACATGCCGTCGCGGAAGCAGCCAAGCTTTTCAAGCCGTGCCGTTCGGTCGCCACCGAGAATGCGAATTGTCTGCTCGATTGAAAAGCGATCGTGTCCGGCCGGCACGGGTGTATGTGTCGTAAACACGCAACGCTCTCGCACCAGCGCCAGGTCAGATTCAGTGGGAGCGCCCAGCGGTCCGCCGCCCAACTGCTTTTCAAGCAGCGCCAGTGTCAGCAGTGCTGCATGGCCCTCGTTCATATGATGCACATTCACTCTGTGGCCCAGGGCGTTTGCCATGCGCGCGCCACCCATGCCCAGAACAATCTCCTGCTGCAGGCGATAGTTTGTATCGCCGCCATACAGGTGATCTGTCAGTCCTCGATCCCACCCGGAATTGTCTTCAACATCGGTGTCCAGCAGGTAGATCGGAACGATGTGTCCATAGCGTCCCGCCAGATCGTAACGCCAGCACCGCACCGTCACCACCCGGTCTTCTACCGAGACAGTAACCCGGGCCGGTTCTTCGGCGCAGAAATCCGCAGGATTCCATTGCTGAACCTCTTCGCTCTGGACGCCTTTCAAATCCAAATGCTGTTGGAAGTAGCCTTTGCGGTGCGCCAGGGTGAAAGCCACCAGCGGAACGCCAAGGTCGGCAGCCGAGCGGAGCGTATCGCCCGCCAGAACCCCCAGGCCACCGGAGTAAGTGGGCATGCCCGGATTGATTGCGATCTCCATCGAGAAATATGCGACGACCCCTGCGCTGGGGAATGCCTCATAAGAAAAAGGCTTGGATGATGTTGCTTGCATGTTTCCTGCGTCTCCGCGGCGCTCCTGAATATTTGAAGCGACGAACTGGGTATTTTCCCACTAAATCTCCGATGGGCCATTCCTGTCCCAACCGGCCTTGAAGGGGGTTAACTCATCCGATTTTAACAACGAACGCTTCCATAAATCCCTTGCCCATTCGGGTCACAAGGAATCAGGCGTGTACTTTGCCGCGTTACTAAATGGGTAGATGCAATGTGAGATTCAAGCCTGGCAGTTTTCGTTGTAAAGCGGCTTGTATCCCATCAATAAATCAGCCACTGTGGTTCAAATCAATTAGATAAACCGTGGTTTGAACCCGCCGTATTAGCTATTCCAATCGACGAGCGCAATCTGAAGCATGGCAAATATGAATCTGCGGCACAATCCCGGTCTCGGCCGTGTACCGGGTACCCAGCGCATCAACGAATTCCGGCGCTTTGTTCTGTTCCACAAGGTTGATGGTGCAACCGCCAAAGCCGCCGCCTGTCAGTCGCGCGCCAATCAGTCCGGGCAGATCCTGCGCAAGGGCGACCATGGCATCTGCCTCCGGGCAACTGCCTTCAAAATCCTTGCTATAGCTTGCGTGTGCCTCGGCCATCAGACGGCCAAGCTCGACCAGATCGCCGTTCGCCAATGCTTCGCAGGCGGCCACGGTGCGCAGATTCTCTGAGATCACATGCCGCGCCCGCTTGAGTGACTCAGCCTTCATCTCATGGCCCCACTTCTCAAGATCTTCGAGAGTTGCGTCGCGCAAAAACGGAACCCCGCCACGATGCCCGTTGATGATCGCGCAAGCCGCCTCCGATTCCGCTCTACGCGTCGCGTAATCTCCGCCGGCGATCGAGTGCTTCACCATCGTGTTGGCAATCACCAGGGCCACGTTGGCAGGAATTGGCGCCAGCCTGAAACTCAAATCGCGGCAATCCAACAGCAACGCGTGATCCTTTCGCCCGTTGGCAGAGATGAACTGGTCCATGATCCCGCAATTGGCGCCAACAAACTCGTTCTCTGCGCGCTGGCAAAGCCGGGCTAGCACTGGCCCTGGATAGCTGGCTCCAATAACATTGAGGACCGCAAGCGCCGTTGCCACTTCCACCGAAGCCGAGCTCGACAGCCCCGATCCCAGAGGAATGTCGCCCCAAAGGCTGAGGCTGAAGCCGGGGATTGTATGACCCTCACCCGCCAGGATTGCTATGACTCCCAAAGGGTAGTCAGTCCAATGCCGGCTCGCATTCGAAGGCAGGCCCGCAGCATCAAACAGGCGCTCTTCTCTGAAATTCTCTGAGTAGATCGCGATCTTGCCATCGCTTCGTGGTGACACTGCAGCGAGAGTCGCAAAGTCGATGGCCGCCGGCATCACAAACCCCTCGGCGTAGTCGGTATGCTCCCCTATCAGGTTCACTCGACCCGGCGCTGCAAGAATTGTCGGCTGTGCATGAAACCGGGCGACATGCATCGAACGAAAAATGGCAGGATCGTGCATATTAGTTCACGCTCGTAATGGATTCAATCTCCACGGTCATGGGCCATGAGTAAGACTCCCCTGCATCCAGAATCCGCGACCACGGTCCTGTCTCGGCCAGCGAGTCCACTGGCGCTGTAGCCGGCTCCAGCGCAACGCACATCTGCTTCGCTCCCGGGCCCTCTGGCCACCCCCCGTAACAGATCCAGAGCCCCAGAAACGGTGTAAGCGTTGGTTCAAAACTTAGTTTGATTCGCACCCCTGCCTTCGGTCGCTCCAACGCGCACCAGTTCCCCGCAGCAGACAACGGCCCGGCAAACAGCTTGTCACCGATTGCGGAAGACGCAGGTTGAACCACGCTCAAGTCCGTCCGGCTGCCGTTTGCGAGCATGGCGATCGGCCACTCCACCTCGTCGCCTCCCGATCCCAGCCTCCCGCCCCCTGAGCCCTCCAACCGAAGTTCGTTCACCGAGTCAGGCAGCACGATGCGATCTCCTGCCTGCACGGTAAACAGCGGATGTGCCGCCCAGGACCATGGCGCCTTTTCGGCTCCCGTGTTTTTCACCGTGTAATTCAGTTCCAAAGACCATCCACCCGGGCGTTCAAAGAGTTCAAGAGTTCGCTCTAGAACCAACGGAAGCGAGAAACAGCGTCCACAAAGCGTCACTGATGAAGCGCCACTCTCTGACTCCTTTGCTTCCCACTCCAGTCTCCACAGGTCCCCATGATCGGGAATCGATGCCACTCCGCTCTCGGTTTCCACGGCGCAAGCAGCCACTGATGGCAGGCACTCATCCCAGCCGCTGGCGTCGCTCTGATCGAAGGCCATATTCTGTGTGCGCGGAACGTATGCGGCCAGGGGAGGCTGCAACAGCTCAAGATCGCCTACTTTGATCGAGGCAATCTTGCCGCCAAGCCGCGGAAGAATTGTCAGCGAGCAGCCGCCCGCGCGAATGACAACGTTTTCTTCTGCGACCCCGCTCCGAACGGCCTTTGCCATCTTGCTTATTCTCCAATTGCATCAACGTAAGCTGAACTCAGTCTTTCCCAGATTCTGTCGAGCCATGCTTCATGCTCCGGCTTCATCAGCACAGATCGCAGACATGTAATTAAACCAGCTTCGGCATTGTTTACAGTACTCTCCGTCGGCCCGAACCATGACACAGGCAATTCTACAAGGGCCAAATGTAAATCCCGCTCAGCACACGCTAAAAAAACACGATTGGCCAGCGATGATGAAGCTTCCTCGTTTACAGCATTCAACTTCCACACCACAATATCCAGCGCAGGAGCCCCAGCCACCAGCGGCTGAAAACCCTGGTCTTCACGTAGCCGCCCATCCAGGTTCAACGCTGCGGCCCTGCTTCGCGCCAAATCCTGGGCGAACTCACCTCCCGGGGTGAGCGGCAAGAGCTTTTGCGTGGCCCACAAAGCCACCGCCGAGGCTCCGGCTCTGGAGCATTCCAGGCTAATCTCTCCCAGGTGCAGCTGTTTTGAAGTGAAGTACGTAAAAGGGGAATCATGTTTGTAGAAGCGCCCGACTCCTGGGTCCCGGAACAGCACGCAACCGCATCCATAGGGTTGCAATCCGTGTTTATGTGGATCAATGACAATCGAGTCGGCTTTTGCCGTCAGCAGGTAAGCCCTTCGCGCCGGCTCCTCCAATGCCTCTGGAATCAGCCGGAAATACCCACCGTAGGCACCGTCCACATGCACTCTGAAGCCGTACCGCTCCTTCAGTGCCAGCACTTCATCAAGCGGGTCCACCGCGCCCACGCCCGTGGTGCCCATGGTCACCACAACCGTGCCGACATCTCCTTTGCGCAGTTCAACCTCAAGCGCTTCCATGCTCATCCGCCCGCGGTGATCCGTAGGGATGCTGGTGAAGTCGAGCTTTAACACTGCGGAGATCCGGTTGTGGGTATAGTGCGCCTGTTTCGAGCCCAGGACCCGCCGCCCCGGCGCAAGCTGTCCAGCTACCCACAGTGCCTCCAGGTTGGCGATGGTCCCGCTCGAAGTCAAGTGTCCCAAATAGGAATCCGGATTTTCAGTCCAGCCGAACATCCCCGCAATCCCACGAACCGCCTCAATCTCCATCTCCGTGCTGGCCCTGCCGCCGTCGCGTGCGTGGTTATTCGGATTGATGGTCATCGCCAGCGCGTAGGCCGCTCGCGCCACGGGATGTGGCGGCTTCAGCATCTGCCCGGCATATAAAGGATGGAAGTAGGGGTAGTTGTCTGCCAACCGGAGCGCTGTGGCCTGCAGCACATCCGCAATTGCGGTCGCATTTATCGTGGTTTCAAAGACCGGCAAACTCCCGAATTCGGCCTCAAGCAATTCGGTAGCTTGCGCCAGCATATTCGGCACAGGATCGTGAACCATTTATACCTCTCAAACGATGGATCCTGGACAAGCCATTGTAAATCTATACTGCTCAATAGTTTCCAAGACCGGAAATCACACAGCGGGACGAAAACAGAGAAATTCTGCATTCAATTTCCAGAGGAATGGTACACTATCGCCAGCGTTAGGCCAGAACCGGGAGTCAGCAGCACTCGCCCAACCAAGCAAGATTCTGCCAGTAGTCGCTCCGATTCATCCAGCGCAATTCAATTTAGGAAACACGACGAAAATGGAACAAGGCACTGTGAAGTGGTTCAATGACGCGAAGGGCTTCGGCTTTATCTCGCGTCAGAACGGCGAAGACGTCTTTGTGCATTACTCTGCAATCAACTCCAGTGGGTTCAAGAGTTTGCAGGAAGGTCAAGCCGTGCAGTTCAACGTGGTGAAGGGGCCCAAGGGATGGCAGGCTGCTGACGTACAGCCGCTGTAACCGCCAGCCCGGATTCCGGCAGAATCTATCAACTACACTCGAGGGCTCGGAGTAATCCAGGCTCTCGTTTGTTTCTGTGCGCCCTTTGGCGTCAGCCGCATATGCTTGTATTCGGCAGCGATTGCGCATGTCGCTCGACTTGACGCCCATCCTCCCACTATCCTCAATGTGCTGGCCGCCCACTGAAAATTCCGGCCCCATTGGACTCGAACCCCATGAGCACGCAGACAATCGCCATACACCTTCCCGATGGGGCCATTCGTGAGGTGCCCGTCGGCACCACTCCCCTTGAAATCGCAAACTCAATCTCACCCAGGCTTGCCGCTGCCTCAGTGGTGGCGCGCCTCTTGCCGGTTGTCGGCGCAGCGAACGAAGGGTTCGCCGACGATGCTCCTTCGGCTGAGGCAGCCATGTACGGTGTTGAGGACTCTACTGCAGCTCGTCTCGTGGATTTAGCTACACCGCTGAACTCGGACACGCGCCTCGAACTGGTGACAGAAAAGGACCCTGAAGCGCTCAAGGTGGTCCGGCACTCCGCGGCTCATGTGCTCGCCACCGCCGTTTTGGAGCTTTTTCCGGAGACCAAGCTTGGTCACGGTCCGGCCACCGACGCCGGATTCTTCTATGACTTCTATCGCGAGAAACCTTTCACTCCGGAAGACCTGGCTGCGATCGAGGCCAAGATGGCCCAGGTGGTTGCGCGGGACGAGAAATTCGTGCGCGAATATGAGACCCGCGAGCAGGCACTGGAAGAATTCAGCCGCGATGGCGACTTCATGAAGACTCACTTCGTGACCAAGTTTACCGAGCCTGGATCGCAGGTCAGCTTTTATCGCAATGGTTCATTCGTCGACTTTTGCCGCGGTCCCCATGTGCCGTCGACCGGCCGTGTAAAAGCGGTGAAACTCACCGCGCTTGCGGGTGCTTACTGGCTTGGCGACGAGAAGAACCCGCAGTTGCAGCGCATTCACGGAACTGCCTTCTTCACGCAGAAAGACCTCGACGCTCACTTCGCGCGGCTCGAAGAAGCGGCCAAGCGCGACCACCGCCTGCTCGGCAAGCAACTTGATCTCTTCAGCATTCAAGAGCTCGCCGGCCCCGGTCTCGTCTTCTGGCATCCCAAGGGCGCCATGGTCCGCAAAGTGATGGAAGACTGGATGCGCGAGGAGTGCTTGCGCCGCGGCTACCTGCTGGTCAACACTCCCCATGTCATGAAGCGTGACCTGTGGAAGGTGAGCGGCCACGATGGCTACTACGGCGCCAACATGTATGCGCCGATGGAACTGGATGACGCCGAGTATCGCTTGAAGCCGATGAATTGCCCCGGCCATGTCCTCATTTACAAGAACTCGCCCAAGAGCTACCGCGACCTGCCGCAGCGCTATGCCGAGCTGGGCAACGTTTACCGTTACGAGCGGTCAGGCACGATGCACGGTCTGCTGCGCGTCCGCGGATTCACGCAGGATGATGCTCATATCTTCTGTACCCCAGGCCAGATCGAGGACGAGGTTGTAGCCTGCATCGAATTTGCTGAAGTGGTGCTCAAGACTTTCGGCTTCAATGAATTCAAAGTCGAACTCTCCACATGGGACCCGAATGATCGCGCCAAGTATATTGGCTCCGACGAAAACTGGGCTCTCGCTGAGGGTGGACTGAAGAGAGCCCTGGACAGGAAGGGCATCGCTTACAAGACCATCCCTGGTGAGGCCGCGTTCTATGGCCCCAAGATCGACGTGAAACTTGTCGACGTGTTGGGCCGTTTGTGGCAACTGTCCACGGTTCAGTTCGACTTCACTCTTCCCGCGCGGTTCGAACTCGAGTATGTCGGCGAAGACGGCGAGCGCCATCAGCCCGTCATGGTTCATCGTGCGCTGTTTGGTTCTGTCGAGCGCTTCTTCGGCGTTCTCATCGAGCACTATGCCGGCGCTTTCCCGCTGTGGCTTGCGCCCGTGCA
>Ga0181535_10006339_pt1 | contig 12268 bp, 7 predicted proteins | sample PEATcosm2014_Bin_44_FD_119774 | JGI IMG/M metagenome (GOLD analysis project Ga0181535, IMG submission 119774) | Peatland microbial communities from MTU Mesocosm Facility, Houghton, MI, USA - PEATcosm2014_Bin17_30_metaG | ecosystem: Environmental > Terrestrial > Soil > Wetlands > Peat | place...
AATCCGAAATCGCCCGCCGTCTCAACATCGGACGCACCTCTGTGCGCCGCATCCTCGCCGCTCCGCCCAGGAAGAAATAGGGCGGGTTCTTCAATTACGCAGCGCTGGCGAAAGCACACGGAAGATCGATGAGTCGCAGACGTGTAGCCAAGACGCTGGCGCGGACCGTGCGAACTCTCGGTGCATCTCTCGAGAGTCAGAACCTGGCTGACCCCTCACCGATAGAACGAAGAAAGGTCTATTTGGAGGCCATTAATCGGCAACCTACTGGAGCGCGGCACGATGCAATCGCCGCAATTCGCGCTTTTGATATGTTCATTGTCGCCCACAATCCTGCAACATTTCCTGTGCCAAGGAACAGTTTCTCCTGGTTGCCGCAGACCTCATCTGTTGACGCCAATCTCGTCACCTTTGGCGAATACCGAAACATTTTGCGCCGGATTGACAGCGATTGGGCCCCCACAGATGGGGAAGTTCGGAGAAGAATTGCGCGTCTGATCATCATTCTTTCATTCAAATGCGGTCTGCGCCGCAGTGAAATTCGGCGCTTGCACATATCCGATCTTCTGATTCAGGCTTCAGGCAACCCGTCGATGCGTCATTTGCTTGAACTGCTAATTCGTCCGCGAGAGAAAGACCCTCTCAAATCCAGGAATGCAGTTCGGAGAATCTGTATTGGCGCTATGCTCACAACCAAAGAACTGCAGGAATTGAAAGCGTGGTACGACCGCCGTATTCTGCAAAAAGCAAAGATGGAGGAACATCTCTTTGCAATTCCGGAAGACAAACTGTCCAGAATTCCCATGTCGTTCTTCGAGCAACTAAATGGCTTTCTTCGCGCGATTACGCGATACGCTGGGTCTGGAAAAGGGATTCATCTCCATCACATGCGCCACGCCTGTCACTCGTGGCTTTTTACCTCGCTCATTCTGTCCGATTTAGGGACTCCTCTTCCAAGCCTTTTTCCCGATCTCGATGAGACAAATGCCTGGTTAGCGGAAGGAGACTTCCTTCGGCGACTAATCTATCGACAATCGACAGCGACACCTACAAGAAAGGATCCTTATACGCTTGTTCGTTGCGCAGGTCACGCAGACTTCGGTGTTACAGCTGGTTCCTATATTCATCTGTTTCCCTGGATTGTGGCTGCGTTCTTGGAGCGTTCGAAGCTCATGAAACCTGGCGCTGAGGAAATCAGAGGGGCAAGTGGTCAACCCGATACGACCTCCAGAAGGTGGCTTGTGGAGGGAGGAGTTCACAATATCTCTTTGCAACTTTTCAAGAAAAGCTCCAGCGCGACCCGGCCGCCACTCGTAGGTGATACTGAGTGGGATGGCGCAACCAAACTCGGAGACAACAGAGCTTCCGACGATTGGTTGAACCCGGTCTGGATTGCGCTGCTCCGTTGGAGCAAAAATGAAACTGATTTGCCAGCAATTCAGGATTTCAGTGCGATGACCGAAAGGGCCAGTGCTCTGCGCGATCTGACGAAAGAGAGCGGTCCCTTTCGCCACCTCATGCTGAACTGGGTTCAAGAAAGAGGGAAACCTGAAGGCAAACTTCGTCTCGCGTGTCCGCAGAGACCGTGGCACACTCGGAACGCCGTCGGAAATGAACTTATTTCCCTGATTGGCAACTTGCATGGGTGGGAGGCTGCATTGCTTCGCGATGCACTTGGACTCTTTGTGGTTCATCTTGAGAGAGGCGCCTTCGTACGGTTTGACAGCATTGAGGACGCCCCGAACGCCGACCTCTACATTGCATTTCTGCGCAAAATGAAGCTGGGCAAGCAGCAGATCGAACTTGTTTCTGGAGATCCAGATCCCAAGTCCCAGCACCGGCGAGATTGGCGTGCCACCCTTTATGAGACGAATATGTTGGTCAGTCCTTGCGACAATTCACGGAATTATGGTGCAAAATCTTCGTTATCCATCCGTCCGGACTTCCTCGAAGCGAGGACTGTATTAGGAACCGGACCAGCCGGATTTCGCTTCGCTATGGAGATGGCCTATATCGTATTCGGCCGATTGGCGGACATTCCTACAGAGCAGAACGCCGATTAGGGGCCAGATCGCTTCACCAGCCGGCTGCAACTGGAATGGCCGTGCACGGGCATTTTTGTCGACTGTCGACAGGATTCAATCTATATTGTTGTCGACTCTCGACAGGATTCAATCTATATTGTTGTCGACTCCCGACAGAAATAGACAGGCCTTTTGGTCGACTCCCAACGCATCCGCCACGGTTCCCGAGGTGCGACAGTCGACAGAAATCCGTCTGCCAAAATGTTTAAGCGAGTAAGCGCTTTGATTTCTAAAGTCAAGGGGCAGCTAGCAGCCGGGCGTTTGCATCGGTGTCTCATGGTGACTTTCGACGTGCTTGGCACACGAAAAGGATTCATTCTGATCATGCTGTGGTGGTCGGGAGCTCGCGCGATGTATGGGTTGGCAATGAGCTTCGGCATCTGGCTGATAGCTCGCCGCTTCCTAATGATGGGCGCGGGCGGTACGTCTCCAGCAGCGACCAGAGTCGTAGCGGGGTGCATTTCCGCGGAACAACGCGTGGCTCTGGTTACGGGAACCAACCCGTTTTCAGCAGACCCTCAGTCCGTTCCCGAAAGCACTCCACTGCGGAGGGCTGTTGCAACCGCCTCTGTGCGATCTGTAACTTGTAACTTTTCCATAATGTTGTTCACATGGTGGCGGACCGTATTATCGCTGATCTTGAGGGCTTCGGCAATCTGCTTGTTTGTCGAGCCTTGAGCGATCAGTTCCAACGTTTGCAATTCGCGTGCAGTGAGATCGGAGCGCATCAAGCGATCCGCCAGTCTGGCTGCGATGTGACGAGGAATGTAGCGCTTTCCCGAATTCACAATTGAGATCGCCGCAACCATTTCTGACTCTGATGTATCTTTCAGCAAATATCCCTGAGCACCAGCACGAATTGCGCGATAGATGTCCTCCTCCTTCTCAAAACTTGTTAGGACCACAACGCGCGGGGGACACTCCAGTCGCTTAAGCGCATTCAATACACCGATGCCATCCATTCCGGGCATGCGCAAATCTAACAACATCAGATCAGGTTTATCACGCTGAACCATTGCTAAAGCCTCCTCTCCGCTCGGCGCGGATCCGACTACTTCAATTCCAATTTGCGCACTAAGCATACTTGTTAGTCCCGAGCAGACGACAGGATGATCGTCAACAATCAGAATCCGGATGATGCCTCTATTTGGTTTTTGTGTTGACATACAGTATCCGCTCCAAGGGATAGTTCCACATTCTTTTGATTAATACGGACAAGGTGAGACCGGGCGGAAGCGGCGCGGACACTTCGACGCATGTGCCTTCTCCCGGCTGGCTAACAATGTCAAGCCGGGCGGAGAGAGACGCGGTTCGCTTGCGCATGCCGCGCAAGCCGAAACCAAGCAGGTTACCGCTTTTTACAAATCCACAGCCGTCGTCTTTAATGGTTACACGGACAAAACCTATGTTATAGACAAGAGAAATGTCCAAATGGCTTGGTTCCGCATGACGAACAGCGTTCGCGATCGCCTCTTGTCCGATCCGTAACAGGGAAGCAGCAATCTTCGGGGGAATTGGACGCGGCGCGCCGGTGCTAGCCGCGGTGACTTCGACTGAGCCGCCTTCGACCATCATACGGGCTGAGGACTCAAGCGACGATAGCAAATCGATTTCCCCTGGCAGTTCAGGACTCAATGGCTCAAGACTGCGCCTGGCCTCTTTGTGGCTGTGTCGAACTAGCGCACGGGCCAGGTCCACTTGCTGAAGCAGGCCGGGTGCTTCACTCGGAATTTGCTTGCGTATTGCCTGCAGTTGAAAACCGATTCCGGCAAAACTCTGGGCCAGCGTGTCATGAATCTCGTGTGCCAGGCGTTCACGCTCTTCGAAGACAGCTTGAAGTCGCCAGCCTTCCATTCGGCCGTAAATAACCAGGCCGAAGAAGACAAGAACGAAAACTGCTAAAACCGCGGCGAGATAGACAACATGCGGCGTGGTCCACCAGGAGGGCTGCTGAATGACTTGAACATCTTTCGGCGATCGAAGAAGCACTTTGTAGCGAATCGTGCTTGCGTTTGGACCGCCTGTGTTCCAGGTGCCAGAGACATCCAGCATGCTGATGCCAGATATTCGTATAGTGCTTCCTTCTTTAAGATCACGCAACTCATTCGAACGTTCAGGTTCAGCCAGTTCAGCCAACAAGAGAGTTGAGTTTTCCTGTAACAACAACACCTCGCGAAATGGTTCTTGTACCCGCCTCAGCAGATGCCCTTCGGTACCGACCAGGCTGTAATTGAAAGAACCGGAGGACAACTCCGTGATCGTGGCGGGGGTAGGCCGCAGTTGTTGCCCGAGACCAATGTTCCAGACGACGGCGTCCCTCAAGATTGGACCTGAGTCACTGGGTGCGGGAAAGCCTATCGCCTCGATTCTATCTCCAAGTTTGACGTCGGGGGATTGCGCAGTCATGACACAGATAGCTCTCCCTCCATCTTCGAGAATAAGGCTTTCACCCGGTTTGTAGTAGGTAACTGTTCCCGCAATCCTGACGCGGTGATAGTAGTCAGTCCCAGACCTATACTGCATCAACCTGCCAATCGGCATAAGTGGCAGTGATAATAAGTCTTGTGGAGGAGGCCGCAGGACGGTTATGTTCTGCATTCCTTGCACCAAGAGTGTTGGCGATGTGATTTGCCGGTTCATGTTCTTCGTGCAAGCTGCGGCTCCGTCGATCCGAACGGTGGCGTCGGTCAATTTGGCTCCTGCTTCGGCGTTCTCCTCCGGTAAGGAAGCATAGATGATACCGTCAGCCATCTCGATCTTCATCCAGAATTTCTGCAAACGTGATGCATTCGGTCGGATCCCCGCTGAGCGAATTACGCCAACAATGGAAACATATAAATTCTCCATGTCTCCGGTGCTCAATTGCCTGAAAGTGACGTTCCGCGGATGAGGCAACGCAGAGCGTCCCAATTTGCGCACCGAAGTTCTTTTCACCATGACTGTGAAGAACCCTGGGTCAACAACTCCTTTCACCTCAACCTCATCACCTGCGTCGATCGGCTCTGCAGGACTGGTCCAACCGATCCAGATTCCGCCGGTGCGATCCTGAAGTGCAAAGCCGCGCTCAGTGCGTCGGGTGACAACACCTCGAAGTTCAACAGTTTCTGCTTTGCTTGCCTGCTCCGGAGAAAGTGCGGAAACCGACGCCGCAGTTCGATAAATGGCCGGTGCTGAAGGGTGCGTCTGTGCGCAAGTCAGCGCGCAATGCGCGTACGTTGCCAGGAATACGAAAATCGTCAGAGCCGATTTGAGCCGCCGCTCTGAACGGCGACTTCCACGTAAACAAGGCACTGTCCCGCACGCGGATCTTCGCGGGCCCGTGCGAGGCAATCGATGCATCACCATAGGATGGTCTCTAGCCGATGAGGGGCCAGGTGAGAATATTACTCGGCGCAACCGCCGGTTGTAAACCTGAGGCATCTCACATGCTCGAACTGTAACCAAGCCACGGGTAAGAATCAGAATTGGCTCCTCAAGTCAGAATCAGAAGGTGTTGAAGTTAATATGGCACATTTGTACTATCTGTAAGCTATCCGTTCGGCACCACTTGACCACCACCCACTCGGGCCACCTAAATCCCCCCAATTGAGCCTTGTGAGTTCTTGTCAAACGTAGGTAGTATCTGGTTCGTTTGGAAATATGCGGGGTAAGTCTCGATTGAAGTGGTACTTGCGATGAAACAGAAACTAAAGGCTTATTAGCTAACCACTTTTGGAGGATCCAATGAGAAAAACCTGCTTGAAATACGTAACGGCTGTCAGCCGTTTTGTAAGCATTTCCTGCTGCGTTGCTGCACTTGCGCTCGCCACCAACGTCAATTCCCAGGTCGCTGGAAAGGCTACCATCCAAGGCACAGTTTCAGATAGTGTCGGAGCCGTGGTCCGCGAAGCCGATGTTGCACTTACGCAAGAGGGAACCAATGTGACTTTAAGAACCACGAGCGATAGCAGCGGTCTCTTTGCGTTTCCCAACATCCTACCTGCAACATATTCGCTCAAGGTCACCGCCCCCAGCTTTGAAACCTACGTCCAGCAAGGCATCGTTCTTGAAGTTGGCAGCAGCATTGCAATCAATCCAAGCCTCAAGGTGGGCAGGGCCGAAGTTCAGATCTTGGTCCAGTCCGAGGGCCTGGCTTTACAGACCGAAGATGCAGCCTTCAAGCAGACCATCGACTCCAATGAGATCACAGAAATGCCCCTTAATGGGCGTCACATGACGGACCTGATGTATATCTCAGGCGGCACCGCCATATCAGGTAATGGCGATTTTATCGGCAGTAAATTCTCGTATGCTGCGATTCCAATCTCTGTCGCCGGCGGGCCGGGCAACGCCACTCTGTGGCGTCTGGACGGCGCAGACAATGGCGACTATATGGCGGGCGCCAAACTTCCTCTCCCCTTCCCCGATGCCGTCTCCCAGTTCAGCGTGGAATCCTCGACGCTCGGCGCCCAGGACGGGATGCACATCGGCGGAATGGTGAACGTTGTCACCCGCTCGGGGACGAATATCTTCCACGGGTCGGGGTTTGAGTTCATCCGCAATAACATCTTCGACGCAACCAACTTCTTTTCGTTGCCCTGCACTGGCGGTGCGAAGCCCCCGAATTGCGGCAAGGACACGCTTCATCAGGACGAATACGGAGGCACGATCGGTGGTCCTGTCCGGATACCGAAGCTCTATAACGGCAAGGACAAATTCTTTTTCTTCGCCGGCTTCCAGTACCACCGTGCGGTATCGGCGAGCCCCAGTTCCTTCGCCTTTGTGCCCACCGCAGCCAACATCCTGAACGGCGACTATACGGTCGAGGCCGGCGCCCCTGTGACCTCAGGGCCTGGCTCCCCTGGGACAGGGGCAGCACAAGGGGCCGCGCCGAACTCCCTCTGCGGCACAAAGCTCACGCAACTGCTCGATCCCGTTTCCGGAAATCCCGTACCGGGGAACAAATACTCGACGGTGCCCACGTGGAATCCGCAATCGCTGAACCTGTTGAATTCTATGCCGTACACTTCTACTTCAACCTATGCACTTCCAACTCTCTCCGATGGATCGGATGTTTGCGGACGTGTCCAATACTCAACCCCCCTCACGAACTTCGACAAGCAGTTCATCACTCGCGAGGATTACACAATCGGCCCCAAAGACCACCTCTACGGTCGCTACATGCTGGATAGTTATCAGTCTCCCCCATTCTCCAACCCACACAATATCATTGAGACGAATGATGGCAATAATTTAAACCCGGAGGAAAGGGTACAGACTGAATCCATCGGCGAGGACCATGTCTTTACCATGAATCTGGTGAACTCCGCTCACGTCGCGGCGATGCGCCGCTATCAAACCCGCGGTTACGCCGCGTCTGACATCAATGCCTGCACAGGCCTTGGTGTAACCATGACCTGCGCCGTCAGCGCCGGCATTTATGAGACTGGCGGTGGCCAAGACGCCTTCCCCAACCTTGGCGGCGGCACCAACTCCTTAGCGCATTTCAACGACAATACCCTGGTGATCGACGACGACCTCACCTGGCTTCACGGGAAGCACCAATTCGTCTTTGGCGGAGAGTTTGTCCGTAACCAACTCAATATTTCCAACGCATATAACAGCAATGGCAATTTCGGCTTCAAGAGCAACTACAGCGCTTATGGACCGTACGGGAATCAGAAAGGTTCTGCGTACAATGGGAATTACTGCGCTACCTGCGCTACTCAACCGGCGCAGTTAGGCGACGGACAGCTCGACTTCCTCGAAGGAACATTGAATAACTTCGACCAGTCCAAGCAACAGCAAAATGCCTTGCGCGGGCCCGTCCCCAGCCTATACTTCCAGGACACCTTGCACGCGACCAAGCGATTGACCGTTGTTTTAGGCTTGCGCTGGGATCCGTACTACGCGCCGTACGATGTCTTTAATCGGGGCGAAGATTTCAACTTGGCCGACTTTGTGTCGAACACGCCCAGCAGCGTCTATCCGACCGCCCCGGCCGGTATGCGCTTCTATGGCGACCCGGGCGTTGTCCGGAACTTCACGGGGAACTCGCCCAACCAGTGGGACCCGAACCTCGGGTTCACCTTTGATCCGGTCGGCGACGGCAAGACCGTGCTGCGCGCGGGCGCACAGTATATGTACGACACGCCCAACAACTTTACGATGCAGCGAAACCAGCAGAATCCACCCTTCGCGTCGGATATCGGCCAGTCGCTCAACTCGTATATTCCGTTCTCCAACCCGTGGAGCGCTCCCACCGGTCTCTCCCTCGGTCCGGGCGCAACCACTTCCGCCAGCGTCATTGGCAACCCCTTCACCACCATCCCGTTCACTGGCACTCCTGCCCCCGGCGTTGCGATCTTCCCTAAGGGAGGCCAGTACATCGTGCCAGTCTTAAAGTTTCATCCGGCCACCTATGTAATGTGGACAGCCAGCATTCAGCATGACTTCGGCAAGGGCTGGATGGTGGGGCTCCAGTACATTGGCAGCAAGGGGAACCACGAGGAGTGGGACACAGCGATGAACCCACCCGTATTTATTCCAGGAGTGTCGAGCGGTGCGGCCGGCCCGGGCAACTGCAATGTTTCCATCAACGGCACGAATTACTGGCTGGGCGAGTTCTCCGCGAGCGCTGCGGTGCCCTCAGCCGGAGCAGCCTGCTCGACTACCGGCAACGAGACGCAGCGCTCCAAGCTGATACTGATCAACCCGGCTCAGGGCAACTTGATCGGCGCAGTCAATACTTCACAGTTTGTAAACGACATTGCCATCTCCACCTACGAAGGCGGGGTACTCTCGGTCAACCATCGCCTATCGTCCGCTTTCAGCGTGCTGGCCAATTACACCCGGTCGAAGTGCCTGGACGAATATGACAACAATGGCGACGTCTCCGGTGTTCTCGGCGAGATTAATCTAAATCCGCACACGGATTACGGCCCATGCGGTTTCGATTTCCGGAATGTGGCGAATTTTTCAATTGTTGCCAAGAGCGGGTTTCACTTCAGCAACCGCACGGAGACCCTGATCATTAATGGCTGGGAAATCTCGGGGCTGTCGAACATACGGAACGGTACAAACTTCAGTGTTACGACGGGTGCGGATGACGACTTGATCGGGAACCCCGGAGGTGATCGCGCGAGCACCATCCCTGGGGTACCGGTTTATAAAGAAGCAAAAATCCAGCAGGGCTCCGGCGAGCCGAACCGAGAGTACCTCAATCCAGCCGCTTTTCAGACGAGCGGCACGTACTATTCATCGTGGGAGACTGCGACCGCAACCGGGCCAGTTTACGGAAACACTGGCAGAAACCAATTCCATAACCCTCCGGTTGTTAACTTCGATAGCCAAATCAGCCGTATCTGGCAGCTGCGCGAACATTTGACGTTGGACACACGCATTGAGGCCTTCAATGCCTTGAACCATCCCAGCTTCAATGGGGTAAACAGCAACAACAACGTCACGTCGGGGAGCTTCGGTCAGGTCTCAGGTACAGTGAGCGGTATCACGAATAACGCCGCCAACAGTGCAAGGGTCTTCCAGGGGGCGTTGAAGCTTACCTTCTAGGCAGTGTCTCGATACACACGATTCAGCACATTGTCTCTTAACCACCGTGCCCTGTTTCAAGTTTTGAAACGGGGCACGTCTTGCTGAACACCTCCGATAAACCGGCGGAGGACTTTGCGTAAGCCCAAATCCTTGGCATCCGCGCCCTTGTTCCCACGGACGCCTAAGGATCAAGTGCCTGTGGAGCGATGAGTATGATTCCAGGAATGCACCGGCTGTAATGCACCATTTTGTAGGTAGACACTCGCATCGAAGGAGCGAAGCATGGCACGGCAGAAGAGGCATAGTCGTGAGCGCGCGATGGAGCTTCTGCGGCAGATTGATAAGAGTCTCGCGAACGGTAAGTCGACTGAGGAAAGCTGCATGGAAGCGAAGATCACCAAGTCGTTGTACTTGAGATGGAGCAAGAAGTACAGTGGTGCCGGGGACAGCCAAGAACCTCGACTCAGGGAACTGGAGCTGGAGAACGCGAATCTGAGGCGGCTGGTGTCAGAGCTGTGCCTGCAAAAGCTGGCACTGCGGGACATCATCGCATCGGGAGGACTCTAAGATCTGAACGACATGGAGGAACAAGGATGCGCATGAGTTGCAGGAGTTAGCTCAACTGCAACGGCCGCGTAAGGAGAATGCAAGGCTGAGGGGCATGGTGGTCAAACTGAACACGGATCGTCAGATACTGAATGAGGTTGTCGCAAAATGACCATAGAACATCGGTCAAGTGGCAAAACGATCTATAAAGTTGAAAGGAAGGGTGAGCGGAGAATGAGAGAGTTTCGTAGGGAGTTTTTGAAGATGGCTGGCCTCGGAATCGTAGGCAGCTCCGTGAGCTTACTTGACACCACCACCGCGTCCGCGCAGGAAGCCCGTGGTGCACAGGAAAGCACATCGGGAAAACCGCTATTCTTCGACGTACGCTCATTCGGTGCTACCGGGGACGACAAGACAGTTGACAGCACCGCAATCAACGCTGCGATTGAAGCTGCTGCAGCAGCTGGGGGAGGCACGGTCGTGTTTCCCGCAGGCAGGTATGTCTGCTTCTCTATCCGCCTAAGGAGTTTTGTGGCGCTGTTCTTGCAACAGGGCGCGACCATCGTAGCTGCTGCTTCACCATGTCCCGGTGAGGCCACCGGCTATATGGACGGGACCTACGACGCAGCCGAGCCCAATACAGCGTGGGATGCCTACCAGGATTACGGGCATAATCATTGGCACAACAGCCTGTTCTGGGGAGAGAACATTCACGACTTCGGAATCTTCGGTCCTGGAATTATCTTCGGCAAAGGCCTCAGCCATGGGGGGAGGCCCACTCCCCGCGGCGACTATCCCTTCTACCTGGCTGAACAGCCGGGTGTCGGAAACAAGGCCATTGCCCTCAAGAACTGCCATAATGTGATCTTTAGGGACTTCTCGATTTTCAAGGGAGGCCACTTCGGTCTTCTGCTTACCGGAGTCGATAACGTGACCATCGACAACCTCAAAATCGACACTGACCGCGATGGTATTGACATCGACTGCTGCAAGAATGTGCGTATATCCAACTGCAGCGTCAATTCTCCGTGGGACGATGGCATCTGTCCAAAGTCCAGCCTCGCGCTTGGATATTTGAGAGCCACGGAGAACGTCACCATCAACAACTGTTTCGTTACGGGCGACTATCAGCTTGGCTCCGTTATTGACGGTTCGTGGAAGAGGCACACGGACCAGGCAATGCACAGCTTCTCGACAGGCCGCATCAAGTGCGGAACTGAGTCCAATGGCGGCTTCAAGAACATTACAATCTCAAACTGCGTCTTCGAGAGTTGCCGCGGCATCGCGCTTGAAACGGTGGACGGTGCACAGTGCGAGGACATCACAATCACCGGCATCACCATGAGGGATCTCCGCCAGTCACCCTTATTCCTTCGGCTGGGAGCTCGCCTTCGTGGGCCAAAAGAAACTACAAAGGTGGGGACCCTCAAGCGCATCATTATAAGCAATATCACGAGTTCCGGAGCCGCTCCTCTATGCACGAACATCAGTGGAATGCCAGGCTACATGATCGAGGACCTGAAGATTAGCGATGTGTTCTTCCACCAGCATGGCGGTGCTGATGGTGAAATAGCAAAGCGTCAGCCACCGGAATTGGAGAACGCCTATCCCGAACCCACGATGTTCGGGAATCTGCCCGCGACTGGACTTTTTGTACGCCATGTGCGCAACCTTGAAGTATCGAATTTAGAAGTAATGACGGAAGCTGCAGACGCCAGGCCCGCATTCTGGCTGATGGATGTGGATGGGGCTGACTTTTTTCGGGTGAAAGTGCCTCGACAGAGCGCCGCCGCAGCCTTCAATCTAAATGACGTCAAAGAATTTCGGGCGTTTGGATGCAAGTACTTGAAAGATGCAGCCTACGACCTATCAAGCAATCGTTCTTTCTAGAGCGTGTTTCATAAATAGGTTCGGCCTCAAGTTTATTGAGCTTCTTGTATGGGCAAGAGGCGATTTGAGTTGTTGACGGATGCGCAGGGGACGTAGATCGGGCCGCTGTTGCCAGAGCCGAAACGGCGCCGGGATAATCGTGGCCGCCCGTGGGCCTCGAATCGAGCCTGTCTGGAGGGTATTTTGTGGGTGCTCCGGACCGGCGCTGCGTGGCGATT
>Ga0181535_10006340_pt1 | contig 12266 bp, 9 predicted proteins | sample PEATcosm2014_Bin_44_FD_119774 | JGI IMG/M metagenome (GOLD analysis project Ga0181535, IMG submission 119774) | Peatland microbial communities from MTU Mesocosm Facility, Houghton, MI, USA - PEATcosm2014_Bin17_30_metaG | ecosystem: Environmental > Terrestrial > Soil > Wetlands > Peat | place...
ATCGCATGAACAACGGCCCAAGTTCCAGGTTCTGGTCTTCATCCTCCACAGTTTGATTATCGCGCTTCCCCGTCCGTTTGGGTGGCCGGCAAGGCCGACGCGAACTCAAGACTGCTGCAGATTCGGCACCTGGGAATCGAAATCAAACTGCCCCACTCAAGCAAACGAAGCTCCAGTGGGCCACACAGGCGGTGGCAAGGCATCCCATCGATTTCAAAAACTTGCACGATCTTAACTATGCTTGATGGCTTCTTCCCAATACTGTCGCGGCAAGTGCCCGAACGGAATTATGAGCGAAGGCTCTATCCAATGGGCCTCGCTCTCCGTTCGGCAGGGCCGTGAAGGCGATTGCGCGAACTTCGCTGCTCTTCCGCGCACGCTCGACGTCGCGGGCGTCATCTATTGAAGTGTCTAGAACAACGAAAATCCTGCTAATGCCTTCAAAGACAACGGCGAACGAAAGCAGCAGCATACGAAGCAGGGCGGTCAGGGCTTTTCCGCCACAATTCAGAAACGTTGTCGCATGGCGTGCCAGCTTCTGTTGTGTCTTGGTCATATGCTCCATTCTGAATCGCGACCCATCGGGCGTTCGATCGCGGGGTTCTTCAAATTGCGGATTAGCTCCTGCAGAATAGATGCTGGATCGGAGTAGCAGGTTGCTCAATTTTTTGAGATATCAGCGGTGCGATCAGAGCAAGACGGCTGGGCGGTGATGAGGTTTAACTTATTGATTCGACGACGTTAAAACAGATGCTATGCGAGCTGCTATGAAGCCCTGTGCCGCCGGGGCGACTTCCACCCCGGCAAACCACCAGCGGGCTTGTCGGGGGCCCCAGGGCTAAGCTCAGGATGACACTTTCTCCTCCGGCTTGGGGTTCGCCAGCGGCTGTATCGTGACGCGATAGACAAACCGCAATCGTCACAAAAGAATGTTTTCGCCTTCGCTCGTGACTTTAGTCATCGTGCTATCCGATGTCTGCTCTTAGATTGGGTTCAGGCGCGAAACGGCTGATTCACTTCAGCAGCGCAATCCCATCGCCGCCCTGTACTCGAACGCGGCTGTTCACGGAGCAACTTAAAATGGCTATCGACACGACCAAAACCGTCCGCGAGTTCGTACTCGAACTACCGTCTTCCACCAACGTTTTTGAGCAGCTTGGGATCGATTACTGCTGCGGCGGGCAAAAGCCGCTGGCCGAGGCATGCGTCGCGGCCGGGAAGAAGCTGGACAACCTCACGACCATGCTGGAGCGGCTGCAATCCGAGCAGCAAACAAGAAACACACCGGCGAACAGCTGGGCAACAGAACCGTTGTATAACCTGGTCGAACACATTAAGACCACGCATCACGCCTACGTGCGCGAACAGATCCCGAACCTTGAGGCGCTGCTGGACAAAGTCACGGCCAAACACGGAGAAAATCATCCCGAGCTCGCGGGTGTTCGCGACACATTTGGCACGCTGGCCGAGGAACTTACCACGCACCTGATGAAAGAAGAACAGATACTATTTCCCTACATCGTGCGCAGCGAAGAGAGTTCGTTGCAGCATGAGCCGGCGTCGCCATCCTGCTTCGGTTCGGTTGAAAATCCGATCCGCATGATGATGTCCGAACACGACAGTGCGGGCGAGGCATTGCGCGAAATACGCAGACTGACCGCCGATTACAAGCTGCCGGAAGACGCCTGCACCAGCTTCCGCGCGCTCTATAAGTTGCTGCAGGAGTTCGAGGCTGACCTTCACCAGCACATCCACAAGGAAAACAACATCCTGTTCCCGCGCGCAATGCAGTTGTGCCGGGCAGCCGCGTAGCAGAGCAGTCTTTGGGGCAAACGCGGGACGCCGGCGAAGTTTAAATCGAGCTTCGCCGGAGCTCTGGAGGTGGGTGGCCGTTGGCGGGAGGGTTACGGTGTTTCCGCCTGCGATGTGCGATAAATGCCCTATTTCACGAGTTAATGTTTGATGTATTACCAATATCGTTATCAGCTAGTAAAGAAAGTGCATTTTCTCCCATTCAACCCTGTCGCCAACCAGCGCGGGGTTATTTTTTTGTTGATTGCTCGCGGCCCTCAGTTCGCGAAACACCACTCAGAGCAAACCAGAATAAGTGCATTCTGTCTTTGAAGGGGCGCGGCTTCAGCCACGCTACTGCCAGCCTCCGCCCAGGGCTTGATAAAGCTGAACCAGTGATTGCAGTTCATTCAATTGCGCTTGCGCAAGGGTAAGCTGATCTGAGAAATAGTTCGTTTCGTTGATAAGCACTTCAAGGTAGTCCGTCGTTCCGGCCTTGAATCGAATCCCGGAAAGCCGCGCCGCATCCTGAGCTGACTGTGTCAGGTTCTCCTCTTGAACGCGAAACTCCCGATTTTTGCGATAGGCTATGAGCGCGCTCGAAACGTCGCGAAACGCAGTCTGGATGGTTTGTTGATAGGTTAAGAGCGATTCCTGATGCTGAGCTTCGGCAAGCCGCACGTTCGCCTTCAGCCTTCCACCCTGAAAGATAGGCTCGGTCAGCGTCCCGCCGAAGGTCCATGCCTGGGCTGGACCGGTAAAGAGACCGGTGAGCGCCGTGCTCTCGTACCCCGCCGTTCCAGTCAACGAGATCTGCGGAAAGTAAGCAGCCTTAGCTACCCCGATTTGAGCGTTCGCGGCAATCAAGTTTTCTTCCGCTTCGCGGATATCGGGACGCCTTGCCAACAGCGCTGATGGAAGTCCGGCTGGGACCTCGGGAGGATGAGGCTGTTCCGTCAATTTCAACCCCCTGGGAATTGCGCCCGGATTGTTTCCGAGGAGGACGCTGAGAGTGTTCTCCTGCTGCTCAATTTGCCGTTCGAGATCGGGAACCTGCGCGGCGGCGACATAAACCAATTGCTCCGCCTGCCGCACGTCGAGCAGAGTGTCAAAGCCGTGTTCTTCCAGCGTGTGGGTTAGTTGCAACGATTCTTTTCGCGACGCAAGGGCGCGTTGCGATACTTCCAACTGAAGATCGAGGGCGCAAATCTGGAAATACGAACTCGCAACATTGGCTACCAGGGTGGAAGCCACCGCCTGCCGAGCCCAGTCGCTTGAGAGGAGTTGGGCCCTGGCTGCTTCGGTGGCTCGCCGGTATCTCCCCCAGAAGTCGGGAATCCATGAGGCGGAAGCGCTGACTTGGCCCAGCGTAACCTGATATGAGGGGACTGGACCAATCGTAGGGCTGGCCTCGCTCGTGATGTTGCCTCCGGCACTGATTGATGGAAACTGATCCGCACGAGTGACGCCAAGCCTTGCCTGAGCTTGCAAAACTCGCGACGCCGCAATGCGAAGATCGTAATTGTTGGCAAGCGCGGTGCGGATCAAATCCTGCAATACCTTGTCCTGGAACAAACTCCACCATTTCTCGTCTCCTATCGAAGACGCATCGCTTCGGGTTGCCTGCTCCGGCGTTAGCCCGCGATAGGTAGGGGGCACATCGACGGCCGGGCTTTTGTATTTTGGTCCGACAGCACAAGCGGAGAGACACATGCTAAGCAAACAAGCCGCGCCGGTAATGAGTACCGCCAGGCGAGTGCAATGAGTTGGCGCGGATGTCATGCTAATCTCCCGCATTATCCCCAACCAAAGGCGTACGCGGCTGTAGTCGTTCCGAGCGGAAGAATGCAAAACGGTCTAGGACCCGCTCCTGGAACTCTTCCATATATAGATAGATGGCAGGGGTGATGAACAGAGTGATGAACTGTGAGACGATCAACCCGCCGATGACGACCAGGCCGAGCGGCCGGCGCGAGGCTCCGTCAGCACCGAAGCCGAGTGCGATTGGCAGCGCTCCCAGCAGCGCCGCCATTGTCGTCATCATGATCGGGCGAAATCTCTCTATGCTGGCGTCGTGGATTGCCTGGTCATCCTTGACCCCGTGCTCGATACGCTGCTGAGCAAAGTCGACGATCATGATGCCATTTTTCTTCACGATTCCCATCAGCATGAACATGCCGATGTAGGCGTAGAGAGAGGCTTCCGCCCCGAAAATCCATAGTGTCAGCAGTCCTCCCACCAGCGCGACAGGAAGAGATGAGAGCACGGTGAATGGATGCAAGTAGCTCTCGTACAGAATCGCCAGGATTACGTACATGACGAAGACCGCCAGCAACATGAGAATCGCCAGGCTGGAAACGGTATCGCGAAATGTCAGCGCCTCGCCTTGAAGTCCGCCGAGAATTCCGGACGGCAGAATCTGCTTCGCGGCCTTCTCCACGAAGTCTGTCGCCTGCCCGATGGTGTACCCGGACTTCAAATTGAAGAACAACGTCACACTGGTGAACTGGTTAATATGGTTGACCGCCTGAGGTCCAATCACAGTATGCCAGCTGGTAATCGCATTGAGCGGAACTACCCGTTGGCCGTCATCGCTCTTGATATAGAGCAGGCTTAGATCGTGCGGCTCGGAGCGCTGGTCGTCCCTCACTTCCAAGATCACCTGGTACTGATCGGTCGATTTCTTGATCAGGTAGGCGTAGTTCTGCGAGTAAGCGTTGTGAAGCAAATTGAGGATGCGCGTTTCCGATACGCCGTAGAGCTTAGCCTGATCGCGCAGAATCTCTACCTGCAAGCTCGGCGTATGGTTGTAAAGATCCGAGGTCACGAACAGGAATCCGGGAAACTCGTGCATTTTGGCCATGAGCCGGTTGGCGGTGCCATACACCTCGTTCGGATCAATTCCAGAAATCGCATACGCGAACTGGCCTTGCGTATTGGCGGTTGCACCAGTACTGATCTGTAGTACGGGATTTGGCTGAAGGAACGCGATCACGCCGGGAATGCTGCTGGTGACGCCGCCCATTAACTGCCCCGCTACGGAAACAATGGGTGGGCGCTGCTTTGGATCTTTCAAAAAGGCGAGCAGAAATCCCTGATTGGAAGCCAGAAACTGATTGTTCCCGGTCATGGTGAAGGTCATGTCCACCGCTGGATTCGCGTGCATTACGACTTCCGCCTGCGTCTGATACGCGTGCATCTGGTTCGGCGAGGAGCCTTCCTGCGCAACCATTACCCCGCGAATAAATGAGCTGTCGCCAACGGGAAGAAACGACTTTGGAATGACATAAAACAAATAGGCCGTTCCGGCCAAACAGATTCCCCACACAACCGCCGAAACCCAGCGGTGGCGAAGAAAAAACCAGAGCGAACGACCGTAGGCATCGAGTACCCGGTGTTCAACGCCGCCGATTACGCGCTCCATCCATGTCTTTTTCGCACCTTCTCCGCGCTGGCTCAGCAGTCTGGCGCACATCAACGGAGTCAGGGTCAGCGAAACCAGTCCGCTGGCAAGAATGGAAACCATGATGGTGATGGAGAACTCACGGAAGATGCGTCCGATGAGACCGCCCAACAACACCAGCGGCAGAAATACCGCCGCAAGGGAAAGCGTCATGGACAGAATCGTGAAGCTGATCTCCCTGGCGGATTTCAGGGACGCTTCGACAGCGCCAAGCCCCGTCTCCATCAGCCTGACAGTATTCTCCAAAAACACGATGGCATCATCCACCAGAAAACCAATCGCCAGCGTGAGGGCCATGAGCGACAGATTATCTAAACTGTAGCCCAGCAGGTCCATGGCGACGAACGTAAGCAATAACGAAAGTGGCAGCGCTACCGCCGGTATCAGGGTGTCCGTGGCACGGCCCAGGAAGATGAAGATGACGATCACCACGAGCGCAAAGGCGACGCACAGAGTTACCTGCACGTCGCGGGCATTCTGGATAATGTTCAGCGACCTGTCATAAATCGGCACAATATCGATCGAGCTCGGAAGCTGAGCTTGAATGTTTGGGACGAGAGCGCGGATGGATCGCGTGACTTCCACCGCATTGGAACCGGCACGCCGAAAGACTGCAACCACGGTGGTCGCGGAGGGAACGCGGCGTCCGCGAACCCAGAAGCGCATGTCAATGCGCTCGTCCTGAACCGTGTCCTTGGCGGTGGCGACGTCTTTCAAGTACACCGGTGCGCCGTTGTTCTGGCCGACGATGAGCTCGTTATATTGCTCTGCATTGCTCAACTGGCCTTGCGGCTGGAGCAGGAACGTGCGATGCTGCCCGTCGAATTGACCGGCGCCGGTGTAGCTTGTTCCGTTCTTGACGGCGGTCGCGAGATCGTCCACCGTGATGTTGCGGACAGCCATCGCCGAAGGATCGGCCTTGATTCGTACGGCGGCTTGTGTGCCGTAGATCGCGACCTGGCTCACTCCGGGGAGAATACTGATGCGCTCACCAACCTGCGTATTTGCATAGTCATAAAGCTGGCCGGCGGTTACGGTGTCACTGGTGAGCCCGATATACATGATCGGCTGATCGTTGGGGTTGGTCTTGGTGAACGTGGGTGGACTGGGCAGGTCGACTGGAAGTTGTCCCTGGGCTCGCGTGATCGCGGCTTGCACATCGGTAGCCGCGGCATCAAGACTCTTTGAGAGCGCAAACTGCAATACAAAACTGGTGTGTCCCTGGCCGCTGTTGGAAGTTACCAGTTCAAGACCCGGGATCTGCATGAATTGCCGTTCGAGCGGGGTGGCACAATTATTAGCCATGGTTTCCGGGGTTGCGCCCGGGTAGTTCACCTGCACCTGTATGACGGGATAATCCACGGCTGGCAGGTCATTGACCGGCAAATTTCGGTATGCCAACACGCCGAATAAGATCGCCGACAAGGTCAGGACCGCAGTCATTACGGGACGTCGAATGAATGGCTCGGAAAGATTCATGTTGCCTGAGTTTGCTTAGGGCTTCTTATCGACGGGAGCCGGCGTAGAAGGCGCCGCCGCGGCGATGCGTACTCTGCCTCCGGGCATCAATGTGAGCTGCCCCGCGGTGACCACACGTTCGCCGGCCTCGACGCCTTGAACGACAACTACGTTATCGCCCTGCCGTTGCCCGAGCGAGAGCTGACGAAGCTCCACTGTATCGTCCGGCTTAACCACGTAAGCGAAGGGCCCCTTCTGGCTGATTTGCGTAGCTTGTTCCGGAATAAGGACCGCTCCTTTTTTCGTGCTCAGTACGAGCTTCACGTTTACAAACTGACCGGGCCACAAGTGACGATCGGGGTTCGAGACCGTGGCGCGCAGGGTGACAGTTCCAGTACTGTTCTGCACCGCGTTGTCGAGGAATTCAACCTTTCCCGCGCGTGCCTGGCCTTCCGGGTCTGATGGCACTCGAACCAACGCCTTCAACAGACCGTGTGACATTTCTTTCTGAACTTCCGGAAGGTCGCGTTCGGTGATGGTGAAGTTCACGTAAATAGGGTCGATGTGCTGGATCGAGAGCAGCGCGGTAGCATTGGCTTGCACAACGTTGCCCACATCCACGAGCCGCGCGCCTGCGCGACCATCAATCGGAGAGTGTATGTAGCAATACTCCAGATTGAGCTGCGCGTTTTCGACGGCGGCCTGCGCCGCTTGCACCTGTGCCTCCCCCACGGCGACGGCATTCTTCTTTGTGTCATAGTCTTGCTTTGAAATTGCCTTGGTTTGGATGATCGCCACATCCCGGTCGAATTGAACCTTGGCAAGTTCCAGTACTGCCTTTTGCTGTGCCAGATTGGCCTGCGCCGAGTCGAACTGAGCCTTATAGGGCCTGGGATCGATCACAAAGAGGAGCTGCCGCTTTTTGAGATTTGCACCATCCTGGAAGTGCCGCTCGACGATTCGCCCGCCGACCTGGGGCAGAACATTGACGGATTCAAATGCCGCATTCCTGCCAATTTCGTCCAGGTAAACGGGGACGTCTTGCGAGATCGCCGGCACGACGCTTACCAGCGGAGGAGGCATGGCGGGCGCAGCGTGGGCTGTTGAGTCGCCGCGGCACCCCGCACTCGCCAGCAGCATGAGCACGCACAAAACGCAAACCGGGATTCGGAGACTCTCAATGTGTCGGGAAAAAGCGCGAGTGCCGGCCCACGGCTCCGGAGAGAAAAATACGGATTCTACTGCTCTGCTTAGGCCTGGCATCACGTGATCTGATGAGAGAGGCCGCGTTAGGGTTCGCCCGGGAAGCGCCTCTCGCGCCTTAACCTGACGATGGGTGCCAGCGATCACTTTCCATAGCGTGTTTACGAGACTCAGATTCAGGGAATCCCGCAACAGGTTTGTTCAGTACACAAACCCGAGGAATACTCGCTGTCGCTGCTCTTCCAGAGATTGACCGCAACCGGCTCATGCTCAACTGTTATCCTATGGGCGTTCTACTATTTATCTAGGAGTCTGCTGAAAAATTCGCCGAAGTGTCATCCTGAAGTTGCGCCGGTTTTGCGCGACCGAAGGATCTGCTTTACTTTCAGCGCGCGCAAACAGCAGATCTTTCGCTGCGCTCAGGATGACACCTCGGAGAATGTTTCAGCAGCCTCCCTGTCTTTGAGGAAATCATGGCCGCATTGATTGACGCCATCAACGTGAAGCGCAAAATGTTTTTCGAAGTCGAGAACACCCCGTTCCTGTGCCTGGAAGCGGAGGTTTCCACCCCCACCGCAAGGGGTGCCCAGACCTTGGTTCGGCTGAAGATGCGCAACCTCCTTACCCGCGCTGTCTTTGACAAGACATTCAAGGCCAGCGACAAATTCAAAGAGCCGGATCTGCAGACGGTCGAAGCTTCGTATCTTTATAGTGACGGAGACGGTTCCCACTTCCTGGACCAGGAGAGTTTCGATACCCTTACGCTTTCCAATGAGATGATCGGCGACGCCCTGGACTTCCTCGTGGAGGGAGCGATCATCGATTTGCACAAGTACAATGGGAATCCAATTGGGCTGCAGTTGCCGCCCCACGTGGCGCTGGAAGTCACGTACACGGAACCTGGAGCTCGTGGCGACTCGGCAGGCAACGTGACCAAAACGGCCAAGCTGGAAACAGGCATCGAGATCCGTGTTCCCCTCTTCATCAAAGACGGCGAGAAAGTCAAGGTATCGACAGAAACACGGGAGTTCGCGGGGCGGGCCTGATTCCCTGCTGCTGGTCGCAAAGAAAATGGGCACGGCCACTGCCGCGCCCATTGCGTTTCTAGAGCTTGCCGGATCTATTTCCCGGCGGCTGCGCCTTTAGCCAGGAGCGGAACTTTATTCGCTCCTGTGTCAGTTTCCGCGGCGTGTTGTTTTTCTTCCGCTTCGGACTTTTCGATAACACCTACCAGATCATCGGCAACTTCCGGCTTCCTTCGGCTGCGCATGCTCCCGGTTTCCAAGAACCGGCAATGAAATGCAAATGCGGTCGATAACGTCTGCGGGATGTGGCCACTTCGTGATGCTCTTAAGTATTCACGCAGCTCCTGCCGGTAATCTGGATGGGCGCAATTGTCGATAATCAGTTCGGCCCGTTCGTGCGGCGGGCGTCCACGCAGATCGGCGACACCCCACTCGGTAGCTACCACTTGCACCGAATGCTCGCTGTGGTCCATGTGGCTAACCAGCGGGACGATGGTGCTAATGTTGCCGCCCTTGGCGGTCGAGAGACACGTGAATAGCGATAAGTAGGCGTTGCGAGTGAAGTCACCGGAGCCGCCAATTCCGTTCATCATCTGCTGTCCCATCACATGGGTGCTGTTGACGTTGCCAAAGATGTCGATTTCGATCGCCGTATTAATTGAAATCAATCCAAGCCGCCGAATTACCTCAGGATGATTCGAGATCTCCTGCGGACGCATAAGGATTCGCGGCCGGAACCACTCCAGATCCTGATACACGCCGTTGAGCACATCCGGGCTTAGGGTGAGCGAGCAAGTGCTGGCAAAACTCACACGTTCGTTGCGCAACAAGTCGATCACGGAATTCTGCAGCACTTCGGTGTACATGCTGAACTGGGGGATACGGGAGTTGCGGCCGAGCGCGCCAAGCACGGAGTTGGCAATGTTGCCGACACCTGACTGGATGGGCAGAAACGATCGCGGGATTCGCCCCGCCTTGATCTCGGTGACCAGAAACTCAGCCACGCGATTGCCAATGGCTTCGGTCTCGGGGGTTGCTTCGTCGAATCCTCGTACCTCATCGATTACATCCGTTTCGACGATGCCGACAATCTTCGCACGATCAGCATGAAGAAACGGAGAGCCAATCCGGTCTTGCGGGCGATAAATCGGAATCTCGCGACGGGCAGGCGGGTCTGCCGGTTCATAGATGTCGTGCATACCACGCAGCGCTGGTGGGTGCTTACGATTCAATTCGATCAGGATATGTTCTGCGCAACTCGCGAAGGTGGGTGACGCGCCGACCGAAGATGTCAGCACAATATCGCCTTCGGCAGTCACGTCCGCTGCCTCAAGCACCGCCCAGTCAACCGGACCCAGAAATCCGTAGCGCACCGCTTGTGGCAATGTCGACAAATGCATGTCGACGAACCGGGTTGCTCGCGAGTTAATCTGGGAGCGCAAACCTGGATCGGATTGATAAGGGGCCCGGAAACTAATGGCTTGTGATCTGGAAAGTGCTCCATCGAGCGATCGACCTGTCGAGGCGCCAGTGAGGACCGCAATTGTGAACTGTCTGCCGGTGGCATGTAGAGATTCAGCACGGCGAGCCAGAGCAACCGGTATAGCCTTTGCCGCACCCGCTGGAGTGAAGCCGCTAAAGCCGACTGTTTCTCCGTGGCCGATCATCTCCGCGGCTTCGTCGGCGGTCAGTACTGGAAACGGTAGCGCCATGATTGCTCCAAACTTCCACGTAAAGCACGTTAAGAGGAAAACGGCGAGTTTCCTCGGGGGTTGAAAGCCGCATTCTTGCAGGCTCTGGACGGTACGGCATTCACGCCACCCTGCCTAACAGCGCCACATAGTGGGGGTCCCGACTAGAGCGGCGCCCCTTGCAAAGAGCTATTCATGAAACCAAGGTCTAGCAGGCTGCTGAAAAACTTACATCGGTGTCTTCCTGAGGCGATTTTGCGCCTGGGGCCTGCTTCGCTTTCGCGCAGACAGCAGATCCTTCGCTTTCGCTCGGGATGACGCTCTCAGAGAACAGTTTTTCAGCAGCCTGCTAGGAACTCCCTAGCGGAGTCGGCCGGAGCGGTTGTGGCGCTGCTACCAGAGTCCGCAAAAGACTGCCTGTATGCTGCCACCAGCCTTGAAATACCTGACCGTCAGTGCAACGGACGTGCAGCGGACGCCAGCTATTGAGAGCGCATGGCAGCCTGGAGGCGTGCGCCGGTTCATCTCCGTCTGGGTCTTGAGTTAGAGGGCTCACGGTCACAGACCGGGTATCCAACCGAAGGCCCGTACGCATTGCTTTGAGTGCGCTCTCTTTGGCACTCCAAAGCAAAGTTACTAACTGAGAGCGGTCTGCCGCGTCCACTTGGGCGATCAGTCCCTGCTCTTCGGTCGAAAAATAATCACGGACAAACGCCTCGCTGCGACATTCATCTATCTCCAAGTCAAACCCCAGCATTGTCCCGGACTTTGCGATGGCACAACCCGCAACGCCGGAGCTGTGACTCAGTGAAATTGCGACGTCCGCTGGTGCGCCCGCAAGAAATGCCTCGGGCGCGCCCGAGGCCGCCGGACGGATTTCGATTTCCGAAAGAGTCCTGGGATCACCTGGCATTTTCCAATAGACGGCCAAGGCTCGTTTTGCTGTCCAGCGCCCCAGCCGCCAATCTGCGCGGCGTTTTGCAAAACGCAGGCCAGCGAGCAAAGCCGCATCTTTAGCGCTCAACCACTCATCGTGCGCCGGCACTTCGGATTCGGCTTGCTCAAGCCAATAGACGTCCATGTGCTCGCCCTGCCTGATGGTCAAGAAGCTATGCTCGAGACCTCCACGGCGTGCAATGCCTTAAAAGGCCCAGAATCGACGGTATATGGAAGCGCGATCGTGCGATACCCACGCAAACTCATGTACCGGTTCCCTGCCAAATCTACAACGTCCGCATCGAAGCTTCCATCCGAAGCGGGTGTTACGGCGGCATGTAACTGGCTTTCAATCAGGTCCGCGCAGTTAAAGAATCGAATTTCATGAACGTACAGCGGCAGGCCCATGCGTCCCTGTATCCCCATTTCCCAGAGTCCGGCGGTCTGGAAGCAAAGTTCAATCAGGCGAGGCGCTATAAGGGTCGACTGCTCAGAGGGTTGATGATTGAGCGGCAAGTTCTTGGCCATCTGCCCCACAATGCGATCTTCCTCGCGCCATGCCCGCTCCAGAACGCGGTACGCTGGCCCATGGAAGTAGACGCGATAAATGTCGGAGGCCTCGACAACCGCTCCGGACGGCCCACGGAGCGCCTTTGTGGTAGACGCTTCGAGTGGGTACCTGGTCATCCGCACACGCGC
>Ga0181535_10006341_pt1 | contig 12266 bp, 5 predicted proteins | sample PEATcosm2014_Bin_44_FD_119774 | JGI IMG/M metagenome (GOLD analysis project Ga0181535, IMG submission 119774) | Peatland microbial communities from MTU Mesocosm Facility, Houghton, MI, USA - PEATcosm2014_Bin17_30_metaG | ecosystem: Environmental > Terrestrial > Soil > Wetlands > Peat | place...
CTTTCACCCGGCAACGGGGTTATTATTCCTGAAGACTCGACGCGAAACACCTGGCACCCAGTTGCTACCTGCTTGGGAGGATTCCGGTCATGACTCCGCGAAAGCCGTTGTTGCCGTTGGCCGTAATCATCGTGGCGAGCTTGATCGGGCACCGTTCGTCCGCTGCCGAGCCGGCGCCGCCCCGGCCGAATATCGTCTTCCTCCTCACGGATGACCTCGGCTATGGCGACCTCGGCTGCTATGGCCAGACGAAAATCCGCACGCCGAACCTCGATCGGCTGGCGGCCGAGGGCATGCGATTCACCCAGCACTACGCCGGGAGCAACGTGTGCGCCCCCTCGCGTTGCGTCCTGATGAGCGGTTTGCATCCCGGGCACGCCTACATTCGGGAAAATCGCGGTTTGCCGGACCACGAGGGCCAAGAGCCAGTTCCGCCTGGCGCGCTGCAATTCCCCTTGACCCTCAAGCGGCTCGGCTACACCGTCGGCGGCTTTGGCAAGTGGGGACTGGGATCGGTGCAGAGCACCGGCAGCCCGCTAGAGCAAGGTTTCGACCGCTTCTTCGGCTACAACTGCCAATGGAAGGCGCACAACTACTATCCGACATACCTGTGGGATAACGATCGGAAGTTCCCGCTCAATAATCCCAACATCGCTGCGCATCAAAAGCTGCCGCCGGGTGTCGATCCCAACTTGCCGGCCAGCTATGCGCCCTACTTCGGCCGGGTGTACTCGGCGGACGTGATTGCCCAAAAAGCCCGCGAGTTTGTCGAGGCCAACCGGGACAAGCCGTTCTGGCTCTACTTTCCCACCACGGTGCCGCACTTGGGCCTAGAAGTACCCGAAGATTCTCTGCGGGAGTACGAGGGCAAGTTCCCCGAAAAACCTTACGAAGGCGGTCGGGGCTACCTGCCGCAGCGAACGCCCAGAGCGGCCTACGCCGCCATGATCACGCGGATGGACCGCGAGATCGGGCGGATCGTGCAGTTGGTCAAGCGTCTGGGCCTGGAAGAGCGGACGATCTTCGTTTTCACCAGCGACAACGGCCCGCCAGCAATCGAATCCGGCGGTTTTCCCGTGGGATTTTTCAACAGCGCGGGCGGACTGCGCGGTGGGAAAGCGGACTTTTACGAGGGCGGCTTCCGCGTGCCGTGCATCGTCCGCTGGAAGGGCCGCATTGCCGCGGGTGCGACCAGCGGCCGGGTGACAGGTTTCGAAGACTGGTTCCCGACGCTGTTGGAGCTGATCGGAGAAAAAGCCGCGACGCCAAAGAAGCTTGACGGCATCAGTTTCGCGCCCACGTTGCTTGGCAAGCAACAGCCGCCGCGGCCCTTCCTCTATCGCGAGATGCTCCCCTGTGCCTGCGTGCGCGTCGGCGATTGGAAACTCGTCTGGCCGCATCTCGGCAAGGGAAGTTTCCGAGGAACCGGACAAAGGCCGAGGGCGGAGCTTTACGACCTGGCCAAAGACCCTCGGGAAACGACGGACGTCGCCGCGGACCATCCGCAGATCGTGGCGAAGTTGGAGCAGGTCGGGCGTCAGCAGCACGTCAAGTCCGACCTGTTCCCCTTGCCGGCTTTCGACGGCGTCACGGTCGACCGCCCGCCGAAGAAAGCAGGAAAGCCGAACTGAGCGGTTGCGAGAATTCTTAGTAACCGGTGCCCAATCCGTCACAGCGCGGCAGCGAAGCCATACTTGGCAGCAGGCGACGGCGTCCACTGCACGAAGCCGCCCTACGAACTGCTGGCCCAACTTGCCGCCACCCGGGTCGCAGAGGCTCTAGGTTTCTCGGTATCCGTCACGCCGTCCGTCCCCCCGTGTACCGGTGGTGATCCACCAGGGGCGGTTCTGGCGGGAATCGCCTCGTGGTCACGTGCGAAGGGATCTTCTACGCTTTGTTGGAGTTCGTCGCGAAGCGGATGAACAAGGACGGCACCTTGCCCTGGGCGAGGACAGCTTCTGCATCGGCAGCCCGGCGGCGATTGGCGTGTCGGCCTCGACCGGCCAGCGCCGCAGGGCCAGGTGATACTCGCCCGGCGAGTCGACAACCAACCTCCAACGGCCGTGCACGTGCATGCCCCCCCGCACGTCCGGCTGGATCGTGAGTTACAACGACCCTCCGATACAGCTGGCGATGCTCGACGTAGTCGAAGCAGGTTGTAGCGAGTAGTCGGCATCCACAAGAGCAGAGGCGACCGACCGCAACGAGGCAGACCACACCGACCCGACGCCGTGCGGAGGCAAGAGGATCGGCGTGGCCAGAGATCTCCTTTTACGGCCCTCCGATTCGCCAGGCAAACTCCTCGGCAGGGATGGAAATGGCAATTACCCCATCGGCCCCCTTCCGCAGGGGCTCCTTACGACATACCTGTCCTTCGGCATCCAAGCGCTCGATGAATTGGGGCCAGCGAAGTTTCCACGGCAAATGGTCCCAACGGAGGCGAGCAATCAGTCGCGTGCCGCTTCGTTGCGGCAAGGGCGTAATGATGAGCGACTGTCCCTGGCGGCTCAGACGGCAACCGCCGGCAGTCGCCACGGCACCGAAATCGACCGTTTTGGCGTGGGGATTTTGCCGTGCCGCGGTGGGATCGGCGGGGCCGTGATAATCGCTCCATGTCGCACCTTGCTCCTCGGGACCTTCCACGTGGATCGTTCCCGCGCGGATCAGCGGTGTGCCATCGACGGAGCCCGCCAGCGGCGGTCGTAGCGGATCGCCCGACCGGCGCATTTCATAGCGCAGCTCGAAATCGTGGCGGTTCCGGTGTTGATCGGGAATCCGGAGTTGAGCTCGCGCGGTGATCGTTCCCGGCCGGGACGCGGCAAACTCCGCCGGCTGAAGGCCGACGCGACTGAGGACTTCCCCGCCGCCATCGACGTAATACAAGAACGGGCGATAACCGGCCGGCATCGGCCCATCGATTTTCCAGCGGAGATTCAGCTCGTAATGCCATGGCTCCAGGCGACGGATCCCCTCCACGCACAGCCGCACCGGCAAACGGGGCCGGACCATCGCTCGGCCATTCACGTAAAGCTCGTCGGCGGTTCGGGCAGTCTCGACAATCAGGCCCTCGCGAAAGGCAATCGACGTTTCGACGGTGCCTTGCGCGGTGGGAAGGCGGGCCAAAAATCCGTATTGGGGGAGATCCTCCCCTTGAACGTGCCATGGCTTCTGACCGCGGTTCACCCACACCTGTCCCCCGCCGCTCCATTGGACCCGTTGCCGGTGCAAGTCGCCATCGACGAATTCCACCTGTTCGATGGTTCGCAGCGCCAGCGCCCGGCTTAGGCCGTGCAGCAGCCAGTATTTTCGGACCACGTCCCGGTCGAAGGCATCGGGCACCATGGCCGAATGGCCGGTGAGCACTTCGCCGGCCACGTAGTCATCGCTAAATATGCCATGTTCCTCGGGATCGAGCCCTCCTTCATATCGAAACGGGTATCCTTCTCCCTGCAGGACGAAACGGTCGTGATGGGCGGCGTCGAACCAGGGAATTCTCTCCGCGTCGGCGCAGGGGATTTCCAGCACCAACCCACCATGTTTCCCCGGTAGGCGCTTGCCCACGCGCAGGTGACTGACTTGGCCTCCATCGAGCCAACCGATGAACTGATCGTGGCCGCTTTCGGAAATCTGCGGGGCATGGCCTCCCAGGTAATCGCGAATCCAGGCAAACTCCCGGCGAATGGTATCCCGGGTGTAAACGCGGCTGAAGAACTGTCCGTCGACGGTCCAATAATCGTAAGGGGGAACATTCGACCACACGTCGATGAAATAGGCCGTCGGCGCCAGGTTTTCCTTGACCAATTTCAGGTTGCCTTGCAAAAAAGGCTCGATCTGGTCGGCGCGGTAGACGTACGCTTGCGCCTTCCGCCCCTTATTCAGCCAGCCCTTCCTCGGCTCCCCGCGAGCCTGGAAGGCGATCCGGTGGTCGTAAGAAAACCCAGCCGCATCGGGATAGAAATCAAAGTAATTATCGTGCGGAGCGAAGGGAACATCGACGTTTTTGCAAATGCCGATAAGCTGCTGCAGCTCGGCCAGCGTGCCATAGCGCGGCGAAGGAGGCCAGCTTTCCGGCAGGCGATAGTCGCCGACGCCCCAGCGCTGCCAGTTGTGCCACACGACGAGGCTATCGGTCAGACCGTATTGAAAGGCCTTTTGCAGTCGGCGGGCCCCGTCAGGAAAACGATCGTACCACAGATCGAAGACGAAGCGGCCGGCCGCCCGGGCCACCCCGTCGGCGGCGTGCAGTCCGTTGCCCGCGCGCCACAATTTGACCCCTTCCCACACGTTGGGCGCAGGGATGAAGCTGAGCGTCGCGGCGTGGGGTACTTGGAGCGAATAGTGCCGCTCGGCAGGACGCACGTCGAGCATTTCCGGCGGCACATCGCTCCCTTGCACCAGGGAAGGCCCCGCGGCGAAATCGAAACCCACGAAGGAAGTGGGTAAGTGAAAACCGTTGAACGGAAGTTGGAACGACAGAGGATCGCGGACCACATTGCCTACGCCAGCGTAAATTTGCCGAGCGGTTTGATTCCACGAGCCGACGGCGAGGGCTTCCAAACGGACCACCCGCCACGGCTGCGGGGAAGGGCCGTTTTCCAGGCGAAAGCTCGCCCGCAGGATATTGTCTTCGACGTAGAGGTGCCCCACGACGTCGAACGCATCGGCGGAACCCCGAAATTGATGGCGCACCTGGTAGCCCTGTTTCGACGTTTCCACCGTTGCCGTGCGGAGCCGGATTGGCGAGCGCGGATCTTCCAGTGGTGTTCCCAGCACGCAAATCTGGAAGCCCTGGAAGCAAAGTCGCCGGGGGCCGTCGTCAAAACCGACCGCCGCATCGAGCAGTCCCCGCCGACCCGGCCACAACCGCACGGCATACGTCACTCGGCCGCAATGGATCTGCCCGAGTTCGATCGAAGGGCTGTTTGCCTTGGGCGCGAATACCGATGCCGCCGGCGGCGAACCGGCCGTCAAGGTGGGCTCGGCCCACAAGGAAAAATCCCAGGCCGTATTGTTCTTCGGCCCCGGATGCGATTCCAATTGCAGCCGGACGGCCTTGCCGGCCCAGCCGCCCAGGTCAACCTCTGCGGCGCGCCACCGGCTATCGAGCAGGTGTTCCTGCCAGACGATCTTCCCCAAGCTGCCCTCGGGGGCATCCAGCGGCGCCACGCGGACGCGAAAGGTCACGCCATCGCTGTGTCCCCCTGGCCGATCGGCAATGGCATTGGCCCACTCCAGCCGCAACGGCTTGCAGCGCGGCAGTCGCACGGGGTACTCGGTAAAAATCGTGCCGGCGCCGACGGCATACGGCGGAGTCATGTGAATCGCATTGCGGCAACCGTCGGAAAGCGTTTGTGGACCTATCTCGCAGTGAGCACGCGTCCGCGGTTCCGTGCCGAGCCAGCCGACGGGAAGCACCTGCGGTCGCTGGCCAAACACGGCCACTGTCGTTCGATGGATCGGCGTTTGCCAGAGCTTCAAGCTTGCGCCAGCAGTTATTTCCAGCGGCTTCCAGGGCAAACCGGCCTTGGGGGGAGGGAGTTGGGTTTGCAGAACCAGAATCGGATGAGCCGTCAGCTCCCCGGCTTCGCAGCGGAAACGGGCCCAAGCGTGAATGGGATACAAGGCCGTGACGGTGCCCGCCCCGGCGGTCACGCGAAACGTGTACTGGGCCTTCCCCTTGCCCTTCACGGAAAAAGGGACGGCCCCCGTCGGCTCGGCCCGCCAGTGGTCAATCACGCCGATCGCCAGCGCACCCGCCAGGGGAACGTTAGCCCGGTTTTCCAGCTTCACCTGGATCGTTTGCGGCACATTGATAGCCGCCACGACTTCCGGGCCTTCGATGCGTACCGTCAGCGGTCCGGCCGTATCAACCGGCTCGTTGAAAGCTCGCGTGGAAGTCGCGATCAAGCCGAGAAGGACGTTCGTGACACCGATCACCATTGTCTGCCGGCAAGTTCTGTGGCGCATCATTGGTTCTTCTCATGTCCCAAGGTGGCGACGAAAGCTCGCACGCTCGCTGCGTCACCCTATCCCGGTCCAGTGTACCTGTCGGTCTGCCCAAAAGCTACGCAACTGAGGCGTGGCGACCGCAAGCCCTTGTCTTGGCTGGAATTCATGGGATGTCCCGGGGCGGTCCGATGCTGATTGGAGGATCGTTGCTGTTTCGGGGACGGATTTGTTTGCGAATCGAAGTGCGCATGACTAGAATGGCAACGTCCGGTTCGCCTTCACGAGCGCCGCAAGGCGGGAAAGACCGTCTGAAGCGAGGCCGTATGCGATCGGAGCCAATTTCGGACGATGAACATTCGCCCACAAACGCCAAAGGGAAGGGAGCTACTCTGATGACGAATCGCCTCAACATGGTCACCACGATCGGCTTGGCTCTGGCCCTCTTTCACGCTCTGATCGCGGTCGCGGCCGATGCAAAGCCGACGAAGCGTCCGAACGTCCTCATCGTACTAACCGATGACCAGGGTTACGGGGACTTCTCCTGCCACGGCAATCCGATCCTGAAGACGCCCAATCTGGACAAGCTCCACGACCAGAGCATCCGGCTGACCGATTTTCATGTCTGCCCGATGTGTACGCCCACGCGCTCGCAGATCATGACCGGCCGCGACTGTCTCACGACGGGGGCATACGTCGTCTGCTCGGGCCATGACTTGCTGAGGGAAGGGATTCCCACGATGGCCAACGTTTTCGCCGCCGACATGTTCGCCGACGCCGGATATCGCACCGGGCAGTTCGGCAAGTGGCACCTCGGCGGCAACTACCCCTTCCGTCCCCAGGATCGCGGCTTCCAAGAATCGATCTGCTTCCGCGGTTTCGGGATCGTCTCCTCGTCGGACTATTGGAACAACGACGGCTACAACGACTGGTACTTCCACAACGGCAGGCTCCAACATTACAAGGGCTTCTGTACCGACGTCTGGTTCAACGAGGCCATGAAGTGGATGAAGTCCCGCGCCGCGCAGAAGGAACCGTTCTTCGTCTATCTGCCGACCAATGCACCGCACGGGCCGTGCTGGGTGCCGAAAAAGTATAGCGAGCCGTACTGCGGCAAGGTCAAACCGGAGATCGCTGATTTCTTCGGCATGATCGCCAACATCGACGAGAATATGGCCCGGCTCGACGTCATGCTCAAGGAGTCGGGACTCTACGACAACACGCTCCTGATCTTCATGACCGACAACGGCGGCACGTATGGGGTGCCGATTTGGAATGCGAGAATGCGTGGGGGCAAGACCCAGTACTACGACGGTGGACACCGCGTGCCCTGCTTCATCCGCTGGCCGGCCGGCGGGCTGCGGCAACCCGACAATGTCGATACGCTCGCGGAGTGCCAGGACCTGTTGCCCACGCTCATCGACTTGTGCGACCTGCGTGTACCCAGGGGAGCGCGTTTCGACGGCGTCAGCCTCGCCGCACTGTTGCGCGGCAAGCCGCAACCGAAACTGGCCGACCGGAAACTCGTCGTGCAATACGGCATCTGGGAGGAGTACATGGGCCCGACCAAGTGGAACTGCGCCGTCATGTGGGGCAAATGGCGATTGTTCCGCGGGAAGGCGCTTTACAATCTTGCCCACGATCCCGGCCAGAAAACCGACGTAGCCGCCAAGTACCCTCAGATCGTCAAGACGCTGCGCGACCATTACGAGGCATGGTGGACCCGCACTGAACCGCTATCACGGGAGTTCCCGGCCATCCACCTGGGCTCCGAGCACGAGAACTGTGTCTACCTGGGCTGTGAGGACTGGGTGGCGCCGAACTCGGCCCATCAAGAGGAGATCCGCACGGGGTTGAACCGCAGCGGGCCTTGGCACGTGCTCGTGGAACGCGAGGGTCGGTACCAGGTGTCGTTGCGCCGCTGGCCGGCCGAGGCCGACACGGCGATCACCGCAGGCCTGCCGGCTTTCGACGGCGTGTTGGGGCACTATCCGCCGGGCAAGGCACTGTCCATCGTCAAGGCCCGGCTCCGCGTGGCCGATCTCGACCAATCGATGCCGGTGGCCGCAACGGACAAGGCGGCTACGTTCGTGGTTCGGCTTCCCGCCGGGCGTACCACCTTGCAGACCTGGTTTTACGGGAAGAATGGCGCGGAGCTCTGCGGGGCGTATTGCGTGTATGTCACTAGGTTACCGAATTGAGCCCTTGGGAGGAGCACGAAGATGACATCGGTACGACGAACGCTGATAGTCGGGCTTGCCGTGGCGCTTCTGTGCGGCGGCAACGAGGCGGGTCGGGCAACGGAGCCGGGGACCGGTGCAGGACGCCGGCCCAACATCGTCTTTATCTTGATCGACGACCTGGGCTGGGCAGACGTCGGCTGTTTCGGCAGCAAGTATTACGAGACGCCCAACATCGATCGCCTGGCCTCGCAGGGGATGCGGTTCACCGACGCGTATGCGGCCTGCGCCGTCTGCTCGCCGACCCGCGCCAGCATCATGACGGGCAAGTATCCGGCCCGGTTGCATCTGACCGACTACATCCCCGGCGAGGGCAACTCGCCATCGAATCTGCTGCGGATTCCCGAGTGGCGGCAGTTCTTGCCCCTGCAGGAAGTGACGATCGCTCAGGCGTTGAAATCGGCCGGCTACGTGTCGGCCAGTATCGGCAAATGGCATCTCGGCGGCCCCCCCTATTACCCCGAGCACCACGGCTTCGACCTGAATATTGCCGGCAGCTACATCGGCTCGCCGCCCTCATATTTCTGGCCCTACCAGGGCGGGAAGATCGCCGTGCCGGGCCTGAAACAGGGTGGCCACGAAGGGGAGTACCTTACCAATCGGCTGACCGCTGAGGCCGAGAGATTCATCGACCAGAACAGGGACAAGCCGTTTTTCCTCTATTTTGCGCATTACGCCGTACACGTTCCGTTGCAGGCCAGGCCGGCCGTTCTGGCGAAGTACAAAGCCAAGATGCCGGTGGGCGGTCAGAAGAACCCAATTTACGCGGCAATGGTGGAAAGTGTGGACGATAGTGTGGGTCGGATTCAGCGCAAGCTCCGGTCGCTGGGCATTGCCGACCGGACCGCGATCGTATTCATGTCGGACAACGGCGGTTTGTGGCCATACTCCACTTCGAACGCGCCCCTGCGTGCCGGCAAAGGCTACCCGTACGAAGGTGGAACGCGCGAACCGCTGATTGTCAAGTGGCCGGGGACTACCAAGCCCGATACAACCTGCTGTGTGCCGGTCAGCAGCATTGATTTCTTTCCGACGCTGTTGCAGATCGCCGGCGTGAAACAGCCGGTCGAGGTGGACGGCCGCAGTCTCGTCCCCTTGCTTAAGCAGGCTGGTTCATTCCAACGTGACGCGCTCTATTGGCACTATCCCCATTATTGGGGCGGCGGGCGGGTCCGACCATTTGGTGCCATCCGCTCCGGCCCGTGGAAACTCATCGAATTCTACGAGGACCAGCGGCTGGAACTGTATAATTTGGCAAATGACTTGAGTGAAAGTCGCGATCTGGCCACGAGCAATAGGGCGAAGGCCGCCGAATTGCGCGAAATGCTGCACCGCTGGCGGAGCTCGGTTGGCGCTCAGATGCCTACGCCGAATCCTGACTATCACGTTCGCCAACCGCCCGCGGAGCGCGAGTCAGGCGTCGCTCAAGCGTGCTGGCTTCGCATGGCCGAGGAATGAATGTCCCGGAACTGTCGCAGGGGGCTCTGGCGACTGGCCATGCATGGGCCCCACGTTCGGTCATACCGGTCGTCGCGGTGTCGTCAAGTGCCCGTTGGCGGTTCCAGGACACCTAGCCCTAAGGATTGGAAGCTGCTGTTGAGGTGCGGCATTCCAGCTTGGTTTTTTTCGTGATCCTCGGGGACCCGCGCCGACTCGCTCCAGAAGAGGAAATTGCAACCGCGAAATCCAAGCACAACAAGCAGCAAGTGGGAGCCGCACCGGTTCCACGTCCGCGAGCAGGCACGTCCCTGGCGGAAGTGCGAGCCCAGGACCGTGACGCTGGCTACGGACGTTTCTGATGAGCCGTCATCCGTCCCGGCCAGCCAGCGGCTTTTCTGATCGCCCGAGGGCAAGGAATGGAACGCCTCGCCACGTGGGCCAGGATGCCCCAGGATACGAGATTGCGGGTCGGACGAGATCAAGCCGAAGAGGCGATATCGCCTCTGCCGGCGGCTTGCAACCTGCCGGACCATCATTAAGAATAACGAGCATGGTCAGCGACAGTCGTAACGAACAATGCCGGTCTACGACGATCGCCAAGCCTCGCCGGAAGAACGCGGTGGGGTGCAGAACCGTCGTTCACCCCGGCCCCGCGCCCTCCGGAGGAGAAGTCATGGTGATTCCCTTATCGCGCCGACTTTTTTCTCTCGGCATTGCGTTCTCGATAATGTTGGCCGGCCGTGCCACGGTGGCAGGCCCGTCGGACGCCGAGTTGCTGGCCGGCGCCGATGGGCGAATCGAGCGGCATCGCAAAGCGGACGCGGCTGTTACGGTCGTCGATCGCGCGGGCAAGCCGCTGGCGAATGCGGAAATCGACGTGCGACAGACGCGGCACGCCTTCCTCTTCGGCTGCAACATCTTTCTTTGGGGTTCGCTGCCGGACGAGAAGACCGAACAGGCCTATCGGCAACGCTTTTGCGAGTTGTTGAATTACGCGACACTCCCTTTCTTCTGGACGGCGTACGAGCCCGAGCGAGGCAAGCCCCGCCATGAGCGGATCGAGAAGGTCGCCCGCTGGTGTCAGCAACACGGCATCCAAACCAAGGGACACCCGTTGGCTTGGAACTATGTCGATGACTCCTGGTATCCCAGCGATCTGGATGAGCTCTACCGGCTGCAACTGGGGCGCATCGACGATTGCGTGCAGCGGTTCCGTGGACTGATCGACCGCTGGGACGTGGTGAATGAGGCTACCGAGTTCGACCGCGTGGCGTATGTGAAGGCTGCCCCGAAACAGAGCGCCATGTGGAAGAAGGTAGGCCAAGTGGAGTTTGTCCGCCAGTGCCTGATCCATGCCCGCCAAGCCAATCCGCAGGCCACGCTGTTGATCAACGACTATTACACCGGCCCGGCCTTCGCGCGGCTGCTTGAGCAGGTCGTAGACCAGCGCGGCAAGCCGCTCTACGATGCGGTCGGCATTCAGAGCAACATGCTGAAAACAGGCCGCTTCTGGCCGGCGAAGGAAACGTGGCGCGTCTGCCAGCAGTTTTCGCGATTCGGCGTGCCGGTGCATTTTACCGAGACGACGGTCATTTCCGGCGATCGCCTCCCGAGGAAGAAGAGCGACTGGCCATCGACGCCGGAAGGCGAGGCCCGCCAGGCCCGTCAAGTGGTCGATTTCTATACGTTGCTGTTCTCCCACCCCGCGGTCGAAGCCGTCACCTGGTGGGACTTCTCCGATTTCCATTCGGTGGACGAGCGGCCCGGCGGGCTTGTTCGCTGCGACATGACGCCCAAGCCGGCGTACGAGGAACTCAAGCGGCTTGTCAAAGGCAAGTGGTGGACGAAGACCCGGCTACACAGCGGCGCGGACGGAACGGCCGCGTTCCGCGGCTTCCTCGGCGATTACCGGATCACGGTCCGCACGGGCGACAAGCCGCCCGTGGTCAGGGAGCTTGCCCTGGAGCGAGGCAAGACGAATCGGTTCGTGATAACGGTCCCGTAGGCAAGCGGGGGCCCATATTGGCATCATCGGCCGCTCGGTGATTCCTCCGGCGCTGCTGCCCGGAGCGCGAATCACCGACGAGCAGGTGGCCCACGGCGGCGAGGCGTGGAAGTCGCCGCGGGACCTGAGCGCCAAGGTCTGGCTGGCATGGCGCGGCGAGTATCTGTACCTGGCAGCCGACGTGACCGACGATCATCACGTACAAAGAGAATGTGGCCGAGGCAGTTGATCGGCTATAATAGGACGACTGCCGACCGGTGGGCCGGTATATCAGGAGGGAGCGCAATCAGTCGAGATAGGGAGAAAGATCGGCTCACGTTGGGAAGACCATCACTAGCGAGGATGATATGACGCGTCGCGATCGCGTTCTTCTTGGGCTCAGGCATGAGCAGCCGGACCGCACGCCGGTTGATTTCCAGGCGGTACCCGAGATCTGGCAGGCGGTGTGTCGGCATTTTGGCGCGGAGGATCCCAAGGAAGTCCTCGACGCCCTGGACATCGACGTGGCGTGGGTGGACCCGGAGGTAAGCCGGGAGCCCAGGCTCACCGACGACGATGGGCTGCTGATCGGGTGGGGCGGTAGCAGGCTGAAAAAGGTCTACAACGAGTACGGGGCATACGACGAAGTAGTACGA
>Ga0181535_10006342_pt1 | contig 12264 bp, 8 predicted proteins | sample PEATcosm2014_Bin_44_FD_119774 | JGI IMG/M metagenome (GOLD analysis project Ga0181535, IMG submission 119774) | Peatland microbial communities from MTU Mesocosm Facility, Houghton, MI, USA - PEATcosm2014_Bin17_30_metaG | ecosystem: Environmental > Terrestrial > Soil > Wetlands > Peat | place...
GCACCGTTGCCGCATGGGAACGCCTTCCCGAGAAAGACCTGCTGTCGGAGAAGATGCGTAAAGCCATCGGGGAGCAGATTCTCACCGTCGCGAAGAGCGCCGGACAAGTTCAAGGAAGATCCGCCAGAAGGCGTAGCCGTTCCTGATGGCTGTGCTTCTGCTGGCAAAGGCCGTAGAGTTCTCCATTGGCGGTGTTGAGCGCGGCGATCAAGATGGTCTTGGTGTCGGGACAGGATGGGAAGGGGTGAAAAAAGTGGTGATCAGAGGCGCTACTGCATTGGAGGCCCAATCTTAGATTCTATGGACAAATTCGCAGTTCGACCTCGCCGTTCGATCTTCGGGCGGTCAATTCCCTCAAAGAGCCGTCGATCAAAATACCTGCCCAGGCCGCGCATCTACTCGTTCAGATTTTGGATGAGATGAGCCGGGGCAATGCGGTCAAGCTGATTCCCGTTCATGCGGAACTCACAACCCAGGAGGCCGCCGATCTTCTAAATGTCTCGCGGCCGACTCTGATTCACTTGCTCAATGAAGGCAAGATCGAATTCCACAGAGTAGGAACGCATCGCCGTGTACCGTTCAAGTGCGCGCTGGCTTACAGACGGCAGATCGACGCGGAGCGCAAGTCGGCTCTTGCCGAACTCGTGGCATACGATCAAGAATTGGGCATCTGAGGATGGCTGCGCTCATTGCGTTGTATGACGCGAACGTCCTGTACTCAGCCGAGCTCAGAAACTCTCTGATGCACTTGGCGCTGACTGGACTCTTCCGCGCCAAGAGGTCTGCTGCCATTCACGAGGAATGGATTTCAAACCTCCTCAGGAACAGGCAGGATCTTAGCCGTCAAAGACTGGAACGTACCCGCCAGTTGATGGACAAGGCGATTCTTGATGTGCTCGTCGAGGGCTATGAGAATTTGATTCTAAGCCTGAGCCTCCCGGATGAAAATGACCGTCATGTACTTGCTGCCGCCATTCGGGGCGGGGCACAGGTACTTGTCACGATGAATCTGAAGAATTTCTCGCATCGCTTGAAGCACAGGGCTTACCGAAATCAGTGGGCGCTTTGCGGGTGCTGTTTCAGCGAACAACTGAGATCGAACGCAGAATGCGATAGCCGAATTAATCAGGCGACTCTCGGGGAAGAATATGACGTTATCGTATTTATTTACATAAACTTACACGGTTCTAAGTTTTAATCCTCCTCGATAGTTCATAATCTCAGGCCCGAACTGGAAGGAGCATCCATTTCGAAACTTGCGAACTGGGGACTTCCCCCAGTAGACTGAGGTGTGCCAAGTTCGTTTACACTTCCGTCGTTGCAGTTCTCCGGCCACGAGACGTTCCCACTCCGCCAACTTTGGCTCCGCAAGGCATTCGACAAGGTGGCCGGTGCGAAGCCCCGCGCTCCCCGGTCAGTCTTTTCCGACGAAGAATCAATTACCCGATTTGGCGTTGGAAGAAACATGGTAACGTCGATACGGCATTGGAGCCTCGCGTGCGGCTTCATGGACGAAGATTCCACAGGCTACTTTCCAACAGACCTCTCAAAAAGACTTCTTTCGAAAGAGGGCCTTGACCCCTATCTAGAATACCCGGCAACAGTGTGGCTGATTCATTGGAAGCTCGCAGGAATAGGGCTGAAGTCATCGACATGGTGGTTCTTATTCAATTGTGTTGTCCAGCAATCCTTTGATAAAGAATCGCTCTTCCGGGCAATAAGTGCCCACGTGCAGAATATTTCGTACAAGATAAGCGATAGCACGTTGAAGCGTGACATCGATGTTTGCCTCGCAAGCTACCTTCCGCGCACCGCACGCAGCGAGAGTAGCGAAGATGCTGCTGAACCAATTCTCGCGGAGCTACCCTTACTCCAACAGCATATGGGAATGAAGGGAACGTTTACCTTTCGCCGTGGACCAAAGCCCACCCTGCCGGACGCTCTCTTCACGTATGCACTCATTGAATTTTGGGAGCGCTATAATCCGACATCTGCGTTGTCATTTGAACGAATCATGAACGACTATGGTTCGCCTGGGCGCGTGTTCAAACTGGACGAATATACGGTAGGCGAACGCGTCGCTGCGCTCGAACATCTTACGGATGGTATGCTCCGCTGGACAGATACCGCTGGCGTTCGTCAGGTTAGCAAAGGCGCAAACTTCGACGAGGCCATTCTGAAGAGCCGCCTCTTGGAGGCATCGTATGCCTAGATTGTTGAGCGGTATCGTTCAGGTTCGCCAGCAATTTCTTCGTTCAGTGCGGATCGACGCCGATTATGGCCGCACTGATGCGTTAGATGGATTTGTACTACAGCCATCTGCTCGCGCTGCTGTCGAGACACTGGCGCGGCACATCAATGAAACGCAACAACGTGCGTTCACCTGGACGGGGCCGTACGGCGGGGGAAAGTCGTCCCTCGCGCTCGCTTTGTGCTCGCTCGTTAGCCCCGAAAAGCGGATTCAGGATTCGGCCAAGGCTGTTCTTGGTCTCCGGCGCGGAGACCCCATCTTGCGTGCTTTCAACGCATCGCCAAACGACGGCTGGGTTGTGCTTCCTGTCGTTGGCAAGCGTTCGCCTATACAAAACGAAATAGCGATGACAATCGATAGATTGCCGTATCGCCGGAAGAAAGCTAAACAGAGCAGAGACCGAGACGTTATCGCCGAACTGACCGCTCTGGCCGATGCCCCCAAGCGAAAAGGAGTCCTGCTCGTCGTTGACGAACTGGGAAAGTTCTTGGAATCATCCGCTCAGACTGGGGGAGACATCTATTTCTACCAGCAACTTGCGGAAGCCGCTTGCAGAACGCGCGGCAAGTTGGTGGTCGTCGGAATTCTTCATCAAGCATTCGAACAATACGCAACCAGACTAGGCAGAGATGCGAGAGATGAATGGGCAAAGGTACAGGGTCGATTCATTGATATTTCTCTGGCCGCAGGTTCTGATGAAACTATTGACCTCCTCGGAAAAGCGATAGACTCCACGGGTGTGTTGCACTCGGAGACTAGCGCAATCTCCGAGACGATAGCACGATCGATTGGCGAACGGCGCCCTTCGTTATGCAAAGACTTGGATGTCCGCTTGGACCATTGCTGGCCCTTGCACCCGATTACGGCAGTCCTTCTTGGACCGAGTTCCCGGCGTCGGTTCGGTCAGAACGAGAGGAGCATCTTCGGTTTTCTGAACTCCGTTGACCCGATGGGTTTCCGTGATTTCCTGGAGAGCCGTCCTGCCGAACCCTTCAGCTACTATTGGCCGTGGCAATTCTGGGATTATATGCGCGCAAACCTGGAGCCAGCCATTCTAGCCTCTCCGGACGGTCACCGGTGGGCCCTCGGAGTCGAAGCGGTCGAACGAACCGAGGCGAAAGGTGATGCTATTCACCTCAGCCTTGTGAAAACTATCGCGGTTATTGATCTTTTTCGTAATGGGTCAGGCCTTGCGGCTGACGACTCCGTGTTGGCTGCGTGTTTCCCCGAGCAACCTCAAGGAACGATCGTCGCAGCATTGGAAGATCTTGCGAAATGGTCGATCATTGTCTACCGGCGGCACTTGACCGCGTGGGGCATCTATGCGGGAAGCGACTTCGATATTGAAGCGGCCACAGCAAAGGCACGCTCCGAGGTCGATGCTGACGAATTGCAGATCATTGAAGGTCTACGTGACCTTGCGCCCGTTCTTGCAAAGAGGACGTACCAGGAGACGGGCGCGATGCGTTTCCTCCAGCGCAGCATCGTAAGATCCGACGCCATTGAGGCGTATTTGAATGTGCGCAAGGTACCGCAGGGAAGTTGTGGTGAATTCGTGCTCACGATACCAAGTCGTGGAACCACGCTTAGGTCGTCACAGATGCTTGCACGCAAATTGGCAGGCGTCCATGCGGATAAAGGCGTAGTGATCGGCGTGCCGAGAGAGGCGAATCGTATTGCGGAGGAAGCAAGAGAACTGTATGCTCTCCAGCGCGTCTATACGACCCGTACCGAACTCGAAAGCGACAAGGTGGCGGCGCGCGAAATAGACGCGCGAATAGTGGCACTCAAGTCAGAGCTCGAAGACATGCTCCGCGATTCGTTCTCCACAGCCAAGTGGTATTGGAATCCCGATGCAACCGAAGCTATCGAATCGAAGAGTCTTTCTATGATTGCCTCTAGGGTGGCCGAAGCGCGGTATCCCGAGGCTCCAATTCTCTTAAGCGAACTCATTAACCGGGATTCACCGTCGTCGAACTCTGTAAAGGCGCGCCGTGATCTGATGCACCGGATGCTCCACCGAGCGACGGAGCCGAAGCTCGGATATACAGGTTATCCGGCTGATGCCGGGATTTATTTTTCAATTCTCAAGAGTACGGGCCTACATACACAGCGCGATGAGGAGCATTGGGCGTTCACGCCTCCTTTAGGATCAAGTACAGGACGCGGCATGAAGGCAGTATGGAAGGCGGCTAACCGTCTTCTGCTGCACAAGGGGGGCGCATGTCGTCTCTCAGATCTGTACGCACTGTGGACCGACCCACCATTCGGAGTGAAGGCGGGCGTGCTGCCGTTGCTCGCGCTGGCATACTTCCTGGCCAATAGCCGATCCATCGCGCTGTATCACGAAGATGTGTTTGTTCCGCATCTCACCGAAGTGCATGTGGACGAGTGGTTGCAAGATCCGTCGCGGATCACCTGGAAGTACTTCGAGATCGACTCGAGCCAGCAGGAAATGATCGGAGACCTGTCCAAGTCCTTATCGAAGCTCCTGGGGCGCGCAGTTGCGGAAGTACCGCTAGAGTTGGCTCGAGCCCTGGTCTCGCTCGTTGTCGATCTACCTGAATGGACCAAGAGAACATCGCAATTATCCCCAAGGTCCAAGCAGGTGCGGCAAGCGCTGTTGAAGGCTACTGATCCCCATCGCGTTCTCTTCATGGACCTCCCCGCGATGCTTGAGCAAGAAGGCGGTCCATCCATCGTCGAGTCCATAGCTAACTGCATTGCCGAACTTAACGATGCCTTTCCGAGAATGTTAAGAGCCATTGAAACAAAGATTTTTCAGGTTCTTGACCACAAGGGGTCTATTGAGGACCTGAGGCGCCGGGGATCCACAGTCACAGGAATATCAGGGGACTTTCGGCTCGACGCGTTCTCCGTTCGTCTCGCAAGTTACGAAGGAACGCTCGGTGATGTGGAATCACTGGTGTCGTTGGCGGTCAACAAGCCGTCACGTGATTGGACAGACCGTGACATAGAGTTGGCGTTTGTTCAGCTGGGGACATGGGCATTCGAGTTCCGCAAGGTGGAAACGATGGCCCCACTCCGCGACCGGCCAGCGACAAGACACGCTTTTGCCGTCGTGTTCGGCCCCGGCGACGGGAGTAAGGCAACATCCCGTTCATTTGATATTGCCTCTTCGGATCTACACATCGTCAAGCGCTTGGCGGACGAATTCCGATCAAAGTCAGACGGCATCGAATTGGATGTATTTCTCGCAGCTCTTGCAGAGGCTGGCGCTCAGGCCGCGGGTCGGGAAGGAAGGGCGTAATATCAGATGGCACAAAGACATGTTCTGGGACTATCCGGAGGCAAAGACAGTGCCGCCCTCGCGATTTTCATGCGAGAGCACTATCCAGATCTCGATATCAGTTATTTCTTTACGGACACCGGGAAGGAGCTTCCGGAGGTCTACGAGTTTTTGGGCAAGCTGGAAGGATTCCTCGGACGCAAGATACTCCAACTAAATCCTCAACGAACGTTCGATTTTTGGTTACGTGAATACAAGAATTTCTTGCCCTCTGCCCGTACTCGCTGGTGCACTCGACAGCTGAAGCTGCTTCCGTTTCGCCAATGGATCAAGCCATGGCTCGAGGCGGGGGACGAGGTGATTAGCTATGTGGCTATTCGAAGTGATGAAGATCATCGGGAGGGATATAGTTCAACGCACGATAGACTTCTCATCAAGATGCCGTTTCGCGAGCAAGGCGTCGACAAGGAAGGCGTATACGATATTCTGCGTTCGTCTGGAATCGGCCTACCCGCGTATTACGATTGGCGTTCGCGGAGCGGATGCACGTTCTGCTTCTTTCAGCAGAAGATCGAGTGGGTACGCCTAAAGCGTATACATCCAGACGCCTATGAAGAGGCAAAGGGATACGAAAAGACAGCACTTGAAAATGGATCTCCTTTTACGTGGAGCCAAGGCGAATCACTCGTTGACCTCGAACAGCCCGAACGGATCGCCGCGATAGAAGCGGATTTCGAAGTCCGGCGCCAACGCGAACGCGCAGCACGACGGATGAATCCCCTCCGCGTTCTCCCGACCACAGGTGAACCGGAAGACATTGATGATCTGTATTTGGCGGACGAGGGGAATGGGGCCTGTCTCATCTGCCACAAATGAGGAAACCTATCCCAGCGACATCAGACTGGTGTGTCTTCTTTCTTGCGGGATTCCTCCTCGACTCTGACCCTGAAGCTGCTTTAACTGCTTGAGGAAATCGGGAGCCGCAGTGCCATTGAAATCCATAGTCAGTTGCCCTGTCTTCGATTGACTCAGTCGTACCGGCAAGCCATTCTCCACGCCATGCGCTTGCCGAAAATCACGCAGTACGCTTATTCTCATTCGTTGTTGTCCGCGCGAATTGCCTCAACAGCTTGGATGACCTCTTCATCGGAAAGGAAGGGGGCTTGAGCGAAAACCAACCCTTGCTCCCCATTAAGTTTCGCTGCCAAATGACCTTTACCTAGAAGCAGCTCGGCCCCAGGGCGATCCATTGCGATCTTCGAGGTCGCTTCGCTAGCCACCTTGAGAATGAGGCGATTGCCCAGGTTTTCACGCAACTGCATTGGCATAACGTCCTTGTCTGGCCGCTGAGTGGCAAAGATCAGATGGATGCCGGCCGCCCGGGCCTTTACACCTAGCCGTTGGACAGCCGCTTCCACTGCTGACTTGTATTGACTATCGAACATCCAGTCCGCGAACTCATCATGGATCAGGAAAACCATCGGAAGGCGTTCTACCTTTGCCATCTTGGCATTGTAAGTTGGAAGATCCCTGGATCGAGCAGAAGCGAAAAGGCCGTAGCGCCGCTCCATTTCCTCAACCAAGTCCTCGAGGATCTTGCGAGCCCCCTCCTTCGTAATGACGATCTTTCCCCGCATATGGGGCAGATCCTCCAACGCGACATAGTCCACACCCATCTTTGGATCGATCAGAACAATTTGGGCAAGGGCTGGCGGATTGGTTGCGGCGATGTCCAAGAGCATGGCCTGGATCAGGACAGACTTGCCACTGCCGGTGGCTCCGGCCACAAGCGAATGCGGGTCGTGAGAGGAAAGCCCGCCAAACTCCGTACCGAGGTTCAGATAAAGCAACGCTCCGTTAATCTCCTGGACTCCAAGGAGGATCGAGGTATTTATGCCCGCCCGATTCCTGTTTAGAGAACGACGAGCCCAGAGATTCCAAAGAGACACGGACTGGCGCTTTTCGCTGGCCATCGTCACTACGATTTCGCCAGGCTTGGGTTGCACAGTCACGAGATTGATGGCGTGCGTTGTCAGCAGCTGTGTGCGCTTCGCCTCAATGTCCTCGACGCGCAGCCTGTCCGAGCCTGCTAGTCGGACAAGGCACCCGTTCGGAGTCAGACGAGTTCCCAAGATCCTCGCTTGCAACCCGTAACTGTTGAGGGCGGCCTTGAGCTTATTGGTCGTTTCCTCTGCCCAGGCCAAACGCTCATCCTCGGCGGCTGTTGATGCTGCAGTTTTCGACGTTATGAGAAGTTCCAGAGCGGATCCGCAAGATGCCATTTGTATTGGTGGCACGGGATGTGCTTCGCCAGTAATGCACTCAGGCTCGACATGGCGGGCTCTTTCTTGGAGAGTAGTCGAGCGCTCGGTCTCGGCGACTTCTGCCGAATTTGCCACAATGTCTGAAGTCTCCTGCGGAAAGGGCTCAGTGGCCGCTTTCTCTGGATACTGCTCAAGCAGGCCAACCAACGCGCCCCAAACGACGCGAGCGGAGGGAAAGCGCAGATCGACAAAATCCCACGGCCGTGCTGAACCAAGCGTTTGACGGATCGAAGTGCATGCTGTTCTCTTAGCATAGGCTTCGGCAAGCAACCGCACCTGAGGGCGTTCGAACACCTCTTGCCAAGCCTTGATTCCATCTGTGTCATCGACAAGAATCTGCTCAGAAGCTGCCGGGCCGTTTGCAGGGTCAGCCGAATGTACGAATACATGCGAGTATCCTCGCAGGGAAATTTTCGCTTCTCCGTCGCGGAGCTTGGCCCTCGCACGTTCCAGAAGGCCAGAACAGCCGATAGGAATGTCTGCGTCCACCAAAAGGTCCGCTAGGCGCGCCAGCCAAACGTCGCGGTCCAGCCTACCAGGGTCACCGAAAAGAGCAGTGCGAAATGTCGAAAGCGTCGCCATCAACTGAGCCTTAGAGGATCGTTTGGCTTCTGCTGCATTTACTAGGCCGACATATTTGGATTCAACAACAGCTACGTGCAGAACGGGACCTTCGTCCAATTCCTCCACGCAAAGGCCAAGGATGTCTGCGATGCGGTTCTCCTTCTGTGCGAGCCAATCCGCGTAGTCGTCCAGAAGAAAAAACACACAAAACGAAGGCCGCTGGCCGTTCCCAGCTAGGCCGCGAAACTCCTCTTCGATGAGCCGCCGGCTTAGTACGAGCCCTATCATCTCCCCAGCAGAGACACCGCGTTTGGCTGCCCGCATTACGATGTCCCCTGAAATAGAAAGGGCGTCTTTCTTCATCTGGTCCGCCAACGCCGAAATTTCGTCCGAAGATAGGGACAAGCCCAGTTCCCCTAGACGCCTCTTGGCAAGTACGCCGAGAAGACGTAGCTCCGAGGTGGAGCTAATGATCGTGTTATGGCCGTTTGTCGAGGCCCTTCGGTAGCGCACTACGGTCACACCATTGGCCTGCAACTGTCGCTTGTCGAGAAGTTCGTCGTAGCTCGCCACCCAATCGGCTAGGGCATGCGCGTCGTCAAGCGTAGCTTTGATATCCATGTTTTGAAGAGAGATGCGACGCGCTGGAAGGAACTGTTCGCCAGGAACCATATCGGTCTGCCGAACGACCGATGCGACGGCTCCGACATAGGCCCATCCAGAGGCTGTCTGCTGTGGGCAGGTGAGAAAAGTGGTTGACTTAAGCTCGTTCTCGCCAGAAACGCTTCGGTAGGACCAGCGCGATGGGACGTGCTCAAGCGTTGGCCTGTCGTTCGTCCAATCGACCCGTATCCACTCCTCGTCGGCCGTCCGCGAGACAACATCGTGGAGAAAAGCAATATCGAACGGACGAAAACCGCCGCCCGTCTGCAATGGGGTTGCCAAAGGCGTTGCGACCGAAATCCTTAGCCTCGACATGAAGTTTTCAGAGGTTTCCCTGACCACTGGTAGATCGGGATCGTCTCCGGTCTTGCTTACCAATTCTGCATACACCCGGCGCAGCTTGGCTTGGTCGCGATGTCGCACAGAGATATTACACTGAAAGTCCGTGTCTAATTGCATTCCTGAGAGTTCACGAACCACTGCGAGCGGCAATCCTGCTGCGTCGGCGTTGTAGAGCAGCACGCTGAGGTTTGCACTCTCGTGCGGCTGCAAACTGATATAGCGTTCGAGGAGCTCTCGGACCTGTTTGGATGCCTGGGCTGGATCCGCGTCTGTAAGCTCGTCGTCTGCGGAGCGCACAGGGCGTTCAAATAAGCTGTATTCGTTCACTGTGCTACTCGCGCTGACCAAGGTCGGGACACCTCCTTTGAACGCAACGGCGATCTCCGGATAGAAGGGGTGGGCAAGCTCTTCTGCGAACTCCCGAAAAAAGATGCCACGGTCTCCAAATAGAACGTTTTTCCCAGTCAGAATGTGGGCCACGAGACCTGCGACCCGGCTGGTCTTTACCGCCAACGCCTTCATGCGCTCAGGATGCCACGGTGGTAGGATCAAACACGGTTGGTCTCCGGCCACACGTACCGTTCCGACCGTAAGCACCTCGGATACGAGTCGAGCCCGACAGACATCACCGCGTGCGTGGATAGCTAATGAGCGTAATAACGCCGCGAACGAGTCGGCCTGACGGCTAACCGAGTCACTATGCAAGCCCACATTTATGAAATCATCTATGGCTTTGGCGTAGTCCTTTTCAAACGTCTCCCAAGCTGCGCGAATCTCAGCTTTCTGCTCCGGCTGGATACGATTCTCATTGGCTAAATCGTCTATCCTCCGTTTAATCTCGGCTCGTTGGCTGCGCAATTTGCTAGCTGGAGGAACGAGTGAGCCGGCATCCCCATAAAAGGTTGCTTCAAGCGTAGAGGTATCGAGAAGTGAAACGCTTTGGACACCACCCTTCTCGCTTACGAGTCGCCGCGGCACCTCCGTACAGCCAATCGAGCCTTTTTCCTGAAGACGAAGCATGTCATCCCGTAGGGACAGCCCGATTGACTCTGGGCGAAAATTCCATACGAGTTGGGTCTTGTCAACGACCCTCTCGACCCCCTCGGAGGGCGACTTGTCGACGAGTGCAACCTCGAACTTAATCTGAACCGCGTGCTTCGCCACAGAGGAACATTTTTTGACTCGGTTTTTGCGGATCTCCTTTTCTCGGGAGATAAACGCAGGATGGTCGAAGAGCGGATCTAAAAGATTTCCTGCCCCCATTCGGGTGACACACCACTCGACTCGAGTCCCCATCAAACATTTAAGCCCGCGAAACATTACGGAGAAAAAGGCGCCAACATCTCCGTTGAACCGCTCGCGCCACTCGGTCCGCCCTTTGGTTACGGTGAAGCGCAGGATTCGCTCGCCAGCAGGCTCAGCGGCCCCGACGGCAAGCCTGTAGGCAACAGCAACGAATCCTTCCAGAAAGTTGTGGCATTCGACCGGTTTGCCAAAAATAATCTTTTCCCAGCGGGCGAATAATTGCTTGTCCTTTTCGATGTGGCTACGGTGCAGCTCGAAAAATACCTCGTCGTCATCGTTCCACTCGTTACGTTTTTCTCGGGCACGCAGTTCTTCGAGGTGCCTGCGCCAAACTGGATCGAGAATGTCCGGGTCATCGCAGTCGTTGTCGAAAAAATATAGGGTTGAGTCGGCCAGGCCATGCTGGCGATCTCGGCTCTTCTCGAAGATCAGATGGACACTATCTAACTCCCATTCGAGATGCGCAACTTGAGAAATCGCGATCGGGTCGCCGGGCTGTGCCGAGATAAACGACTTAAGTGCAACCCGCGCATCGTCTTGGATCACTCCCGAATTGTCCTCCAAGCGCTGGGTAAGCTCCTCTGGATCGATTGGCTGCCCATTCGGGCGCATCTTAAGTAGAAGCGGAGCTCGGTTAGCAAAGAGTTTCTCGAATGCTTTGCGCCAAGTTGAATAAGTTTGGCCGTAGGTTTTTGTGTTCGAAAATAGCGAGGAGTCTCGCGGCAACCCGGCATCGGGAAGTGCCCAGCCGAGTGATTCGCGAATGGGCCACCCCTTGTCTTTGATCGCCTCCGCAGTCGAAGCGCAGAACCTCCCAAGCTGGCTGAGCGAAAGCTCCGAGGCCGACAACACCCCACTTAATGCAGCTTGAAATACTGCGCGATCCTCTGGTGTCGGAGCGATTCCGGTCGTATGGCAGGTAGCCTCGACCCAGGCCTCGACGTTTGTACGGAATTCTCTAGCTCCAAGGGCGGTCACATGGCCAAGCGTGTCGGCAAGGTTGTGCTCATTCCCGTTGGCAGTTAAGAGCGCCTCGCGCTCCGTGCCCGCGTTGCGCACTGCTCCAGCGTTGAGACTTGTAACCGCTTCAGTAGGCATGTCGTCTAGACCTTCGACCAAAGACGTCGGGATCTTTATGTCAATTCGTGCAGCCAAATCGGGAATGTCGTATATTGCATGGACGACCGCTGAAATCTGCGCGGGAGCGAGTTTATCTAGGCGAAAGAGCGCCGCCGAATCAGGCAGCGAGCCGTCACTTTGGCGGGCATCCACCAGCCGACCTTGGAGGATATTGGCACCGACACGCCCAATGATGCTGTCGACGATCATGCGGTCTCTCCTGTGGTGACAAATGGGTTCTCAACGAACGAGCAGGAGTCAGATAGTCGCCGCACCAGCCCAAGTCCTACCAGACGAGCTTCGAGGTTTGCTCGGTTCTCACTCAAAGCTTCTTGGTCAACAAGTCTTTCCCTAACTAGATGGGCGCCTTCTGCGTCACCGATAACGAATCCGTATCGAGTACGGAGCTCGTGGAGAAACTCATCGAACTGCATCCGCTCATCCAC
>Ga0181535_10006343_pt1 | contig 12264 bp, 10 predicted proteins | sample PEATcosm2014_Bin_44_FD_119774 | JGI IMG/M metagenome (GOLD analysis project Ga0181535, IMG submission 119774) | Peatland microbial communities from MTU Mesocosm Facility, Houghton, MI, USA - PEATcosm2014_Bin17_30_metaG | ecosystem: Environmental > Terrestrial > Soil > Wetlands > Peat | place...
GACTATGCGGAGGCGCACAACAATCTCGCCGTTGTTCTCCGCGAAGAGGGCAAGCTGCAGGAAGCAACCTTCCATTGCCAACAGGCACTCGCTCTCAAGCCGGAGTATGCCGAAGCACACACCAACATGGGCAACATCCTGGTCGATCAGGGGAGGTCGGACGAGGCGATCGCTCATCATCGGCGTGCCATCGCTTTGAACCCCAATGCTGTCGACGCGCATATCAACGTCGGCCATGTCCTCCGAGGTCAAGGCAAGTTTGACGACGCCCGTATCAGCCTCCTGCAAGCACTCACCCTGCGTCCGGATTCTGCCCAGGCGCTCAATAACCTGGGTAGCGTGTTAGAGGATCAGGGGAAACTGGATGACGCGGTGATACATTTTCGGCGCGCGATTGCTGTGCTGCCGACTTATGTCGAAGCCCACAATAACCTGGGCAATGTGCTTCGCAAACAGGCGCAATACACGGAGGCTCGGCAGAGCTATGACCAGGCCCTGGCTCTGCGGCCCGGTTACGTCGAGGCCCTCTGGAACCGCTCTTTACTCGAATTGCTGTTAGGCAACTACTCTGAAGGCTTTCGCGATTATGAAATTCGTTCTCGTCGAACGGTGAATCGGCCACGAGAGTTCTCCCAGCCCCTCTGGCGAGGAGAACCGCTGGGCGGCGCGCGCATCCTGCTCCATTCTGAACAGGGCCTCGGCGATGCTCTTCAATTCCTGCGATACGTCCCCATGGTGCGAGCAGCAGGGGGCACTGTGCTGCTCTGTGTGCCCCCTTGTTTGCAACGGCTCGCTGCTCCGTTGCTCCGCGCGTCTGATCTGGCTGTGACTGCGGAGAGTCTCCCCCCGTTCGACCTGCAGTGTCCCCTCATGAGCTTGCCTTTGGCATTTCAAACCACTGTGCACTCCGTTCCCGCAGAGGCTCCGTACCTTACCATTCCGGACGATGCGCTCCGCCGCGCGGAAGATTTTCATTGGCCTTCGGAGGGCCTCCGGGTGGGCCTTGTCTGGAGCGGGAATCCACAACACGCTAATGACAGGTTTCGCTCGATGCTACCGGCGACTCTGGCGCCACTCCTGAGTCTTGAAGGCATCCATTTCTTCTCGCTACAGGTGGACGTCTCCGCAGAGGTGCTCGAAAACTTGCCGGCGTGCCTCACCGATCTTCGACCCTTCATCACCGACATGGCGGATACGGCCGCTCTGGTTTCCCATCTGGATCTACTCGTCACCGTGGATACGGCAATGGCCCACCTGGCAGGAGCGCTCGCGAAACCAACCTGGGTCCTGCTTCCCTTCGCGCCGGACTGGCGCTGGCTGACGGACCGCGAGGATAGTCCCTGGTACCCCACCATGCGCTTGTTCCGGCAGCCCCAGTCCGGCGACTGGCAATCTGTCCTGCAGCGCGTGCGCCTTGAACTTGCTACGTTAACCGAAAGAAACAGGGCGTAATGCTTCTAGCGGGATCGCCCGGTAAATCATCTTCCTTGATGAATTGTCATCCTGAACGGAGCGCGTTTGGGGCCCCGTGGACGATTGATCGTTTGTGGGGTAAGCGAAGTGAAGGACCTGCTTTTCCGATGTTCGCCGGCTTGATGCCCAATTCAACACAGGCGCACCCCTTTGTGGGTGTTGGTATTGCATTTCGGCGACGGATGAAGAGAGAGATTAAGATGGATAAAGGGAAACTATGCCAGCATACGAATATCTCTGCGAAGCCTGTGAAACCCGTTTTGACCAGCGCCAGAAAATGTCTGACCCGGCCCTCGACGTCTGCCCCGCGTGCGGCGGACACGTTCATCGCTTGATCAGCGGCGGCGCAGGCGCGATCACCAAAGGGTCAGCACATGCCCATGCGGATGCGCCTCCACCCTGTGCATCCGGTGGCACGTGCTGCGGCGGCGGAGCCTGCGGCATGTTCAGCGAGAATTAGGACCGAAGATGCCCTGGTACAACTACCTCGCCTGCTTCTTCGCCGGAGCTTTCCTCGCCAATTTCGTTCCCCATTTCGTTCATGGAATCTCCGGCGATCGCTTTCCCACGCCCGTTGCCCATCCTCCCGGCAAAGGTTTATCCTCACCCACTGTGAATGTGCTCTGGGCGCTGCTGAATTTGGTCGCAGGCTACGTCCTCTTCCGCGTCGGAGGCGTCTCCGCCACGAATTATGCGTCGCTTGCCGTTTTTTTTGCGGGTATCGCCCTCATCAGCATCCCGTCCAGCATCGGCTTCGCGAAAAAGCATTCCAGCTAACTCCAGACCGTGCGCTTGTCCGTGATTCACTGCTCACGGTCTTTGCGGAAAATTACTTCCCTCCGTCGCACATTAGAAATCGCAAGCCGAAAATCTGATCGCTGACTGCTGTTCACTGATCACTGATTCGCAACGCCGAAACCTCGGCCAGAGAGGTCAGCATGACCACCGAAGAACTCCAGATCCAACTCGCCGCAAGACTTGATGTTCCCGCCCTCGCCAACCGTGCCATTGTCGTTTGCCGTGGCGCCATGGAGCGCGTCTGCCAGCAGGCCATGGAGGAACTGGGCCTCCTCGATGATGAGAAGCAGCCGATCAACCTCAAAGAAGAAAGCTGGTTAGCAAACCACGAAAGAGAGATGGAACTCTTTCGCGCCGGGGCGGCTCGTGCGGTCAAAAAGGCCAACAAGGCCTATCGCGAAGCTCTGCCACCCCTCCGCGGCGCCGAAAACATTCGCGACTTCATCGCGTGCGTGGCTCACGGCATGGCTATCGAGGTTTTCGACATCCGGGAGGCTTCGAAAATGCTCTACGCAGCCCAGGTCGCGGCCAGCGCCGAGGGACGGTACCCCAAATCGGACTCCTTCTGACCCACCCCCCTATGGGACCCCACCCCCTATGGGGGATAATCAATTCATCAAGAACCGCAATGCGCCGCAATGCGCCGTTTCCAGCACATCTCTTGCAGAGAATTTCCCCACTCTGTGGTCCTGATCCCTGTCGATCGCTACCGCGATCGAACCGCGAGCTCCGCAAGACGATCCGCAATCCTCTCCGCAGCGCCCCTGTGCGCCTGTCCCTTCGCCGCAACAGCCATTTCCGCGAGTCGCTTTGGCGACGTGAGCAATCCCTTCAGCGCCTCAAGCAATTTGTCAGGAGCAGCCAGATCGAGCTCGGTCAGCATCACGGCGGCTCCGGCCTTGGCCATCTCTTCCGCGTTGCGCTTCTGGTGGTCGTCGGCGGCTGCAGCAAACGGGACCAGCAGAGCCGGTTTGCCGGCAGCGGCGAGCTCCGCGACTGTCGAGGCGCCGCTGCGCGCCATGACCAGGTGGGCTCGCGCGAAACATGCCGGCATATCGTCAAGGAAGGCACTTACCTGCCAGCGGGCTTGGTCGGCGCCAGTCGCAGCAAAAGCCGCCTGCGTCGCCTCGACGTGGCGCGCTCCGCACTGATGCAAAATCGTCAGCCCTGGCACGGCTTCCAGTAGCGCGGGCACAATGCGCGGCAAGGTCTGGTTAAAGAGCCGTGCTCCCTGCGAGCCACCAAAGACGAGCAAATGCGGCGGTGCACTTGCAGGCGGAGGCCCAAGCGCGAAAAACCCGGGTCGCACCGGAATGCCCGTCACCTCGGCGTTGCGGAACCAGCGAGCAGCAGCAGGGAAGTTGACCGCGGCAGCCTGCACTCGCTTGCCAACGAGGCGGTTCGCCAGCCCTGGCATGGCGTTTGGCTCGAAAAGCATCGTCGGAACCCGGAGCAGAAGCGCTGCTGCAACGCCAGGGCCCGACGCGTAACCGCCGATCCCCAACGTGACCTGCGGCTTGAACTCGCGGAGGACGCGGCGACAAGAGAAGAGGCTGGCGGGGATGTCGAGCAAGGTGTGGAGGCGCGTGGCGAGGGATACGTTTTTCAGCGGGCCCACGTGAACGAGACGAAGTGGGAAGCCGGCTTCCGGAACGAGCCGCGTTTCCAGGCCACGCTCCGTGCCCACGAAGAGAACCTCGGCCGCGTGGCGGGCGACCAGTTGCCGCGCCACGGCGAGTGCCGGAATGATATGGCCACCGGTGCCCCCGCCGGCGATAAGAACCCGCAATACCAAGCTGCGCCTCTTCCACTCAGTCTCGCAGATTCGGGAGGCCGTTTCCTTGAAGGAGCCCAGCCTGTCAACAGGAACCAGCAGCCACAAAAAAGCCCGCCTGCCGAAGCAGACGGGCTTTTGACTCAGATCGATTCCAACTTACCGGTGACCGCCACCGCCGCCACCGTGGAAGCCTCCGCCTCCGCCACCATGGAAGCCGCCGCCACCGAAGCCGCCCACGTGGCCGCCGCCTGCGAAGCCACCGCCGACATGGCCTCCGGCGTAACCGCCGCCGGCATAACCATGAGGTGCGCCGCCATAGGCATGGACTCCACCGTTATAGGCCCCACGTGGTGCGTATCCGCCGCGATAGCCATAGCCGCCGTAGCCGCCACGATATCCATAACCGCCACGATATCCGTAGCCCCCGTAGCCCCAACCGCGACGACCCCAGCCGTACCAGGGTCCCGCACCGATGAAGAACCCGCCTGCGAACCAGCTAGGCCCGTAGTAGCCGTAAGGAGCGCACGCGTAAGGGTAATAAGGATAATAGCCCCAATCGCAAACCGGTGGACCATAGGCATAGGGCGCGTCGACCACCGCCGGACCGACGCCAACACCGACTGCAACCTGAGCATTTGCCGTCGAGGCGAAAGCCAGAGGCAGAGCCAGGAGCATTGCCATCAGAACCAGCCTAAGATTTGTCATGAAACCCTCCCTGTGCTGCCCTGTCCTACCGTCCGGGACCTGGAATTCGGAGTCTTACGTCCGTTTCTCAGCACCTGACCGGATCGGGTCTGTTCGCCGATCCGGCACCTGTACATTTGAACAACAAACGCGCCGATAAGTTGCGGTGATTCGAGCAAGAATCGCACAAGGCAACGACGCCGTCCAATCGCTTTTTCCTGAATCCGGACAACCCGTTCCGCATCGAGTTACCGGAGTGCAAACTTGTGTGTTTGGGGAGGTTCCCCTCTACAGGCAGAACGGCCTCTCCTCAACGGAGAGGCCGCAGCATTTCTGTTCAATGCGAGCTACCGGCGGAAATGGTCGCGATCCCAGCCACGGTGGTAAACATCGCGGTAATATCCGAATCCCACGATGGGAGCCGGACGATGCCAGCCACCAAAATTCCACCGCCCTGGAACCCAGTAGCCATTGGCGTAGTATCCAGCGACCCACGCATATCCCGGTCCTGGGCACGGAGGAACATAGGCCACCGGCCCACGAACATACACACCAAACTCTGCGGCCTTCGCCTGCGTTCCCAGGCCCAATCCGCCGGCCAACACTGCTGCACCGAGCATCCACTTCTTCATGCTGAACATATTTCCTCCGTCCCACCCAGCCCGATTTCCTATCGGGTAGTCCGGCTGTTCTTTCTGGCTTCGGGCTTGGATCCTGCTGCCTTCAGCGCGCCGGTCATGTCCCGATTGAACAGCGGATGCGCCCGAGTGTTGCGCTTACGAAGTGAAATAAATCGCCGCAACTTTCGCGGGTTTCGGGGTTTATGGCGGCTCATTCTGCGTGCAGCTGAACGGCATTCTCGCTGAGGGAATGACCGCGCCGCGAATGGTAATCTTGAGCTTCTCCCCAATGTTTGCCACGTCACAGCACGCGCACTTCATCGGAATCGGCGGGATCGGTATGAGTGGCATTGCCGAGATTCTGCTGAGTCTAGGTTTCAAAGTCTCAGGTTCCGATCTCCGTCGCAGCCCGGTGACCGATCGCCTGGCGCAATTGGGCGCCACGATTTATGAAGGGCACGATGCGCGCAACGTAGTCGGTGCCACCGTGGTGGTCACCAGTTCCGCCGTCGTCGTCACGAACCCTGAAGTGCAGGGAGCGCGGGCGCGCAAGATTCAAGTGATTCAGCGCGCGGAGATGCTGGCCGAGTTGATGCGCCTGAAATATGGCATCGCCATCGCCGGCATGCATGGCAAGACAACGACTACATCGATGGTGGCGGCGGTGCTGGCTGCGGGAGGACTCGATCCAACGGTGGTGGTGGGCGGCCGCGTGGACGCACTTGGCTCGAATGCCAAACTCGGCGCGAGCCAGTTTCTGATCGCCGAGGCAGACGAAAGCGATCGTTCGTTTCTGAAGTTGTCGCCAATTCTAGCCGTGGTCACAAATCTCGACCGCGAACACATGGATTGTTATCGCGACATGCTCGACGTGGAGCAGGCGTTTCTGACTTTCATGGACAAGGTGCCCTTCTATGGCGCAGTGACAGCTTGCCTGGATAACCCGCAGCTTGCAGCGATTCTGCCCAAAGTGCAGCGCCGTGTCTTCACGTATGGCGTCGCCGCGGAGGCTGACTATCGTCTCGAGTTCCTGGCGTCGCAAGAGGGAAGTTTTTCCCGCTTTCGCGTCGTGACGAACTCGGCCGCGCTCGGGACGTTTGAACTGCACGTGCCGGGACGGCATAACGTGCTGAATGCAACTGCAGCTGTCGCGATCGCGCATCAACTGGAAGTTACGCCGGAAAAAATCGCTGAAGGGCTCAAGCATTTTCGTGGTGTCGATCGGCGTTTTCAGCAGCGTGGCAACGCGCGCGGCGTTACAGTTGTGGACGATTACGGCCACCACCCCACGGAGATTCGCGCCACGTTAGCGGCTGCGCGCGAAGCGAGTCGCGGGCGCATTCACGTTGTTTTTCAGCCGCACCGGTACACACGCACCCGCGATCTGCTTGACGAGTTTGGCCTGGCGTTCGCCGACGCGGACACGGTAATTGTCCTGCCGATCTATGCAGCCAGTGAGGAACCGCTACCGGGCATCACTGCGGAACTGCTGGCTGAACGCATTCAAGGACCGGTGGTGCAGTTCGCGCCTGATTTTCCAACCGCGGTCGCAGCCGTAGCCTCCCAGGCTAACGAAGGCGATCTGATTCTGACCTTGGGCGCGGGCAGCGTCAGCCATCTGGGCCCGCAGATCCTGACCGCCCTCGAAGAGTCGAAACAGTCTTAGACTAGACGCGCCTCAATTCATCCAAAGCCTTCTGCTTAATCGTTTCACTCCAGCGTATCGCCCTGCTATGATGCGGCGGGCACGAATTTGTGCGTTCGAAGGGGCGAGTATGGCTAAGAGTTCACGCAGAGGATTTTTGAAGGCGGCCACAGGGACTGCAGCGGCGATGACGTTATCGCGCACTATCCCGGGTTTGGCCGACGCATCGGGGCAAGTAAAGGTATGGAGCACCTATCGCGATCGCCGGCATGCGCCAGGAGAACCCCTGGCGTGGAAGCCTGCCGGTCAGGTGGCTGCCGAGGCCATCGCGCTGGATCCCGCGGCGCCGAAGCAGGAGGTGCTCGGCTTCGGTGGGGCCATGACGGATGCCACCTGCTACGTGCTGAGCCAGATGAGCGCAGCCGAACGCACTCCGCTCATGCGCGAGATATTCGCGCCAGATGAGATGGCGATGAACGTGTGCCGTACGTGCATTGGCGCCAGCGACTACTCGCGCACAGTCTACAGCTTCGATGACAGCCCGGAGCCCGATCCCGAATTGAAGAGATTCTCGATCGATCACGACAAGGCGTACATCCTGCCGATGCTGCGCGAGGCGCGCAAAGCGAATCCTGAACTGTTTCTCTTCTCGTCGCCGTGGAGCCCGCCGGGCTGGATGAAGCCGAACAACTCGATGCTGGGCGGCGCCATGCGTAAAACCAGCTTCGGGCCGTATGCGAAGTACTTCATGAAATTTCTCGATGGCTACAAAGCGGAAGGGGTCGCGATCGACGCGGTCACAGTGCAGAACGAGACCGACGCCGAGCAGGAGGGCAACATGCCCGCCTGCCTCTGGGCGCAGGAGCAGGAGATGGATTTTGTGAAGAGCCATCTCGGACCTGCGCTGCGCAAGGCCGGCTCGCCGGCGAAGATCTGGGTTCTCGACCACAACTACAGCCTGTGGGGACGCGCCATTGATGAGCTGAGCGATCCCGATGCGTATGAATACATCGACGGCATTGCCTGGCATGGCTACGTGGGCGAGGCCTCTGCGATGACGCGCGTTCACGAAGCGTTTCCGCAAAAGAGCGCCTACTGGACTGAAGGCGGGCCCGACATCAGTCAGCCCGACTACCAGACGGATTTCACGAAATGGGCCGATACCTTCAATGGCGTTTTGAACAATTGGGCGCGTTCAATTACTTCGTGGAATTTGGCGCTGGATGAGAAGGGCAAGCCAAATGTGGGACCGTTCTCGTGCGGCGGAGTTGTCACGGTCGAAAATGAGACCCACAAGATCACGCGTAGCGGGCAGTACTGGGCTTTTGCGCACTACTCGAAACACATCAAGCGAGGCGCGCGGGTTTTCGCAACGGATGGAGTTGGTTTCGACGGAGCAGGCGGATCGGTGTCGCACGCCGGTTTCCGCAATCCGGATGGAAGCCTTGTGGTGGTGCTGGCCAACACTGGCGAGCAGAAGCGGGCGCAGTTAGTCCTTGGAGGGAAAGCGCTGGAGATCGATCTGCCCGCGGATTCCGTGCATACGCTGGAGTGGGCTTGAGCGCCGAATCAATCGACCGATTCACGCGGCTTCGTTGAACGAATGATGCCAAATGCAACTGTCTGGCCACTCGGGCCGGTCGCCTGGTTCACACCAGTTACCGAGAGACCGTTACGGTGCGGATTCCCCCTCGCGGGAGCCGACCGAAACCCACAGCTGTGCGATCTATAGTTGAGCCTGGCGATCTCACGAAATTGGTCAGGCGTGGCGACTCAAGGAAGTAACCGAACCCGGTCCCTTGTTTGGGAAGATGATGCGCCCGCGGAGTCCCGCTTCCGGCGCGTGCAGCAGAGCGTGCCTGTTTCCGGACGTGGCCTGCCTCTCGAAATAGACGATGAAGACGATCCCTCAGGACCGCGGAAGAAACGATTTGCTTCGCCGCGTTCTCCGTGGTGGCGCCCCGCGAGCACCTGGGGTCGCGCATTTCTGGCATGCGGATTGCTCGTCGTCGCGACGGCCTTCGCCTACGCTTTTCATGTCTGCAAGTCTTTTCTCGATCACGATCCGCATTTCCGCATCACCGGGACCAGCAACATCCAGGTCGTCGGGCTCGCCGAATTGACTCGCGCCGAGCTGCTGCCGGTTTTCGGGGAAGACATCGGGCGCAACATCTTCTTTGTGCCGCTTGCCGAGCGCCGCAAGCAGCTGGAGCAGATTCCGTGGGTACAGCAAGCGACAGTGATGCGGCTGCTGCCCGATCAGATTTGTGTCGCGGTCATTGAGCGCCAGCCCGTGGCGTTTGTGCGGCACGGCCAGCAGATCGGCCTGGTCGATGCCAATGGCGTCCTTCTCAAGATGCCGCCTGGTGCGATGAGCCAGCATCATTATTCTTTCCCCGTTCTCACGGGTATCGATGGCGGTGATCCGTTGCCTTCGCGGAGGGCGCGCGTTGAACTGTATCTGCGGCTGATGAGCGAACTGGATTCCAATGGCCAGCGGCTGTCGGACCAGATTTCAGAGATTGATCTGACCGATCCCGAAGACGCGCGCGTGCTGATGCCGGAGCAGGGAACAGACGTGCTTGCGCATTTCGGCGAAGATCATTTCCTCGATCGCTACCAGCGCTACAAGGCACACATCGCCGAATGGCGGCAGCAGTATCCGAAGCTCGCCGCCGTTGATTTGCGCTATGAGCAGCAGGTTGTCCTGGAGATGACACCCGGCGCCGGGAACCAGACTCAGTCTGCATCCGTTGCCGACAACGGTAAAACCGCCACCGCTGCCACGCCGCCCACCCATGCTGAGAAGGCGAAGCCCGATCCTGCCAAGCGCATCGCGAGCGCCGAATTGCCAGTCCCGAGCCAGGCCGCCAAGAAACCGGCGATAAACCATGCCGTTGCAGTGAAACATGCGAACAGCAAGACCCCTACAAAAGGATCCGTGAAGAGCGTGGCCGCAAAGGCCAAAGACAAGAAGCACGCGCAGACCAAACCAGCAGCACAGAAACAGACCAGGAAATCACCAACCAAGAACCGTCCGCCCGCGGCAGCACCCCAGGGTCAGTGAGTCCCGAACGATGAGCGAGAAACAGGACAACCTGATCGTAGTTCTCGACATTGGAAGCGCATGGACCCGCGTACTGGCGGCTGATCTAAACGAAGGGGCGCTCCGCTATCGCGGCCACGGCATCGTGGAGTCGGCGGGCATGCGCAAAGGGCTCATCTCCGATCTTGGGCCCGCCGCGAAAGCCGTGAAGGCTGCCAACGAGAAAGCCGAGTGGGTGGCTCGCGCCAACATTGATGATTGCGTCGTAGGCGTGGGTGGTCCGCATATTCGCGGGCTCAATACAAACGGCGGATTCGACCTGGGAAACCGCATGCGTGAGATTACGCGCGACGATGTGCGCGCTGCGATCGAGCGAGCCCGCGCGGTCGAGCGTCCGCCTGACCGCGAGATTCTGCATTTGCTGCCGCGCCAGTTCATTCTCGACGATCAGCCGGGGATCTTCGATCCAGTGGGCATGGTGGGATCGCGGCTCGAAGTGGATCTGCACATCGCGACCTGCTCAGGCAGTGCGCTCCAAAGCACCGTGACGTGCGCGAATCGCGCTGGGCTCGAAGTGACCGAGGCTGTCCTCGAGTCGATTGCGGCGGCCGAGGCGACGCTCTCCGCCGATGAGCGGGAACTCGGTGTGTGCCTGCTCGATATTGGCGCGCATTCGAGTGATCTGGCGGTTTTCTTTGAGGGCGCCGTGGTGCACACGGCCTCTGTCCCGATCGGCGGCGCGCACTTTACCAACGATCTGGCAGTCGGCCTGCAGATGCCCAAGGCCCAGGCGGAAGATCTGAAATGCCAGTTCGGCCACTGCGTGGTGACCGCGGTTCCCCAGGAATCCGAAATTGAGATCGCTAATCCACAGCCTCAGAAGCTTGCGTTGCGCAATATTGCTGAGATACTGGAGCCAAGGGCGCGCGAGCTGATGCAGTTTGTCAAAGAGAGCCTTCGCCTGGGTGGCGTGGTGGAAGCGCTGGGCGCGGGATGCGTTCTAACCGGCGGAGGAGCGTTGTTGCCCGGAATACTCGACATAACTGAAAGCCAGTTGAGAGTGCCAGCTCGCACGGGAATGCCGGTGCGTCTTTCCAACATGCCGGGAGAGTTGGTGAGTCCGGGTTTCGCCATGCCGATTGGAATGCTTTTATACTCCCACCGGACGCGCGTGACCCGCGCCGCGGAGAACAACAGCCTGCGCGCCAAACTGCGCGCGATTTTCGCAGCAAGTTTTTAGAAGGAATTTATGGATAGCGCCAAGGAGGACCAAGCCGCGATGGAACAGGATAAAGAAGCTGGAGAAATGCGCATTCAGTTTCACGATGAGAGCGTGCGTGGCGCCCGCATCAAGGTGATCGGCGTGGGAGGTGGCGGCGGCAACGCTGTCAATCGCATGATCCAGGCTGGCCTCGAAGGCGTGGAATTCATTGCGGCGAATACCGACGTGCAGGCACTCAAACTTTCTCAGGCTCCGGTGAAGTTGCAGCTTGGCGTGCGGCTCACTTCCGGGCTGGGCGCCGGCGCGAACCCCGACGTAGGCCGGCGTGCGGCGCTCGAAGACTCCGAGAAGATCATTGAGGCTCTCGAAGGCGCGGACATGGTGTTTGTCACCGCCGGGCTGGGCGGCGGCACGGGCACAGGCGCGGCGCCGGTCATCGCATCGCTGGCCAGTGAAATGGGAATTCTCACCGTCGCCGTCATCACCCGCCCGTTTGCGTTTGAAGGCAAGCGCCGCCTGCAGCAGGCAGAGCGCGGCCTCAAAGAGCTGATCGAGAGCGTGGACACGATGATCGTGATTCCCAACGAAAAGCTTCTTGCGGTGGCCAAAGATGCCGGATTTTTTGAGAGTTTCCGGATTGCCGATGACGTGCTGCGCCAGGGCGTGCAGGGAATTTCCGACATTATTACAATCCCCGGCATCATCAACCGCGACTTCGCCGATGTGAAGACGACCATGGCCGGCATGGGGCATGCCGTGATGGGCACGGCAGTCCGCTCCGGCGAGAACCGTGCGATTGAGGCGGCACAAGCGGCCATGGCTTCACCGCTGCTGGATGCAGGCGCCATCGATGGGGCGCGCGGCATCCTCATCAACATTACCGGGTCGAGTTCGTTGAAGCTCTCCGAGGTAAACCAGGCCTCCACGCTGATTCAGTCTTCGGCTCACGAGGACGCGAACATCATCTTTGGCGCAGTGCAAGACGAACGGATGGGCGAC
>Ga0181535_10006344_pt1 | contig 12263 bp, 11 predicted proteins | sample PEATcosm2014_Bin_44_FD_119774 | JGI IMG/M metagenome (GOLD analysis project Ga0181535, IMG submission 119774) | Peatland microbial communities from MTU Mesocosm Facility, Houghton, MI, USA - PEATcosm2014_Bin17_30_metaG | ecosystem: Environmental > Terrestrial > Soil > Wetlands > Peat | place...
TGCGCGTCCACGGCGGCAATCACGTTGAGCAGCCCAGCCACCACAATAAACCGCGTGCCATAGTCGGCGGTGGTTACCTGCACCTGATCGACGCCCAGCCCCGCAATCCGGCTGACAACGTAAAGCAGTCCGTTGCCCAGGTCGCCGGCCAGCCCGAGAATGTCCAGGATGTCGTGCGCGCTGGAGTAGAGCTTGCCCTGCATGGCAATGCCCGCCGCGAACATGCCCACGATTGACGCGGCAAGCAGCGCCCCGCGGCCCCATTTGCCCAGCAAAAAATGTCCCGCGCCCGGCACCAGCCAGCCAGCGATCAGGGGAAGATAGACAAACCCTTGCTTCGAGTCTTGTTTTGCCGCAGCGGTGTTGTTCGGGGTTGTTGCCATTCCTTTTTGACTATACCGCACCGGGGCCGAGAGCTTTTCTATTCCCTACTCCCTATTCCCTAGTCCCTGCTCTTCAAATTCTCACCAGCTCCTGCTGAATTCGTCCCGTGACCCAGGCCTTACCCGGCGCGGTCAGCATGTTCACCTCGCTGCGCACGCCAAACTCAGGCAGATAAATGCCCGGCTCGACCGAGAAGCAGGTGTTGGGCAGGATGCGCCGCTCGTCGTGGCTCTCGAGATTATCAAGGTGCGCGCCGGGACCATGCAGCTCCTGCGCGATGTTGTGGCCGGTGCGATGGGTGAAGAACTCGCCGAAACCCGCGGCCCGGATCACAGCCCGAGCAGCATCGTCCGGCTCCCATCCGAAGATGGTGCGACCCTGAGCGAACGCCTGTTCCACTTTGGCGATGGCCGCGTCGCGCGCGTTCCGCACCGTCTCGAAAACCAGTTGCTCACGCTCGCTGGGTTCGCGCCCCACCACGCCCGTCCAAGTAATGTCATAAAAGACGCTGCCCGGCTTATCCACTCGTCCCCATATGTCGATCAGCACGAAATCGCCCTCGCCAATGGGCGCGGATTTCTCTGCGGTCGGCTCATAGTGGGAATCGGATGTATTGACATTGACGCTCACGTCGGGACCGTTCGCCCACACCAGACCTTCGCGCCGCATGGCCTCGCTCAGCCAGGCGACCAAATCGAATTCCGTCAGCCAGCCCGTGCCGGCCCCCGTTGGCCTCAAGCGGCGGGCAATCTCCTGCCAGCCCTCGGCAACAATCTTGTCGATGGCCTGCTGCGCAACGCCGTGGCTCGCGATTTGTTCTTCGTTCAAAACCGCCTCAAATTGACTAACCAGGTCGGCCGAACTCACAATATCCTTGCCCAGGCTGCGCAGAAAATCGACCGTCCCCGCGTCAACCATCGAGACGTACATGATCGCGTTCTTGGGCGAATACTGCATTGCAATCTGCCATCCGTCGTAGAGCATTGCTTCAAGCCCCGCCGCCAGCTCCTGCCAGCTCGAGTAGAGGCCCTTGGCGCCGGGCAGCGAATCCAGCCGCCCTTGTTCAATTCTGTGGACGAGCTTGCGCGGCTCGCCCTGCGCGGGCACATAGTAGTACCAGCGCCGGGTGATGTGCGCCTTTTCATCCAGGCCAAGAATGCGCCCACCGATGGGGTCGCGGTGATGGTGGTCGTAGAACAGCCAGCCGTCAAAGCCGGCCTCGGTGATTGCCGATTGAATCGCTTCGAGGTTCATACCGGCCATGATACGCGCTATTTGCGCGGTTCCCTACGCGCTCGTCTCACGGGCAACGGATCATCCCTTGTCGCTTTGTACGGGCTCGAACACGCGGCCGAGGCGGGCAAAAATGTTTCGCCAGCGCTGCTCCATGCCGGTGAGATAGGTGCATGGCCGCCATCCCAGACTCAGGTAGATTGAAATCGCTGCAAGCCGGTCGTCTTCTGTGCCTAGGAACGGCTGTGGATAGCCCTCAGCCGCAAGCCGATTTGTAGCGGAAACGGAGACGATAGTGCCGAGGCCCTTGCGCGTGTGTGACGGATCGGTAACGAGCCAACCGAGCTGCCCTGCTTCAGGATGGCGTGGCGAACTACCGCCTGCCATAGCCACGCATGAGGCCACAAGCTGGCTAGAGGCCAAATGCTCAATGACGAAGAATCCACCATCCAGCGCCCGTTTTCGAGTTTCCGAAAACCTGTCCTTATCTTCAAAAGCCAAATGGAACAACTCGTCGTATTGGCGTTCATCTTCATCGCGGAATTGGCGAAGAGAATACCCCTCCGGGAGAGCGCGCACCTCTTCAAACCCAGCTGACAAGGGTCTCACCATCTCTAACTGGTATTTGAATTCCTGCTTGAGAAATGGGTGCGCTGGCCGGCCGGGCACGCGATGGAGATAATTCACGATAAAGTTTTCCCTTCCATCCTCAATTTAATCCACTTCCTTCTCACGCTCCAGAAACATTTAATGCGCGGGGATTGGTTAAGATGACAATGATTGGAGATTCGATGAGTGTTCATGGCAGGTCGCGCGGCGGTTCCGGGTACGCTTTCGTTTCTTTGCTGCTGGCGGGGCTTTTTCACTCACCGGCGTTGGCTCAGTCTGCGCCGCGGCCGGCAACGGTTCCGGCCGTGATGCTCAGCGACCTGCACCTCGATCCTTTTCACGATCCAGCCAAAGTGCCGTTGCTTGTGAAAGCTCCCGTGGAGCGGTGGGAGTCGATTCTCGGCTCCCCCGACTCGCCCACGCAGCAGGCCGATTTTGCGGCCATCCAGAGTGTCTGCGGCAAGCGAGGCGTAGACACGCCGTACGCGCTCTTCAGCAGCAGCTTGCGCGCTGCCAAAGCCGACGCGCCGGATGCGAAATTCGTCACGGTGAGCGGAGACCTGCTCGTGCATACCCTGGACTGCCGCTACCGCATCGCGATGAAACTGCCCCCGGCCGCCGGCGACGACGAGTCGGTGTCCGCCGAGTTCGCGGAAAAGACCACTGTGTTTGTCATGAAACAGCTAGAGTCTGTGTTCGCGGGAATCCCCGTGTATCTCGCGCTCGGCAATAACGATTCGCGGTGCAATCACAATCGCCTGGACATGCACGATGCGTATCTGCGCGCAACTGCCCAGGCCGCGATCGATGGCCTGGTTGGAATCAGCGAGCCGGAGCGCAAACAGGCGCTCGCGACGTATGAGTCGGCCGGGTACTACGCCGTCACCATGGCTGCGCCCATGAAGAAGACGCGCCTGCTGGTGCTAGACGATATCTACATGATGACGAAGTTCGCTACCTGCGAGGCAGACGACAAGGATCAGCGAGGCGCGCAGGAACAGATGGCCTGGCTGGCGAAAGAACTGGACGGCGCGCGGCAGCGGGGCGAGCGGGTCTGGGTGCTGGGCCACATTCCGCCTGAGGTGGATTTGAAAGGCTCGCTGGGCAAGGGGCTCGCGATGTGCCTGGGCGGGGGCGCCGAGATGTATCTATCGTCCGACGCGCTGGAGTCCACGCTGACCAGCCATGCGGATGTCGTGCGCCTGGCTATCTTCGGCCATACCCACACCGACGAGTTGCATTTGCTGGGGACAAAGGAAGCTGGAATTCCCATGAAGGTAGTCGCCTCGGTCACGCCGGTGGATGGTAATCTGCCGTCGTTCACCGTAGGCAAGGTGGCCCCAGCCTCGGCCACGCTGACCGACTATACGGTCTACGTTGCGTCCAACAAAACCGGTGAAGGAACCACGTGGGCCAAGGAATACGGCTTCGATGAAACCTACCACGCGCCCAGCTTCACGGCGAGGTCTCTCGACGATCTGATCGGGCGTTTCCATGCGGACAGCGAAGGCACAGGCGCGGAGAGCCAAGCCTACCAGCACCATTTCTACAAAGGTGAAACGAGGTCGCTGCCTGGGCCGCTCTGGCAAGGCTATGTGTGCAGCCTCAGTCACCCCACATCGGATGGGTTCGCGGCTTGCGTCTGCGGCGGAAAATAGCGAGCGAGGCATTGAGCTTTACAGCGCCGCCAGCGCTTCCGTCTGACCTGGAAACAGCCCTGCGTACTTGGTAATGCCCACCATGGTGAATACTTTGGTGAAGTGCGCCGACAAGCCAAACGCGTAGACCTTCTGCCCCGAATTCGCGGCCTCGATGAGCATTTGGATCACCAGCGCGATTCCGCTCGAATTGATGTAATCCACCTTGGTGAAATCGAGCAGAACCAGTTTTGCCGTGTCTTTAGGCAGCGCCTGGTAAGTTCCCAGCACCGCATCTTTCGACGTGCTGGCAATGTCACCCTCAAAGCGCAGAACAGTTACCGGATGCCCGGCAGGGGATGTTACCTGGTCAACGCGGGACTTGGTTTCGCTTTGCACGATCGATGTTCTCCCTATTTTTGTTATTCAAAGTAGCTATTCCGCATCCTTATCCAGCCTGATCATCAGCCGGACGTAACTGCTCTTGCCGTTTGACCCCGCCACCCACTCCGCTTCGTCGACCAGCGCCTGGATCAGGAACATGCCCATCCCGCGCGGGTCCTCTTCACCATGCATCTTGCGGTCGATGTCCGGCCGGGCCGGCTGTTTGCTCATCCCCTTGCCGTCGTCGATCACTTTCACTTCCAGCGAATCCGCGCCCGCTGAAAGCACCACACCCACGCTTAGTTTCTCATTCAGCCGGTTGCCGTGCTCGATTGCGTTGATGCACGCCTCCGCTACCGCCGTCTTCAGGTCCTCGACGCGATCTTCGCGGAAGCCCATCAGCTTGGCCACGGACGCAGCCGTGCTCATCGCCACCTTCTCAAATCCCATTCGCGAAGGCAGTCGCACTTCCACGGTAGCGGTTTTCAACACGCTCATGCCGGCATCTCCATCTCGCCGAATCCCCGGCAAAGCGTCAGTGCGGTCATGTCGTCTCCTTGCGGCGCGCCCTCGGAGAACTCATCGAGGGCTGCCCACAATGCATCGAGAATACCATCGGCCTTCAGAGCCCGGCACTTGGAAAATTCGTCCAGCAGCCGTTCGGGACCAAATTCCTCATCTCCCCGGAATACTTCCGTCAGCCCGTCGGTATAAAACAGCAGCCTTGTTCCCGGCGTGAAACCGTGCCGCTCGATGGAGTAGTTCATGCCGGGAATCAGCCCGAGCGGCGGCCCGGCTGCATCAAACAGGTGCGGCTCGGCGCCCGGAGCAATCAGGAACCCGGGATTGTGCCCCGCATTCACGACCTCGATTTCCCCTGCCTCAGGATGTAGCCGGAGAAAGATTGCCGTCACATATTTTCGCCGCGCCTCTTCGCCATCGGCCCAGTGGTGCTGGTTCATTCGCGTGGCCAACTCGTCCAGCGGCATCCCTGTGAACGCCATCGCCCGGAATGCCGAGCGAAAGCTGGAAGACATGATCGCCGAAGCCAGCCCTTTGCCCGCCACGTCCGCGACCGCAATCAATAGCGTCCCATCCGGCTGTTCCACCAGATCGAGGTAATCGCCGCCCACCTCGTAGCATGTAACCGAGCGGAAGCTCATCGAATACCCTGGGATCGACGGCAGCTTCTGCGGAAGCAAGGACCGCTGAATCAGCCGCGCCGCATCCATATCCTGCTGCACGCGCGCAAACGCGACATTGCGTTTGTGATTGCGCGCGTTTTCAAGGGCCACCGCGGCCTGAAGCACAAGACCCTCGATGAAATCCGCCTCATAGAGCGTCAGTTGCCGCCCCTCCGGCGCCGCCACCACCAGCTCCGTCATCACCTTGCCGTCGCGATCCGCGAGCGCATAACGGGCCAGCGCGGGACCGGTGGCGCCTGCCGCCCCGCTTTCATCCGCAATGACCTCGTCCCCATAAGCCATTCCGGTTCCAGGAAACGCCGCCCCGGCCATCTCGAGCTCGCGCACCACAATCCGCAGCACCTGCTCCAGAACCTCTTCTTCGTGAATGGTCGAATGCACCTGCCGGCTGGCCTCAAGCAGCGCCTGCAACCTCGCCACCTGCTGCTGCAGATCGATGGTCTCGTCATTCCCCGGGATCTGAATACCCGCTGCCATCCGTCCTATCCTCCGTGGATTTCCACTCTAACATGATCGCGAAATCTTTATCTTCCAACTACGGCCCGAATATCCCTGGCCTCGAGTATCCGCTTCTCATACCCATGCTTCGCCACCGCCAACATGGCCCGCCCGATCTCGCGCGTAGACAACACTTGACTCGGAAACGCCCATCGCAGCGCGAGCAGCAGCGGCCTGGCAAGCGTATAAAGAATCCAATAGGCCGCGGTCTTTGACTTGATCCCATCCAGCGGCTCAATCAACCCTGGACGAAACATGTAAGCCTTCAGCGGAAGCCGAAGCACCGCATTCTCAGTCCGCCCCTTCACGCGCGCCCACATCATCCGTCCCTGCTCCGAGCTATCTGTCCCCGCTCCCGAAACATAGATAAATGTCATGCCCGGATTGATCCTGCTCAGCGTTTCGGCTGCCTCCAGCGTGAGCCCAAACGTGATCCGCTCGTAGTCCGCTTCCTTCATCCCGCTTGAAGACACGCCGAGACAAAAGAAACATGCGTCGAAACCCGCAAGCTCGCTCTCAATTCCCGCATAGCTCGTCAAATCGCGATGCACGATCTCGCGTAGCTTCTCGTGATGCAATCCGGTCGCGGTTCGTCCCACGGTCATCGCCAGCTCCACTTCCGGGTCGCGCAGGCATTCTCGCAGCACTCCTTGTCCCACCATCCCCGTCGCTCCAAATACAAGTACCTTCATCGCATCCTCATTCTTTTTTCCGCAAGGCTCATTGCAAGCATAATCCCAACCCAATGATGGATACTCGTGGTGTGCGCGCCGCTGTTTTCATTCCGGCCATTGCAGCTCTCATGACTGCGCCTTCACTCTGCGCCGTCCAATCAGCGGCCACTTGGCGCTCGGCCGTCTCCCATGCCGCGCAATTTGCGCCGCAAGCGCGCATCGTGGTTCTCGACGTTGCGACTGGCCATCTGCTGGCCTCCAGTCATTTGCCTGAAGCCGCCAGCACCCTCGCCGCTCCCGGCTCCACGCTCAAGCCTCTGGTGCTTTACGGCCTGGTCTCCGCAGGCCGCTGGGACCCGTCGCGCCGCATCGCCTGCACGCGAAAGCTCACCATCGCCGGCCGCTCGCTCAACTGTTCCCATCCGCCCGCCGACCCCATGGATGCGCGCCAGGCCCTTACTTGGTCCTGCAATACGTACTTCGCCGCCGTTGCCGGAACCCTCGCTCCAGGTGAGTTGCGCGACCTGCTCGCCCCCAGCGGTCTGCTGAGCCAGACCGGGCTTGCCGGTTCGGAAGCAACCGCCGTATTCCGCGATCCCAAAACTCCCGATCAAAACCGCCTGACTCTTCTCGGCGTGGACGGCGTCCTGGTCACTCCGCTGGAGTTGGCAACGGCCTATCGCTGGCTGGCCATCCAATTTACTGCTCACGCCGATTCCGTCGCAGCCCAGGTGGTCCAGGCCGGGCTTCAGGACTCAGCAAGCTTCGGCATGGCCGGCGCAGCGTCTCTCGGCGGAGTTTCGATTGCCGGCAAAACCGGAACCGCCAGCCCTGCAACCGGAGCCCAGACCCGCGGCTGGTTCATCGGCCTTGCCCCAGCCGCAAAGCCTAGCGTCGTGGTTGCCGTCTATCTCCCCGCCGGGCACGGGGCCGACGCAGCCCGTGTGGCCGCCGAGCTTTTCGCTCACTCGCCGCTGAGACGCCAGCCATGAAAGCCTCTCGTAGAGCAGTTCGCCTCGCGCTGCTTGCTGTGCTCGTCACAACCGTGGCCCAATCTCCGGCTAAGCCGTCGTCGAATCCGCCCGCAACTCTCCGAATCGGCCTCTGGACCCTTTGGCACGACAAGGAAGTCACCGTTTCCCCAACGCAAGAAGGCTCAGCCACGTTCCGCGTTTGCGAAACTTGCGCCGCATCTCCGCTAACCCGGCCCATGCAGATCCGCGCCGGCGACTCTCGTCTCGCCATCGCCGGCAAACGCGAAGCCAACGCCGTCTGGCTTGCCGGCCCCGTCATACTAACCGCCCACGGTGAAACTCTAACCCTCCGCAACCCGCTGCGCATCTCCGCCCGCGCAGGTGAGCTGGTTTTGGCCGTAACGCTCCCCGTCGAGACCTACGTCGAGCGCGTAGTAGCCAGCGAGAGCGGTCCTGCCGATGGCCCAGAGTCCCTCAAAGCTCTAGCCATCGTGGTCCGCACCTTTGCTCTGCACCAGGCCCACGGCCACGCCGATTACGATCTTTGCGACTCCACCCACTGCCAACTCCTGCACTGGGGCGGCAAGCCGGATTCATCTCAAAAGTCGGGTGCGCCTGTCATCCTGAGCGAAGCCGAAGGACCTGCTTCTCGACTTTCCGCGGAACGGGTCGGAAGCCACGCCGCAACCCTTGCCACCGCAGGTGAAACGCTCTGGTTCCACGGTCAGCGCGCCCAAGCCTGGTTCCATCAAAACTGCGGCGGGCGCACCGCATCGCCCCAGGAAGTCTGGCCGGCTACTACCGTCCAGGGCCGGGATCTGGCCCGCAAGCCGATGCCGTGGCTAACCTCGCGCGTCGACCCTTACTGCACCGCCAACGGCGCCCGCGAGTGGTTCGCCGAGATTTCTCTCTCCGATCTGACCGCCGCTTTAGCCAGAGCCGGTCTCGCCCATCCCGGATGGAGCAAACTGACCGTTGTCCGCCGAGGCGAGTCGGGCCGCGCAGTGACGCTTGCCGTGGACTCCGCCGAAATTTCAGCCGAAGATTTTCGCCTCGCAGTAGGCCGGGCGCTTGGCTGGAGCAAAATCCTAAGCACCTGGTTCGAGGTTTCACGCGAGGGCGACAATTTCTTGTTTCATGGCCGAGGCTCGGGCCACGGCGTGGGCCTGTGCCAGGCCGGGGCAGCCGCGATGTCCGCGCAGGGCCGCGACTCTGCGCAAATTTTCGCCCAATATTTTCCCGGCGCAATCGCCGCCGACGAATCAACAGGCCAGCCTTGGCAAATCCTCCACGGCCGGGGCTTCGTGCTTGAAACCCTCAGTGCGGCCGACTCCGCCGATCTTGCCCAACTCAATCAGGCCCTCGACGAGGCAGAAGCCCGCTCCGGTCTTCGGCCCACCCAGTCCATCACCGTCCGCGCGTTCCCGACCACCCGAGCATTTCGCGATGCAACGCTGGCCTCCGGCTGGGTAGCCGCCTTCACCGAGGGCAATTGGATCGCAACCCAGCCGCTCTCCACGCTGGGCGCCCGAAAGCTGCTCGCCTCAGTCCTTCGTCATGAATTTCTGCATGCGTTGATTGAAGCCCAGGCGGCGCAGGCCACTCCGCTGTGGTTTCGCGAGGGCCTGGTCGAAGCAGTGGACAGCGACAGCAAACGCGAAGGCCCGGCGCCAGCCCTCAAGCTCGACCAGATCGACCGCGAGCTCGCCCACGCGGTCACCGACTCGCAATCTCAGGCAGCCCATCGCGCCGCCGCCTGGTACGCCGCACGCCTTCTCACCCGCTTTGGCCGCGACCAGGTCATAGAGTGGCTCCGCATCGGTTTGCCCGCTGGCGCTCTCGCAGGCCTCAAATAAACACACACCGCCCAGGCGGTTTATCCTTTTGAACGATGCGCCAGACCTTATCCATCGCCATGATTGCCATGAACGAGGAGGCGAACCTGCCTCGCACCCTCGAAAGCGTGCGCTGGGCCGACGAAATCGTTATCGTCGACTCCGGCTCCACGGACCGCACCCTCGAAATCGCCGGTTCCTTCGGCGCCAAGACAACATTTCACGCCATTACCGGCCACGGCGAACAGAAAAACATCGCCCTCGACCTTTGCACGTCAGACTGGATTCTGCTTCTCGATGCCGACGAAGTTCTCACCCCGGAGTTACAGCAGGAAATCCGTCAGCTTCTAGCCTGCGAAGATGGAGCCGACCCCAAATTTGACGCTTACTGGATTCCTCGCCTCAACCTGATCTTTGGCCGCTGGGTGCGTCACGGAGGTTTCTATCCTGATCGTAAGCTGAGGCTCTTCAAACGAGGTGCTGCCCGGCTCAGTGAAGGTGTCGGTCCGCATAGCACCCCGCAGTTTCAAGGTCCGAAGGGCAAGCTCAAGCACGACATGCTCCACTACGCCTATCCCAGCCTGGCCATCTATCTCGAACACATGAATCGATATAGCTCCGAGATAGCCAAGTTACTCCATAAGAAAGGCCGCACAAGTAACTCCTGGCCCGCGCTTCTTTGGAACGCAATCGCCAACCCCATCGCAACTTTTATTTATAACTACTTCTTCCGGCTGGGATTCTTAGATGGACGCGAGGGCCTGCTTCTTCACCTGAACCACTCCGTCTATATCCACTGGAAGTTCATCAAAGCCTGGCGGCTGGGTCAAGGTAAAGAGTAACAGGACTAACTGACACAATAACTCTTCGCATTCAATTGCTAACTCGCCAACCCGCTTCCCCCGCGCCAGCGGGCTAACTTGCTGACTCATGTCCACCGTAATCGTGGTTCACTCAAAGCTGCGTTCGCTATCATTCAACCATTTCTGAGCGCTTAAATCACTAATGCTCGTCTTGTTTGCTCAGGCTCTCATCCGACGCCCGAGCCCCCGCAGTTGCCGTCCCAGACTCCGCCGCAATCGTCCCTTCCGCGGGCAGCTTTTGGCGACCAAACAACGTAGCCACCCACCCCAGCAGAAAAACCCAACTCCCCACCGCCAGTAGATAAGTTGCCGCTAACTTCAACCCAACATGCCAGACCTGCGCGGAGACCGCCCCGCTCGGCTCGGCGGCAAAGAACTTGCTAGGCAGCCACACTCCGGCCATCGCTGCCGCCGCCACTGCCGGCCACCACTGCCAGTTCCACAGAATTCGCAGAACCCGCCGCCAATGCACCCGCCAGCCCCATTGCGCCGAGGCTACCGCGTACGGAATTACCTTGGCCGGTATCGCTACCCAGCGCAGCAACCACTCCAGTAAGCTCAAGTCGCGAACGATGTGCGGAAACGAGAGGTACGTAAAGCGCGCATGAGGCGGGGCCTTCGCGTTGAGGTAACCCGCCCACAGCGGCAACTGATCGTCGCACCAGTCCAAAGCCCACCAGGTCAACCAGACCACGGCGATCCAGACCAGCAGCGTCATCGCGCCCCATACCAGCTTCACCCGTTTACCATCGTCGTCGGCCAGTTTGCGCATTGTCCCTGCCTGCAACTCAAGGGCCGAGATCAATAGCAGCAAAGGAATCAGCAGCGAAAGAGCCACCTGCCAGCCGAGCTTATCGGGCAGCCGCGTCCATGCAAGCGCTGCCAGAATCAGCAGCAGCGTCCCGCCGAACTGACCTACAACCCAGCGCCGCGCTGTCCATAACCGGCCGAATAATCCATCCAGAATTCTCATTGCTGCACCTCCAGAGTCGCGGGGTCGGTCGTCGTCTGCACATTCGATTGATACATCGGTCCCGCCTGTGCCGGACTTATCGCGAACTTACCCGGAGATATCACCTTCAGCAGGTAGACATATTCGCGCCGCCCGCTGAAATCGGTATTGAAGAAGGCCGCCCGGTCGTCGTGAAATTCTTTTCGCGTAAACCAATCTGCCCACCAATCCGGCTTGTTATTCAGCTGGTAAAGCCCGGTATTCGCCATGAACTCCGTTCCCGCCGGAATCGGGTCCTCGGCCAGCAGATATTTCCAGTCAGTGCCATTGACCGCTAGCTTCACGGCGACAATATCGCCCACGTGCACTGCCCCCCTAAGCGGAACCAAATCGTAAGTGATCGGATCGTTCGGCGAAGCCTGCTTTTTTTCGAGCACATAGTAATCGCGAGTGATATTCAGCGCCAGTTGCTCTTTCTGGAACTGTTTCTTATCCGCCGAGTACCAGTCGCTCTCCGCTGACCAGTAAGTAATCCCGTTGCCGCTCTTGCGAATCGTTACCTGCCCAGCGCTGCCAACTTGCGCAACTGGAATAGATAACTTCCAGGGCAGGGCAAACCCGTCGCCCACGCCAAAGTGGCGTTTGCCTACGCTCGTCCCGTTCACCAGCACTTCTACGTCCGATGTATTGGCTAACTCGCCGCTCAGAGTCAAGTAATCGGTAAGTCCCTGGATAACCATCGAGGTCTGCTTGGTCGAGTACCAGTAATCCCCATCGCGATTTCTGGCCAGCCACATCGCAGCTTTGGGAAGCAGCCCGCTCGCTCGGTCCTGCCGCGCCAACAACTTCAGCGCGAAGGCCGTAGTCTCGGGCGCGGTATCGCCCCAGAAGTCCAGTAGTTCGTCGTAATTCCCCGACCAGTTCGCATCGGAGTCGGTGACCTTGGCCTTCTTCTCAACCAGATTCGTTGCTTCTTTGGCACGGCTATCGCTGCTGGCATCGAGCGCAAGGCCAA
>Ga0181535_10006347_pt1 | contig 12261 bp, 11 predicted proteins | sample PEATcosm2014_Bin_44_FD_119774 | JGI IMG/M metagenome (GOLD analysis project Ga0181535, IMG submission 119774) | Peatland microbial communities from MTU Mesocosm Facility, Houghton, MI, USA - PEATcosm2014_Bin17_30_metaG | ecosystem: Environmental > Terrestrial > Soil > Wetlands > Peat | place...
CCTTGACCGCCGCCATGGCGCCGAAGACTTCCATGGCCCCTTCGACGCCATCGAAGAAGGCGGTCACCTGGTCGGGGTTGTTGCAGTGCATGGCGACCTGATGAAGCCCCGCGACCGCGGCCGCCGGACCACCGCAGTTGCTCCAGTCGACCTTGTGCGCGTAGATGTCCTGGAGCGAGGGGATCCGCATCTCCTGCAACCACTGGTTGAACTTGAGACCCATGGTCGCGCCGATGCAGCCCTGCATGACCGGGAGCTGGGCCTCGATGCCGAAGATGTCCAGCGAGGTCAGTGCCCGGGCCATCATCTCGTAGGAACGCATGGTGGCGAAGGCGAGCTGGGAGGGGTCCTCGGCCTCGTGCTCGGGGTCCTCCTCGATGACCGCGAAGTCGTGCTCGCCGATGAACGAGCCGACCGCCGAGGCCCACTTGCTGAAGTACCCGTCGTACTCCCGGTCGTCCCACATCGTCTCGAGGCGCGAGAGGTCGATCTGGGAAGGCTCGACCATCATGCCCTGCTCGAGGTAGCGCATGGCGTCCTTGCCCTGCCACATGAGGTGGATCATCCGGTTGGCCGTGTTCGCCGGCATCACCGACTGGATCGACGTGGAGCTGAAGTTCCCGTCCGCGACCACCGGGGTGCGCAGAATGTGGTGGGTACCAAACCGCCGATCGAGCAGGATGGTGTTGCAGCCGAGCTGCACCATCTTGGGCGCCGAGGGAAGGTCTCCCAGGTCGAGCGCCGCGCCGGGGGCCTCCACCATGAGCAGCTCCTTCCAGGGGGCCGCGCTGAAGCAGAGGATACCGTCGCGGTTGCTGACCAGCTCGATCTCGGGAGCGGCGCCCCGCTTGATGTCCTCCTCACTCGGCGCCTTGACCACCGACGCATCGATGGGCAAGCCGTGGGGGTTCTCCTTGTCCCGTTGCGCAGCCCGGCTGCGGACGTAGTGCCGCCACGGGGCGGGAAGCTTCGCGAACTCCCGAGCGTTCTCGGGATTGGGCAGGTAGGTGTCCGCCAGCGCGATGCCGGCGAGGTGCTCGGGAGGCCGGTTCATGGTATCAACCACCACGAGGTCATAGCCCGCCCGGCGGAAGCCGTCGCGCAGACCCTCGCTCTTGCCACGGCCCGACGAGCTCCAGAGCATCACCGGGAGGCCCACCTGCCACTCCCGGGTCGCCTTGATGAACCTGCCACGCCCCAAGGCGAGGGCCAGCACCACGTCGATCTCTGGTGTTTCGAGGTCTTCGTCCCTGAGCGTTGCCACCGATATTCCTCCGGCGGCGAGAGCCGCCCTATGCCTACTGTCTCCGTCGGTCCTGCTGGACCGGCCTAGTCCCGATTCTAGGCGATCCCAAAGCCAATCCCCGACCCCTGACGGCTTTGTCCGACTACTGTCCGCAGACAGAGCGAAAAGAGCGAACGCTCCTCAGAGTGCCGCGAGCCGCTGGCTCATCGTCTTGACGGTGAGACCGTGCAGAGCCTTCTCCAGGTCTCCGACCTGCGCCGGCTCGTCGAAGCCGATGATGTTCCGGTGGTCCCCGCCCACCACCATGAGGTCGTACTCACGGACTGCGTAGCGCGGCACCAGCAGATCGTTGAGCGAGGCGACATTCTCCCAGCCCCTCAGCTTGGCGTCGGCGTCCGCGTGTAGGACGTGGATGCCATCGTTGTCGACCAGGGCGCCGACCGGGTGAAGCAGGTCGAGCTCGGGCTTGCCCCTGAGCAATTCAGGTGTGCCCTGGCGGGCCGACCGCGGCGGGTAATTGGCGGCCAGTTTGACGGGTGCCAGCTTCCACCCCTCCGGGAGACTGTGAAACCGGGACACCATGCCACGCCGGTCGGTCTGCGAGAAGAGCGCCGTGCCTTTGGCGCCACAGCCGTCACAGCGCGGGATCTCGCCCCGGTGCATGAGCATGGGGGCGACCACCGCCGTGGGGTCGACGGTGGCCAGGCTGAGGCCTTCGCCGAGCAGCCCGGCGACCACCGCGAGGCCCGGCTCGGTGGGGGTGGGCAGCCAGACCCAGCGGAGCGCGTTGCTCCAGTAACCAGGCTCCGAGCCGTGAGCGTAGAACATCTCCTCGATGCTGGCGTCGACAGTCCACAGGCTGCCATCCTGCTCTCGCTCGGTGACGGTGAAATCGCACTCCTGGGTCATCGCACCACCTCACATGCCGAGGTCAAGAGTGGGCGCCGCCGCCTGGTCGGTCTGCGCCACCGCTGGCGCACCCGGGCCCTGCTCAACCACGGATGGGGCCGGGGCGCGGACCGACTCCTCCTCCAGCTGGTCCGCCTCGACCGCGGCGTAGAGCGCCTCCTGCTTGCGGAAGCGCGACAGCATGCCCTCGAGCTCCTTGCGCTGCACCCGCCCTTGGTAGGGCGAGCCCGGCATGGCCACACCGTTGGCGATCACCCGATTGAGCAGAGCGACCCCGCGAGTGACCAGCGGGTCGTTGCGGAAGTTGTACTCGTCCGCGAAGCGGGCCACCGTGTGAAGCTCACCCTGGAGGGTCTTGGTGAGCGGCTGATCGCCGCGGGTGACCAGCTCGCCCAGCTTCTCCGCCATCTGGGCGGCGATCCGGCGGGGGAACTGGGTGCCGATGGTTTCTGCCCGCCCGGAGAGGGTGCGCTGAACGTCATCCCGAGCCACCTCGCTCAGTTCGTCGGGAACGAACGGCAGGCCGGGGATGAGGGCCACCTCATAGGTGAGCGTGGAGCGCCGGCGCATGTCGTCGAGCGGGACGACCAGGCGCAGGGCCTCGGTCCGCCACGCGTCCGCGACCAGCGGCCCCTTCAGGTTGAGCAGGGTCCGGTAGTGCTGGTCGATCTCCCGCACGCAGTCGGCCGGGTACGCGGCGAACTCGGGGCTCGCCTTCCAACTGTCGAACTCGACCCGGCGCGCCTCAATCTCGGCGCGCATCAGGTCATAGGTGCTATCGGTGGCCCCGCGCGGCGCGGCGATGGCGTACACCACGTGACGGCCGATCCGGAGCTGCTCGCAGTGCCGCTCCCGGATCCGCTCCACCATCTTGCGCCGGGCATCGAAGTCGCGGACGAAGGCCCGTGAGACACGGCCCCGGAAGCCAAGGCTGCGGATATGCTCGTCGCGGGCCAGGCCCTCATCCGCAAGCAGATCGGGGGCGTGGTTGGCGGTGGTCAGGTCCGGCCGGGTGAACCCGATCTCGACGGCGACGAACCGGCCCAGCCGACGCGCCTCAACCTCGACGCGCGACTGGGGCAGGGGCGGGGCGGGGGCGACACTCATCTAACTCACTCCCAAGCCGTCGTCCGGGGCGGCGTGCTTGCGCGCCTCGAGCAGGGCATCCAGCTCAGGGTCGCGATTGCCATGCCCGATCGCCAGTTCCAGCCGACGCCGAGCCAGCGCCTCAGCGCCCACCCGATCAACCATCTGGCCGACGCTCACCCGGCGCCGATACCGCTGCAGCGCGGCGGCCTCCTCCTCCTCCGCGGGTGTCAGCACGCGGGCCGCCGAGTCGGGACGGGAGCTGTCGTCGACCACGTCGGCGTTCACGCCAGGCCTCCGCGCGAAGCGCCTGGGCGACCGCCGCGACCCGGCCCGTGGAACAGCCGATCGAGCATCCGGGGCCGTGCCGGGGCGACGGCCGGGGCCGGCATCGGTTCGACCTCCACCGGAACCTGGGCCTCAAGGAAGTTGATCAGCTCCCAGGCCATCCGCAGTTCCAGTTTGGAGGGGTCGGTCGGCTCGCCACGCTGGGTCTTCTCACCGACGAACTTGCTGATCGCCTCCATGTTGGGGATCCGCCGCGCCGGCGCCGAGGGATTGGCCGGGTCAGGGACCCGCAGATAGGCACCCCTGGCCATGCACTTGCTGAGGAGCAGCTGGAGCACCGGCTGGGTGACGAAATCCCGGTCGCTGACTGGACGATCGGGAAGCCGGCGGCGGCCCTGCTCATCCTCGGCGTCGGGAGGGGCGGCGAAGCCCATCCGGGGCACCGGGACCCCCCGCGCCCGCCCGGCCGGGGGGCCGAAGGGCTGGAAGCTCCCGTCACTCACGATCATCTCCTGAACCGCGGGGTCCGGTGGGGGACCCTCGTCACGATCCTACACTAGCCCGAAACGACGGACAGAACGCGGCCAATGCGGCGACCGAGGCAGCCCTCAGCGCACCGCCGCCGGCTCCTCTTCGTGCCTCACCACCCGTTCCACACGGCGTAGGAAGCGCAGGTGGGAGAGGGCTTCCATGTGGGGGTCCGCCTTCCACCACCGTTGGCGCAGGAGCGCGGGAGGCTGGTTGCGGTCGAGCAGCATCGCGGTGCCGTCCACCAGGGTCCGCAGGGTCGCCGCCGGCACCATCGCCTGCTGGCGCTCGGCCACCGAGCGCCCGCGCTTGCCGTCATTGTAGGAGTAGGAGGTCTCCTGGAACGCCCCCTGGCCGACCAGGTTGCTCAGCAGGTCCATCGAGTACTGGTCCTTCAGCATGGGTAGGACCAGAAGCGCCCCATGGTTGTTAATGATGGTGCGAGCCCGGGCTTCGCCGTACTTGTTGACCAGCTGGGACAGGTCCTGGACGATGGACATGAGCAGCACCCCGCGGCCGACACCCTGCGAGGCGTAGTCGTCGAGGGCCTCGATGGGCACGACGTTGGCGAGCTCGTCGAGGAAGAGTCCGAGCTCGGGATCGATCCGCCCCTTGTGGGACAGTTTGCCCATGAGGAAGGCGTGCGACACCACCGTCTCGGTGATGGCGATGAAGAGTGACGCCACCCGGGTCTTGTCCTTGTCCGGGGTGATCAGGTAGAGGGTCCCGTTCTCCTTGATGAGGGCGTCAGCGTCAAAGCTCGAGGTCATCGCCGAGTCGGCGACGGCGGTCTCCAGGAAGACCGAGAAGATCCCCTGCACCGTGGAGAAGACGGTCTGCCGCTCCCGGTCGGGCCGGTCGGCGATGGAACCCGCCACGTCCATGGCGGTGCTCGCCTGCTGGGCCAGCGGCCCGCCCTCGGTGTAGATCTTCTCCAGTTCGTCGAGCGGCCCCTCGAGGTCGCTGCCGTCGACCCACTGGCGGACGTCGATGATGTTGCGCCCGGTGGCACCGGCCAGGAAGAAGAGCGGCGCGAGCAGCCGCTTGCTGCTCTCCCGCCAGTGCCGCCAGTCGTTCTCCGACCCACCCTGCTGGCCCCCGGAGGGCGCGAGCCCCTGGGCCATCCACGACGCCACCTGAAGCGAGGCGTCCCAGCTGACCACCTTCTTGCCCCCCGGGCCGGGCACCATGCAGGAGGCGAGCGGCGAGAAGGTCACGGTCTGATAGCCATCCTCGGAGGTGCCGTAGGGGTCGCCGATCTCCTGGGTGGGGTCATAGATCCACACCGGGCCCACGTTCTGCTGGCGGAAGGCGGCGGTGATCTCCACCAGCTCCGCCTTGGTGGAGGTGACCAGGGCCGGCCCCCTCCATTCAAAGAGCGCGGGGATGACGACCGTGCTCGTCTTGTGGCTCTGGGTAGGCCCGACCACGAGCAGCGAGGTGCCCCGCCGGGGGGCGATCAACCAGCGGTTCCACTGACCGACGATGAACCGGCCGGGCTCCGCGTGCCGCACCCGCATCCGCCGGATCTCCTTGGGAGTGGCCATCCGGCTGAACTTGGGCAGGGACCGCGGTGCCGCCCCCATCCGGGGCCCGAAGGCGGGCAGACCACCGTGGAAATAGGCGACGACCGCGACCGTGATCCCGACCAGGCCAACGACCAGGAGCGACATGACCAGATAGAAGACGGCTCGCACCGGGTGGGTGGCGCCCACCATCCCGGAGAGGCTGAGCGGGTGGCCGCTGAAGACCTGGTGGAGCAGCCACTCCCAGCCGGCCAGCAGCCCCAGGTGAGGGTGCCCGCCGGCCGCGGCGGCTCCGATCCAGATGATGGCCCAGGGCAGGACGATGATGCCGACGATCACCCCGAGCGTGGTCAGGTCCCGAACATAGCTGTCCGGCTTGTGCTTGGACTGGGCACTCACGCCGCCACCTCCGCGTGCGGCAGCCCCGACCGGGGCTGCCCGGCCCGACTGTAGGCCCGGGAGACGGACAGCGGGCGGACAAAGCGCGCCCGCACGTCAGTGCCCCAGCGGGAAGGGAATCGGCACCGGTGCCCCACCCGAGGGCACGGTGATGTCGACGACCTGGCCGTCCGAGTAGGTCCGCACCCACTCCCCCTGGGCGGCGCGATACACATCCCGCGAGGTGAGCGAGGAGCCGCCCACGGTGAACCGGCAGGTCTCCACCGTGGCGCTCATCTGGCACACCCCGGTGGTGGCGTCGCCGTGCAGGCTGCCGCTGGCCCGGGCGGTCTCGGTGGTCCCGTTGCTGGAGAGCACGATCACCCCGGCGCCGGCGAAGACACCGCCGCCCTGAGAATGCAGCACCGACGACCCCATGTGGATCTCAGAGCCGCTCTGCCAGGCCGAGAGTTGAGGCGCCTGGGTGGCCAGGAAGGCGCCCACCAGCGCCAGCACCACGCCGACCAGGGCGACCAGGTTGGCCACCCACTCCCGGCGCATGCCGCCCGCGATGCGGTGTCGCCAGGTGACCGGGTGATAGGACACCTCGAGCGGCAGAGCGGCGCTGCGGTGCGGAGGGGTCGCCAGGGGAGCGCTCATGAGATGGCCTCGGCGTGCATGCGGATGTCCAGGATCTGGGTGATCCTGCCGTCGACGTCCAGTTCCACCTCCAGCCGGCGCGGCTCGCTGCGCACCTTGTGGCCGTTGGCGTCCTGCCACTCCGACATGTCGTGGATGTTGAGCCGGATCAGGCCGGGGTGGTCGGGGTCCTTGGGGACGACCTTCACCTCCATGGGGACGCTCAGGTCGAAGTTGGGCTGCAACCGGGCGCCACTGTCCAGGAAGGGCTGGAGCCGGCGGCGCAGGTCCTGGGCGGCGGCCTCCGCGACGTAGGGGAGTTCCACCTCGTGACCGGCGAAGAGCTTGGCGAGGTCGACCAGGAAAGCCCCCGCCAGGACGTTGGCGCGCTCGCTGAGATCCTTGAGGATCTCGCTCTCGCTGGGGGCATGCTGCTTGGCGGTGCGAGCCATCTCAGCCCCGGCTCCGCGGCGGAACCTGCAGGATCGCCTCGATCAGGCTGCGGTAGGCACGCCCGAACTTGGCTGGAGCCTCGTTGATGGGACGCCCCTCCAGTTTGAGCCGCTTGAGGTCGTCGCCCTTGTCATCCGGGATCTCCACCACCGCGAAGACCTTGGCGGCGATCTCCTCCAGGAAGCGACGGGCAGTCGGGTGATCGCGGACCTTGCGGCTGCCGCTGACGATGTAGGCGACCACGGTCGGGGGCAGGTTCTCCACCGCCAGGTAATCGAGCACAGCGACCAGATCCTCGGGGTTGGCGGTGGTTGGCAACACCAGGCAGTCGGCGTGCTCCATCCAGTAGGCGACCACCTCGCCGGCCGGATCCCCGAGCCCGGGCAGGCGGTTGGCGGTGTCGATGACGACCGCCCCCCACTGCCGACGGTTGTACTCGGCCACCAGATCCACCTCGGTCGAGGTCGACTCGGTGCTGTCATTGCCGTAGGGGTAGAGCACCAGGCCCGGTGAGTTGACGTAACCCGGCCGGGGTGGCTCGCGGTCGGCGACCAGCGCGGTGATGAGCTGGCGGACCGTGGCTGCGCCCGGGGGCAACTCGAGCTCCCCCCAGTCGCCCGGGTTCACCACGTTGAAGTCCATGATGGCCGCCCAACCGCCGCTCATGTTGACCAGCCGGCCGAGACCGACCGCGACCGCGGCCGCGGTGGTGGTCTTGCCGACCCCGCCCTTGCGGCTGCCGATGGCAACCGTGAAGCCGATGCGCGACCTCACCATCCGAGCCAGGTCCTGATCGCTGACGCTCGGACCCGCGCTGTGCAGCCTGGGCATGGCCGGCAGCCCTCCGGGAAGGGAAGGCAGATGGGGCAGACCGATCCGGCGCCCGGGGGCCTTCGGTGACGGGGCGGGGGGCGCCCCGAACGGCGACGGCGCGGCCTCCGCGCTGCCCGACCGGACGGCCGGGCCCAAACCACCCCGCAGCGGGGCGCTGTCGGCGGTGAGCAGCTCGAAGGGATGCGGCGTCGACGGCTCCACCAGCGGGGTGGGGGCCGGCACCGAGGCCGGGGTGCCCGGGAAGGGCCGGGCCGAGGCGGCCGGAGCCGGGTAGCCTGCCGGCATCGGGTAACCCCCGGCGTCGGGATAGCCGGGCGCGGGGCCCATCGGCCCGGGCGCGGCCCGGCGCTGTGGCCGGCGACGCGGGGTCCCCATCTCGTCGTCCTCGTCGCCCATGTCCATCGGCCGGCGGCGGCGCTCGCCGCGCGGCTCTCCGGTGAGGGCCACCCCCAGGCTGTCCAGGGTCTGGATCAGGCTGGCCCGATCCTCCGGCGGGGCGTTGGGGGTCGGCCCCGAGCCGAGCAGCCCCTCCAGGTACTCGAAGTTCTCGGGGAAGGCGCTGATGACGATCTGAAGGTGGTCGATGGAGGTGGTCGGGAAGTAGGTGGTGACGCTCGGCACCGCCGCGTACTCGGAGAGGGTGGCCGGCTCGGCGCTCGGCAGGGCCACGTAGAAGCGGCCGTCGGCGTAGCTGAGGGCCTGGACCAGGCCCGGCTCGTGGTTGAGCACGAAGACGTTGGTCGCCTCCGGGGGCAGCCCCGCCCACCAGGTGTCCACCTTGGCCTGCACCTCCGCATCGGTGCTGAAGAAGTCACCGCCCAGGATGAGGTGGTGATTGCCCTGCGGGTCCTCCCACTCCGGGATGCCCACGGTCACCTGGGGGCGCGCCTTGGGGGTGAGCAACCCCTCCAGTTCACGGGCAACGCCGCTCGCCTCCTCGGGGTCGCGAAGCAGAATGATGAAGCAGGTGCGCTCAGGGGGCAAGGTGGGTAGCCTCCGTGACGCTGCCGCCGGTGGGACCGGCGCTCAGGCTTGCGTGGCGGCTGACGCCGCCCAAGAAGATGATGCAACCGGCGAGCAGGATGGCCACCGCCTCGAGGGCCCGACGCCGGGTGCCGAGCTGGGGGATGCTCACCGCTCGCAACGACCAGACCAAGAGACCGATCACGACCCCGGCGACCACCAGCCAGACCACGATCTCGAGCAGGGCGAGCACCCGGTCTGAGGTCGGATAGCCACCGCTCAGGAGTGACCAGGCCGCACCCCACCGGGGCCCGCCGATGGCGAGCAGGGCGATCAGCACCAGGCCGCCCCCGACCACCAGGGTGAGCAGGCAGCGGCGCACCAGAGTCATCTCAGATAGCCCCCAAAATGAGGCTGAAGGCGGGGGCCAGGATCAGGGCGATGAGGGGCAGGATCATGAGCGCCACCGGAATGACGATGAAGAGGCGGGCCCGGGCGCCCTGGAGCCGGGCGTTGAGGAGCCGCCGGTCGTAGACCAGGAGCGCCAGCCGGGTGTAAACCTCGCGCGGGTCCATGCCGAGCCGGACGCTGCGCTGGGCGCTGGCGAGGAACCGGAAGGTCGGGATCCCGAACGCCTCGCTGATGGCGTCATAGAGATCCGCCGTGTTCTCATAACTGCCCTTGACGAGCCGTTCCCAGCCGCGGTTGGCGACGATCGAGTAGAGGGCCCGCGAGCGGACCGTCTCCGAGAGGTAGCTCACCGCCCGGTCGAGCGGCAACCCCTGTCCGCCGCTCACCGAGGTGATCAGGAGGAGCAGATCACCCAGGGCGAGGTCGGCCGCGCGGCGGACGCTCGCCGCCTGGCGGCGCAACCGGGCCAGGTCCAGGGCGCCGATGCAACCACCCACCAGCACGCACACCCAGAGTGGACCCACCCAGTTCTGGGTGGCGGTGTAGGCGGCGATGTCGAGGGCAGCGGTCACCGCGATGACGAGGGCTGTCTTGCCCAGCAGCCGCGCCCAGAACTGACTGACGCTGAGCGGCCGCTGGGCGATGAGCAACAGGGTGGCGATATCGAAACTGCCCAGCAACCGGCGCACCCCGGGGACGTAGCGGGCCAGGGCGGCGAACGGATCGCGCTGGGCCGGGGCGTACCCATGCCGCACGCAGATCCGCTGCCAGGCGGCGACCTCGGGCTGGGTGAAGCTGCCCATCACGGTCATGCCGACCATGAGCACCCCGCCGCAGACGAGGATCAGGATCGGGTAGAGCACGATGGCCATGACGTCAGAAGAGCCTCAGCTGAGCTTCGAGACGGACCACCTGGGCCATGTCGAACTCGGTCCACTTGGGGGTGCGCACGATCCGGCCCATGAGCCAGACCACGAAGGTGTAGAAGGCGAGCACGCCGGCGAGCAGGAGCTGGCCCTCGAGACCCCGGTAGAAGGCGGCGAGCGACTGAGTGGAGAAGATGGTCGCGAGGATGGCCGCGTAGATGCCGAGCATGACCATGGCCACGGCGCGCTGCTGAGTGAGGGTGCCCATGGCCTCCTCCTCGACCATGATCCGCTGCCGGCTGACCGGCAGGATGACGGTGTCGATCTGTGCGATCAGGATGTCGACGTCGCGAGTGCGCGAGAAGATGACCGAGGCGAGCGCCTGCCGGATGGTGTCGGAGCGGGCCCGATCAGCCACCGCCGCCAGGTTGTCGATGATCGACCCGGGATCCCGGAGCGGGTCGAGCACCGTCTCCAGGTGGGCGGGCGCCGGCCGCTGGGCCGCGTCGCGAATCGAGCTGTCCAGCCCCTGTCCGGTCGTCTGCATCGCCTCCTTGAGGTCGGTGATCCAGTTGACCATGGCCCGGTCACGCTCGATCCGGCGCTTCATGGCCCGGCCCGAGAAGGCCCAGGGCACCCCCAGCACCGCAGCCAGCAGGAGCCCCAGGGTGAGCACCACGGTGCCGCTCAGCAGCCCGACCAGAAGGGCCACGACGATGAGCGCGACCCGCATGGTGAACCAGGCGCGGGCCGGGATACCCAGGTCCGCCGCCGCGGCCCGCTCCCGATCCAGGACGACGAACCGCCGCCCCTGACTGAGCGAGACCACCTGCCGGGGCGAGACCCCGGCGATGAAGGCGGCCAGGATCCCTCCCAGGACCAGAAGCACCACGATCTCGACGAGCAGCAACCCGGGGGTGAGAGTGGGGAGGGCGAGGCCGATGAGGCTCACGTGTTGGGCACCTCGCGGGGGTTGGGCAGGAAGGGAGCGACCCGGGGGCCCAACCGGCCCAGGTCCCCGACCTGCTCGGTCACCCGCTTCCAGCCGCGGAAGGTGTTGCCGTCGCCGCGCTCGTTGAGCGAGTAGACGGTGATCCTCTCGTGGGCCGACTCGATGGCGACGATCTCGGTGACCCGGCGCTGCAGGTCGTAGGCGTCGCGGTCAACGACCACGATGACGTTGAACGCCTGGGCGACGGTGTCCTGGGCCAGCTTGATGTCGCCGGCATACTCACTGTTATGGCGCAGCAGGGTGACGGCGCGGCGGAAGGCGAGGTCCGAGGTCTCACCGTGGATGGTGGACATGCCGCCCGCCTGGCCGGCGAGCAGGGCCTCGGTGACCGCGCCCATCTCGGCGCCGCGAGCCTCGCCCAGCACCAGCCGGCTGGCGTTGAGGCGCAGACCGCGCCGGACCAGCTCAGCCATGGTCCAGATCTCGTTCTCTCCGGCCGCCCGGTTGATGGGCACCGTGGACAGTGAGCGCACGTAGGGATGCCAGGGCAGGCCGTCGCCGCGATCCTGATCCAGGTTGAGTTCCACCCCGTCCTCGATGACGACGATCATCTCGGTCTCCGGGATGACGCCACAGGCAACCCGCAGCAGGGTGGTCTTGCCGCTCCCGATCGGGCCGGCGAAGAGAACGCTGCCGCGCCCGCGCACCACCGCCGACAGGAAGGTGGCCATGCCGCTGGTCATGACCTGACCGTTGACGTAGTCGTCCAGGGTGCGCACCCGGGTCCCCGAGGGGATGCGGATGCTGGCCTGCACCAGGGTGCGGTCGGTGAGGATAGGCTTGGTGACGACCGACAGCCGGATCACCGAGCCGATGTTGGCCTCCGCCCCCGGGGTGGCCGTGGTGAGGCTGGTCTCGCCGGTCACCCCCTGGAGATTGAGCACCGACATGAAGAACTCGCGGCAGGCCTCGGCGTTCTCGAAGGGGGTGTCGTGGCCGAAGTCCAGAATGTCGATGCCGATCTGGGCCCGCCAGTGGTTCCACGCCATGCAGTCGAGGTTCTCGATGCCCAGGTTGTTGTAGATGAAGGGGCTAATCGGCCAGAGCAGGGAGGCGAGCCACATGGTGTCCCGGATGACCCGGCTGCGGAACTGCTGATCGCGAGCCAGCCGGGCGGCGACG
>Ga0181535_10006349_pt1 | contig 12260 bp, 14 predicted proteins | sample PEATcosm2014_Bin_44_FD_119774 | JGI IMG/M metagenome (GOLD analysis project Ga0181535, IMG submission 119774) | Peatland microbial communities from MTU Mesocosm Facility, Houghton, MI, USA - PEATcosm2014_Bin17_30_metaG | ecosystem: Environmental > Terrestrial > Soil > Wetlands > Peat | place...
CAATATGTCGGCAGGAGGTCGGGGAAAGCGCGCGGTCCTGCTGGATGCAGGGCAAATCGATGTGCGATTGAAGCAAAGTCCACCCAGCACAAACCGGAGAAGCATGCGAACAAATTGCCCGAACTCCTGCGACCCACGATGCCCCATAGCGAACTGGACCCACCGCAGTCCGACACCGAAACGCATTCACCTAATCCATAGCCAACCTCAGGTCCCATCCTCCGCGACCCCAAGCCTCGGTCGATTGCGCCGCGACACCAGGCTCAGTGGCCCGCCTCCCGTTTTCCAGTGTCTCGCCATACCCACCCCGCCCCCTGGAGATCGCCATCTGCCTCCGCAGGGCTCGTTCTTATTGCGCCGATGACACTACCGTCTGCCCCGTCCTATGATCAGGCGGAGGAGTTTTGACTTCGGGCAATTCCTGCGCGCAATACGGGCAGAACTTGTCCTCCAACCGAACTTCCCGTTTGCACTGCGGGCAGGAAGGTCGGAGGTTGTGCTTGCAGACGGGGCAGAAGTTGAATCGTGCGTTCACCACGGCGCCGCACGCGGGGCAGTTGTATGGAAGCGGCTCGCGCATCAAGAAATAGATGATCACGCCGATGGCATAAGGCACAAAAATCGCAAGTAATGTCCACAATGTGGAATTCATTCCGCGACGTTTGGCATCGCGATTGATATAGCCGAAAAGCATCAAGAGAAAGCCGATGACCAGTGAGGCCGCCGCCGCACCGCCTGCGAAAGCGATTAACGGATCCTTTTGGGAATCGTAGAAGTAACCGATCTGGGCCGCGATTTGCCCGGCGACGAAGAGGGCAATCGCCACAATCTTGAGCGACCGGGGAATAATACGGAACTCGTCTACGAAGCGGGTATTTTCGTGCGCCATGCGCCAGCGAACCAGTCGCACCCCTTCTTTCACGCGTTGTTTTTCGTCAGCCATTGATTTATTCTCACTTTCTCCGGGCTCTTGCCCGGCTCTGCCGGATGTTGCACTTCGGCGTTCCTCTGTCGGCCTGCGCGTTTCTCAGCGGGGCAGGGTTGTGTCGTCTTCCTGGTTCGCGGTGCGCCGCTGATTCCAAGCGACCAAGACCGCCACGGCGCCAGCCGGCAACAGCCACCAAAGCGCGAAGCCTGTCTTCCAAATCAGGCTTGGCAACGCGGCGTGGATTCCGATCCACTGGAAGGCTCGCCAGACAAGTGGCGCGCTCGCCACACCCAATACCCACGAGAGCGCGCAGGAAATCCAAAGCGCGCGCATTCGCACCTGATTCTCGCGCAGCTCGAGTGCGCGCAGCCGCACGCGGGCCTGCGTCGTGCTGACGAGCGCCGGATTGACGCTGAATGAAATCGTCCGCAACGCCTGGAGAGCGCGCTCATTGGCCTCCACCCGGGATTGACATGACGAGCATTCCGCCAAGTGGGCGTCCAGCCACCCGCGTTCCGAGGCGGAAATTCCTTCTACCTGCCAAGCGTCAATGAGGCGGCGCGCGCGCTCATCGGTTTCGGGATTCATGCCATTTCCTCCTCCAGAAGATTGCGGAACGTTTCCAGCCCGCGATAAAGGCGCGATTTCACCGTCGACAGCGGAGCCTTCACCACTTCCGCGATCTCGTGCAAGTCCATGTCCTCCTGAAATCGCAGGACTAAAACTTCGCGAGCCTCGGGCGGAAGCCGCCGGAGCACGCCCTGCACGTGCTCTGCCTGCTCGCCCGCAGCCACACTCTCAAACGGCGTCGAGGATTGACGGTCAGGCCAGTCCTGCGCCCCCGCCTCATCGCCGGGATGCAGCAACGCCTCCAGGCTTTCGGGTTGCCGCCGGCGCAACAGGTCGATGGCAAGGTTGCGCGCAATCGAGAACAGCCAGGCTTCGAACCGCCAATGGGGGTTGTACTGGTGGCCCTTCTCGAGCACCCGAATCCAGGTCTCCTGGAAAAGGTCCTCGGCGGCTTCGCGGCTGCCCGTGAGCGTCCAGAGGTAGCGTGGCAGCCGGTATTGGTAGCGCCCGATCAATTCGTCCAGCAAATCAGGATCGCGACGCCGCAGCCCCCGCGCGATTTCTCGGGTTTCCACTTCCATCGAATTCACAAAAAGGCAAAGAATGTTTTCCATTCTAATGGGAATACGAATCACCTACTGAAAAAGACGCATCACTGGGAGCCGCCGCCTCCTCCCGGCCGTAGCGCCGGCTTCCAGTCGACACTTGGAGTTTCTGCATTTCGGAAGTGGTTTCGCCGCGTCGGCCCCATCACAGCCCGTCTCCAGGAGCACGGTTAGGCCGTTACGGCCAAGTGGATTCGTTTACGTATTCTGACCGACTTGACTTTCGCTTTATATTCGCCAACAATGTTTTTGACGCCCTTTTGTTGTGCGGGGCTCTAACACTTGTGTTATAAGCCTTGACCATGACCCAAGAAGAACAGCTCGGCAGTGACGGTCTCGCGGCTCGTGAGAGCGGGCCGTGGGCGAGAGAAAAGCTCTACTACCTTGAGCGCTACCTGGAGATTTTCTCTGTGGGCATGAAGGACAAATGGGCAGGAAGGCTCTACTACGTGGACCTGTTCGCAGGGCCGGGAAAATGCAGGATTCGCGACACCAATGAGGAGATCGATGGCTCGCCGCTTATCGCGCTCAAATTCAATTTTGCGCAATACTTTTTGATCGAGTCTGACGAGCAGTCCTACCTGGCCTTGGCGGCGAGGGTCAGGGGCCGTACCCCTGAGAAATTGAACCACGTGAAGATCGTTCAGGGAGATTGCAATAATGAGATACTAAGTCTCGGGCTGCCGGCTTCCGGATTGGGGCTTGCTTTCATCGATCCGACGGGCGTGTCCAACGTCTCTTTTGAGACGATCAGGGGGCTTACCGACGGCCGCAAAATCGACCTCATCATAAATTTCCCCGAGGGCATGGGGATACGAATGAACCTCCATCAGTACACCGACACCGAGCGGAATGCCCTTAACCGTTTCATGGGAAGCGCGCGGTGGCAGCAACGTCAGCGTGAGGCGCCAACTTCGTTCGATGAGATGTGCAAGCAAATCGCCGACGAGTATCTGGAGAACCTGAAAGGTTTGGGCTACCTCGCCGTTAACAACGACTGGATTCCGGTCAAGACCGACAAAAACGCGTTGCTCTATTACCTGCTATTTGCCAGCAAGGACCCGAGGGGGAACGATTTTTGGCGGAAGATTACGAGAATCGATCCTCACGGCCAGCGTCATCTGTTCTGACAAAGACTCGGACGCGAGATTCTTCTTAACCTAGCAAAGCATTATGGCGTCAAATTCCGCGATTGAGTGGACCGAATCCACCTGGAATCCGCTGACCGGCTGCACAAGGATCAGCCCGGGATGCAAGCATTGCTACGCCGAGCGGATGGCCCTGCGCCTGAGAGCCATGGGCCAGCCGAATTATGCCAATGGCTTCGACCTGACCCTTCACGAAAACGCCCTGGAATTGCCGCTGAAATGGAAGAAGCCCCAGACCATCTTCGTGAATTCGATGAGCGACTTGTTCCACAAAGACGTGCCGGTGGAATTCATCTCCAAGACCTTCGATGTGATGCGCCGCGCCGAGTGGCACACGTTTCAGGTCCTCACGAAGAGGTCAGAGCGCCTTTTGCAGCTCTCGCCCGAGCTTCCCTGGAAACCCCACATTTGGATGGGCGTGAGCGTTGAAACTCTGGAATACACTTTCCGGATTGACCATCTTCGCCAAACCGGAGCCAAGGTCAAATTCCTATCCCTCGAACCGCTGCTGGGGCCATTGCCTGGCCTGAATTTCGAAGGCGTCGATTGGGTGATCGTGGGCGGCGAATCGGGCCCCGGTGCCCGCCCCATGGACCCGGCGTGGGTACTGGAGATTCGCGACCAGTGCCTGGACGCCCGCGTTCCTTTCTTCTTCAAGCAGTGGGGCGGAACGAGAAAGAAGAAAGCCGGGCGAGAACTCGAAGGGCGGATGTGGGATGAGATGCCGGCGCAGGCGTTAGCTTTGGCCCTGTAACCGATTCGCTCAATGGACAGCGTTATTGCCCAGGGTCTGTAAGTGGCGCGGGAGGAAAAGAAGATTCCGCCAACCCGTCAAGTTGCGAGAAGATTCAAGAATTCGGCGGCGCGGACAATCCGGATGCCGCGAAACTCTTTCAGTTCCAGCAGGTCCTTATCTCCGCTGACGATGTATTGCGCGTTGCCCTCAACAGCGCATTCGAGGACCATGTTATCGTCCGGGTCGCGGCAGACCGCCGTCAGCGCCTTGGGAACGTGAACCACCCGCAGAAAGCCCAGATAGTCCGCCAGCGTTTCCGCGACCTGGTCCGCAGAGAAATTGAGGCGGTTTTCCAGTTTCTCCGCCAGTTCCTCCATCAATTCCGGGCAAGTGAAGACCCGGAACTCCCCGGCACGCGCCCGCTCGACGCATTGAAAGGGATTTCCCCGCCAGCCCGTGGCGGAAAAAAGTATGTTCGTGTCGAAAACGGCAGTAAGCGGCAAGGTTATTTCTCGTGCAGTAAGGCGTCAACGAAGGACTCGCGTTCATCTTCCGACAGGCGGTTCCAATCGAGGCCACGTTCCGCGCACGTCCGGCGCAACTGCGCCTCACCGAAGCGCAACCGCTCGTCCTGCCCCATTTGCGCATCCTGGGCAAGCGCGAGCAGGGCCGCCCGTTTGCGTTCGGCCGGCAACCCCCGCACCAGTGAAATCACCTGTTCGTCGCTCAATTCCAAAGTGCTCATGTTTGCTATGATATCACCCAAAGCAAGCTTAGGTTCTGATTTGTGCGGCGAATCCGGCCCCGGCGCCCGTCCCATGGATCCGGGATGGGTCTTTGAGATTCGTGACCAGTGCCTCGACGCGTGCGTTCCGTTTTTCTTCAAGCAGTGGGGCGGAACGAGGAAGAAGAAAGCCGGAAGGGAACTCAAAGGCCGGACCTAGGATGAGGTGCCGGCAATGGCATTGGCTGCCACGATGCAGCAGGTCTCGCTTGGTGTGGATCTCTGTCAGTCGGGATGCAACGCAGGGCAAAGGTGGGTGTATTCTGCCATTTTTTGCGGCTTTGCGAGGTTCATCCGCTCTCAGGCGTGCGTGCTCCAGCCACACTTCGACCGTTTGGTTGAATTGGCCCACACGATCGGTAGGCCATGCTCACCTCATCGCTAGCCGCTGACTTCGGAACGCGATAGAGTCGCTCTTGAATTGCGCGCCAAACTGACGTACAGTCCACGGGGAGTTCGAGGGATTCACAAGGGCTTGACGGCTTACACCTTTGAAAGGTCATCGACTGCAATGGAAACGACCCCAAACGTCTTGAAGATTGACATTTTTGAGCTAGGTACCGACGACAAAAGACAATTTATTAAGAACATTGTCGACAGTTACCATCATGACTGGGATGTTCTTGCGGAGCTTTGCCAGAATTCAGTCGATGCGATCCGTGAGAAAGGGTCCGTCAATGGCCAAATCCGCCTGCGCTTCGACCGAACAAACCATAGTATCGAGGTCACGGACACGGGCATAGGTATGACTCGGGATAAAGCCTCGCGTGCACTATCGCCGAGCGTTACATATAAGAGCGGTCAAGCAAAGCTGATAGGAGAAAAGGGCCTGGGTTTGACGTTTTGTGCCTTCCGAACCAATAAAATCACGACAGAGACTTCGAGGGGAGACGGCCAAGTGCATACTGCCGTTTTCGTTGGCGCTCGCGACTGGCTCGAGGAGCGCACGGCGGAAAGGCCGATGGTTACTATCACCACTAGAGACGAGCAATCACAGTCCTTTACGAAGGTAATTGCGGAAGATGTCCTTGCCGATTTCAACTTGGAGGAGCCTCGTTTGCAACACCTGCTTGTCACCAAGACCGCTCTGGGCAGTACATACCCGCTCTGGCCCCAGTTGAAAAACAAGGACGCTGATATCGAAATTACACTCGCCATCGTCGAGGCAACCGGTACCGAAAAGGTGATAAAGCTTTCGAACTGTTATTGGCACCCCGCTGACCACCTGATTCACAAGAAGTCGCTGCAGGAAACCAAGGAACTTGCACAGAACAATAAAATCCGAGACTTTAAGGGTTGGGGGCTTACGGACAAGCGCCAGATGTTAGTAGGGGGCAGACAAGCCTATTTCTACACGTTGATGCTAAGTGTTCCGGAATATGACAAATTGGCGGAGCAGGAAAGCCTTCTCGCCCGATACAAGCTTCGGCAAAAGGATGCCGAACGGACCGGCGGAGAGGTGCTCCGGTCTGATGAACCCGGGGACATCGAGCCCGGGATTTATCTCTCCGTGCGAGGAATGCCAACAGGCATAACCTTGCCTTTTCCGACTGGAACCACGGAAGCTGGCTATTGGAACAATTTCTATTTTCTCGTCGACGCGGAATGGCTGACTTTTCGACGCCGGCCGCAAGGTTGTCCCCGGTCGAACTCAGGAAGTTATCAAGCGAGCGTGTAAGTCTATCTGGGATGAAATGCGAGCCTGGAAAACGCGGTTCGTGGGGCACGAAGGTGAGGATAGCGTTGACCAGTTTGCCGAGAGGCAAAAGCTCCATGCACGACTGGAGAGGGTCAAGGCTTACACGAATCTCGGGTTAGGGAAGATACCCTTCGCGAAGGAGCCACAAAACGAGCAGGCCACAATCGCGGTCTTTTACGAAATCCTGGGCAGGGGCCTTCTAAAGGGGTACCAAACCTTCGACATAAATACGGCCTCCACTTACGACGCGGTAATCAAATATAGCCTGTCGGGATCGGACGTTGGCGCGCAGGCCCTGCAAATCTGGCGCGAAAAGTCAAACAAGAAGACCGTACAGAGTATTGACTACTTTCCATTGAACGTTGAATTCAAGGACGAAGCCGCCGACATTCTCGAAGACCTAGAGGAAAAAACCAAATACCTTGACCAGATCGACCTCCTAGTCTGCTGGTTCTGCGACGACGCGCGGTTTGAGAGTGCTGGGGCGGCCGTCCACCCGATTGAGCGCGATGCGGAACTCTTCAACGGCGCAAGCAAGAGATTAGAATTTGGGCCGTCATTCTCGACCCAACGAAGTGTTTACGTTATTGAACTTAAGCAGCTTGCCAAAAGCTTAGAGACAGAAGGGTAGTGACGGATTCAAGTAAGGCTGACCAGTGCGGGCCGCGACTATGCGTCGTATCATCGGATTGCAGAGCGGTGAATTACTAGTCGGCGCTCTGGTCTGGACAAGCTATCTACACGCCGTAAGGGCCCTAGCGGTCTTCGATACAACCTCACGCGACGCGGCATAATCCGCGCCGCGGGTCCGTTGATGCCCTACGCTTCCCAAATGACTACTGCCAGGCCCATGTCCGCTCGGCGACGCGTGGATGGGAACGTCCTTCGGTTCTCGTTGTGGGTCGGGGCCATCGCGGCTTTTTTCGCAAGAATGGTTTACATCGCGTCTGCGCTTCCCAACATACAACGGTCAAAGCACAGCAATGCGCGCGCGTTCGAGGAAGTAAATTGCGCCGGGGAAGTGTGCGACACAACTAGGTTCGCCAAAGACTGGCAATCCGACCAAGCCGACTACGTGATCGACATGCAGACGAGGTATCTGATCGCTTTTCCTACCTCGACGGAGGAGGATACTGAGCACTTTAGCCCGCTCGATTATTTTGACACTGCCTTTATCGAGAAATTCCGACAACCCGCTTCGTACAACACGCTCGACGGTGAGGTCTGGAGATTGTATTCCAAGGAACTTACATCAAAGGATGTCCACCTCGATATCCTAATTGGCTACGCCATGAAGTCCTCGTGGAAGATCGTCGGCACTCCGGCGTCGCCCCTTGACACGGTGGACGCGGCGCTTAAACGCGAGGCAGATGGACTGGGGGGCAACTTCGCGGCTCAAGGATCGGTCGCCTCAGGCTCAAGGATCGGACTGTCATCAGATGGATTCGTAATTGTGGATGCAAGAACCGGGCAGATTCAACTCGCTGGCCCATGGCTTCCCGAATTTCTGTCCGCAAATGCGAGGTTGCCGAACTCGGGCTACCGGCTCTACGCACGGAATAGCAATCTTTACCTTCTTATAACTGAAGGACAGAGACGGCTTTTGGCTGCATCCATTACGAAGCTCGGACGTGTTTCGTGGCTTCTGACGCTTTGCGCCGCGGCGTTCCTGGGCATGACCTCTTTGGCACGCGCGCTCAGCCGGAGGTACCTCCGGAATTATTTTGCCCTTTCAGGTATTCAAGTGCCCACCCTCGACGGCGCTCTGAGAACCGGAGAAGGCCAACAGGTGGAGTTTAAGCGGGGCCTCTCTGATGAGGTAGTGAAGTCCGGCTCCGTTGACACCGAGTTATTGAAATCTATCGCCGCCTTCGCGAACACGAACGCTGGCGTGATCCTGGTCGGGGTCGACGACACGGGCCACGTCAAGGGTTTGGACCTCGATTTCAAGAGGAGGGATGCTTTGGAAAGGCGAATCCACCAGCTCGCCCGCACCCGCATAAAACCAACGCCGCCGATCCAGGTTGTATTCGAGCAGGTGCGCGGCATTTTGATCGCGAAGATTTCCGTGGCGCGGGGTGAAGCCCCGCTCTACATGACGGACGGCATAGTTTATCTGCGCCAAGGGTCTGCGGACGTACAAGCGCAACCTGATGACTTGACGCGCCTGGTCGCGGAATTCGCGTTCTAACTCATTGCCTCAACCGATTTGTACTTTCCCCACGCTCGTTTGATCCTAGGCTTTGCCCTGACGGTAAGTCGCCAAACCGTCTTTCTGTTACTTTGGGGGGATGTGAGGGGATGGCGCGGCGCAGCGCACATTCGGGAATGTAGAAACTCTAGGCGCCGGCTTCCGGCCGGCACAGCAGCCGCCAAGATGGCGGCGTTACGTTCAAATAGCGCCTCTTGCCTTATCTCAAGCGTTCGTAGGCTGGTGGATCGTCTACATCGATGAGGATGCCGCGGTCGGCGACTTCTACAAATTGAGTTTCATTGCGGTATTTGCGGATAACCGCGTTGGCGGGTTCTACGGGTAGGAGCGCGAGCAGCTCTGGAAACAGTCCCTGGCTGATGACGACGGGGTGGCCGCGCTCCCCCTTATAGGTTGGGATGAGGACCGGCGGGTGTGTCGATTCGAAGCTCACTCTTAATTTCGCAATAACCTCGGGAGAGATCGCCGGGTGATCAACGAGGCAGAGGATCACGGCTTCCGGCGAGTCCGCTGCCGCCGCGGCTAGCCCCAGTTGCAGCGAAGAGGTTTGCCCCCGCAGGTACTCTTGGTTGATCACTACGCGCACTCTTCCGAGGTCGACCGCGCGCTGGATGGCTTCGGCGTGATGGCCCAAAACCACGGTGACCTTTTCGATTCCGGCAGCGCCAAGATTGCCCATGATGGTCTCAAGAAAGGTTCGTCCACGGTACGTGAGCAGGGCCTTGTCGCGTCCCATGCGACGGGATTCGCCAGCGGCGAGAATCAGGCCGGCAATCATGTGGTGTGTTGTGCTTTCGGCTTGTATGCGAGGGAAGATGCGCTGGGCGCGGTGTTGCGCCGGACTGCGATCATCTCCGCGACGATCGCCACGGCGATTTCTTCCGGGGTGAGCGCGCCAATATCGAGCCCGATGGGTGAATTCACCCGCTCAAGGCTTTCCACCGGGACGCCTTCGCGCTCCAGGACCTTGCAAATTTCGATGAACTTGCGCTTGCTTCCAATCATTCCGATGTAACGCGCAGGCGTGGTCACGGCCCAGCGCAGACAATCGAGATCGCCCTTGTGCCCGCGCGTGACCAGCACCAAGTAGGTGTGGCTGTTTACACTGATCTTTGAGAAGATCTCTTCCCAGGGCCCCGCATAGGTTTCCGAGGCTTCAGGGAAACGCTCCTTGTTGGCAAAGGCTTCACGGTCGTCGGCCACCGCAACGTCAAAACCTGCAATCTTCGCCACCTTGGCAACGTTCAGACCGACGTGGCCGCCGCCGAGGATGAATGCCGTGGGTGTGGCCAGGATGGGCTCAACGAAAATGTCGAGCGAGCCGCCGCAAATGAGGCCATTGTCGAATTCCGGGTTGGCGTTCAGATTAAAGTGCAGCCGCCGCGGCTTCTCCTCGCGCATCACTTCCTGCGCCACCGACCACACCTCGGCTTCTACGCACCCGCCACCCACCGTGCCGGCGAACGAGCCATCATCGCGAACCAGAATCTTGGAACTCTCGTGGCTGGGAATCGACCCCTGCACTTCAACTATCGTGGCCAGCGCGCCCTTGCGCCCCGCCTTCCGCAGTCGAACGATCTCTTCAAAAATATCCATACAATGGTCCTAGAGTATGCGCCACGCGAGGCAATGTCAACGCGGGGGGCAGGTACGGCAGGGCCACGTCAAAGTCGGCGAAGTTTCCTCAGGCCCAGCGAGCTGGAGGCGAAAGCAACCAGGGCGACGGAGAAATAAATAGGAGCACCTCGCTTTTTCGGTTGACTATCGGGCAGTCTGTCGGCCTCGGCGCTAGATTTGGTTTGGAGACAAAATTGCTCGCCTAACAGTTGGTGGAGTCGAATCGCGCACCCGCGGCGGGTGGGAAAAGTCGCTTCGCCGGGCGAGAAGTCGCGAGAGGAAGAGACGAATTGACCGCTCGAAAGGCTGTACAAAGCGACATTTTATCGATGCCAATCAAGCCTGCTCACGAAAATAAAAAAACATCAAAAATGAAGGATGATCCTAGCAAGTTGATGAAAACAAATGGACAAATTTCGGACAAAATAGAGTATCCTAACAAGTATTTGAAAACAAGCGAGTTATACGAAATTAGCTATTAATTATAGAAAGCAAAACTAGTTAGCTCGATTTTCGGCCCCAAAAAGTCACCGTTTTTCCGCTTTATTCCCGCTATCCCAATAACCTGAAGAAAATAATGGTCTTATAGCTTCAGTATTTCGCGTATATTTCGTGTATCCCAATAAGTGTATGAAACATAAGCTGCTTGGAGGAGGGCCAAGTATGCCGAGGTCCGAATGAGACAACGGCGTCTGTTCCCATACGGCAGACTTGGAAGTGCGACCCCGCAAGCGGACGTTTGCGCCGCGACGGTGGCCGTCGGGGCGACGTCAAGGTCGAGGTAGGATCGCGGCCCGGCGGGCGAAGGTCATTACCCACAGGTGCGAGGGACGCGGGCCCAAGGCTGCTCGGCCGGCGGGGTCGACGATCTCGCCATTCCCTGTCCGTCGGTTGCACCGACGGCTAGTGATCTTGTTCCCCTGCCGGGAACCTTGCGGACTTTGACGGAACCCTGGCCGGTACGGGGGCGAACGGGTCATGCGGCGTAGCGTCGGCTTCTCGGCGGCAGCGGGGCCGCGAAAATGGGGGCGTTGTCTCAAATTAGGGCAATAATATACTTGCCTGACAAGTCGTGATAGAATCTGTGGATGGCCAAAGAACTAGAGGGAATCCACGAGAAGATCAAAAGGGCCGACGAGAATATCAGAAATCTCAATCTTGAAATCATAAGGTTTTTCGATGAAAGCCTTTACCCAGTCATCGCCAATGAAGATGGAGAATTTATTGAGGAAGCGATTAAGTTCCACCTCCAGCGTCCCCTTCCATTGCGGTTCAGTGTCCTTGCCGGAGAAACCGTCCACCACTTGCGTTCCTGCTTTGACCATTTGATTTGGCAGCTCTCCAGTAACTCCTATAGAACCAGTTCCCCCAATAGTATCGAGTTTCCCGTGTTTGACAGTCGGCCATCCGACAAATCGGAAATTGCCAGATACGAGAGAAAAGTAAAGGGAATTAACGACCCTCAGGTTCTCACGGCTATCCAATGCTTGCAGCCATACAATGCCGCCGAGCCTTTCGACGACCCTCTTTTCGTCATACACGACATGGACCGATTCGACAAACATCGGGAACTCGCAATTGTCTTTATGGGCATCCATCGGCAATACAGTACGGAAGCAACGAAAGCTATCATGGACTACCAAAAAGCTAAATCTCCCGAGTTGTTCTCCATCGCGCAAGATGCCATCAAAAAGTACAGTCGCTCGACCATGGATGTAGCGTTCTTGCAAAAAGGACAAGGGGAAGGAAAGGCGGTCGTTCCATACCTGACGGTACTTTCTGGCTTCGTCGGAATTGTTATGGAAGATTTCCAGAGATTCTTTTGATTCGGTATTAATATTGCCTATTTCCTTCCCGCCGCTGATTTGATACACTGCGGCTAGAAAGGCAACGGCGCTTTATGGCTGGCAGGCTGGGAGCGTCAGGGCCGAGGGAAAAAGTCAAATTCAATCCCACACACA
>Ga0181535_10006350_pt1 | contig 12259 bp, 8 predicted proteins | sample PEATcosm2014_Bin_44_FD_119774 | JGI IMG/M metagenome (GOLD analysis project Ga0181535, IMG submission 119774) | Peatland microbial communities from MTU Mesocosm Facility, Houghton, MI, USA - PEATcosm2014_Bin17_30_metaG | ecosystem: Environmental > Terrestrial > Soil > Wetlands > Peat | place...
GGTTCCGCCGCCTTGGCGGGCTCAGCCTGCTTGAGGCCAGCTTTGCGGAGAATCGCATCCACGTACTCGCGTGTCTCCTCCAGATCCGGCACACCCCCGGATTCGTCGACTGCCTTGGGTCCAGCGTTGTAGGCGCCCAGGGCCTGGGACAGGTCACCCTTGTATTTGTCCATCAGTTGCTTGAGGTAGCGGGCGCCGCCTTCCACATTCTGCCTGGGATCAAACGCGTCCGCGACCCCCAGCTCGGCCGCCGTCTCCGGCATCAACTGCATCAATCCCTGAGCGCCTTTCACCGAAACCGCGCAGGGGAGGAACCCCGATTCTTGTTCGATCACGGCGCGCAACAACTTGGGCTCGATGCCCTGCGCTTTCGCTGCGCCCGCAATCAACGGGTTCACCGTTTCGTCCTCCAGAGGAGCGCAAGCCGGCGGCGCTGCTTCGCCCAGCCGCGGTCTGTCGTCGAGCGGCGCCAGCCACAACCCAAGGGCCTCGGCCTGCTTGCGGACGCCTGCGCGCTGTTGCCGGATGGACTCCCGTTGCAGTTCTGCCGCCGTAGCAGAGGGTTTGGCTTTGACGTCGCCTGGCGGCGGTTTTGCCGCGACCGGAGGATCGTGCGCAGACTCCACCTTCGCCTGTGCTAAAGGCCTCGCGTTCTGCGCCGGGCTGTTCAAAGCGCCGTTAGACAACAGGAACAGCAGCAGTGCCACTCGCCCTCCACAGGGGACCAGGTGCCGAAACACACACCGGCGGAGCCTCGTCCAGGCACGCGAAAGCCAACTCATCCTGCCTGGCTATCGGCTGAAAAGGGCGCTCAAAACAGGTGTGCCGGGCAAGGACAGATGTGACCCCCAAGCCCACACGGAAATGCGCCGCCTCGATAGCGTAACCTGTTGAAGGCAAAAACCCTTTACAATAGGTACTTATCTTGCCGAGGTTTTTGTGAATGCGAATCCCAGCCGCTCTATGTCTATCCGTTGTCTTGTGCTCCGCCGGAGCTTACGCGCAGGCCGTCGCCGGGTTCGGCGCGATTACCGGAAAGGTGCGTGACATATACGGGGACGGCATTCCGGACACCACGGTCACCATCACCAACCGGGCGCTCGGATTGCGGCTGGTTTTAACTACCACCGACGACGGCGTCTTCTACGCTCCTACCCTCGCGCCCGCCGCCGGCTACGCGGTGAAGGTGACACGCAAAGGGTTTACCGGTTGGGACGCCGCTAACCTGCGGGTGCCAGTCGGCGAGACAGTCAACTTCCATATCACGCTGCAGCAAGCCGTGGCCGGAGCGAAATCGCAAACCGCTGCTGCTCCCGGCGTGCAGGACATCAAAAGCGGCGTCACCGATCTCATCAGCCGGGATGCCATCCAGGATCTGCCCATCAGTGGGCGGCACCTCGAGGCGCTCGTGGCTCTGTCGCCTCTGGCGGCGCTGGGCGGAACGCCCAATACTATCGGCTTTCGCGGCAACGCTTCTTCCGACGTCGCGATCGTGGACGGGCTCGATGCCAGCGACAGTTACTTTCTCAAGAAGGCGGATCCGCTGCGCGCATTTTCCGCCGAGGCGGTGGATAGCGTGCAGGTGATCGCGTCCACGCCGCCAGTCGAGTACAACAACACCGGCGGCATCGCCAATGCAGCCACCCGCACCGGCACCGAGGATTTTCACGGCGAAGTGTACGCCTTCTACCGCAACGGCAGCTTCGCCTCGCCGGACCGCTACGATCCCAGCTTCAAGCCGCCCGACAAACAGGAGACGGAGGGCGGCAACGCGGGCGGCCAGGCGATCGACCGCCTGTATTACTTCGTCAGCCTCGAGGCATCCAGCGGCAGTTCCCAGGCCATCAACCGCATCACCAACCCGCTCATCGCCGATCCCAACAGCGTTGCTGTGCTCACCTCGCGCTGCGGCGCGCCGGCGACGTCGGTGCAGTGCAGCGCCGCCGAAAAGTTCATCCAGTCGCAGATGAACGTCATCGTGCCCCGCTCGCAGAAATACCTGACTGGTCTGGTGCGCGGCGATTACCATTGGACCGAACGAAACAGCTTCAGCCTGGTGGCGGACGCCCAGCACTACCGCTCGCCCAACGGCGCGCAGCAACTGGCCGTGTCGCCCGATGGCAGCCTTTTGGCAGACAACGGTAACGCCGGCGAGGAAACCCGCTTCGCCGATGCCGGCTGGACGGCGCAGCTCAAGCCCAACGTCGTCAACCAGCTGCACATCGGCTGGTATAAAGACCGCATCTCCGTGCCGCCTGACACCCAGTTGTGGCCTTCCACCGGCGGCATCGGGCTGACCGTCGCGGGTGTGAACCTGGGCGCCAACCCCAATTATCCCGGCGTTGTCCCCAGTGAGCAGCGTTATCAGCTGGCGGAGAATATCGCCTTCGCGGCCGGAGCCCATATCGTGCGTTTCGGAGCCGACGGAGCCCGCGGCGAGGATTGGATCAAACAGATATACAACCAGGACGGCACCTACACCTACCCTTCGCTGTCGTCGTTCGCACAGGACTTCAGCTCCAACCGGACCAACGTCAAAGACTACACCGTGTTTACTCAGCAGTTCGGCAACCCGGTGCGCAGCCTGGGAACCAAATCGATCGGCATATACGGACAGGACGACTGGAAGGCCACGCGCCGGCTGCAGATCGAGTTCGGCCTCCGCTGGGATAAAATCCTTTTGCCGCAGCCCACCGACAGCAACGCCAATTTCTTCGAAACACAGTCCATCAGCTCGCCCATGTTGACCCTGCAGCCGCGCGGTGGGTTTTCCTATCTCTGGAACGACCGCACCGTCATCCGCGCCGGCTTTGGCATCTACTACACGCCATTTCCGATGCAGTTGGTCGACGCACTCTTCCTCGGCAATGGCGTCTACCAGACCAGCATCACCGTCAACCCGAATCAAAGCGGCGCACCCCTCTTTTCCAAGGTGATCGGAAGCGCCACCACCATCCCCAACGCCTCTAGCGACATTACTTTTTCGAACACAAAGTTTCGCAACGAGAATCAGCAGATCGGCACTTTCGCCATCGAGCGCAGCCTCGGCCGGGATACCACCGTCACCATCAGCTATGTTTACGAGCGCGGCCTGCATATGTGGACGGTGAACGATCTGAACCTGAATCCCTCCACCATTGACAAGACGTACACCATCGACAACTCTGCCGGCACTCCGGTCAACTCCGTCATGCTGCCGATGTGGACCAGCAAGGCCAGCTCGTTTTATGGCCAGGTGTATAACATCGAAAACAACGGTGCTTCCTGGTACGCGGCCGGGACCGCCCAGTTTCGCAAGCGCCTGTGGCACGGTGTGACCGTCAACGGCTCCTACACCTGGTCGCAGCTGCTCGATACCCAGAGCGGACCGCTCGTCTTCAACACCGTGCCGCTCAGTTCCTACAACGGCGAATACGACCTCGACAAGGGCAAATCGAATCTCAACCAGACGCAGCGCGGCGTCGGGGAGTTGGTCTGGCAGCCCCGGCTCACCCGCAGCACCTCTCCTGCCGCGCGCTTCGTGCTCAATGGCTGGCAGTTTTCGGCCATCGCCACCATCGCCACCGGGCTGCCGGCCACTGAGATCGTCCAGGTCAACGGCCAGCAGTTTGCCGGTACCACCATGATCTACACGAATTCCATGAACGGCACCGGCGGATGGAATCGCATGCCGCTGGACCAGATCAACAGCCTTTCGACCGGCGGCATGCACCCCGTCAATGCGCGCCTCACCCGCAGCCTGCCCTTCACCGAGCGGTTCCGCGGCGAGCTCATGTTCGAAGCTTTCAACGCCCTCAACTCGCAATTCAATACCAGCGTCAACACCGTCGGCTACGTGGCCCAGTTGGGCGTCCTGAAGCCGGTTCCTGGCGTGGGCACCGGCAACGCTTCCTGGGGACCCATGGACGGCACCAATGCGCGGCGCATGCAGGTCGCTTTCCGGCTGACGTTCTAAGGCCGCCGCCCTGCGGCCCGCGGCGCAGGCCTTCCTGCAGGCCTGCCGTGTCAGGCGTCCGCTCGACATTTCCTTAACGCGCGCCGCGCGGCCTTTCGGCGGGCCGGCCGTGAACTCCCCACCATATCGTGGTGTTAATCTGAATCGGAGGACATCATGATCGTCGGCGTTGCCAAGGAGATCAAAGACCACGAAACGCGAGTGGGGCTCGTGCCGAGCGGCGTTCTCGCCCTGCGCGAGGCGGGCCACGAGGTGCTGGTCGAGGCGCGGGCTGGAGAAGGCAGTTCCATCTCCGACGATGAGTACGTACGTGCCGGCGCGCGCATTGTAGATAGCGCCGCCGAGGTTTGGACGAAGGCCGACCTGGTCGCCAAGGTGAAAGAGCCGCAGCCGGCCGAGTATCCCTTCTTCCGCCCCGGGCTCGTGCTGTTCACCTATCTGCACCTGGCGCCGCTGCCGGAATTGACCGACCGCCTGCTCGAATCCAAAGTCAGCGGCGTGGCCTACGAGACCATCCGCGAAGCCGATGGCTCGCTGCCGCTCTTGACGCCGATGAGCGAGGTCGCCGGCCGCATGAGCGTGCAGGTCGGTGCCCAATACCTGGAAAAGCCCAACGGCGGCCGCGGCATTCTGCTGGGCGGCGTGCCCGGTGTGGCGCCCGCCAACACCGTGATTCTCGGAGGCGGCATCGTCGGAACCAACGCCGCCAAGATGGCGCTCGGCCTCGGCGCGCACGTCACCATCATCGATCGCAACTTGAACCGCCTGCGCGACCTCGACGACATCTTCAACGGGCAGGTGGTGACGCTGGCTTCCAACGCCTTGACGATCAGCGAGAACCTCAAGACCGCGGACCTCGTGGTGGGCGCCGTACTGATCCCTGGCGCATCGGCGCCCAAGCTCGTGAAGCGCGAAATGATTGCCGGCATGAGGCGCGGCGCCGTGGTGGTGGATGTGGCGATCGATCAAGGTGGCTGCCTGGAGACGGCGCACGCCACCACCCACACCGATCCCACTTACTTCGTCGACGGCGTGCTGCACTATTGCGTCTCCAACATGCCCGCGGCGGTGCCGCACACTTCTACCTTCGCTCTCACCAACGCCACCTTCCCTTACCTGCTGGAGCTGGCCAACCACGGCCTGGAGGCAGCCTGCGAGCGGCACGCCGCGCTGCGCGAAGGCGTCAACACCTACAAGGGGCAGGTCACGCACCGCGGCGTGGCCGGCTCCCAGGGCCGCCAGTGGCGCGCGCTGGCCGCAGTCGAGTAGACATTTAGAATGCCCGCCACGCCAAAGTCCGAGGCAGCCCCGCGGCCGCTGACCGCCTTGAGCGAGGAAGAGACGCTGTTCCAGGCCACCGTGCGGAGATTCGCCCGCGAGGAACTTCGCCCGCACGTGCGCGAAATGGACGATGCCGGGGTCTTCCGCCAGGAAATTCTGCAGCAGTTTTTCGCCATGGGCCTGATGGGCATCGAGATCCCAGAGGAATTTGGCGGGCAGGGTGGCACTTTCTTTCAGGCCATTCTGGCCGTCGAGGAGCTCTCCGCAGTGGACCCCTCCGCCGGCGTGATCGTCGATGTGCAGAACACCGTCTGCAACAAAGCCCTGCTGCGCTGGGCCGACGCCCCACAAAAAGCCCGCTATCTTCCCCGCCTCGCCGCAAACACCGTGGCGTCGTATGCTTTGTCGGAAGCCGGCTCCGGCTCCGACGCTTTCGCCATGGCAACCCGCGCCCAGGATCAGGGCGGCCACTTTCTCCTCAACGGCCGCAAATTATGGATCACCAATGCCGCCGAGGCTGGCCTGTTCGTGCTCTTCGCCAACGCCAACCCGGACGCCGGCTACAGGGGCATTACGGCGTTCCTGGTGGAGCGCGGCTTCCCTGGCTTTCAGGTGGGCCGGAAGGAAGACAAACTGGGCCTGCGCGCTTCCTCCACTTGTGAGCTGATCCTCGACAACTGTCGCGTGCCTCGCGAGAACGTGCTGGGTAAGATCGGCCAGGGATACAGAATCGCCATCGAAACCCTCAACGAAGGGCGTATCGCGATCGGCGCCCAGATGATCGGGCTGGCGCGTGGCGCCTTCGAACAGGCCACCGCATACGCCAAACAGCGCAAGCAGTTCGGGAGGACGATTTCTTCCTTCCAGGCCGTGCAGTTCGAGCTGGCCAAAATGGCCACTGAGATTGAGGCCGCCCGCCTGCTGGTTTACAACGCGGCCCGCCTCCGCGACGCCGGCATGCCTTTTCTGGCGGAGGCCGCCATGGCCAAGTATTACAGTTCCGAGGCCGCCGAACGGGTGGCATCCAAAGCCATCGAAGTCCACGGCGCCGTGGGAGTTACCAGGGACTGTCCGGTCGAGAAGCTCTACCGCGACGCCAAGATCGGCCGCATCTATGAGGGCACCAGCAACATCCAGTTGCTGACCATCGCCAAGAAACTGTTAAGCAACTGATCGCGTCTTGCAGTATATTGGGGGAAAATGCGAGCGCTCATTCTGTCATCCGCATTCGCCGCGCTGAGCTTGCCCATTTGGGCTGCCGCCGCTGACGACACCGTCAATGCGGACGAGATCATCCGCAAGTTCGCCGCCAAGGAAGCCGAGTTCGCCGAGGCGCGCAACAACTATACCTACCGCCAGAGCCTGAAGATGGAGGAGCTCGATGGCGGCGGAAACCCGACCGGCGGGAAGTGGGAGGAGGTGGACGACATCATCTTCACCCCCGAAGGCAAGCGCATTGAAAAGGTGGTGTACGCGCCTGTCATTTCCCTGAAGGTGATTGGCCTGACGCCGGAAGACGTCAAGGACCTGCGCGAGGTGCAGCCGTTCGTCCTCACCACCGCGGCTCTGCCGGATTACATTATCAACTACCTGGGCCGCGAGAAAGTCGACGAAATCGGCTGCTTCCTGTTTTCCGTGAAGCCGAAAAAGCTGGCTCCCGGAAAACGCTATTTCGAAGGACAGGTGTGGGTGGACGATCGCGATCTTCAGATCGTCAAATCCTATGGCAAAGGCGCCGGCATCGCCAAGGGCCAGGAGTTCCCCAAGTTCGAGACCTACCGCGAACAGATTGATGGCCAGTACTGGTTCCCCACCTACACCCATGCGGATGACACGCTGCACTTCAAGAATCCCCCCTTGGATCAGCGCATTCGCATGGTGGTGAAATACCAGGACTATAAGCGCTTCGTAGGCAAGTCCACCATCAAATACGGTGACACGGTGGACCCCAAGACGCCGCCCCCCGCCAAGAAATAGTGGGGCAGACCCCCAGGTCTGCGCGGGACGCCCCCGTCCCGCCTGTCCAACCAAGGCGCAGAGCGCTCCGCCACTCCGAAGCGCCCGCCAACTCTCGCACTCGCCGCATCACGGCAGCGTAATTTCGAGCGGCGCCGATTGCGGCCCCTCTTTTCCCGACAAGCCAACCGCCGCGACCGCGTACCGGTACGTCTTGCCATGCTCGACCGCACGATCCGAGTAGGTGGGAATCGCGCCCGTTTCGGCAGTCCGTTCGAAGGCGCCGCCGGCCGGCGCGCGGTACACGCGGTAACCCTTGACGCCGGACTCCGCGGCATCCCAGGCCAGTTCGATCGAATTGGGCGCCGCCACCCCGCGCAGACCCTCGGGCGCCGCAGGCGCAACCGCTTCCGGCATGACCTCGAGCGGCTCGGAAAGCTCGCTCTCGGCCGCCCGGTTGTCACTTTGCGGGATAAACGACTGGACCAGGTAACGGTATCGTGTGCCGGCGGCCGCGGCAGCATCCGTCCACTCCGTCTGTGTAACCTGCGCGACTATTTCGTACCGGGTTTTGTCGTTCTGATCCGCGGCCGCCAGCGCTCGCAGCACGCGGAAGTGGTCCCCGCGCGCGCGCCACGTAAGGTGCAGGCCCGCCCGCGTCATTTCCGGACGCAGATCCGTGGGCTGCTCGGGCGGCTCGATCACATCCACGTTGGCATAGTTGGACCACCCGGCGTCCTTCCCGTTCGCCCCCACCGCCCGCACCCCGATGGTCACTCCCTTGCCGGTCCACTCCGTGCACGCCACTTCGTAATGCACGGTGGCGCCTGCGGCCGGCACCGGCGGAATCGGCTTGGCGGAACGGGCCCATTGCTCGGCATTGAAGGGAGCCGGGCCGGGACCGATGCTGAGGTAGAACGTCGGCGCCTGCTTGATATCCACGCCTTCCGTGGTGAGCAGCGGCGCCGTGAACTGGACGATCAGCTTGGCGCCGCGCTGCACGGCCGTCAGGTCGGTAACGCGCGCCGGAATATTGGCCAGCGGCGGCAACGGCCCGGCCACATAACCGCAGCCGGAAAGAAGCACGGCCAGCGCAGGAAGAATGCGATGCATGAAATTTCTAGTGTAGCGTCGTACGCCCGGGGCCGCCGCTGGCGAGTACCCGTGTATCGCCAAGCCGCATTCCTCACGGAGCTACAGGACCGCGCTCCATCCCGGGGCCATTCGGGAGACCGCCGCAAGTCGCCCGCTGCCCCGCTAACTTCTTCTCGATGCCACGATCGTTACCTGCATCTCGCGCGAATGCCGCACCACCGTCTGCACTACGGTTTCGCGCAGGCGGCGGTACCAGGGCTGCGGGGCGGAGCGGCCCATGAAAATCTGCGTGATGCCCTGCTCGCGCGCGAAATCGGCGATGGCGCGCGGCACCTCCGCCGCTTCCACCACGTGGGCTTCGATGCGGAGGTTGCGCGCGAAGCTTAGGTGGCGTTCGATGGCGTCGCGGGCCTCTCCCGGCGCGGCCACGTGAATCGCCAGGCAATCGGCCTGCAAATAGTCCGCCACCCGTTTGCCCCGGCGAATCAATACGGCGGAAGAAGGGTTGCCGGTCAGGCAGATCAGGATTCGCTCCTTGTTCTGGCGCGCGCCGTTCGCTTCCCGCCTGAGGTCCGCGCCGGCTGGCTGGCCTGCATCCACCGCGGTTGCTGCCGGCGCTGCCGAAAGCTTCTCTTCCACTTCGTGCGCCGTATGCCGCATCGCCATTTCGCGCAGCGCCGAAAGGTTCGTCTCGGTGAAGAAGTTGTCCATCGCCTTCTGTGCCTTTTCGGGCGCGTAGACCACGCCGCGCTCCAGCCGGTTGCGCAGCGCCCTCGGGGTCAGGTCCACGAAAACGATCTCGTCGGCATCGTCGATCACCCAGTCCGGCAGCGTTTCGCGCACCCGCACCCCTGTGACGTGCCAGACCTGGTCGTTGAGGCTCTCCAGGTGCTGCACGTTCATGGTGGTGATCACGTCAATGCCGGCATCGAGCAAAGCGTGCACGTCCTGCCAGCGCTTCAGCCGCTCGCTCCCCGGCACGTTGGTGTGAGCAAACTCGTCGACGATCGCCACCGCCGGGCGGCGACGCAGGATGGCGTCCGCGTCCATCTCCTCGAAGCCGGTATTGTTATACGCGATCACCCGCCGCGGGACGAACTCCAGGCCCTCGGTCATGGCGATGGTTTCCTTGCGGCCGTGCGGCTCGAAATAGCCGACCACGATGTCCACTCCCCGCCGTTTCAGCTCCTGGGCCTCCTCGAGCATCCGGTAAGTCTTTCCGACGCCGGCCGCATACCCGAGATACACCTTGAGCCGCCCCTTGTGCCGCTCGCTCATTAGCCCTCGCGGTGCGGAAACAGCCGCACATCGAAGTCTTCGGCGGCCTCGATCAGCCGGTCGACGGAACTGCGCGCTTCCCACCATCGCCGCTCCCGGCCGGTGTGCCCGAGGAACACTTGCGTGATCCTGTGCTCGCGCGCGAAATCGAGAATCGCTTCGACAAAATCGTCGTTGCGCAGTGAGTGCACTTCCGCTCCCAACTGCCGTGCCAGCTCCAGATTGGAGTTGAGGCGCTCCTGATCGGCGGCGTCCAGCCGGGAACGTTCGACATAGGCGGCCATCAGCGCGCCGTGAAACCGCAGCGCATTCCGATGTCCGCTCTCCAGCATGGCCCTGGCGTTGGAACGCGCCGTCAGACACACCAGTACGCGCTCCTGCGCGCCCCACCGCACCGAAACACAATGCTCGTCGAGATAGTCCTGGAGTTGCCGTTCCACCACGTCGGCGGCCAGCAGCAGCGCCATTTCGCGCAGTTCCGCCAGCTGCCGCGGATCCGGCATGCTGACGTCATGGGCGCGGCCGATCAGCGCTTCGGTCGGCGCATCCACCACTTCCATTTCATCGGCTTCCAGCAGGAATTCCTCCGGCACGCTATTGGCCGCCCGCTTGCCCGTGATGCGTTCCACCGCGTCCTGCTTCTCCTGAATGTGCTGCAGGTTGACGGCGGTGATGACGGCGATCCCGCGGTCGAGCAGCTCTTCCACGTCCTGCCAGCGATGTGGATTCCGGCTGCCCGGGGGATTGTCGAAGGCGAGGCCATCGATCAGGCACGTGCTGGGATGGCGGCGGAAGATCTCCGCCAGGTTAATGACGTCCCACATCTGGCCGGCATGCCGCTCGCGCACCGGGGGAATCACCTCGAAGTTCGCGATGATGGCCTCCAGGTCCGGCGTCACTTTGCCTTGCAAGGACCCGATCACCACGTCCTGTCCGCGCTGCTTACGCCGCCTCCCTTCGTCGAACATCCGAAACGATTTCCCCACCCGCGGCGCGTACCCGAGGAATACCTTCAGCCGCCCGCGCCGTTCCCGCCGCTCGCCCGCCTGTACCCGCCGCAGCAGGTCTTCCGGGTCCGGCCTGCGATCATTGCGATCGACCATAAGAACAATTATGCCTGCTAGTGAGGGCGACGGCGAAACCGCAGAGGTAGAACGGACGATCGCCTTTTGTCGTCTGTCAAGGCGCGCCGACATGAGGCAGTGGGTCTGTCTCTGAGATTGGCGTTAAGGCGTCAATTGGCGGCGTGGCGGGCGTAAACATTGTGCCGCTTGTCGTCTCGGCCAGGCCGCAGGGGTCTTGCTATTTCGCCGGTGTGACCTGAGCGCCCAGATTGACGATGTGAACCCGGCGGTTGCGTACCTCCGGGGTCTGGTCTGGCGTCGGCACCAGCAAATCAGCCTCGCCGACTCCGACCGCTTGCAATCGAGTCGCCGCGATGCCGAACTTCGTTTCCAAAAGGGAAGTAACCGCATCGGCCCGTTGCTGGGACAAGATCTTATTGGCGGCGGCGTTGCCTACGGTGTCAGTATGGCCCTCGATCCGAAACCTGTCCGCGGCAAGGTCGCTGCTAGTGAGCGCGCTTCCAAGCATCTCTAATTCCTGGATTGCGCCAGCCGTGAGAACGGAAGATCCAGTTTCGAACTCGATCGATAAATCCAAAGAAGGCACGCTGCCAGCCGTAGCGCCGGCACGCAAGGCTGAAATGATTTGGTTCTTATTTGGGTTCCCGGCGCCCATATCGCGTAACTGGAGGGCATCGAAGATCACGTAACCGGTGGTTGACGTGAGGGAGATCGTTTCGCGGTCCGAATCGGCAGTGAACGTTCCCGTCACATATTGTGCGGTGGAGCTGGCGGCGGACCCGGGTCTCGGCCCGCCGGACAAATTCAGCGGACTAGATTGATTCTGTCCTCCGACGAAAACGGTCGCAAAGTTGGCGCTCCAGAAAGTTTCGAAAATTTGTACCGCATATTTATTTCCGATCGTAAGCCCGCTGATTTGAATTTTCATTGGGCTCGTGGGAAATTCGGAGTAAGCACCCCCCGACACCAGCGACCGGTAACCCGCATCCCACGTCGCGGGCGGCGTGCCGTACTGACCGTAGGGGTTTTGTACGGCTTCAACCGTGATGGGTGCGGTGCCAAAAATGATCAGGCTGGCGGTCTTGGACGGGGTTTGCCCCACAAACTTCACCCCGTTCACGGTCGTGTCTCGACCCGCTGTGACTGCGGCCGTAAATTTTCCCCCGGTCAGTAAATCCGAGCGGCGGCCGGTTTCGTCCACAGCTGTTGCCCAGGCAATATCCGCCGCGCTCGCCCGGGACGTTGCCGCAGCCATCATCAGCAAACGCCCACCGCCCTTTTCCAATTCCTTGACTCGAAGGGATTCATGAGGCGAGCATAACATGGGACCTCAGGAGACAATACCGTACATCGCTGGGGAGTCCAAGCGCGATACCATCGTTCCGCCGCTCCGAAATTATCCAGCCGGCGCGTCTTCGCAATTACTGGCCCGTGACGGCGTTTTTTGCACGGCGGAGAGTCGTTTTGGCCTCGTCCAGCAGTTGCCTGCTGTGCTCAAGCAGCGCGCGATACTTCCCAGACAACTCGCGCGTCGCATCCACCCCAAGTTCCCCGCTGCGCTCGTAAAGATCCTCGCATTTCTCTACCAGTTCCTTGCCCGTATCGATCA
>Ga0181535_10006354_pt1 | contig 12251 bp, 10 predicted proteins | sample PEATcosm2014_Bin_44_FD_119774 | JGI IMG/M metagenome (GOLD analysis project Ga0181535, IMG submission 119774) | Peatland microbial communities from MTU Mesocosm Facility, Houghton, MI, USA - PEATcosm2014_Bin17_30_metaG | ecosystem: Environmental > Terrestrial > Soil > Wetlands > Peat | place...
AATCGGACCCAGCGTATCATCCAGGTGGATTTGCAACTTGATGGGCGGCTTGCCCGGGGCATTGAGTTGGGCCTCGAAGATCTTCAGCGCACCGCGCACCACCTCGTTAATGTTCAGGGTTTGAAGCTGGGGCGCGGGCATCTTGGCGAAGTCGCTGAAGCGCCCGATGATGGTCTTCATATTGGCGAGTTCGGATAGCAGCGTCTGGCTGCTTTCGCGAAAGACTTCGTCAAACATGGCGGGATCGACCTCGCGCGCGCGCAGCAGGTTTTCCACGGTGATCTGAAGAGGGAAGAGAGGGTTCTTGAGCTCGTGGGCCAGGCGGCGAGCCAACTCGCGCCACGCCGCAACGCGCTCCGTCTGCACCAGACGATCGCGCTGCTCGGTGAGCTGCTGAGTCATGCGATTGAAGGCTGCCGCGAGTTCACCTAATTCATCCTTTGACCGCGTTTCCACGTGCGCGTTCCAATTTCCTGCGGCCACTTGCCGCGCGGCTGCCGCCAACTGTTCTACCGGCTGGGTGACGCGCGCCGCCGTCCATCCGCTCAGCGCTACGCCCAGCAGCATTCCCGCCGCGGCCACCAGCAGGGCCACCACGCGAATGTGTTTCTCTAGTTCCACCCGCTCGCGAATCGAGCTGCCCACCAGGAACATACCCAGAACATCGTGGCTGCGGCCGGTCAAGGGGATCACATGAAAATCCTCGGCGCTCGCGGGATTGGACGTCCAAGTGATATCGGCCGAGGTTTCAACGGGGTCGCGCTCCACCTGAGTAATGAGCGGCATGAGCTTGTTGGGCCAGGGAAACGGTCCGGTCTTGTCCACCAGCCGGCCGTCGGCGGTAACACTGCCTGCGGGCAGCTCGGCGCTCGGTGGGGCGCCACCGGCCGCTGCCGACGCCGGACCCGGCTCCCGGTAAAGCAAAGCTCTCATCCCCGCCGGCAAGACCAGCGAGGCCAGGAATTCCTTGTCCAGCCTGCTCCCCCCGACAATGTAGAGCCGCGCCTCGCCCACGCTGACCACGCGGACCGCCATGAGCGCCAGCGCGACTCCGTCGGCTAGATCCTCGCGTTTCAAAAACGCGCCTTGAGCGACCCAATTCGTGGGGACGGTCACCCACTCCTCTTTGTAGCCGAAGCGGGCTGGCCACTGCGCCGACGAAATGATGGTGCCGTCGGCGGCGATGATCTCGAGGAAATCGAGCTGATGCGCGGCGGCGAGGCCAGAGGCGTCATCGAAGTGGGAGGAGAGGTCCTGGGCCCCCCCACCCAGAGAGCCGGCCATGCGCAAGGTTTCGTCGGCGTTGGCGATTCCTTCCACCCGGCGGGTCACTTCCTCCGCGCGGTGCTGAAATTCGCGTTGAAATTGGGCCACGAGGGCGTCGGTTCTTTGAATATTGAGGCGTTCGAAAGCGTCGCGCATCAGGAAAGAAACCGCCCAGGCAACCAGTCCGACCGAGAGGATCACGGTCATCGTGAAGAGGGTGAGCAATTTTGCGCGAAGATTCACGGCTTCTCCCCTCCGAGCGAAACTCGCTCCAGCCGCCAAGAACCCCACGGGGTGGCGGACCAGTTCATCACCCGAGGCCCGATCCCGACCAGTTCGGGGATGTGCACCAGCGGAATGATTTCAAGGGAGTCGATAAATTGCCGCTCGGCAGCGTAGGTTCGCTCGGGCTGGCCTGGTTCGGAGATAAGCGGCAGCCCCAAGGACGTCGCTGCCTGGCGCGCCGCCACATCCAGCGTTGGCCCGTCGATTCGGACGCGATGGACCTGTAAGTCGATTCCCCGATCGGCCCCGCGGCTTCCGTCGGCAGCCATCGACGCGGTCGCCAAGGCGATGCCCACCTCTCGCGCATTCACGGCAACACGGTCAGCCGTTTCGCGAGCCAGTGTGTCGCCGGAGTCGTAACCCACCTTGAGCGCCGGCGCCGCGCCGATTTGGGCGGTAAGTTGGCGGGCTTGGTCCAGGTTCATCAGGGCAGGGAAGAGGAACGTATAGCCGCTCAGCCATTGGGGAAAGATGTTCGCGGCAACCTCGCCATAGTTCTGAAGCAAGACCTTCTGGATGGCCGCGCGGTCGATGGAGTCCGCGAGGGCTTGGCGAACTCGCGCGTCTCGCACCGCTGGCCGATTCGGGCCGAAGCGAAGGCACAGCAATTCGACTGGCGCGGAGATCCAGACCTTCTTGTTCTCCTGCTGAGCGCGGCGAGCCTCGACCGGGTCGAGTTCCACCACGTCGGCATTGCTCAACTCCAGGTCGAGCAGTTCGTCACGGCTGGAGCGACCCATTTGGATCTCGATCGAATCGAGATAAGGTCGCCCATCCCAATAGTCGTCGTTGGCTTGAAGCACGGCGCGCCTTCCGGGTTCCCACCGGGTCAGGCGGAAGGGTCCAGTTCCGAGTGGGAGTGCGTCGGTCGAGCCCCCCTCAGTCGGCGATGCCTCCGACGCAGCGCGGCGAATGATGAGGTCCGCACGGGTGGCAAGGGTCATCAGCAGATCAGGCGAGGGGCGGCCCGCGTCGATTTCGAGTGCATCTCCCGACCATCGCACCGACGCGCCAGCTCCCAGGCCTTTGAGCGCAGCGGCCACTTCTTCGGGAGCGACGGGCGCGCCGTCTTGCCACTTTACCCCTGGACGAAGCTTGAACCTCCACGTCGCCGCTTGCTCATCGTGCTCCCAAGCGAGGGCGATCGCGGCTTCGGGCCGGCCTTGCGCATTAAGACGGACCAAGCGATCGTAAATGAGCGCCTGCAGCTTGAGCGCCGCCTGCGCCTCACCCGCGTCGCGCCAATCTGCCGAATCGGGCGTCGAGGGCTTGGCCTGAATCTCCACGCGCAGAGTCCCGCCGTAATGCGGCCGGGTCGCCGCGCCAGCGGCAAGGGCGAGGCACGCGATGCTACTGGCCGCAAATAACCGACAAGCGAAATGCCTCATAAGCCCCCGTCTGGAGATTGCGAGCAATGGCGATGGCCTCCGACCCGTTGGCCAGCGGCCACAATTCCGTGATCGGCCCGGAAAACTCAACCGGCGGGCTCACCGGCACCGGCTTGCGTTCGACGATCTCGAAGGCCTGCACCGCATCCGCCTCGCTGAGATCTCCGGCCTGCGTAGTCAAGACCTGCCAGCCCGAACTACAACCCGATTGCAGGCCGACCATCTGGCTGCCCCACCCGCCCGTGTTTGCTACCGGCTGCGCATTCCTGTTGAGAAGGATGGCGCGACCGTCCAACCCGGCAAGGATCCAACCTGCTGGGTCCGCCGTAGCGACCTTCGTGCCGGCACTGGCATCGGTAGCCCCAGGTTTCGCCCCGGCATTGTTGGTCGTAACTCCGGCGGGAACGCGCGCCAATGTCACCGGCATCCCGGCGCGTGAGGCGGCGTTCGTCGGCACGGACATGATGGCTAAAAATGGAGACAGGGTCACCTCGTGGCCGTCGTCGAGCCTGACGCGGCCGTCAAAGTAATTGCGGTCGGCCGTGAAGTAGGCGGCCGGTCCCACGCTCGTACGAGGATTGTTGTCGTCTTTCATTACTGCGAACAAGGGCCAAGGATCGTCGCTCTCGTGACACTCGAGGGAAAGGGCAGGATCGAGACCTCCAGCGCACTTCGTTCCCGGAAGGTAAAGGTCGAACAAGCTCGCGGTGCGGATGATGATTCGCCCGCGCGCGTCGCGTGGCCAGGAACGAGTCCGAGTGATTGGCGCCGACTGTTTGAAGCGCCACTGCTTTTCACTCTTGCCACCGGCTTCTGGAACATCCACATCCTCGTAGAGGAATACGCTCTCGAGGCCTAACACCAGGATACGCGCAGGCGCGGCCGCAAACGCTGGTGATCCCGTCGGCACAGCCGAAGGGTTGTCGAGCGGCGCGACGTCGAGCATTGGGTCAGGCTGTTGGTAAACCCGAGTTTTGCGAATGCTGAGGGGTTCGGCGTCGGGGTGGCGCTCGCTTGGATTTGCGCGCGCCACGGAGACCATCACGACAGCACTTGTGGCATCGGCAGCCGAGGCACCCGATGAAGAGTGGTCGCGAATCTCGGCGATCCAGAGGTAACCCTCGGAGTTTTCAGAGAGTGTGACCTGAACGTCGGCGTTGGCCTGCTTGCTCGCCGTCAATCTGGCCCCGCGGCCGCGCAGTTGGGCGCGCAGCATGCGGCGGACTTGCGCGACCTCATCGTCTCCCAGGGTCGAGATGCTCTTCACACTCAGCGCCAGCGCGTTCCCGGTAGTGACGTGCTCGAGGATCTTGGCTGCTAGCGCACCCGCGGAATCGTTCCAAACATCCGCCGCCGCGGGGACAGCGCTTGCCGCAGGCGCAGTCTGGCTTGCTGCGTCCGGCAAAGCAGCCGCACTGCCCGCTGCCTGCGCGGCAGTCGTAGCGCAGACTGGTTGTGTAAGTCTGCGGTCTTCCGTTGGCAATTGGAAACGAACCACTGTACGCGAAACCAGGTTTGCGTCACCGGTTCTAAGTTTTGCCGTAGTCGACGTCAGAAGCAGCAGCGCAAGAATCGGAGCGCCAAGCAATGAGGGAATGGGAAAACGCATCAGTGTCGCGGACCTTTGCGCGACCGCGATTATAACACGCCGCGTGGGGAGCAGGCGCAGGACGACCGTGGGCATTGATGAGGAAGTTTGAAACGCTATCACAAAAGCTCACCGCAGGCCTTTTGCCGCGGACCCTTTAGTCCTGTAATCTGCCTATTGCTTCAAACCGAATTGTCAACGCTCTACGAAGTGATTCGTAAGCAGCGAGAGAATCATCCGGTTGGCTCAGTCGACTGAGTCGGACGTTGACACGTGAGGGTGCGCGGGTGTAGATGCTACGTGTCCGATGCTCGGATGGCGTGATCGGACGAAAAGTCACAGACCAGAACATGCTCCGATAAAGAGGTGAGATATGCCACTATTGCTTGACCGAAATCGCCGCCATTTTCTCAAAGCCACAGCCGCAGCTGCGGGACTGACGTTTGACACCCGCCCTCTGGTGGCCCAGTGGGAAGCGGGCAGACTCTCCCAGCTCCAGCCCGCCTCCTGGGCATTGCCCACCGGCCATATTGGCAAGCTTGAGGTGACGCGTCTGATTTGCGGGGGAAACCTGTTTAGTGGCTTTGCCCACAGCGGCGAACTGCTTTATGTTCACAGCTTGCTGCAACACTATTTCACTGACGACAAGATACTCGACACCCTGCAATTGTGCGAGGAAAGTGGGATCAACACCACCATCCTTCGCACGGACGAGCAGATTCTGCGCATCCTCAAGCGCTACCGCCAGGAGCGCGGTGGAAAGATCCAGTGGATCGCGCAGACCTATCCGGCGCCGGACAATCTGAAAGACAACATCAAACTGGCGATTGACAATGGCGCGGTGGGAGCGTACTGCATGGGCGGCGTCGCCGACGACACTTTCGTCAAGGCCGGCAAGGCTGAACTCATCGGCGAGGTTGTCTCGTTCATCCAGCAAAACGGTTTGGTGGCGGGAGTCGGGTCGCACACCATGGAAACGGCAATCATCTCCGAACAGCAAAAGTTCAACCCCGACTTCTATTTTAAGACCTTCAACTCGGTGGGCTACAACACCCAGGACGCGCGCGACGTCGCCGCGCTGATGAAGACCATCAAGAAGCCCTGGATCGCGTTCAAGGTCCTGGGTGCGGGCCGAGTGCTGCCGAAGGATGGGTTCGACCTGGCGTTCAAGAACGGCGCGGACTTCATCAACGTGGGCATGTACGACTTCCAGGTCTCGGCCAACACGTCCCTGGCGCGCGAAATCGTGGAGCGCCACGGACAGCGTGAACGCGCCTGGGCGTGAGAGGTGATGAAGCCCGCGGCGGCCCGACATGCAGGCCCGCCCCGCGATGACCCGCAACACTCCACCGTGGCCAGAAGGTCATGTTGGACCGCGATTTGGCGATGCTGTATCAGGCTAAAGCCATCGCCCTACGTCAGGCCGTCAAACGTCATCGCAACCGATTCCCGGAGGGTTTTGTTTTCCAGCTTTCGAGAAAGGAAGCAGAGATCTTGGTATCACAGACTGTGATACCTTCCCGTCGCAGCTTTGGAGGTGCTCTTCCCTACGTATTCACCGAGCAGGGCGTAGCCATGCTCTCCAGTTTACTCCGCAGCCAGCGAGCCGTGCTGGTGAATGTCCAGATCATGCGAACGTTCGTGCGCTTGCGGCAAATGCTGATCGCCCATGCGGACCTGCACCGACGGCTCGACGAATTGGAAAGCAAGTACGACTCGAAGTTCCGAGTGGTTTTTGAAGCCATTCGGCAGTTGATGGAACCGCCGGCGAAACCGAGGAAACACATCGGCTTCGCGGCGGAAAGGAGGGCATCGTGAGGTGGTCACAATTTGTGACCACTGACACCCTTCCTCCCCCTGTGCAAAGAAAAGGGTACCTGAAACCCTTCCTCCGACACCCTTCTTCCCTGACATCCTTCCTTCCCCTTCAACTGGGACGAGCAACTCAGGATGAATTGGTGTGCTGTTTTGACCAGACAGGTTGAACCGGATTTGTTAGGGTATGGCTTTACTAACCTCATTGTTCAAGCGGAACGGCGACTGAGCCGGAAGGAAATGCCATGCCATGGAAACAAACCAAGACGATGATGCCCCCAGCGTCCTTTTTGGTTCCAGTTCCTACTCCCAAACCCATCTCCGCTCCATCCGTGCCCACTGAAAGCGACCTGCCTCCTTTTTGATGCAAAGATGACCCGGTTCTGGGTTGTCGGGATCAGGTGCATTCTCTCTATTTCAGAAATTGCTTATGCGAAGGTAGCCCCAATTCTAAACTGGCGGGGGAAACAATGATTCGGATCGGCGTCATCGGCTACGGTTACTGGGGTCCAAACATCGTCAGAAATCTCTGCGGCCTCGAGTCGGCACAAGTTGTTGCCATAAGCGACAAAAGCCCGGCAGCGCAAAGACGGGCAAAGCATGCTCATCCGAGCGTGCACGTCACGTCTGAGGCATCTGAAGTGCTGTGCTCTCCAGACATCGATGCTGTGGCCATCGTCACGCCTGTCTGGACGCATTTCGAGTTGGCGAAGATTGCCCTGGAAAACGGAAAGCACGTCTTTGTCGAGAAGCCCTTTACTTCGAGCGCGATCCAGGCCGAGATCTTGATCGAATTGGCTCAGAAGAAGAACCTCAAGATTATGGTGGACCACACATTTTTGTTTACTGCGGCGGTGAAGAAGATCCGCCAACTGATCGATCAGGGTGAACTGGGCGACCTCTACTATTACGACTCCACTAGGGTCAATTTAGGCCTTTTCCAACACGACATTGACGTGATCTGGGATCTCGCGCCGCACGATTTGTCCATCATGGACTATCTTATTGGAAGGGAACCCGAGGCTGTCGTGGCGACGGGCCAAGCGCACTTGAATGGCCATGCCGACGTGGCATTTATTACGGTCTATTTCCCGCAGAACACCATTGCTCACATCAACGTGAACTGGTTATCTCCCGTGAAGGTCCGAACTACACTGATCGGGGCAGAGAAGAAGATGCTGGTATGGAATGACCTCGAAGCCGACGAGAAAGTTAAGGTCTACGACAAGGGCGCCCAAATCTCCAGCCGGGAAGGTGTTTACGATTTGCTTGTCAGCTACCGTTCGGGAGACATGTGGGCACCCAAGATCGAGCAGACAGAAGCGCTGAAGGTAGAATTAGAGTCCTTCCTAGACTGTATCGAGAGCGACCAGACGCCCCACAATGACGGTATGGCTGGATTGCGAGTTGTCAAATTGCTGGAGGCGGCAACAGAATCACTAAAGCTGAAAGGGGAGGCCGTTTTGGTATGAATAACTACTACCTACCCGGACGTTATCGGCGATACGGCACGCTAACCTTAGAATGCCCGTACGGAGGCACCCATGACTGGCAATCGAGCTATGAGAATTCCCCCCGGTTTTGAACCTCTAACCATTGACGGAGCCTTGCAACTAAGCGTCGGGATGTGGGTTTTCATCAGAGGCAGAGGTGACGCTTTCCCGGAGCCGGCGCGGATCGAAGCGAAATGGACAAAGATCATGAAAGCCTACCCCCACGCTGGGGTTCGGCTCCAAGTCAACGGCCGCATCTATCCTGCCTCGAAGATCCCCCTCCGCTTGCTCGTGAAAACGCAATGAAGATGCCTCGGGAGTCACAAGAACCTTTTTCGGGAGGCCGGGGTTTCGGCGGGGAGCGCGTTGGAGTGCGGCCGCGAAGCTGTCGCTCTTGCATTTGCAGCTTGGTCTCTTCCTCAAGAAACCGTTGTTTAGATCCAAAGACTCAAAGCGGCAGCTTCGCGGCCGCACTCCAAAGCGGGCGTCGCCCGCCGGGGGCCTTGGGGCGTCTGATGCGCCAGCCTGCGCAGTCTGAGTCAGGGCGGCTGGCGAGGTCGCGAACCGGACTGGAACACAGCAGTCCGTCCTACAGCATTTTTGTCGACTGAAGATTCCGCAGCCCTTATCCTCCCGTGCATGAAAAAACAACTCACTACCAACAACTCGTTCCTCCCAGCGTTGCTATCCGTGCTCGGGGTTCTCTTAGTCGGGTTTGGTCCTATCGAGGTGTGTGCGGCGCCCGCCGACGTCGCCATGGCTGCGGCCCAGTGGCAAACGGAGAGCGGCGTCTTCGAAAAAATCCAAGGCGTCGATGCTCTCGCGCTGCATGACGGCAGCGCGGCGATGGCGAAAGGTATGACGCTCGGCAACGGCACGGTAGAATTCGACGTGCAGCCGCTAGCGATGGGCGCGGGACTGGCGTTTCGCTGGCGCGACGAGCACACCTTCGAATCCTTCTACATCCGGCCCAACGGACGGTGCGCCACGAATCAGAGCTGCCTGCAATACGCTCCGCAAACTCATAACACTCTGCTGTGGGACCTCTTCCCCCAGTACCAGGCACCCGCTTCCATTCGTGACGGCGAATGGAATCACATCAAAATCGTCCTGTCGGGCAAACGCATGAACGTCTATGTGAATCATGAAGCGTCGCCGTCGCTGAAAGTTGGACGCTTGGAAGGTGACGCAGCAGAAGGGGGATTGGCGTTAACCGGCGCGGGCTACTTCGCAAATTTCGTGGTCACGCCCGGCGCCACCGAAGGCCTCTTGCCCGATCCCGAGCCGGATCCCACGCGTCCGGACGCCCACTTCGTTCGCAACTGGCAACTCTCGCCCTCATCTGAACTGCCCGGGGAGAGCAGCCCGGCATTTGAGGAGATGCCAGGACCGTCGGCTTCCTGGCGGCCCGTTACCGCGGAAATGGGAGGCTTGATCAATGTCACTCGCCAATACGGCCTGCCGCTGGGATATCCGCGCCGAAACCTGGCTTGGATGAGGACCACCATCACGTCGGATAAGGCGCAGTCCATCCATACTGCCATCGGGTGGGTCCGCGAGATCTGGATTTTCGTCAATGGAAAGCTGGTCTACAGCGACAAGAATCTGTTCATGCCTGCCACCGCGCGAAAGCCTCCCGAAGGCCGCTGCGCGCTGACCAACGGCTCCTTTGATTTGCCGCTCAATGCCGGCGCAAACGAAGTGGCCATCGCCGTCGCCAGCAATTACTATGGATGGGCCGTCATTCTTCGCCCCGATGATGTGACGGGCCTCCGGTTTGATGGCCAGTAAGCGAGAGGGAGAAAGGGGAGCGAGAAACGGGAGGGAAAAACGGGTAACTGGATGACCCCCTTTCCTTCTCTGATTCATCCAAAATTGTTTTCTGTAAGTTGTGGGACCTTGACAAAGCCCTATCCTCCCCCCTTTCCTCCCCGAAATCGGATAGTATCTGTAGGGGCGCAAATAGGGGATAAGCAGTTTGCAGCATCACAGAGGGAAGACTCCGGCGTCGATGGCGCGGGCGACGGACACCAACCTTCCGGGGTAGGGAAATGCCATGGCACACGCACGGGAGCGGAGCGGCCATCTTGCCTCTGGCGGTCGGTGGTGGGGCCGGGAGAAGAAGACCGCTTCCGCCGTGGGCAGAGCTGCGCTCCTGCTCTGGGCGCTCTCGGGAGTGGGCGGGAACCTCTGCTGGGGAGAAGAAAAACCCAAATCCGAGCTTTTGTTCCTGGTGGCGCGCGGTACCATGGCTGATCCTTTTTTCGCACAGTCCGTGGTGCTGATGGTGCCGCTGGAAGGGGAACCTTTGATTGTGGGGCTGATTGTCAACAAGCCGACGCGCCTGCCGCTCCTCAAGCTCTTTTCGGATATCCCCGCCCTGAAGAACCGTACCGAAAACGCCTACTTTGGCGGCCCCGTCGATATCGCGGCTCCGGCGCTGGCTTTCCATGCCCAGAAGCGTCCCAAGCAAGCGCTGCTGCTCTACGACGACGTTTATCTGAGTTTCGATGCCGATTTCATTTCCAAGCTCCTGCAAGATCCCAAACAAAAGGGAGACGTACGCGTGTTTTTGGGGCGTTCCCAGTGGGCGCCCGAGCAGCTCCAAGGGGAAGCGCTCCGGGGCGGATGGTACAGCCTGCGCGCGGAGGGAGAAGTGGTTTTTGACCATGACTCCGAACACCTCTGGAAGAAGCTCCGCGACCGTGCCCGACCGCCATCGAGCGTGCAAGAATGGACGCCGCGGGCGCCGCTCCTGGTGCAGTCGTGGGCTGCGCGTAGAGCTCCGCAGTTCTGAATCTGAAAAGCTGACCGACCTACTGAGGATTGCAAAATATAGTGACAATGACGTCCGTAGCGCGGGCATCTTGCCCGCTGTCTCGGGAGCGTCCCGCTCCCGTCGGCGCGCCTGCAGGATGCCCACGCCCCAGCGGGCGAGACCCCGATTCATCGGGGCAGGCTGCCCGCGCTACGAGAAGAACTCGTCACTCTATTTTGCGAGCCTCAGTAGGCCTTCAGCTTGGGCTTCGTCATCTCGCCCCTTGGGGGCGCACCCGCCGTCACGGGTCCGGTGGGGAGTTACCCGGCAAAGTCTGACAATTGGAGGCGTAGATTGCCGGGGTTGGTAGCGTAGGCACAGCCGGTTTCCAGGTCCACGACATGGTCGCGGATCATCTTCTCGATTTCGCCGTCAAAATGCTGCATGCCTTCCAGGTCCCCGTCTCGCATCGCGTCAATCAGAGTTTTACCTTCTCCTTCGCCCTTTTCGAGATACTCGCGGGTGCGCAATGTGGATTTCAGGATTTCGAAGGCGGCCACGCGCCCGCTGGCGCCGAGGCGCGGCAACAGCCGCTGGGAAACGATGAAGCGGAAAGATTTCGCGAAACGATTGCGAATGGTTGCCTGCTCGCCCATGGGGAAAGCCCCACAGATGCGTTCCACCGTCTTGGACGCGTCAATGGTGTGGAGAGTGGAGAAAACCAAGTGGCCGGTCTCGGCGGCCTCCATGGCAATCTCGATGGTCTCCCGATCACGCATCTCCCCCACGAGAATCACCTTGGGCGCCTGCCGCAGCGCCGCCCGGAGTGCCTTGGCGAAGGAGGGAGTGTCGCTATGCAACTCGCGTTGATGGATGGTGGACTTCTTGTGCAGATGAAGGAACTCGATAGGATCTTCGATGGTGAGAATGTGGCAAGCCTTGTCCTCATTGATCTTGTCGATCAGGGCGGCCAGGGTCGAGGACTTCCCCGAGCCCGTCGGACCCGTCACCAGCACGATGCCATTCTTCAAACCCACGATCTCCATTAATTGCGGAGGCAGGTTTAGGGTCGAAAAATTGGGAATAACATTGGAGATGACGCGCATCACAATGGCGCACGAGCCCCGTTGCGTAAAAATATTCACCCGGAAGCGTGCCTGCCGCGGGAGGCTGTAAGAAATGTCGCAAGAGCCTTCCGAGCGCAATTTCTCCAGCGCCGTCTTGTTGTTCCCAATCAAGTGGGCGGCAAAGTTCGCCGTATCTTCCGGACGCAGCGGCGCCATTCCCAGAATTTTTACGGGCACCAGTTGTCCGCTCTGTTCAACCTGCGGCAGACGGCCCGGCGAAAAGATCAAGTCGCTCACATGACTGCCGGCGCGCAGCATGGTCGCCAGGATGACCGGTGGGGTAAGCGTCTGTGGCGCGGCAGCCTCAGGTACCGGCGGGGACGGGGGAGTCGGAGTTGGCGGTGTGGCCATAGCAATCCTCCACGGAAACTCGGGTGAATTTCTCCACCCCTTGTTGCCAGTGGAGACCAGGTCAACCGCTCACGCTACACTATAGCAAATCGCCATTATCTTTCAATGGTTCCTTCGGGGAGTAACGAAGCCCAGGCTTACGGCCGGGTTAAGCGGCGTACCGCGGAGCAATTTTTCTCC
>Ga0181535_10006355_pt1 | contig 12250 bp, 6 predicted proteins | sample PEATcosm2014_Bin_44_FD_119774 | JGI IMG/M metagenome (GOLD analysis project Ga0181535, IMG submission 119774) | Peatland microbial communities from MTU Mesocosm Facility, Houghton, MI, USA - PEATcosm2014_Bin17_30_metaG | ecosystem: Environmental > Terrestrial > Soil > Wetlands > Peat | place...
CCACCCACACGGCATTATTGGCATTCACCGTGTCGGGGGACGAGCCAACCAATGGCCCCACCCGGCTGAAGGTATCTTGATAGATCGTGTTAGTGACTGGCTTTGACCCGTAATAGACCACCTTGGAAACGGCGCTGGCGACAGAGCCGTAAGGGTTGGAGATGACCACCTGATACAGGCCCGCGTTTGTCGCCTGCGACTGGCCAACCGTGTAGATCGAATTCGTCGCGCCTGGAATCGCGTTGGTTGCCCCGGCGCTAATGCTATACCATTGGAAGGTGGGAATTGGATTTCCCAGCACTGACACCGATATTGAGAACGAGTTCGACATTATTGCTGCGACCACCGCAGGCACGTCCGTGGTGATAGTCGGCGCGCCCGGCGCCTGCTTGTTGATGCCGTAAGCCATCAGCTCAAAGTTGTACACCTGGAGATTGGGTTGCTCGGCATCGTTGTTGAAAGTGAAACGAATATGGTCCACGTTGGACGCCAGGACAGTCCCGCCGTTATTCGGGGTCAATTTCACGTCCATATCGACCGGGGATGATGAACTCGCGTAAAGCAGCGAGAGTCTGGCCTTTGCGGCATAAAGGTTGGAATAGGTGTTGCCATTGTCGCTGGAAACCGACACGACATAGTTTTGGTCAACATAGATGCCATTGGCGTTCGTGGAACTGGGGGATGCCGAATAGGTGTCAATTTCATAGATATCGCATGGAGCGTAGAGGTCAAAGGTCTGCACCGCGCCGCCGCCCAAGGAGACATAATTGCCGGCAGTGACAGAACCATTCGCATCGCTGCCGTCCGTTAGGACCGGCTGCGGAGTATAGGGGTCCGTCAGTCCCAGCAGGAGATCGCCGTTGGTGTTGAGCGGATCAAAACCTGTGTTGAGCGAATAAACCGTTTGGACCACCGGCTGGCTCGCCGGGGTAATCACCGTCAGGATGTTCGTTGTGCTGCTGGTGGAACCCTGGCTGCTGGTGGCGACGGCATAATAGCCGCCCGCGTCAGTGGGCGAAACAATCGGGATCGTAAGATTCGTGGCGGTTTCCGGCAACGTCCAGTCAACACCGTTGGTGTCAACGAAATGCCAGGTCATGCTGGCCGGCGGGTAGCCGCTGGCGACCGCGGAAAACGTTACGTTGGTGGTCGTGTTGGTGACGACAAGATTCGTTGCCACAATCGCAACACTAGGCGGGCCGGGCGGCACTGACACGGTTCCGTTGATGACGAATTCCGTGTAAGCCACCCAACCATTCTCCACCGTGGGGAAATTGAACCGGAGATATTGAACGTTGTTAGTCAACAATGACGCTCCGCTAGCCGGCGTGATCAAAACGTCCACGTCGGCTGGCTTGCCGGCGCCGGGTTGGCTAGGCACGGTGATGAACCCCGTCGTCCAAGTGATTCCATCCGTGGAAACGTCCACCGTATACTGCTGTGCGCAGCGGCCGTTATCATTCCAGGTGCTGCAGGATTCAATTGAACTAATGCTGCTGGGGGCGCCGATATTGAACGTAAGAGTATTGCCGGTTTGAATCTCGAACCAGTATCCAGTATACGGGCCGGCTGGCGCAAAGCCGTCGGTGAGCGCGGCCAAGGTCAGGCCGCCGCCTTGATAACCGGCTGTCACCGGCCCGCCCACCGTGGGAAGGTACCCCAAAACGATGTCCTGGCTGGTATTCGGCGTGAAGCCGGTCGAGTTGGTGGTTGTGGTGATGACGTAATCAGGCTGCGCCCATGTCGTTCCTCCCATGGACAAAAGAAACAAGAGGGTTGCCGCGATCGCCCAACTGCGAAAGCCGCGCCGTTTGCGGAGCGGCCTAGTTTGTGTTGTTGCTGGTGTTTGCATATTTGTTTTGGGTTTATGATTGATTTTTTGCGCTTTTTTGCCCTCGATGATTGGCAAATCCTGTTAGTTTTGGGTGGAATAGGCTCCTGCCATACGATCGAAATCCACGTCTGTGGGGTACATCGCCGACCAGTAATCGGTATTGCCCTTTATCGTGTTTGCCACAAGCCAAGTCCAGTGCTCAGAATGGCCGTCAGCGAAGGACAAGTTGTCGCCCTTCATATGGACGGTTGACGGAAGGTTTTGCCAGGTGCGTGTGAGGACATCAATCGCGAAGTAACCGTCGTCGATGGTGTAGTCGCTCTCATGAATGAACACCAGCGCTTGGGCGGGATGCGGATGGATAATATCCTGCTCTTTCATGGCAGGAGGGTAGTAGTTATTCAGCACCGCGTTGCCGGCCATTTGACCGCTCATGGAGTAATTTCGAACCCGATAGCCTTTCTGGCCGTTTACGGTGAATGTTTGGATCTCTGCGGGGCATCGATAGATCCCGACGTTCGGGTCATAGGAATAGAGAGTGCTATTCTGGACATTGGTGACGCTTATAATATCTGCACTCCCCGAGGCCACACTGCCATAAATCCAGGCCGGAGTAGGGGGCGTCGCGGAGTCATTGTTAGGCACCAGAACGCCCTTGTTGTCAGCCGCGTAGGAGAGCCAGGCAAGGGTCAACTGCCTCTCGTTGGACATGCATTGGGTGGAGACCGCTTGCATTTTGCTCCGCGCCAGCGCTGGCAGCAGCATGGCCGCAAGAATGGCGATAATGGCAATAACGACCAACAATTCAATCAAAGTGAATCCACTATTGGAGTTTTTTTTCATTCTATCGTCTTTCTCGACCTGTTTTGCCGCGGCAGTGTCCAGTCAACACCGTTGGCGTCAATCCAGTGCCACTGAGATGCGGGTTTCCATAGTGGAGAGTTTTGGCGTCACTTACATTTTTACGTGTTATGGCGCGACTTTACGGGAACCCCATGCAAACGTCCATACCCTCAAAAGGGGGTGGTCTAAGGGGACTTGGAATTGAGATAGCGCACAGCGGCCTCGGTGCGGGAACGGACGTGCATTTTCTCGTAGATGTGCTTGAGGTAGCTGCGCACGGTTTCGAAGCTCAGTCGAATCTGATCGGCAATTTCCTTGTTGGAATAGCCTTTGGAGAGAAATTCGAGCAGTTCCTCTTCGCGGGGGGAGAGATCAAGGACCTCCGGCCGGTTCGGTGACGCCCGGCGAAAGGACTCAACCACCCGTCGCGCAATGGCACTGGTCATGGGCGCGCCCCCGTTGAGGGCATCAAGCAGGGCGGTGCGCATATCAGCCGGTTTGGTGCGCTTGAGCAAATAGCCGTCGGCCCCGGCTTCCAAGGCCTGAAAGATTAACTCGTCATCGTCCAGCGCGGTCAGGATGATGATTTGGGTCCGAGGCAGAAGTTCCTTCATCCGCATGGTGCATTCGATGCCGGAGATGCCGGGCAGCAAGACATCCATCAGGATGACATCCGGCTGGGCCGCTGGCACCAGGCGTAGCGCCTCCTCCCCGGACTCACAGGCGCAATGGCATTTGAAATCGGGAAATGAATCAATCAGGCGCAACCAACTCTCCCGGATGGCTCGTTCATCCTCGACCAAGGCTACCCGCCAAGTCAGGTGGCTGGCGGCTTTTGTCGGAATGATCGAAGTCTTGCGTTTCATGGCTGGCTCATTGTCGAAAACATTGACGCGCCGGTTTGATAAAGTCCATACCCTCAAACGGGGGCGGTGGTCGGCGGAATGGCCGGGCGGGAGGCCGTGAAGACGCGACGAAACAGACGCCACGGATGCCACCGCCTGGAGGGCAGGGGAATCTCGAACTCAATCCGGCATCCGGCTCCCGGCGAGCTGTGCATATGGCAAAGACCTCCCAGGTCGCTCATGCGCGCCATCATGTTCTTCAACCCATGCCGCGCGGTGTTGACTTGCCCCGGATCGAACCCGCAGCCGTTGTCCTCGACGACAGCGTCGAGTGTCTGTCCTTGCAAGCGGAGGCGAAACGTAACCTCACTGGCGCCGGAGTGTTTGACCGCGTTGCTCAACGCTTCTTTGACGGCGAGCAAAAGATTGCGCCGCCAGGGCAGGTCCAGGAAGATGTCCGGCAATTCACGCTGGATGTCGAAGCGGCAACGCACCGAGGCCGAACGCAGGAACGACTCGGCGTATTTGCAGACGTAAATGATAAAATCGGCCAGGGTGTCCCGTTGCGAATTGACAACCCAGACCACTTCGTCGATGGCGCCAAGGACGTTGCGGGCGTTGTCGCATATCTGGCCGAGTTGGCCGCGTGTTTCCGATTCGGCAGCCAGCTTGCTTTGGGCCTCCTCTCCTGTCAATAATAACTGCGTGAGCCGGGCGCCGAGATCGTCATGAATATCGCGGGCAATGCGGGCACGTTCCAGGCGCAGCAGCCGCTGCGCTTTGGACTGCACCGCCAGTTGCATCATCAGGTACAACGATGTTAGCCCTGCCAGCGCGCACGAGGCCAGCAGGGTGATTTGAAACCAACCGGTTTCCCAGAAATGCACCACGAGCGGCAGGGCGGTGGGCAAATTGAAAAATTGCGCGGGTTCTTTCCAGCGTGGGTTCTGACCTATGGCACCCACGATGGTCGCAGCAGGCCAGTTCTCGGACGCATGGCGGCGGGTTTGCCAGTGGTTCTCACTATTCGGAACGATCCGCCAGCTATTGTCGGAAGCAAAGGTTACACTCCGGCCGTTGGCCAAACTGGCATGAAAGCCCAGGAGCAGACCGGCTTTGTCCAGGTCGTTGAAACATTCCACAGCCACGACATGCGGCCCGGGCGGGAGCAACCAAGTCAAATCATACACGCTAACCGTCCTCCAATCGCTGCCTCTTCCCAATTCGCGCCCGTCCAGAAACAGAGTATAGGCATCGTCAGCCGTGATGCGGAGCTGGGCATGTGCGACTTGGGTTTCCTTGGAAATATCAAACTGCTTCCAAAACCGGCACATTTGTTTATCCCGGGTTTCCTTGTCCCATATCCACTGTCCGAGATAGTTTGTCGCGTTGCGACGCGTCGTGACCGGATCGTCGGCATTTGTCTCCGGCTCGGCCGCTTGGGAAGCGAGACTAAAGCCCAAACCCAACAGAACCACCATCACTGTAACTTTCGGTCGTCTCATAAGCGGAAAACGCAGGCCATTGAGGCCCGATTCCGAGTCGGAAGCAAGATCATTTGCTTTTATTTAACAGCGAAACCATCCGGCGGGGATCGCCCATTTGGGCGAGACTCGCTGCTTGAGCGGATGGCTGATTTAAGGCAGACTGGCGTTTCTTATGGCAGACAGATTGAACAATGCGCGGCCGGCGATTATAAAAAATTCGGAACACAATATGACCACTTTACGAACCTTTAAAATCCTCCTCCTCACAGTCGTCATCGCAGGTTGTCCCTTTGACTCCATGATTGCGGCGGACGCGGGCACAAATGCCGCGCTGAAGGACGAATTACACTTCATTTCACCCAGCATCGAAGTGCGGATGTCCCCGTGCGCGCCGGCCTTGGACGAACTTAATATCGACGGTCTCGGCCTCGGAAAGCGCGGCGTCAACGCCCTGCGCCCTTCGCCAAAGTCAAACACAAATTTTGTTGTCACGGTTTTGGCCGCGGCTGGCGGAAAGAGGGTTGACTACCGTCGCGAGAACCAATCCCTGAACACAGCTCCGCCCTGGAGCATTGATGCAAGCCAGCACCGTCTGCTGCTGATTTCGCAATGGAGCGAAGACGGCGCGCCCAAAGCCCTGACATTGACGTTTGATGCGGAACAATGCCACACGACCGTTCTTGGGCTTCTTAACAGCAACGGCGCCATCCGTCTGCCGGCGGTGATGCACCTGCCAGGCCAGGGTTCGCTAAGAATCAGCGCAACGGGCATGAAGGTTGCGTCTCTTGGTTGCGCCGCCAAGCGCCGGGGCGATGTCAGGGTGACCTTCCTGCCGGCCACGGCGGCGGCGCCGCGCGTGGAATATTCCCTTGAGGCCACGGCAATTTATCCGGAGGAACCCGGCATCGCGGGCGACCATCGGTTTGACAGCTTTCGCCGCAACTGGCTCAACGTGCTGCAATTAAACCCGGGCCTGCGGCAACTGGCCAACAACAGTGGCAGCACGTCATGCGCTTTCTGTTATTACGAATATGCCGACATCGCGGCAAAAACCCCGCCGCTGGCCGACGGGCTTGCCGCGCTGGATGTGGTGCGGCAGACGCTGGATTCCATTCTTGGCGGGGCGAAAGCGTACGGGCTGCCGGCTCCGGGCAACTTTCCCGCCGAGTCCTCGGACACACTGCCCTCGCTTCTCATCTCAGCCGATGATTGTGTGCGCGGCGGAAACAGCGGCCCCTGGCTGGCCTCGAATTATGCGGGAATCAAACGGTGGGCCGACAAAATGCTCGCCACCGACACCAACGGCGACGGGTTGGTCAAATATATTATGAGCGGGAATTCCGGCATCTGGCCCGCCGGCTTCCCCAAGGTGCGGCCGGCCAACTGGTGGGACACGATTGGATTTGGCCATGAAGACGCCTACGGCAACGCGCTCGCCTACCGGGCGTTGGGCGGCATGGAGCACATGGCGCGGGAACTTGGCTGGACGGAGGATGCCGCTCATTATCACGCCGCCGCCCAAAAGCTTTGCGACGCCTATTTCAAGACCTTCTACAACCCCGCCACCGGCATCATTGGCGGCTGGCGCAGCGCCGACGGCGAGTTGCACGATTATTATTTCCTCTATGTCAATGGCATTGCGATTCATTACGGACTCGTTCCGAAGGACAAAGCCAATGCCATCATGGACGTGCTGATGGCGAAGATGAAGGCCGTGGGCTACACCCAGTTTCACATGGGATTGCCCGGAAACCTGATCACCGTCGCGCTAAAGGATTATGTCCATCGCACTCCGGACGGCCACTTCGGCGGCGGAATCCGCCAGGACAATGCCGATGGATTTCAAAAATATGAGAATGGCGGCGCCACGGGCTGTTTCTCATTTTTTACGCTGGCAGCTCTCTACGATCTTGGGCGCCGCGCCGAGGCCGACGCGATCCTTCTCCCCATGCTTGAGGAATTCGACCGGGGCGGGTTTGAAGGGCGGGGCGCCAAAGGCCGCTCAAATGACTGGCGCATGTGGGATGGCACACCAATGGGCTATGAGGGCTTTTTGACGGACAATTACTACACGCTGCTTGCCGTTCCGCTAAGAGAGGGGCGTTAGGTCTCATTTGCAAAAATATCCTTGCGCATCATTCGATCAAAACTCCTCAACGCAGGGTTTGCCCTCGTACCAGGCGATCATATTCAAAACCAGATAATTCCAATCTTGGAATCCCGGGTTCATGACGGGTTCGCCGTTGTCCGGCAGATAGAATTCGTGCAACACCCCGTTCTTTTCATAGTCCATGCCGATTAGCTTGATGGTTTTTTCGACCAATCCGCGCGCCTCGTCCCGGTATCCATACTTCACGAGTCCGCGGGCCACCATGTAATTGGCATTGACCCAGATGGGACCCAGCCAGTTGGAGGGATTGCTGGTGGCGCGCAAGTCATACATTTTTTCCATTTTGGAAAGGGACCGGATGCCATACGGAGCGTCAAACGTATTGGTGTCCATGAGATTCTTTTCGACCATTAGCTTCGCCTGTTCCGGTGTGGCCACCCCGGACCACATGGCCAGAAAGCCCGACCAGACGCCCAGCCGTTGAATCAGGCAATCCCAATTTCTGGGCTGCCCCATGTGAAACTGCCAGGCTTTGTCCGGCTGCGTCACGGGCCGGAGGTTAAGATCGACACTGTAATAGAAACCATCCTTCGGGTCCCAGCAGTTCTCCCGGATGGATTGAAGGAGCGCATCGGCCATCTTTTGGTAGCTGTTCCCGATGTCCGCCATATTCAAACGTCCGGCCAGATAGACCATCGCTTGCAGTTCCTTATACATGAAGCAATTCAAAAGGATCGAGCCGGAACTCCCGTAAGGCCGGAAAAATGTGCCGGGGTCATTGTCCACGCCAATGCATTCGTCCGTCTGCCAGTAATACAGGCCCGTGGCCTTGTTGCGGTAGTGGTTGTAATAACAGTTCACAAAAGCCTGCATGTGCGGAAACTGGTCTCGAAGCCATTCGGCATTGCCGCCATTTTGTTTGACCAGAAAGGCCGCGTGTTGGGCCAGACACGGCTTGTGCATGTTGTGCAGCCACGGGACAAAGTCCGGGCCGGTGTTCATCATGTCCTTGTTGTTGGGGCCAATCACCACCGGGATGCGCCCGCCGCTGACGGAATCAAGAAAGTTCAGCACACATCCCTGCTCAAATTGAACCGCCTCCTGCTTGTCCCCGGTCGAACCGTTTTCCAGGAGGATTTGCTGCAAGGCAATGTCCGTCAGCCAGGAGTCCCAGTCCCAAAGCTGGTCCTGATACGAACTGCATCCCGGCGTGATAAAGGGATGTTTCAAGATTCCCTTGGCCGGCTTGAACATGCCCTTGTAGTCCTTGAAGATGTTCTGCCGGATAACACTGATGTAGTGTTGTGTTTCGGTTTGTGCGTTGGTTTGCGCATCGGCGCCTTTGGCGGCGAGCGCCAGACAGATGGCCAGTAAGACGGCTTTATTCATAGATTGTCCAAATAACTGTAAACCCAATAACGGCATTCGTTCCAGCGTCCGGTTTCCGAACTTACGAATTCAATTTGAACCGTTATTTTTCCCTTGCCTTGGGTGTAATTTTTCGGCACTTCAAAATCAGTGTCGAACCACCGGATATTTCGATAGGTTTTTTCGTAGTCCACGCTGTACCACGGCCGCTCTGTCACCAAATGTCCGTCTATATAGACCCGGGCTTTCTGGCGATTGTCTGCTTTATCGCAACGACGACGGAGACGCACGCCCCGATTGTCCGGGGAGATGGCAACGGTGAAGGTGCTTCTGTTCGTAAAAGAAACGCCATCGTCCGTGATCGCCGGAGTTTTGAAAAGCACGTTGTTAAATTCTCCGTCGTACCACCAGGCTCCCTTTATTCGCCGGACATCTCCCTCGGCCTGATAAGCATGGGCCTGTTCTGATTGCAAGTTTCCCGCATCCATTTCGTCCGTTTGAACCAGGCGCGGATGAGGAATTCCATACCAAAAAGTCACGCTTTCCTCCGTGCCAACCCGGTAGCGGCCTTTCTCACCCGACGGCGTATGCGGGCCGTAAGTTTGGTGGCCATGCTTGATGCCGCTGGAAAAACAATACATGTCGGGCAGCAGAAAACGATAGAGGCCGCCGGAACCGACATTGCCGCTGGGGGCGCCAAAAACCGGCAGGGCCAGGGCTGGAGGACCCCAGGTCAGCCCCCAGCCCATGCCTTGATCATCCTCGAATCCATCGCCTTCGATCCACGGAGTTCCGCTCCCGTCAAAATAAGTGCGTTCATTCTCTTCGCAGCATGTGTTCCAACGGGCGGCCACGTGGCCGACAACCTGGCCGGAACAGTTGCTCGTTTCCAAATAGGTGTAGTCCTTGCCTTCAATCCGCGGATCCTCCCGATGGTAATGGGCGAACAGATAACCGCAATCCTGTCGCGGATAGGGCATCGAGGACGCCGTCTTGGAGTCAACTGTCGCAGACACCGCGACCTTGCCCAGGCCGCGATTTTCAATTTGAATCACCGCGGATTTCCAAAATGGCATTGGAAAATAGCAATCAGCCTGATGGTTGGACCAGCCCAGGAGCAACGACGCATACGAAGCCTGAAGCTTGGTTCGATAGACTCCAAAAAAGCAACCCAGCGGCGCCTCGATTTGCGGACGAGCCGCCCCGTCAAAGGTAATCTTCAGCCAGGAATCAAACAGCGCGTCCGCGTTGTTCGTGGGAGCAATCCGGAAATGCAATGCCGTGATCGCGCCCGCCTTGCCGGTTTTCCATAACGCGGCCGTTTCCCCGGCGTTAATTTTGGAAGTCACGGTTTTCTCTTTGACGCCGGGAGCCGCCTTGGCGTTGTTGTTGACGTTCCAGGCCTCAATCAAGGAAGGCATCATGCGGCGTCCCGCCTCGGGCGTCCACGAATCCAAACCCGGATCTTCAGTAAACAATTGATAGGTGTATTGATACCAATGGCGGGTGCGGTTGTTGTGATCAGGGTGTTTTCCGGCAGGCCCCGTCCACGGCTCCAATGCTGTGGGCGGACCGCCGGGTTCGGCGCTTAAAGCCACCTTCAACCGTTTCTTGAAACACATCGGATGGTAAAGATTTCGGAAACGATCCCTCTTCTTTTGCGGATCATACCCGTCAAACGCCAAGGGAGGCTGAAAAATCGGATTGTTGGTGCTAAAGAAAATGGAGACATCCATGTCAACGCGCGGTTTAGGCTCGTCGTCGAAATAGAATCGAATCTGAATGCCTTTATAGGTCGGATCGCCAAACCAAATATTCATCTGCTGGCGGTAAAGACAGCCGGGACCCATGGCGTCGAAGATCACGCACTCGCCGTTGGTGTCCGTGTATAACGGAAAATAAAACGCGTCATAATTATCACCGGCGCGGTCATAAGAACAGAACTGATGCGTCTGCACGCCGGTTCGCAAAAACGGCAGCGTATCAACCCGAAAAGCGCCCGCTTCAATCCTATCCGTCTCCTGGGCGGCGAAAGTCGGCTTTACAGCCAAAACCGCCAGACAGGACAGGGCAAATAATCCCCAAAAGAGCCGGGCGTTCCCGCGGTTGCCCAACGGGCCGGCTATAACGCGGAGCAAATGCGGTCTCATGGCATTTTGTCGAACATCAAAGCCGAGAGCCCCGCGGTGGAACCGCTCTTTTGATTGCCGAGGCGCACATGGATGCTGCCGGAGAATTGGAACCGCAGCCATTTTCCCTGCTCGAAATTACCAACCGTGCGGGCTGGGGCCAGCGCATGGCCCTCCAGGTCCAGGAGTTCAATGGTTTGTTCGCGCCCGGCCTTGTCGAAATCGCAAACGTAGAGCGCCAGTTGATGCGGTTGGGTGTCGCTCACATAAAGGGTGAGCGTGCCGGAGCCGGAAGTTTCCAGCGCGCCCAGGTAGCGCGCGCAGTAGGAGATGGGGCTGGTGAGCAGCGATGAGCCGGTGGAGGTTTTCCAGATGGAGAACTGCCGGTTGGTGAAGCTGCCGCAGTCCACGGCGCAAAGGTAATCGGGCCAGGCCTGGCAGTCGCGGCCGTAAAAGTAACGCGGCATGAAAAAACCATCGGAACCGTACTTGGCCGGCCAATTGCCCTGGGTCGTTTCGTCAATTCCCAGAAAGGCGGCGGCGGACGTTTGGGTATTGCGCCCGGTGGTTGCCGCCACCGGTTTGGAAAACGGCCCGACAGCCCCGGAAAGGCCCACGGCCGCCACCCGGTAATAATAGGTGGTGGAGGGTTTCACACGCGAGTCGCCAAAGTGGCTGGCGTTGCTCCGGCCGACCCGGGTTGGAAGGGAAAAGTCCAGCCGCTCGCTGCGCTCAATCTGGTAATAATTGACTTGGTCAGCCGCTCGCGCCGCCGCCCACCGCAACTCGGCGCGGCAACTGCCGGACGGCGCGGCGCTCAGTTCGCGGACTGCCCGCGGCGCTTTGGCGGACGGCTTGTCTTCGTAACTATAAACCCAATAGTAGAACTCGTTGATTTCGGATTTGGCGCCGCCGGCATTTTGCACCCGCAGGCGCAGTTTGCGTTTGCCCTGGGTATAGGCGGCGGGAATCTCGAAGTCCGCGTCGATCCAGCCCTGGTAAGAGGGGGCGGAGGAAGGGGTGCAGACGTCCCACGGGCATTCGTTCACGCGGACACCGTCCACATACACAAATGCGCGCTGCTGGCCGTTGCCGGAACGAAACAGCCGCCGCCTGAGTTTCACGCCGTTGTTGGCAGGCGGGATGGTGACAGTGAATTCGCTGTTGTCCGCAAAGGCGCGGCCATCATCCTGGCAGGAATCATATTCGTAGTCGCGCTCGTAGCCGTCATAACCGCTGCGCCGCGTTCCGGCCCAGGTTTGACCAGTGATGGAATAGCGGTGGGCAGCTTCGGAAGCCGTATCTCCGACATCAAGTTGGTCGGTCAACACCAAGTGTCCGGCCGGGGCCGCTTTATAATAGTAAACCGCCACATCGGTCTCGCCGCCGTAATCGTGACCGCCCTCGCGGGTGAATTCGTAGTTGATTTTGATGTGCTGTTTGAAAATGTAACAATCATTGTAGTAAAGCCGGTAGGCCGATTGATATCCGTTGACCAACCCGCCCCAGAGCGGCTTCTGATAAGCGGCTCCGCCATACCCCTGGTTGTGGTCGTCTTCAGTGCCATCACCGTGAATCTGAGGGGTGCGGCTGCCGTCGAGGTAGGTGAATTCATCGCCATCCATCGCGTAACG
>Ga0181535_10006357_pt1 | contig 12249 bp, 11 predicted proteins | sample PEATcosm2014_Bin_44_FD_119774 | JGI IMG/M metagenome (GOLD analysis project Ga0181535, IMG submission 119774) | Peatland microbial communities from MTU Mesocosm Facility, Houghton, MI, USA - PEATcosm2014_Bin17_30_metaG | ecosystem: Environmental > Terrestrial > Soil > Wetlands > Peat | place...
CCAAAGCGCGAACCTCAGAAAGCCTCCAGTCGGCGATCGCACATGCTCTTCAATCCATTACGCCGGATGACGCCGCCCATTGGTTTGCCTCCTGTGGCTACACTATTACTTAATCTGCTCTAGTCCACGTCCCGGCACATCTGCGGCATTGATCTTTGTTAAGTGAACAAGGTCTTCCTTATTAGCGTACCCGTAAAGAAGATATCCCATTGCATCTATAGTCTTCCTCTTCGTCGTCTGTTTCAGAGTGTTCCAAAACTCGTCAGTTAAGAAACTCCGGTAATCAGCGCCTAACAGGCGTGTCGTCGTTACACGGAGTACCGTGTCCGACACACACAACGTTCAACATAGTGCTCACCCCGTCGGGTTCGCAAATGTTGAAGGCGGACGTTAGGTTTCAGAGTGCGGTATTGGGGCAATGTCTGTATATTTATTTCTGCTGAAAAATATCGGCTACAGAATACGAAAATGCCCGGCTTATGCTCTGTAGCCGCGGTTTGTGACCGCAGATTCAGTTTTGTTCAGCAGAATCTAAAGTGACGATCAAGCCTGACTTTGTTCTATTGTCTGCTCGTCAGTCATTGCCGCTTGGCGCAAAGTCATGTTCAAGATCGATAATAGCGACTTCGGCAAGCCCGCTATTCTCACTTGTATCCTCTTTTCTTCGCTTCCTTGAGGATGCTTTCTGTCGAGCTTGCGCCAATTCGCGTCGCACCTGCGTTGCAGGCTGCCAGCATTTCGTCCAGAGTCCTGATTCCGCCAGCCGCTTTGATCCCGACGGACAGTGGACAATGTCTTCGCATCAACTTCAGATGGTGTTCTGTGGCGCCTTTGCAAGCGTGCATCCCGTTGTTCTGCTTCACAAAACCGAAACCGGTCGAAGTCTTTACAAATGCGACAGGAATGGACGAACATATTTCGCACAATCTGACGATGTGCCGATCCTCAAGATAATCGTTCTCGAAAATCACCTTTAGAATCCCACCGTTTCTGACGACGACGCGATTGACAGCTCTGATTTCGCGGGAAACATATTTCCAGTCCCCGGCGAGCGCCTTTCCGATGTTGATGACCATGTCTATCTCACTTGCACCGGCGCAGACTGCCGATTCAGCCTCCATCGTCTTGATGAGGGTTGCGCTGTTTCCATGTGGAAACGAGATGACAGAGCATACGCCGACACCCGATCCTTTCAGCGCCTTGCATGCGAGTGGAATGGCGTACGACTTTACGCAGACTGTTGCCACATGCCACTTCTTTGCCAGTCTACATCCGGCAACGATGTCCTTATCGGTCAGCGTCGGATGTAGCAGCGCGTGATCAATCATGCCGGCCAGCGATCTCAGGTTCATTGAATTAGACATGGAAATTCCATTTACATCAACTTGTTTAAACTGCGAAGAACAACGCGTCCGATCGTCTGGAGACTGTCAGGGCTAAGTTTGTCGAGGGTATCTTCGGGCGTATGCCAGTAATCGTTCAGTCCGGGTTTGGAGCCAAATTCAAAATCTATAATATCAATTGCCGGCATGCCGGCTTTCAGGAATGGAACATGATCGTCCAGCATGCTTCCCTGATATAAAGAGAACTTATCACGTGATTTATCTTCTCTCGCCGAATCCAGAACGAGACTGGCAAGTGCTGGCGAACTGTTGAACGGAATCATGACGGTAAGATCCTTGTCTCCCACCATATCGAGAAGTATGAATGCTTTGACGGAGTGGGCTTTTCCTTCCGTTACGAGCTTGTCCGCAAGTCTGCAGCTTCCGTGGAGCCCGTCATTTGCCCCGTATTGCGTCTTGCATTCTTCGCCGTCAAAGAAGGCGAACATCACGCTTCGGGCAGGACGTTTTCCTTCGTGGATAATCCTTGCCAGCTCGATAAGAATGCCTGTGCTGGAGCCCGAGTCGTTGGCGCCGATGAAGGTGTCGCTTATGCCGGATTTGGTGTCGTAATGGGAGCCAAGAATTATCAGGCCATCGCCTGTTCCCTGGATGACGCCAACGACATTTCGAAATGTCGTTTTGCCGCTGACCGTGTCGGTGGTAAATTCGTCAATAGCCGGCTCAATGCCGATTGCTTTCAGTTTACCGGCAATGTAGGTGGCCGCCTTCTCTGCGCCTTCCGTTCCAGAAACTCGAGGGCCAATGGCAATGAAATCGGCGACCTCTTTGAACGCGTTGGAACCGTTGAACTGTTGCGGGTCAAAAATGTTTTGCGCGGCGGTTGCCGATGGTTCGAAAGGTGAAGCACCGGTCTTTTGCATATGCGGCAGCATGCGTCCAAGCGCCAATCTGGATCCAGGAAAGCGGATAGCCACAAGCACAACCGCCATTATGAGAATCAGGGCTGTAAGCGCGAAACGCGCTCTGCCATTGCGTTCATTGTACTGCGGATTGTTGTTCGAGGAACTTTTCACTACTCTCCGCCGAGTCCCAGAATGCCAAGAATGCGGTCAAGGTCATCGTTGGAATAGAAATCTATTTCGACCAAGCCCTTTGCTTTCTTCCCGTTGGCGTATGTACTTGATGGAGTGACTCTGACACTTGTTCCGAAATAATGATGAAGTTTGTCGGAGATGCCTTTCAGGTGTATGGCAGGGATGTCGTCGCGCGAAACACGCGGTTTGCGTGGAACCTGCCTGACCTTTTCAATCAGTTTCTCCAGGTTGCGAACGGAAAGACCTTCCTTGACGGTTCGCCTCGCAATGAGGGTTTGTTCGTCGGGAATTTCCAAGCCGACGAGGAGCTTTGCGTGACCCGCCGACAGGTCGCCGTTTGTCATCATCTGCTTCACTTCCGCCGGGAGGGCGAGCAGACGCAGTGAGTTTGCGACAGTTGCGCGCGCTTTCCCGACGCGCTCCGCGATCTGTTCCTGGGTGAGGCTGAATTTGGTCGCCAACACCTGGTAGCCTTCCGCTTCGTCGAGAGCGTCGAGATCCCTGCGCTGTAGATTTTCGATAAGAGCCAGTTCGAGAGATTGACCGTCGGCGATGTTCATCAGTATTACCGGCACTTCCGAAAGGCCTGCGATGACGGAAGCCCTGAGCCGACGCTCGCCGGCTATCAATTCATATCCGTCGTGCGTGGACCGGACAAGCAGAGGCTGTAACACGCCGTGCTGCCTGATTGAATCGGCCAGGTCGGTCAGCGCCTGCTCGTCAAAACTATGGCGGGGCTGCAAGGTGTTCTTGCGGATTCGCTCAACGGGGATTTTCAGGACTCCCGCGCCAGGCTGCTGTGCCTGTGCTTGTGGCGATGCGTTGTCTTTGATAAGCGCGCCCAATCCCCGTCCTAAACCATGTTTTGTGGCCATTTCTCAGTTCCTTCCAGGAGTTCCATGAGGGTACGGAACCGCGCTCTTGCCAGCCGCTGAGCCCCGAGGCTTGGAACTTCTCGTTTCGGCGCAAACCTGCGCCTCAAGACCGCCGCCTTCTTCGACAACAAGATGTGCACAGTCAATTTCCCCCTGGAGCACTCCGCCTGCGCGTATCACAACCCAGCCTTCGGCAAAGATTATGGCGTTGAGTCTTCCTTCGATCTCAACATTTCTGCAATTTACCGGTTGAGACAAAATGAAGTCGCAACCGGGACGGATGATCAGGTCTTTTACTTTTAGTTTGGAGATGTTAAACCGCGCCGTTGGCATCAGTTCAAGGCGTCTGACTGCTGTGATTCCGCCAAACTCAGAGCTGCCGGAAAGGAGGACGTCTCCGGCAACTACGTCTGTGCCGCGTAAAACGCCGCCCTGCGCGATTTCAACCGCGCCGATTGTTCGAACGGGCTGGAACCACTCCTTATCAATAACGTAGTCTCCTGTCATCAGATGGGCTCTGCATTTTGGACACAGCGTTTCATGCAATCGTCCCGTCATGAAGAACGCATAATCGCATTCGTAGCATGCAACTTCGTAACGCTCCGGCAAAATGGTGCGGGCAATCCTGCCGGTCACTCCCTTCGGCGCTTCGGCAGGCTGACCTTGTGTGGGTATTGATTGCTGAGGTGGCTTTCCAGTTGTGGATGCATTCGGAGCGGCATCGCGGGTTGTCTTGCGACTGGCGTGACGAACGGCAAGCACCGATGCAAAACCGTCAATTTCAGAGAATTGGTTGTCGCGATCTGCCATTTCCGTCTGTTACCTTGGCGCCAGTCATTCAAAACGATTCTGTTATCGCCTTCCGAAGAAACCGGCTGCCTTCGGGTCTTCCTTTGAAGATTGCGATGCCTGGTTTTTTTCCGACTCACCAGATTTTTGATCCGGTGTCGGAGTGGAGGCTGGCGACGTTGGTTGACTTGCCCCGGGATTCACTTCCGATTTACCTATAAATGTGACGCCATCCTCGACGGTAAGCCGCTTTGCCTTGATGTCGCCGTTGATACGGGCAGCAGATTTCAATTCGATGCGATCCTTGGCTGTGAGGTTGCCATTGATCTGCCCTAGAACGGTCACTGAATCAACCGTAATATTGCCTTTGATGGATGCCGTTTGACCTATGACGGCTGCTCCGTTGCAAATCATGTCTCCGTTCAGTTTGCCGTCAAACTGGATATTCTTGTTGCTCTTGATGGAGCCGGTAATTTCGATATCTTCTGCAATCACTGTTTTTGCTGTTTCGTTTGCCATATTGTTGTACCTCTCAATTTCGTGAAAACATGCGCCAGTCCGAAGTGAAAATCAAGACCAATTAGAGACAGATGTGAGCAGTTCTTTGTTGCTACTGATATCGTTCTCAAGAAGCTCGCCCAGCTTTTTGCAGATCGGGCCCGGTTTGCCGTCTCCCACCGGTTCGCCATCGAACTCCCGTGCCGCCGCCACATTTGGAGTCGTCCCTACAATGAGCAATTCGGCGGCATCGTAAACCGCTTTCCTGGGAATGTCGGCAAATCTCGACGATTTAAGATCGCCGGACTCGACAAGTTTCTCCGCGAGTTCCAAAAGCCTTAGCATGGTTGTGCCCGCCAGAATGCAGTCGAGGTTTGGGAAGAGAAGCTCACTGTTCCTGGTCACAATTCCGGCATTTTCAGTTGCGCCTTCGGCGAGACATCCCCGGTCGTCGAAGGAGAGCACGAAATCGACCCCGGACTCAACAGCTTCTTTCTTCATCAGAACGTTTGGAAGATAGTTGCAACTCTTGACGCCTGCATAGAACGCTGGTTTGGAAACGACTGAACTCGTCTTGATTCTGGCGCCTTCGGGATGCAACTCCATGAACGGCTTGCCGAGCGCTGTCACGACAATATAAAGTTGAGTTTCCGGACATTCGTATGGGTTAACGCTGAAGCTGCCTGGGCCGCGTGAAAGATACAAGTGTATACAGCAATCGTGATGATTGCCTGTTTTCACGGTCTCGATCACCTTGAGCTTTATATCTTCAATGCCGCCGGGCAATCGAAACGACAGCGCCTGGGCTGCGCGTGTAAGCCGTTTCATGTGTGCGTCCATGTTGTAAATACCACCGTTGACGCATTTGAATACCTCAAAAATGCCGTCGCCGCGATGCACCATGTGATCGTCAATGGGAACAAGCATAAGCACTGGATCAGTGACAATCCCGCCGTATACGCTGGAATACATGGCGTAGTAGTTAGCGTGGTATGGCTTCCGCAATTTGTCGGCCATTTTCACAAATGAATCTATGTTAATGTTGCGCATGAAACAGAAACTATCCTATGCCCCCATGGCGGTCAACCATGCTACTGCAAGAGTTCGGTGTACAAAGCAAGTGTCTTCTCGATGGCTTTGTTCATTCCAAAAGTTGTCGTTATTCGTTTCTTGGCGTTATCCCCCAGAGTTTTTCTGAGCGAGGCGTCTGAGGCGAGGGTGATGATCGCCTGGGCAAGAGCTTCCGGATCGCCGGGCGGAACGACAAGCCCGCACTCGTTATGTGCGACTATTTCCGGAAGGCCGCCGGCCTTGCTCACAATGGCCGGAACGCCCTGCGCCATTGCTTCGACTACGGCCTTGGTAATGCCCTCGCGCCCCAGCGACGGCATCACAAAAATGTCGCAAGCACCCATCAAGCCCGCCGCATTTTCTTTGAAACCGGTGAAATGGATTCTCTCACGCGCGCTGCTGCGTGTCGCCAGCGATTCCACTTCCTTGTCGCGAACGCGGCCAACCAGCAGAAGGTGAATCTGTGGCGAATCCACAAGCCGATCCATCGCGCGAATCAACACATCCACGCCTTTGATCGGGCGTATGTCACCAGCGAATCCTACCACGATCGCCTCTTTTGGAACCCCGAACTCGACCAGGGCAGAGCGGTCCTCCGATTTGTACCAATCTGCTTCAAATCCTTTGTAAATGGTCTTCAGCTTTGTCTCGCGTAGACGCATTGCGAGCATGTATTGCCTTACCGCTTCCGCGTTGCAGATTATCCGGTCCAGTCGCGGGTTCAGGTAAGTAAGCCACGAAGCAGGATCAAGCCGGCTCAGGTGGCCGATCGTCCCACGATAGGCGATGTGCTTGATTTTCATTCCGCGCGACGCGATGAGCGACACTGACAAATCGCGATTTCGTGTTGCGTGGAGAATGTCATATTGTCTGGCGTTGAGTTGTTGCCTGATAATTCGCATGGCGCTGAAGTCGAGGCGATGACGGATGGCCAACGTCGAAACTTCGATGCCCGAATCCTTTAAAACTTGCTGTTCCGGCGCTGTGGGATCGCATATAACGTCAATGGAAATGCCGGCTTTGACCAGTCCGCTCCACAGTCCGACTTCCGAACGGTCACTGAAAGAATTCACCACAAGAACACGCATCCGAACTCGTCTCCAACTGTCGATATTTTAAATCAGCACTAACACATTACTATCTGATGTGACCGATGCCAAGATAATGCCAAAAGTAGAACGGTCCATTCCATGGCCTTACCTTTTTGCCGTTAATTTTATCCGGCCACGACGGAGCGTGGCCCTCCAGCGATCGGGAAATGCCTGTGTACGCGTCATTTTCATTTGGAAGGATGACCTCCATGGCGTCCGCAGGTCAAAACATGGTTAAAAGAAAGTCATTCTTCCTCTCCCCTTGCGGGAGAGGATTGAGGTGAGTGGTAGTTTGTTCAGCGGTGGGGACGGCGTGTCGCCGTCCGTGTTTTTAGGCGCTTGAAAGTGACGCTTCTGTTCCAGCCGCAATGAGATTGACTTGCCCACGCGGCATGTTGAAGATTGCATGCAGTGAATTGTAAACGAACCAGTATGGATCTGAATTGCGGCTGGGCATTCGCAAAAGGGCGGGCGTGGCGCAAGTGGTTTGCTTCGCCCAGCGGCAATTGCGACGAAGTTGTTGACCTTCCGCATTGCTGGAATGCAAAAGACTCTTTTCTGGAAGACGTGACCTATTACCGTGGCTACGGCTCGTACCGAAAACACTTCAGCTTGCCCGCAAGAACTTCCGGCGACGAAGATTCAGTCTGGACACTGGAATCCGGCGGATTTTATGGCACAGGCGATGTGTGGCTGAACGGAAGCAAGATTGCCGAAGTTGATGGACAATATCTCGGTTTTTCGCTTGATGTTGGAAATGATCTTCTGTGGAATTCCGAAAATATCATCGGGATAAGGCTCACCAACAAGTGCAGTTCATATGTACTGCCAGGGATTGACGATCCGGATTTTCTTCTCTATGGTGGCCTTGCTGGTGGTATCTGGCTCCAGAAGAAACCGCGCGTCCATTTGGATTCATCGTGCGCAAGTGTCCGTACACAACAAATCCGTCACAATGAATTCGATGTTACCATCGGATGCACTGCCGTTAATCAATTCTCAGCTTCACGTTCATGCAGTTTGAAATGTTCGGTCAGAAACAAGAACGGTTCAGTGGTTGCTGAAGCCAGCGCGGATCCGAATGCCGCAACTGGGGAGTTTGCCGTCAGCATGAGAGTGTTCGACGTTGATCTCTGGTCGCCGGCATCTCCAACTCTTTATCGCGCCGAATGTACACTGTTGGAAGGCGGCAATGTGATTGATTCGATCGAAATCCCATTCGGGTTTCGATCGGCGGTTTTCGAACCGGGGCGGGGTTTCTTTCTGAACGGAGAACGAATTGAATTGCGCGGCGTCAATCGGCACGAATGCATGCCCGGCTTTGGCAACGCGCTGCCGCTTCAACAGCATCGGAAAGATGCATTGCTGATCAAACAGATGGGATGCAACTTTGTGCGGCTGTCGCACTATCCGCAACATCCGGCGTTTCTGGATGCGTGCGACGAATTGGGCATTCTGGTCTATGCGGAAATCGCCACATGGAAAAGCGTGTGCACTGGGCGCTGGCTAAAGTCCGCATGCAGGCAGATGCGCGACATGATAAGGCGCGACAGAAATCATCCAAGCATAATCCTGTGGGGCATGGGCAATGAATCGCGGTCTCAAAAAGCATACACGGCGCTTCGCGAGATCGCGGAGCAGGAGGACGGCACGCGGGCTGTAACGTATGCTGAGAATCATCTTTATCGAGCCAAGCGGGAGAAGACCCTCGGAATTCCCGATGTCTGGGGTTGCAATTATGAATTTGATGCCATGGAAGAGGGGCGCGATGCGAGCCGCTTGAAATGCGTCATTGTCACAGAATGTTCCAATTATCCGCCTGCGGTGCGCGGCAATCTGGAAGAAGAAGCGAATCAGGTTGAGCTGATCGAGCAGGACCTGGCTAAAATCGCGGGCAAGCCTTATGTCGCCGGCTTTGCAATCTGGTGCTTCAGCGACTATGCCACGATGCGAAAGAAGCGCTACATGCGGCATTGCGGCTTGTTTGACGCAATGCGCCGCCCCAAGATGGCGGCCGCGTTTATGCAGGCGAAATATGGCGCAGAGCACAGCTTCAGTCAAAAGGATGATGAGCGATGAATAGACGGAAGCTGATTTTTGACATTATTCTGGCGGTTGTGGTGATGATCATCGTGATTGCGATCATTGTGAGGGCAACGACCCGTCCCGAAAATGTCGTATCAATCAACGATGCTGATCTGCGGCCTGTGCGCGGGGCTGAAGTTGCGCCGGAAGAAAATGCTTTCACATATCTGAGCCGCGCTACGAATGCGATGTGCTATCCCACGAACTTCTATAAGATATACGCCTGCGACACAAACGAAGACAAGGAGTGGGACAGCAATAGCGTGCGTCTTGTGCAAATCATTGCGAGCAATGAGACGGCCTTTGCGGAGATCGAAAAGGCGCTCGTCTGTCAGAAGTGCCAATTGCCAGAAATGACAAACAACGAGTGGCGTGTTTTAGTCCAGTTCCGGAATCTCTTCCATCTTTTGTGCCTCAAAGCAGATTGGCTTGGCAGGATCGGACGGGAAGCGGATTCTCTCAAACTCACCGTTGATACGATCAAGTTTGGGCAAGTTATTGAAAATAACGGTCAGGGTGAGCCGGTGTTTATGATGGGATCGTATTTCAAGAGTTTCTCTTCGCTGCTGTTGGAACAGAGGCTGAATTCTCGCGTAATTCCATCCGCTGACATGAAGCGGCTCACCCTCGAGTTGTCCTCCGGCAATTATGGGGTGAACTGCGAGAGCCTTAAGAAAAGTGTTTGCGAAGCCTACGCATACCAGGTGAATAGACTCGACGAGGTGTCGCGCGGCAGGCTTCATTGGCCGGATATCATGGGGTTAACAAACAGCATTTATTTGCCATTTGAGTCATATATGTTGAATGTGGTGGAGACCAAGTCAGCGCTGGCAGATCTAACTCGTGAAACGATTCATCGCATCCCGATGAACTACTCGCAGATGCACATCAAGAACGATCCCGATTATGAGTTGCTCTCATTTAAGACTCTGATTCATCCAAATGGCATAGGCAAATATCTTATCCGGCAGAAAGAAGTCTCATTGAGGCGTGTTCTTGAGCAGAAATGTCTGGATGAATTGAACCTTGAGGCGATTGCTCTTCTGGCGGCGTTGAAGGCTTTTAAACAGGACAACGCCCGGTTGCCGCAATCCCTGGACGAACTTGTGCCGTCCTACATGGAGTCTGTCCCACTGGATCCATTTGACGGCAAGCCGATGCGGTATTCCGCTGCAAAGAAGATCATCTATTCAGTGGGCAAGGATCTGAAGGATTCGGGCGGATCTGAAAAGACCAGCGAGAACTGGCGCGGAGGAGATGTCAGATATCGACGCCGATATTCAGAGGATATCGTATACAGGATCGAGTTCTGATCAGAATGATTGCAAGCAGTAAACAGCGAAGTGTGTGGATGGCGGCTGGCCTCAGCCGCCGCATGACACAAGACGACGCCAGCGTGGCCGCCTTCAGTTCTCACATCTTCTGGCGCAGGCTCAGTAAATAACGGTATCGCTTCCAGATGAGCCGCAACGGAATTATGCAGAGAGCTGCATTGACAAGCAGGAGATCGCGCAATCTTATTCCGTATTTCCCCGGATCATCAAAAAACATCCATCCAAAGGCCCCTAATGGACTGAATAAGCTGATCACTTCTTTCTTCATGATCGCTGATGCCAGAAGTGGAAGAGTCATGTACAAAACGAAAATTGTTCCAAGAACCATCCCAATTTTATTGAACAACGGTTGATAGACAACGCCGGTCTCGATTAATAGCAATGACAAAAGAGAAAACGAAAAAAGAAAGAGCATGCGGTGGAGGGTAGTGCTCATTCCGAATCCGGACATAAGGGAGACGAGTATGGCGGAAACCGCGTATATGGTAAACAGAGCCAAGCCAAGCACGACATTGGAGCGAAGAACTAATCGCCAGAGGAGAGCACCAGGATTACCGATTCCATTTCGGCTGGATATGCTGCTTTCAAGATAATTGTCAAAAGTCCGTAAAGCGCCAAACGGGATAAGCATCAGTGGTACGAACGATACCGCCCAGTATTCGGCTGTTATGCCTGGACTATCAGCATGCAGATACAGATTTGGCCAGAATAGCCCCAACAGTAGCGCACAATATCCCGCGGCGCATAGCAGCGCGCCTCCATCGCTGAACAACGGTGATTGTTCAAACCTGAATTTTCGCACGATGCCGATGAACACCCATGCGCTCAGATATAGCGCAATCAGGCCGATCAGGATCAATGTCGGGATGTCCAGAGAGTAGAAATGGACAACCATTTTGTCCAATGGAGTTCGTGTGACCGCGAGGCTCGCCAGCAAAGATATTAAGATTGGAATAAGAAGTGCGAACAAGCCCATGAGCAATCCAACGGGGTTCCTGTGTGTCTTTCGCTGTTGCAAAGCGCCGAGCAGCACCAGCACGTTAAGCAGGACTGCGGTAAAGATCATGGCAAAAAAGAGCTGTCCCATCATTGCGATGCTAAGGCCGCCGGAATATCCCAATCCGAAGAGAAGAAGGCATGTGACGCTGGCCAGCAGGAGCGGCACCAGATTCCGGCCGACGAGAATTCCGACAGCTTTCTGCCAGGCAGGCAAGGGGAGCAGTCTGAAAAAGTCGTACGTCTTCCGTGCTATCTCGCCTCCTACGGTGGAACCAGAGTTATAGGTTGTCCATATATGCATGACGGCGACAAATACGATAAGAAGCTGGTAGTAAAGATAACGGCAAAGTTCCGGCACGTTCTTATATTCGTTCTGGTATCGGAACAATGCCCAGTTGGTAAGCACAAGTAATCCGACGACGACGCTATAAAATCCGATATACAGCCAGAACTGGGGCGGTTTCACGCTCCAGCGATATCTCTCTATTAATGGATTCGCAGCCATATTCTATTCACCGTCCGATGTTATGCGCACGAACAGGTCTTCGAGGTTCGACTTCAGCTCGGAGAGAGAGGCAACCTTTACTCCTTTGCCGACAAGAAATGTGTTCAAGGCGGCCATCTGCTCATGTCCACCCTTGATTTCCGCAAGAATCACATTGCCGTGTGCCGATTCGACCTGAACGCCGGCGAAAGTCTTCATTGTCTCAGCAACTTGCCCGGCATCATTCATCACCGTTATCGTTATCTTTCGCGAGCCTACGACCCGTTTCTGCACTTCTCCGACATCGCCGCAGATAAGCATTTTCCCTCTGTCCATTATGGCAATATGGGTGCAAAAATCTGATAACTCGCTGAGAATATGAGAAGATATGATTATGGCTTTTCCTTCAGCGCTCAGCTTCTTGAGGATGTCGCGGAGCAGTATCCGCGCCTTCGGATCGAGACCGGAAGCCGGTTCGTCCAGAAGGTACACGCTCGGATCGTGCATCATAAGCACTGCAAGGCCGAGCCGCTGAACCATTCCGCGGCTCGGCCTTGCAGTGCTTATGATGCACGATCCGAGC